>OLIW01000004.1_pt1 | contig 332691 bp, 265 predicted proteins | sample 1601321 | NCBI WGS metagenome assembly OLIW01 (sample SAMEA2452114, study PRJEB22498) | human gut metagenome
CTTTGAAAATTACAGACTGAGAGTCCTCGTGGAATGCGGGGTGAATCTATGAAAGGCAAATCTAAAAAATCAACCTATTCCACAACCTTTGGTATTGACCCAACCTTTGGTGTTGACCCGCGTCTTTCATTAAAATCCACTGACTTTGGTGTTGACCCGATTTTTACACCGTTGCACGCTAACTTAAACTACATTGCAAAATCATTGCAACGATTCTAAAAACGACAGAATATCCTCAAACGTTCGATTCTTTTCCTCAAACCGCCCGACGCGATACACTATTCCACAACCTTTGGTATTGACCCTTAAAATTGCGGCTTTGACAAACGCGGAGAGGGGGGGATTCGAACCCCCGGTGGGCTTTTGACCCACACGCGATTTCCAATCGCGCACGTTCGGCCACTCCGTCACCTCTCCTCTTAAATTGCACCGAATTATTCTACGGAGCTAATTTTTTATCTGTTCCTATTTTAGGAAAATATGTCGGGCCGCCGAGGATCGAACTCGGGACCTCTTGCACCCCATGCAAGCGCGCTACCAGACTGCGCTACGGCCCGAAAAATTTTAAGCTTTGCACTTTACTCTTATATAACCCGTCTGCAAGCTTTTTTTATTTTTTCAGCAATATTTATATCATTTTTTTCTTATTAATGTCGCAACATTTTCTATATGTCTTGTTTGCGGAAACAAATCAAATGGCTGCAAACGTTTTATTTCATAACCGTTTGCAATCAGATAAGACAAATCCCTGGCTTGGGTGTCTGGCCCGCAAGATACGTATACTAGCTTATTGGGGCCAAATGAAACCAATTGCTCCAAGAACGCATTGTCGCAACCAGCTCGCGGAGGATCTATTACCATGGATGTTTCACTGCCAGAAAAACGCTTTGAAACATCCTCAAATATAGTTTCGGCTTTCCCTATTAAAAATTCGCAATTGTCTATTCCGTTTACCTGCGCGTTTACATTCGCGCACACTATCGCTTTTGAACTTATCTCAACTCCGGCAACTCGCTCAAATTTTCTTGCGGCCGCCAATGCAAAGACTCCGACTCCGCAATAAGCATCTACCAAATTTCTATTCCCCTCCGCCTCTTCAACGACATATTCTATTAACTCTGGAAGTATATAAGGGTTATTTTGAAAAAATTCTCCCGCACAAAACTGATATGATATTCCCCCAACTATTTCTGCCACAATAGCATTGTTATCCACGCACACCCCCTCTGCGCAATCGCGCAAAAGCAATGTTCCGCCGCGGCGGAGTTTTGAGGACTTCGCGGAGAGCTTCTCTCTTGCCGCAGGCAGCTCAGCATTTATAGAATCAGAAGCTATCGGACAATATGGAACATCAACAAGAAAATTGCGCCTGCCGTGCATTACAAAGCCTATCGGCATGCGGCCGTTGCGCGGCCTCTCGTAATGCGGGGTAAGTTTGGAACGGTACCCGTAATGTTTAGGCGAAGGATGCGTCGGCGAAACCTCAAACTCTATGCCACCTATCCTGCGCATCAGCTCTACGACCTGCCTGCGTTTCCATTCAAGCTGGGATTCGTATGATAAATGCTGGTATTGGCATCCTCCGCATACCCCGAATAATTTGCAAACCGGCTCTACGCGCTCCGCCGACGCACGAACAACCTCAACCAAATCCGCCTCAGAATAATTTTTATGGTTTCTAAATACTCTAGCTCTTACGCGCTCCCCGCCAAGCGCAAACGGAACCATGACTACCCAACCGTCTATGCGGCCGACCCCAACCCCAAAATTGTTTAGGTCGTCTATATCAAGCTCTACGACTTGGTGATAGCCAAATGGGAATGGATTAAAATTTTTCGGATAAGCATTATCTTTTGCATTCATAAAAGTAATAAAGAATTGTCTTTGCAGTTTTTTATGTTTTCGTAGAAGTGCAATAGTAAAAATATGGCGGAAGAATTTATACAGAGCAGACAAAACCCGAGGGTAAAAGCCCTAGCAAAATTGCAAGAGCGCTCCGGACGGCGAAAATTAGGCCTGTTTACCGTGGAAGGACTGCGCGAAATTTCACGCTGCGCAGACTTGTGCGGGCTTGATGAAATTTATTTTTGCCCGGAATTTTTTAAATCACAAGAACATTTTAAATTTATAGAATCAGCGCGCGAGGAAGGAAAAATACCTCTCTGCAGGCTGTCCGAAGGCGCTTTTGAAAAAGTTTCTAACCGCGAAGGATGCGACGGTTTGATTGGGGTGGCAAAACAATGGGGATGTTCCCTGCGCGATATTTGCCTTCCCGAAAATAAAAATAACGTAATTTTAGTGGCCGATGCGATAGAAAAACCCGGCAATTTGGGGGCACTCATGAGATCGGCTGATTCTTGCGGAGCAGCAGCTTTAATTCTAACAAATCCCGTATCGGATATTTTTAATCCAGCCGTAGTAAGAGCATCGCAAGGCGCTTTATTTTCAATTCAGATTGCAGTTTCATCCCCCGCAGAGCTTGGCAATTGGTTAAACGAGCGCAAAATCGCTATCGTCGGCGCCCATTTGAAGGCAAAAAAGTTTTTATGGCAGGCAAACTTTAAGCGTCAGACGGCAATCGTAGTGGGAAGCGAAAAAGACGGACTCGGGGACGATTGGAATAATTTACTCGACGAAACTGTAAAAATTCCGATGAATGGAGTTTCTGACAGCATGAACGTAAATGTTGCCGCTGCGCTTTTCCTATACGAAGCAATGCGCCAACAAAATACTTAATTTAACATAAAAAACAAGAGGAACTATTATGAAAAAAATAATTCTCGCAACATCAATATTGGCAACCGCAATACTATCAAGCGCGCAACAGACAATAGACCTGTTTAACGGCAAAGATTTGTCAAACTGGAAATTTTACCTTGAAGACTCTACGGCAAAACCTGAAGAAGTCTTCTCGGTAAAAGAAGGTCTCATTCATATAAAGGGAACGCCTTTCGGATATATGTATACGCCGGAAACTTTTGAAAATTTCAGGCTTCATGTGGAATGGTGTTATCCGATTGAAAAAACCAATAGCGGAATCTTTGTGTTTGTCCAAGAGCCAACAAAAATATGGCCCAACGCAATTGAATGCCAACTTTGCGCTGGGAAAGCAGGAGACTTTGTTCTATTGGGTGGCTCTGATATAGCAGAGTTTAAACTTCCCGAAGGTAAATCAAGGCCGGAATTTCCAGTTGTTAAAGGCATAAACCTTTCGCCAGAAAACGGAGTTGGAGAATGGAATAATGCCGATATAATATGCAAAGACGGCACAATTACCGTCTATATAAACGGGAAACTTCAGAACATCGGGACAAAGTCAAAGCACAAGCGCGGAAGCGTAGGTCTTCAAAGCGAAGGCGGCGATATTTTATTTAGAAACGTAAGGCTTACTCCAATAAAGTAAGTAACATTTTTAAGAGAATAAAATTAAAGACCGCTTAAAGGGCGGTCTTTTTTTGTTAACAAAATGTCTTTAACTAATTGCATACAATTTTCCATTCCTCATAAGGCAATTCATTTAATTTGAAAAAAATTTAAATACAATGCGCCTTACCATGAAAAAAAACGCGCCGTTTAAATGTTTCTAAAAACGGCGCGTAGCAATATTAAAAATTTCTTTTATTTATTATTCAAAATCCTGAATTTCCGCAAGAGACTTAACGGGCAATTCCTTGTCTATGCGCCTGCACATACCCGCCAAAACTCCACCCGGGCCGCATTCGTAGAACTGGTCGACCCTGAGCTTGGCAGCATTGCGCACGCAGTCCTCCCAGCGAACGGTTTTTACAACCTGCTTGACGAGATTTTGCTTTATATAGTCGGGATCGCTGACAAGTTCTCCGGTTACGTTGGTAAATACCGCTATGTTGGGCTTCTTAAATTCCACTCCCTCTAAATAGCGTTCAAACTTAATCTTTGCCGGCTCCATAAGGCGGCTGTGGTAAGCTCCGGCAACCTTCAACGGCACCACCATCTTAAACGCTTTGCGCTCTTTTGCAGCCGCAACTGCCGCAGCTATCTTCTTTGCCTCGCCAGATATTACAACCTGCCCTGGGCAATTCAAATTCGACATATCGACATCAAATTCTTTGCAATATTCGGCGACGGCCTCAACACTACCGCCAATGAAACTCGCCATTGCGCCTTCAGAGGCGTCGCAGGCCTCCTGCATTAACCTGCCGCGCTCGGCGACTATTTTAAGCCCGGTCTCAAACGAGAAAGTTCCCGCAAATGCGTGCGCAGTGAGCTCGCCGAGAGAAAGCCCCAATGCAGCGACAACTTCGCCCAACATTTCCCGTTCTTTTAGGACCTGCACGACAGCCATTCCGTGCAAAAAAAGCGCGGGCTGGCAAATGCTGGTTTTTGTAAGGTCGGATGCGGGTCCTTCAAAGCAGTACTTTGAAAGCTTCATTCCGAGCGCATCATCGGCGCGGTTAAACAGGTCTTTCACAGAAGCATAATTTTCGTACAGCGTCTTCGCCATACCGACACTCTGCGCACCCTGCCCTGAGAACAATAATGCTGTTTTCATAATGCTATTTACTTTCTGTTTTTTTAGCTAAAATTTCAAACTCTTTCGCCATAGATTTTGCAATTTGTTGCGATAATTCGTACAAAGCCTTATTCATTGCCGAAACGTAGCTGTCGTATGTGGAGCCGCACGGAACCTTTATTTCAAACGAACCTCCCGACTGCCCCGCTTCAGGATTTGAAGACAGCTGCCATTTGCCCTTAAGCACAATGTCCCCGCCAAATTCCCCTATAAAATCAGAAATAAATACGCGCAACCCAACTGCGCTTTTATCGAAAGACATTGCCGGATAAACATAAACCGACAGTTTTGAAGACGCAGCCGCAAGATTGTCCTGGAGGACGCGCTCAATTCCCTCTGTCGGCAACTCCGCCCAGCGGTTGAACTCCGAAATCTCTATAGTGGATTTTTCCAAAACAACTATTTGGTTGCGGGACATATATGCAGGAACAATCACGTTCAACATATTTATCTCGAGCGGAGAAGCAAACTCCACTTTTTCAACGTCTTGCTGAGAGCGCATAACATAAAATACAGTCGGATCCTCCTTGGGTTCGAGAAACGAACCCAAACATCCCGATAACGCTACGGTTAGCGCGGAAAATATAATTATTTTTATATGTTTCATTGTTGGTTGGAGTTTTTACTTTTTGCCTTGCCTGTGAGCAGCGAGCTAGGATTGCGCTGGATATAGTCGGTAAGATTGGAAAGCGAGGACACCGACTGGTTAACCGAGCGCAACAAGGCCGCAAGTTCATACCTTAGAGGCGATTGAGGCATTATAATTGCATTTACATTGTCTAACACGGAATCGGCGTTTGCAAAGGTTTTTTTAGCCGACGATGAAAGATCCATAAATTCGCCCTGAGCCATTCTCACAAAAGCCGAAGAATCTTTCATAAGTATATCCAAATCCAATAGAGTATTTTTTAAATTCGGATCTGAAGCTAGCGCGTCAATTGAATTTAGCGCCGTTATTGCGGAGTCGTTTATAGCTTTTACATCCAAATCGCCCAACTTGGAATTTATGTTGGCTAAAAGCATGTTCGCATTTTTTCCTATAGACTCAAAATCTATTTTTGAAATATTGTCGATAGTGTCTTGAAAGGCTTTTGCAGTTTCGGCTATACCTGTAAGCGTGCTCGGAACTTCAATAAACCTCGTACCGCCGTACCTCAACTCGTATTTATCGCCGGGATTTGCAAGGTAGTCGAACTCTATATACAACATTCCCGTGACAATGCTCTGATAATTCAGCTTTGCCCGCATTCCTTCGGAAATTTGCTGTTTTAGCCAATGTTCGTACTGCAAATTGGAATCGCCTATCTTTCGGCGCAGCATATCGATGTCGATTGAATACACAACCGCCACAGAACTATTTTTCATCGTCTCCGAATGCGAACCTATTCTGATAGACTCGACTTTGCCTATCTTTACGCCTTTAAATTTTAACGGCGCTCCAACATCTAGCCCGTTTACGCTTTCGGAAAAATATGAAATGCATTTTTCCGTATGCGTAAAAAACTTTGCAGCACCGAATACCATAACCGAGGCCGTTGCCAGAATTGCCGCCCCTATTACAAACATTCCTATCGCTACGGGATTTACCTTACTTCTCATTTTTCATGCTTCCTGTTTTTTCGCGCGGATCCACCCCTCTGTTGAGGAATACCCGCACGTCTTTATTGTCGGAATTCAATAGCTCTTTTGGAGATCCGATTGCGGTTTGCGTCTTGGAATTTGCGTCCAGGAAAACCGCGCGGTCGGCTATGTCGAATATGCTTGCGAGCTCGTGTGAAACTATGACGATTGTCGCGCCTAAAGAATCACGCATTTGCACTATCAACTCGTCCAACCTATGCGACGAAACCGGGTCCAAACCCGCGCTCGGTTCGTCAAAAAACAATACAGACGGATCCAGAGCGATAGCCCGCGCAAGCCCCGCGCGCTTGGCCATTCCTCCGCTTATCTCGGACGGATAAAATGCTCCAAAACCGTTTAGGCCCACCAAAGCAAGTTTCAAATCAACGATATCGGAAGCGTCGCTTTCGGAAATGTCCGTAAACTCGCGCAACGGCAGCGAAACATTTTCCGCAAGCGTCATTGAGCTCCAAAGAGCGCCCCCCTGGTAAAGCACCCCAAATTGGCGCAGCATGGAAATTTTTTCCTTTTCTTCCGCGTCCGAAAAATTCTCCCCTTTAAAATAAATCGTTCCTTTGGCAGGCTTTATCAAACCTATCATGTGGCGTAAAAGCGTGCTTTTACCGCAGCCGCTGCCTCCCATTATAAAAAAGATTTCCCCTTTTTTTATGCTAAAATTCAAATCGCGCATTACGACGTAGTCGCCGTAAGCCATAGTGAGGTTTTCAATTTTAAAAATCTCGTCAGTTTCGATGGCGCTTTTGTTTGCGGAACTCCCGTGTGCGCCGCCCCCCAAAGCTCCTAGGCTGGCTCCGGAAGCAACGCAAAGGTTTGATGTTTTTTCTTTTCCCATTCCCTCAGATGTCGAAAATTGTAAATATTACGGCAAATATAGCGTCCGCCACAATAATCCAAGTTATGCTCTGGACAACGCTTGAAGTCGTTGCCTGCCCTACTCCCGCAGAGCTTTTCTCGCACTGCAAGCCCATTTTACAGCCTATGCATGCGACAATTATTCCGAAAATAAAACTCTTCCCGACGCCCGTAGATATTTGAATCAAATCCAAAGCCGCGAGCGTCCTGTTTGCGTATTGCTCATAGCTGATGTCAAACATTCCTACCCCTATGACCATTCCGCCAAGCATTCCTATGACATTTGCGAAAATAGTAAGAAGCGGAAACATCATAACCAACGCAATTATCCGCGGGAAAACCAAAAACTCAATCGGTGATATTCCAAAAGTCCTAAATGCCGATATTTCCTCGTTTACCTTCATTGAACCAAGCTCCGCAGCAAACGACGCACCAGTCCTTCCGCTCATAACTATGCCAACCATTATCGCGCCCATTTCCCGCACCATAGCAATTCCGACCAAGTCCGCCACAAATATCTCAGAGCCGTATTTGGCAAGCTGTATGGCTCCGACAAACGCCAGAATAAGCCCTACAAGAAAACTTATTAAGGCAACGATAGGCAGAGCCTCTGGACCGGTCTTTTGAATTATGGTCAACAAGTCGACAAGCCTATACCTTGCCCTCCCAAACGCAGCCTTTATCGACGCTATGGAAATCTCCCCTATAAACCTTGACTGGTCCTCAAACGCCCCCAATACATCGAGCGCGCGAATTCCAACCTTGCCCAAAATATTAGACTTTCCAGAATTTTTCTTGGCAGCATTGGCCTCTGGAACTGCAACCGCCAAACGCAATAGCTCGCGGGGGCCTTCGGGCAAAGAATTATCGTCGAAAACAATGCCCATTTGCTGGCATGTCTGGTATATTTTAAACAGCATGCAAACCAGCGCAGAATCATACGCGCCCAAAGACTTGGTGTCGAATGTCAGCTTTGCTATGCCCGCTGTAAGCGATTTCTCGATGCGGGTCGCCGGAGTCCGAGGCTTAGATAAAAGCCAATCCCCCGAAATGGACATAACCGCGACCCCGTCAAGCACACTTAAACGCGCGGTCGCCTCTATTTCTACTCCCGCGTCATGCGAAAAAAATCTCTGGAACAAATTAGCCACTTAAAAAAACTGCCCAAGTATTTCACATCCTTAGTTTTTTTAAAGCTTTTTTTAGCATCTTAAAATTCTGCCGGCATAGGCGATAATTCAAGCAGAATGCGTTTGCTTGACAAATCGGATAAAAACTTTTATTTTTTAGGCGTAATAGAAAGGATATCAACAATATGTTAAAAGAAACAGTAGACAGATTATACGGCGCCTGGTGGGGAGCTTTTATTGGCGACGCAATAGCTGCGCCTACACACGGATATTCCTCGGTGAAGTTGCTTGGAGCCGATTACGGCACAATAAATTCCATGGTCGCGCCCAAAAGCATACATCCGCAGAGCGTGTTGTTCTCGCTTCCTCGCCCGGAATTGCCCCCGGAATTCGATTATATCGGAGAAAAGCGCAGAGAGCTGTGGTCCCGCCACGGAACCCATCCCCATTATGGATTCCAGGCAGGAGAAAACACATTGCCTCTCTTTTTAGCATTGCACCTTACCGCTTCCATGATGCCCTCGGGCAAGTTTGACATAGACGCGTGGATGTCTCGCTACCAAGCTGTTATGACTTCTCCAGAAGGGCATAACGACACCTTTATTCCATCAATACACCGCCGATATTTCGACAACCTTGCATCTGGTAAAGATCCTGAAAAGAACGGATGCCCAGATGCCCACATGAGCGACTTGGCAATATTTATTCCAATAATGTTCAGCCATTTAAAAGATCCAGACTCCACTAATATGGATTTGTACCACGCATTCCGCAAATTCACCCTGGGAGAAGCCGCCTATACTTCCGCGTATTTTCTATCAGAGCTTTTGGATTATGTAATACGGGGAAATTCCATTGAGGATTCCATCTATCAAAAAATGACTCCCGACCGGCACTTTTGCCTGGCATTCCCATATCGTAGATGGATAAAAAGTTCAGACAACGACTCCCAAGCGATATCGTCAACCGGAATTCTGGCCGCACTTGAGGAATCCATGCCGCTTACCATCTACCTTGCAATAAAATATGGCCGCAATTTTTCCGAAGCTCTGTTTGCGAACGCCAACATCGGCGGAGAGACAACCGGCAGGGGGGCTATACTCGGAATGCTTGCCGGGGCCCAGTGCGGATTCTCAAAAATACCTAAAGAATTTATTTCCGGACTAAAATACAACGGTGAAATACAAGCTCTAGGCGACGAACTTTACAAAATGGTTTCATAAAAAAATTTGAATTTCCAATGCGAAAATCCTTGACCAAAAATAAGGATGATTTAGGTTTTTTAAGCATTATGGCAGACAAAAACGAAAAAAACGAATTTAATGTACCAGGCAAGTTCTATGTGGACTCGCAATGCATTGGCTGCGCTCTCTGCGCGTCAACCGCAGAAGGGTTGTTCGCTATCAGCGACACCGGATGCGCTTATGTTGCAAAACAGCCCGCTTCCGACGAAGAAACAGCTCTCTGCACAGAAGCTATGGAATCCTGCCCCGTACAAGCCATAGGCGACGACGGCGAATAGTTGAATTTCAATACAAGACAAAACCGGCTTATACGAGCCGGTTTTTTTGTTTATAACGGCGATTGTAAAAATTTTAATTCTATTTTGAAGATACCATTTTAACGGGCGCTTTATTTACATATTCGGCAGCCGTTTGCGCCATAATCTTTGCGCCTTCCGCATTGGGATGAATCTTGTCTGGGAAAAGATTTTCCTTATTTTCCAAAGGTGTATGCATGTCTATTACAGTTATGCCCCGCTCTTTTGCTATTTTTTTTATTATGGGAAAAATTTCGCCCGCAATAACGCTTTCTGTAATTCCCCACTTGTCCTGATATGCCGGAACCTGCCTGCATAGAAAAATCACGGGCTTGCTAGGCAGATTGGAAAACGAGTCTATCAGAGAGTTTAAATCGCCTTCAAATTCGGATTTATATATCCAATTAAACGGCTTTGAATCGTTTGTGCCCAATTTGATAATTACTATGTCCGGCAAGAATCGCATAGCGGGGACAAATTGGTCGGTCTGTACGTAAGGTTTATTGCCTTTAGAAAGGAGTGTCGCGCCTCCGACACCAAAGTTGCGGACATCGTAGCCTTCTCCCAGGATTTTTCCCAGCTGCGCCGGATAGGAATCATTCGCCCTATCCTTAATTCCAGATCCGTAGGTTATGCTGTCGCCTACACATGCCACTTTTATCGCATCTGCAAACGAAGACGCGCAAACAAATACCGATAATAATACAAGCGCTAATATTTTTTTCATATTTTTTAATAAGAGGAAATCGGAAAGATTTTCAAATAAAATAAATTCAAAAGAGATGCCCGCCCCCGATACTGCTTGACAAACCTATATTAGGTTGCTAACTGTCTGTCAAATTACAAAACTATTTATGCTAAAACATATTATTATTGTTTCGACACTTGCAGCATCCCCTTTGATGGCGGTAGACAACTACCTCGTGGGGACAGGATGGGGCGGAGCTTCCATGAATTATACATGGAGCACAGGAATGTCGCCAACTGAATCGGACGATGCTTTTTTGGATTATAAATACTATTATGAATCTAAATCTCCAGCCACCTCACAATCTTGGTGGGTTGAATTGTGGGTTCCCGAAACCCATGTTAATTCAACGGTAAATTCCTTGACAATCCAAAACTTGTATAATCCAGAAACGCTCGATCCCGTAAAGCTGCAGCTTGTAGTGGCATCTTCGTCAACCGCCGGAATAAAAACCATTAACGATTTTAATGTAGTCGGCGGCAGCTACAAGCCTGAAATACGCTTTGCAGTTTCAAAGGGAACGTCGGACAGCGCGGTTCAAGCAAAGATCGCTGTAGGCGGCAACATGAATATAGGAAAGAGCGACTATAATTCCGGAGATGGCGTTGCATTCTTTCTCGGAGGTATGGAAAGCAATATGGGTCCTGTATCGGTAAACGTAAAAGGCAACTTGAATATATACGGCGCTTCTACGCTTGGCACAAATATAGGCAAACAAACCGATAATTCAGGAACTACAAACCAATTAGATTTTGTAGTTTCAGGCGTAGTCAATATGGTCGGGGACGGCGGGCAAGACAATCCTACATGGTTCTTAAATACCTGCAGTTCAGGATCATCCCAAGCGAAAACAACCATAGATGTCGGCGGAATTTCCGGAATCGGATTGATACGCAATAATACTGGCGCTCTCGGAGGCTCATCCATGTTGATAATCCGCACGGCCGAAGGCGCAACAACAACTTATTCCGGCATATTAAAAGACGATATCACGACTGCAGGAAACTCTAATGTGTCGATTCTTATGGCGGGATACGGAACGCAAGTTCTAGACGGCTCCGTAGATATTTCAGGTTTTAGTGAAATCAAGAGGGGAACACTGCTCTCCACTGGACACTTTGGAAGCCTTTATATAAACAAGGAAGGCACTTTCGGGGCGACATCTAAATCGTCTCCGATCGGAACTGTTTCAATTGGAAATATGACATTTTCTGACGGAGGAACAGTGCTTATAGATATAGACGGGGCAAATTGCGACTTGATACAGGCGTCAACCCTGTCTCTTGGCACTGCGACTTATCTTACAATCGACTTTGGGCTAACAAACATCGTAGAAGGAACGAAATATAAGATTTTCGAATGCGGGAAAATCAGCGACAACTTTACCGTAGACAATTTTAAGGTAAAAGACATCGACGGATACGATTCCCACATAAGCATTGACGACAACAATGTTTACATATCTTTCACCGCAGTTCCAGAGCCTGCATTGCTTGCTTCAATAATCGGCGTTCTCGCGCTGGCATTTGCTGCAAGAAGAAAGTCAAAGTAAAATAAAACCATTTTTGCGCGCCGGAGAAATCTCCGGCGTTTTTTTATGGAATGAAAAACCAGCGCGGCATATGTGGGAACGCAATATTAAATCATTTTATAATTCCGCCAATTCCGCCGTAAACCGGCTCCCTTGGCTATTTTAATTCGAGAATAAACATACTCAAGAAGAGAATGTTATTGCTTCTAAAATTAAATTATAAAAACATATTCCTATTGTCCAAAATTCCATGGGACAGCGGCGATTCCGCAGCAAGAAAATTCCAAGTTTCCTGCAGTGCCGTTAAATATCCATAAAAATCAGGCTTTTTTACCGTCCGGAGATTCCCTGTCGCAGCGCAAAATCAATGTTGAAAGCGGCGGCAGAACCAACTTTGCAGAAAACGGTTTTCCGAACGCTTCTTTTTCCACCGCATCGACATATCCGCCATTTCCGCTTCCGCCTCCACCATAGCATTTGGCATCGGTATTTATAACTTCGCGCCACCGCCCAAGCCAAGGCAAACCTATCTCATAAGAGCTCCGCAGCACAGGGGTGAAATTGGAAACGACGGCATAACAAGTTTTGCCATCGTAGTCATAACGCAAAAACGAAAATACGCTGTTGTCCGAATCGTCGGCGTTGATCCAATCGAATGCGGTCGGATTAAAATCGTTTTTTGAAAGCATCGCGTCGGCAAGATAAATGCCTGCAACATCTGCCACAACTTGCTGGACCCCTTTGTGGGCGGCATACTTCAAAAGCGACCATTCCAAAGAGCCGTCGTAGCGCCATTCATGGCCTTGGGCTATTTCATTGCCCATAAAGAGAGTTTTCTTTCCGGGCCACATCCACATATACGCGTAAAGCGCCCTTAAATTGGCAAGCTTGTCGTCCCAGTATGGATTTCCCATTTTACCGACCATCGGGCTTTTCCCGTGCACAACCTCGTCGTGGGAGTAAACCAACATAAATTTCTCGGTAAATTGGAACATTGACGGAAACGTCATTTTATTGTGGTGGTATTTCCTGTTAACCGGATCCTCTTTTAGGTAGTCTAAAGTATCGTGCATCCACCCAAGATTCCACTTGAAATCAAATCCAAGCCCGCCTTCGGAGGTCGGAGCCGTCACTCCGGCAAAAGTCGTGCTTTCTTCGGCTATCATAATAGCCCCCTTGTAGTCTGAATGCACGACATCGTTTGTATGGCGCAAAAAATCTATCGCCTCCAAATTTTCGCTGCCGCCGTAGCGGTTTGGTATCCAATCCTTGCGCGAAAAATTCAAATAAAGCATCGACGCCACTGCGTCTACGCGCAGCCCGTCGATATGAAATCTGTCCAGCCACGCCAATGCGCTTCCCAATAGAAAATTGGAGACCTCTTTGCGCCCGTAGTTAAAGCAAAGCGTACCCCAGTCTGGATTTGCGCCGAGACGCGGGTCTTGATGCTCATAGAGGCATGAACCGTCGAAGCCTGCAAGAGCAAAATCATCCCTGGGGAAATGCGCAGGCACCCAATCCATAATAACGCCGATTCCGTTTTGATGAAGGATATCTACCATTTCCATAAACTGTTGAGGAGTACCGTAGCGGTTCGTAGGCGCATAAAAACCGGTCACTTGATACCCCCAAGACCCTGGGAAAGGATATTCGCTCAGCGGCATAAATTCTACATGCGTAAAATGCATGCGTTTGCAATATTCCGCCAGTTCTGCACCAATTTCAACATAGGTTAACGGCCTATTTCCCTCTTGTGGCACTGTTTTCCAAGAACCTAAATGAACCTCGTAAACCGATATTGCCGCTTCGCTCCAGGCGGTATTTTGCCTATTTTTTATCCACAGGGAATCACCCCATTCGTACCCTGACAAATCCCATATTATAGAACTGTTGTTTGGCGGAGGTTCAAAACGCACAGCATATGGGTCGGACTTTAAAAATGGAGTGGGATTTTGGGCTCCGAGAATCTCGTATTTATATTTGTCTCCCGGACGGGCGTTCGGAACAAAAATTTCCCATAATCCGGAATCGCCCAGCGAACGCATTTGATTGTACCGTCCGTCCCAGTTGTTAAAATCTCCGACAACGCTTACGCGGCGAGCCGTAGGCGCCCACACTGCAAAGCTCACGCCCTTAACCCCGTCAATTTCCCTGATTTGGGATCCCAACTTATTATAGATTTTACGCTCGTCTCCAAGCCCAAATAGATAAATGTCTTGCCTGCTCAATGTAGGCGCAAAAGCATATGCGTCCTCCTCGACCCGAATTTTCCCGTCATACTGCCCGACTTTAAATTTATGGCGGAAAACTTTTCGCGCACGCGGAATAAAAATTTCAAAAAACCCCGATTTATCCAAACATTTCATGCGGGATGAAGACCCGTCGCGCGCATCCACCAAAGAACAAGTTTTGGCGTTTGGCAAATAAGCTCTTGCGACAATGCCTCCCTTGCATTTGTGCATGCCAAGAAAATCGTGGGGAACTGCGCAATGGGCAGTTGTTATGCTTTGAAGCTCACTCTGGGAAATTATAGCATTAGATTTCATATTCTGGTTGCCTACGTAAAGCCAAGGGCGGAGATATTATTTCAGAAGCTACAACCGCATCCCGAAGGCGCAACGAACCGCCCTCTAAAAACGCCGCGCTTGCATTGTGCAATGGTTCTCTTTGCGGCTGCGTTTGACTGCTTTGCGCATTTAGCTCCGCCAAGCGCGCGCAAAGGTTCTCCATGCGCTGTTTTATCTCCTCAATTCTGGCAGTATCGTCCAATCCAGCCTCTTCCGCTTCCGAAATTGCGTTCTCTGAATCTGCATATTCAAAATCAGGCTCGAAGTTGCGCCACGAAGATTCGCCAGTATTTTCAATCGGAGATTCTTTTTCGCAACATTCCCCGCCAAAGACTCTCCTTTGAGGCAAGCCTTCTTCCGCTCCGGAGTCCCAAGAGCCTGATGGATAATTGCGTCCGTTTTCAGGCTTTCTGGAATCGTTTTCCCATGAATCGGTAAAATCCCCTATTTCACGGAAAACATCCCCGGTCTCATCCACGGGTTCGATTTCCCCTATGACTTTGCGGGAATCTTCTGCAGCATGCCCCGGAGAAATTCCGCGTTTCATCTCCTCAACCATCCTTCGGGCGGCTTCGACGTCTTCAGAGCCGCTGGAATCCTGGGTGAATTCTCGGCTGCCGGGCTCGGAACTTCCTCCGCCCGGTTTCGACTTCGCCAGAAATATGGCCGCATAGACTACGGCGCACACCCCGATGAAAACTATGTCGATAAACGAATCGAACATTACTATTTATCTTTTGGCTTTTCCCCCGAAATGCTTTCGCGCATAGAAGTGTCAGCTTGAATATTTTTAAGGCGGTAATAGTCCATAAATCCCATCTTTCCGCTGCGCAAAGATTCCGCAAGAGCAAGCGGAACTTGCGCCTCGGCCTCAACCACTTTAGCCTTCATATCCTCTACTTTAGCCTTCATCTCCTGCTCCAAAGCGACCGCGGCAGCGCGCCTAATTTCGGCCTGCGCCTGCGCCATATTCTTGTTTGCCATCGCTTGGGCCTCTTGGAGTTTTGCTCCTACATTCTCGCCTACATCCACGTCTGCTATATCTATTGAAAGGATCTCGTATGCGGTTCCTGAGTCCAATCCGCGCTCCAATACAACTTTCGAAATTCTATCGGGATGTTCCAAAACGAATTTATACGAGTCCGCCGAACCGATTGTCGTGACAATACCCTCGCCTACGCGGGCAATAATCGTCTCTTCCTGGGCTCCTCCGACAAACCTCTCGAGATTCGTCCTAACCGTAACCCGGGCGCGAACCTTTACCTGAATGCCGTCTTTTGCAACGCCGTCTATGGATTTCCTGCCGCTGCTTGGATTCGGACAATCTATTACTTTGGGATTGATGGATGTCCTTACGGCCTCTCCGACTGTCTTTCCCGTCCCTTTTGTCGCCAAGTCTATCGCGCAAGCCTGCTTCCACGACAAATCCATGCCCGCCTTATCCGAGGCTATTAGAGCCTGTATCGTTGGGATCAAATGCCCTTCCGCCAGGTAGTGTTCTTCAAGCTGGTTTATCGTTAAATCTAAACCTGCTTTTACCGCCATGATTCTTGAGTCTACTATCATGCCGTACGGTACGCCTCTGAGGCGCATTGCTATGAGCGTAAGCATGCTCACCGGGGCTCCAGCTAAAAGCGCCTTTAGCCATGTGTTGATAAACGATATTATGACGACGAACGCAACTAGCGCTACTATTCCAAGAATTACGGTAATTATTGTTCCTATTGGCATATGTGTTTTCCTGTTTTTATTTTTAAATTTTTTTTACTTTTATGCCGAAGACGTCGGCGCCAACCACTATAACTTCAGTTCCCTGCTCGATGTGGAGATCCACGGAATTAGCATCGTAAAATTTTTCCCCAATTTGAACTTTACCCGACGGAACAAGCACAGTGGCTGCAACGCCCTTGCACCCTACGAGCCTTGAAAAATCAGCCGACGGAGCTTTACCGTCCTGCTTTGAATTGAGATAAAATTTTTTCCCGAACGGAGTTTTGGGAATAACATAAAGCCAAACCAAAAAAGCCGCAATACACAGAGCAATTGAAACAGCTCCAACAATCGACGCAGCCCATATTCCATACTCAGCAAGAGCCATCCATACCGCCCATGCGCAGCATAAAATGCCTGCAATAGCCCATACCCCGCCGACTAGTACGGTTTCCAAAAACACTAGAGCCGCTCCCAACAGAACCAATAAAATAATTGCACTCATTTGCTGGAAACTATAGCATTTATACAAAATAATGAAATATTTTTTTTTATTTTATTCCCGTTTTTCAGCCTATAAAAAAGAAAATTTCTTGAAAAAAAGCAGCGGCGAGAAAATATGCAAACAATATGAAATTTTCGCGGATTTATAACGTTAGAAGTTCCGAAATAACGCCTGAATATAAGCTGAAAGAATTTTATATAGGCATGTATTTCCAAGAATGTTTTGCGGAATATATGGCTTCAAAAGGTCTTGCAGCCTATGACCTTGCAAAAAGCGGACAAACATGGCTGACTTCCGATGTTCAAATAGACTACCTCCAAGAAATGCCGTTTTGGCGCGAACCCGTCGAAATGCAAGTGTGGGTTCGACAAATATCCGCCATAAGAATTTACGTAGATTTTGAAGCTATACATAAATCCTCCGTTATTGCGCGCGGCTCAAGCATTCAGTTAATCGCCGAGAAGTCCACACACCATCCCATAAAGAACGCAACAATCGCATCCATTTCTTCATTATCCTTAATTCATGAATCCGCCCTGCCCGGCGTTGAATTCAAAAAGATAGATCCATTCGGCGGAGAATATTCAAAAACATCGCAAGTTGTGCGTTATGACGACTTGGACTTTAACATGCATTTAAACAATGTAAAATATGTTCCGCGCGCTTTGGAGTCAATTCCCCAAGAATTTCGCAACAGCCACACACTGAAAGAATACCGCATAAAATTCATGCGCGAGACATTTTTTAACAATACTGTATCATCAGAAGCTTTCCGCGACGGCAATAGAATTTTCCACCGGCTTGCGAGAGTAGAGGACGGAGTTGAGCTGTGCCGGATGGAAAGCTTATGGGAATAACATTGCCAACATTGGGAGCCTTGTTGGCTATCTTGGAATCCGCCTTCGCCGCAGAATTGTTGGTTAAGACAGCATAACGCTTTGCAATGCCCGCCGGAACCACGTCAGGGTTGCCATCTGGGCGAATATTTCCCGCGCCCAATTCGCGACTTGCTAGGCGAACAAAATAAAAAACAATTAATGCATTATTCGTCAGAAGAAAAATACTGTCAGTTTCCACTCTTTGCGAGGCACACTATTTTGCATACACAATAACACGCACTTTGCGGACGATTTTATAATTCGCCTTTGCCGCGTGTTTTCCGTGCAAGCGGGCCCCGCGCCTTGCAAGACGCCCGCAAGCCACAGCAAAAAACCTGCTATTCATGCAAATATTCTACGCAATCCGCGTTTGAGGAACATTTAAATATTTTCCATATTCATATCTGCAAATGCGTTATCCCCGCCTCCGCGCCTTGCAAGACGCAAGAAAGCTCGGACGAAACCAGAACTTTTCGGAATATTTGAAAAAGAAAAATAAAAATCTCTAAAAGCGCCTTGACAAACAGCCCAATAAAGTTTTCTATATTTGACTTTCAAAAATGGTGGCAGTAGCTCAGTTGGTTAGAGCACTGGATTGTGGTTCCGGGGGTCGCGCGTTCGAGCCGCGTTTGCCACCCCAATTTAAAAAGGCGGAGATGCTTGTTATTAAAGACAGCTTCTCCGCGCTTTTTTTTTGCGCCCGTATCATACCCGCAGACTCCTTGTTCAGATATAAAAAAGTTAAAAAATCAGAAGATTTTTCATATACATACGCCCATTCCCCCAAAATTTCAAAGATTCTTCCAGCAAGCTCCCAAGCAGGCCTTATATAAAAAAACCATATGCGCAAGAACCAGTCCTCCAGCGCAACTTGATAGTTCTGCCTTTTGAAGCCAAATTTTTCGATTCTCAATTTCTGCAAAATACGGAGAGTCTATTCAGATTCCAAAGATTATTTTTTTCGTTTTTGAAACCGCCTTGCCCATAATGCTACTAACTTTATCCGAAGATAATATGCAAGACGATAAGATTATCACGGCAAAGATTAATATTATAGGAGAATATCCTATTGTTTTCACAAATAACTTGTTTGCCAAAAGATTAACGTACAAATGAAAAATATATATGTTAAGCGATGCCAATCCTATTTTCGACAACAACGGCAATTTTCTCCCAGGGAAAAGTGCCAGCGCCGCAAAAAGACAAAACATTGCGCATATTATATACGAGATTTCATGTATATAAAAATCCTTTTGAGATTCGTAAATTAATATATTGGATCCATATAATGCAAATATTACAAGTAGCACAGGAATGCAGAGATATTTATATTTGAATTTTCTTATCCGCAAAATATCCTCCCATGAAATGAGTGTCCCAATAATGTAATATGGATAAAATTTAAATATCATTGGAATATAAATCCATTTTACATCCCACGGAACATATGTGTGAACGAGCGAAAAAGCCAACGCGCAAAATAATATTGCAAAAATTATCGGATACCTCGACGCTTTAAATATAGGCGTTATTAAATACCAGACAATTAGGGCTATAAAATACCATAAAATCCCCGCATTCGGACCGATAATCAAAAATGGCAGGCAAAATTCGTTTTGTCCGTACATTAAATAGGCGGAAAATGGAGCATAGAGCAGATTTGAAAACACGTAAAGCGAACATAGCGTGCTCAAATATTTAATATTTACGCTATTGTTATCGCTCTTCGCTGCAAATCCGGACGCAAACGCAAAAATCGGCATTCCCAAAGGATACAACATACCCACGTACGGCCTAGCTAAAGAGTGGACTGCAAAGACAAATAATATCGCCAATCCCTTTAGGTTGTTTAGTAGGAAAAGGTTATCTTTTGAATAAAGTTGGGTCGTCTGCATTAATCAATATCTATGCGTATTTTTCCAAAAGCAATGCGCCCCAAGTCAAGCCCCCCCCAAAAGCGGACATTAACAAATGTCCTGCTTCTCCGCGGCCGCTAGACAAGCATTCATCCAATGCAATCAGAGTGGAAGCTCCGGCGGTATTGCCGTATTTGTCCAAATTTACAAAAAATTTGTCCATTGGCTCTTCTAGCTTAGCGGCAATCGCTTTTATTATATTTATATTGGCCTGGTGCAAAATAAACTTTGATACTGAGCTTTTATCTAGTTTATTCTTTTGCAGGCATTCGACTATGACTTCGGCGCCGCGGCTCGTTGCGAACTCATACACAGCCCGGCCGTTCATACTAAAAAATGTCTGTTTTATGTCGGAAACAGACTTAAACGGAGTTTCCGAACCTCCGGCTTTCACCGTTATAGTCTCAAAACCCCCGCCATCAGTATGAAAAACTCCCTCCTTTATTTGGAGTATCGCATCGGCCTTATCGGCGGATACCAGCGCACATCCGGCGCCGTCTCCGAAGTATGGGGCAGTAGAAAAATTCTGCATGTCCAAAATCTTAGAATAAGAATCAGCCGCTATCGCCAAAACATATTCTGCCGATCTAGATAGAACTAAAGCCTTTGCCAATTCCAAAACGCATATGCTCCCAGTGCAAACTGAATTAATATCCAAACAAAATGCGTTCTTAGCGCCTATTTGCTCCGCTACGCGCGCAGCAGTGGCAGGTATCAACCTATCGGGAGTTGATGTCGCAAGCAGCACGGCACCTATTTTGCCAACATCAAAATTTTTTAGACATTTCTTTGCGGCCTCAATCGCCAAATATGAAGTAGGTTTGTCTGGCTCGCTCCAATGGCGGCTTTTTATGCCGGTTTTTGCTTCGATAAGCGGAACTACGTTGGGCGGAAACTGGGTAAGCTCCGAATTCTCAGTGCATTTATACGGAACATATGATCCGGTCGACAATATAAAAGCGCTCATTTCTTTAGAGGTAAGCAAACAACGGTAAAAATGGATGCAATAGCCTTACAGTGACTCGAGAACGTCCGCAAAATCCGATACCGACATATCGAGAACGGGAACAGCGTCATTAGCCTTATCGCCAATAAGTTTCCGCAAATTCATCTGGAAATCTATTATCGACATTGAATCTACGGCTTCTATATCTGAAAAACGGGTATTAGGAGTTATTTCAACATCGCCGACCCCTTCTATTCCGCGCAAGGCCTTTATTATATTTTCCACATATTCTTGCTTTGACATAATTATTATAATAATTTGGATTTTTAAATTATATAACGACTTAAAATTCTTAAATTTGTTTTTACAGTTTAACAAAAATCTGAATTAAAAAGCCTTCAATATTATATTAAATTGTCCTTTAATTGAACCTTTTCAAGAAAAAAACAAATGCCAACCGCAGAACACACTTGCCTATCAAAATCCCGTTGGATTCATCCCCATAAAAAACTTGATAGGCGGAACAAAATTTGAAATATTAATCCGCTATGAAAGTATGCTTTTTATATAGGACCAAAGGCGTTTCCTTTAGCATCGAAAAGGTTTTTAAACAGATACGGTCCGCCTTGGATAAGAATATAGAACAATCAGATTTTTATTGCCCGTTCAACTCATACAAAAATCCGCTTACCTACATTAGAAATTTCGCAGCGCTTAGACGCAAATCTGCGGATATTTTCCATATTACCGGCGCAGTACACTATTTGGCCCTATTTTTGCCGGCGCGCAAAACTATAATAACTGTCCACGATTTAGGCCATGCTTTTAAAACAAAAGGAATTGTTGGTTTTTTTCTGCGTCAATTATTCGCAATATTGCCGCTAAAAAAGGCCAAATATATTGTGGCAATCAGCAATTTTTCAAAAAATGAAATTGTAGAAAATGTCGGAATTTCCCCCGATAAAATTAAAGTAATATACGACCCCGCCCCGATAAACTTAAAATTTAAGCCTAAAAGCTTCAACTTTGAAAATCCTAGAATACTCTGTTTTTGCTATCTTGAAAACAAGAATTTAGATCGCCATATACAGGCGCTTAAAGGCATAAAATGCCATCTGCGCATAATTGGCAAATTGTCTCAAAAAAATATAGACCTTTTGAAAGAATGCGGAACAGACTACTCTAACGACTACAATATATCGGAAGAACAAATATTAAAGGAATATGAAGACTGCGACATGCTACTGTTTGCGTCCACCTACGAAGGTTTCGGAGTTCCGATTCTAGAGGCGCAAATTACAGGGCGTCCCGTCGTGACAAGCAATATATCGCCCATGGACGAAGTGACTGGAAGAATCCTAGGCAAGGATTCGGCAATATCAGTAAATCCTTTTGACATAAAAGACATAAGAAACGGAATTTTAAAACTTTTGGACAATCCGCGCCTTGCCGAAGAAATCGTGCAGAAAGGGCTTGAAAACACACAGAGATTTTCGGTAGTAGCAATTGCCAAACAATACCAAGACCTTTACGAAAGAATTCTAAAAGAGAAATGACTCAGGGCAAAAAAAACGTAATAGTTTTTGATACAGCAGCGGAAAGTTCTGGAGCGCTCTCGGTTCTGCAGGGATTTTACCAGGAAGCTCTTGAGGACAAGTCAATCAATTGGATATTTGTAGTCAGCACCCCAGATTTGGACGAATCAGACAACATTAAAGTTCTGAAATTTCCCCAAACAAAAAAATCGTGGTTCCACAGGCTTTATTTTGATTTATTCACTGCGCCGAAACTTGCAAAGATTTACAAAGCAGACTGTATATTATCGCTACAAAATGTCTGTATAAGGAACGGCTCTATCCCGCAATTGTTATTTATACACCAATCTATACCATTCTGCGATAAAAGATTTTCTTTATTAAAAACGCCAAAGCTCTGGATTTACCAAAATGTAATTTCCCGTCTAATTTTCTTCTCCGCCAAAAAAGCCGACAAAATTGCAGTCCAAACAGCTTGGATGAAAAACGCCCTGGTTTCAAAAACATCCTGCCTTCCGGAAAAAATCGCAATAATTCCTCCTGAAATAAAATTGGCCGGCAGTAAAAAATTCAAAAATTCCCAGCGCGCATTTAAGAGCTTCTTTTACCCGGCGATGCCCCTGCTTTACAAAAACCACGATGTAATTCTACAGGCTGCAAAAATACTCAAATCCGCAGGATGCGCCGATTTCTCCCTCTATTTTACGATACCTCCGGATTCCGAAACAGCTAAGAAATTCAGCGCAGAAAAAATAAATATAAACGCCTTGGGAACGTTATCTGCTAGCGATATGTGTAAATTCTACTCAGAAACCGTGACAGTTTTTCCGTCCTATCTTGAGTCGTTTGGATATCCGCTTATGGAGGCTAGAATAGCGGGAGCTCCTATCATAGCTTCAGATACATTTTTTTCGCACGAAATTTTAGACGGCTATGAAAACGCAAAATTTTTCAAGTTTGACAATCCACAAGAACTCGCAGGCCTAATGAAAGAATGCATCTGTGGAAAATTTTGTTATTGCCCCCCCAAAAATGAAATTTCGCTGGTCAAAGGCGGTTGGAAAAACGCAATAAATCTTATAAAAGACATGTAAAAAAATAAGAGTATAGCAAATTTGGCACTTGATAGTATTTCATAAATGCGCATAGAAATACAACGGGATTTCTAAATTGGCATTTACCAACAAGGAAGCATTTAAAATGCCTAACTGCTTTTCCCAATCTCTTCTACAAAAAAACTAGCAAGTTTGTCCACAGCGCCTTCTCCAAAATATTCCAGCGTTTTTCTTGCGTTTTTTGCAAGGCGGGGCTGGGTTTCGGCATTCAACAACAACTCAGCAACTCCATATATTTCCGACACTTCGTTAAGCGAAACTCCGGCTTTAAAATTTGAACATGCGTAATCGGCATTTGTTCCCGATGGGCCTATATTTAAAATAGGCAGACCAAATGACAAATAGCCGGAAAACTTGCTCGGCGACAATACTCCCGCAAGTCTGTCGTCCATAAGAACGATTCCATAATCGAATCCGTTTTCCTTATAAAAGCGCCCCAGTAAAGCATAGTTCTCAACGCGCGGAAATCTCTTAAACTCTGCACCGGCAGATTTGCAAACCGCCTCAAACAGGCTAGACGCATCTTCCGAGTTGCCGCAATATGACAGAACAACCCTCGTTTTTTTAGACAATAAACGCATTAAATTTTCCAATACTTGCGTCTTGTGCGCTTTCCCCAAATTTCCGGAATACAAGAACGACAAGCTTGCTACATTCCCGCAGATTTTTGAGAGATCGAGAAATTCAGAGTCTCCGCCTGAAAATGTCGGACAAACGAATGTTCGCGCGTTTTTACAACGCTCTCGAACAAGGCTTTCCATTGCGTAATCCAAACAGACCACAGCTTCTGCATACTTTAGAGCAAAGCGGTCCAACTTATCAAAAAACGCCCATATTTTGTGTTTGAAAGATTTTTCTGCAGATGTACGCAAACCAAAAACAGGATGATAATCCATTAGCCAGACATAGACTTTAGCCCGAAAAATCTTGCCTAGGATTAAATATGTTATCTGTATTAAAGGAGGAGTTGTACGAACAAACACAAAATCCGGGCGGAATGTAATCATCTCAAAAACAGAGAAGAGATGCATCCAAATAAGATTTACCACCCTTTTTGTGGAAAACCCTTTCCCACGGTAAGTTCTGAATACTCCGTGGACCGACTTAAACTGAACTTTTTTCTCGGATAAAAGCTTTTCCGATATTTTGTCGCGCACAGCGTTCCATAAAGTATCACTTGGTAATAAATCTTTTGGATCATCCGAAAACTCAAATACATACAGAAATTTTTTCATTAAGAATAAAACGAATATTAAAAACTAATACACGGCAAAACGCAGCGCCAATAAAACTGTATATTAAAGCGAGTATATTCTCTCTCTGCCCTAGACTGTCAAGAAAATTGCTAGCTAGAAGCTACTTGTCCGTAAAGCCACCAAAGGACTCTCCTATCCCCCAAACCCCAAATATCTTCTAAAAATACTTAAGCAAAACATTTTCATCCAAATCGGGAATCAGCCCATTGCCCTCCGCTGTTGGATCAAACACTAAATCCGCACTAGGACTAACTATCCGTTCGCGGTAAAAGAAAAGATCCTTACTGCGCGCTGTCAGAAACTCGCAAATGCCTTTGCAATAGTGGGGTTCCGCATCCGGATATAATGCAAGCATAGTCGAATACTATTGTCGCCAATCCGCAAAATGCGGCGAACAAGAACATATTGTAAAATATTATATCGCTGGAAGAATATATCAATATCAATAGGATTCCCGCGCACTGTATAGAAAGAAACGAACTTCTCCAAAATTTTGCGCGCACCATTCTCTTTATAAAATATACAGACATCGCGATAAATGTCAACAACCAAGCTAATCCGAATTCAAAAACAGCCTCAAGAATATCGCAATGAACATGGACAGGCACTGTTATTGCAGCACTCGGCTTCAAAGACGAAGAATACACCTTTGAGTGAAAATAGCTGTCCCCGGCTCCTCTCAACCGCATTATTTTTCCAAAAGAAGTCGCACCTGATCCCAATATAATCCTTTGAATCGAGACATTCTTTGGACTGGAATTTTTCCAGTCCCCTCCTGTTAAGATAAATTCTGTAGCAATCTCCTTAAATTTCCCCCTATCTCCGGCTAAATCTCTTACTTTCTTGTCAAAATCAGCCTCACCGCTGATAAAATTGTCCAAGCGTTCAAAAGAGGCCATCACACTGCTATGCCCCAGGTAAAATAGCAAAAGAGATAATGCCAGAACAGGAATTGAAACTATTGCAAGCGCGGAGATTTTTAAATTTAAAGACTGAAAGCGAATTGCTGCCACAAATACCGATACAATCAATATAAGCACACAAAATATGATTGAGCCGACGCTCCTAGATATAAATATAGACGCCACATTAATTGCGATTCCAATACCGTAAACTGTAAGTTTGGCAATGGAATGTCCAAATCGCATTGAGGACAAGCAAAGGGATATGCCGCAAATCAACCCCATCAGTAGAAAAGCCCCGCACTGGTTTTTATATACGAAACTTCCATAATGCTGCCCAGCCGACTGATCCATAATACCCCATATATACACTGAATCCCTAAAAAATATGGAATCGCATATTGCGCATGCGCCAAGAATGGTGGAAACAGCAAAAAATACCTTTGCGTAATATATGCAGTCGTCTCGGGAAGATATTTCAATATGCAGGGCGCACGAAAATACCAATGCAAGCAACACCGCAATAATAGAGGCATAATAAGAATCTACAGAAGAATCCGCAGAAAATACCGATGTTGGAAGAAATTCAAAACAATCCAAGATTCTCGGCGCACTATATCCGTCCATATGGATAAATTCCAACCATGGATTTAATATCTGAACAACTATATATACCGCAAGCGCAAGTCCTATCCAAAAAGGCGCAAATCTTGAAAGTTTTAATAAGTTGCACCTAAATCCTCCGTTTGCAGCCAACACAAAAATAAATGCCAAACAAAACACGCAAAAAACCGGGATATAAGACATCTCCCGCGTACCGCCGAAGAACATCCCCAGCAAGAAAATCCCAAAAGAAAGTATAAGGCGCGCCAACATCAACCCAATGTCTCATCAACTCTTTTTCTGCAAAAGAATGCTATGTAAATCACATAAGCAAACAATATCGCCAATGGAATTAATACTCCTGTTATAATGCTGCCGCTTCCAAAAATCAAAGGCGAAAGAAATTGAACCATGGATAAATTAAACATTATTATGCATACATAAAACGTTATGTAAGTTCTAAACAATAACGCCGAAAATACCCATTTTGATCTGGGAAGCCTGTAATCGATAAACAACGTTATAAGGCTCATAATGAATGCAACTATCGGAACATATTTCAAGCCGAAACAATAGGCGGAAACTAACGTAGAGCACCCGGAACTGTGCATGGAGTTTAAGGGAGTTTTGTCTATGCCATATGTGTGCAACTCGCTGGGATTGTTGCCATACGACTCCAACTCTTGAGACAAATCTACTGTGTCTGAATAGGCATGAAATTTTTGGAATAGAGTACCGTCGCGAAAGACTCTGTGCAAATAGTCAAGAGCACCGTAGTCTGCGGTCATTTCATTCCAGGTTTTATATCTGATTGAGTTCAGTGAATCGCGAAAAGATGCTATATAGCTACCGCTTAAAAATGCAAAAAAGAGCAAAGTCATACCTATTATCGCATACCATAAAGTCATTCTTCTTGAAAGAACGATGTACAAAACGACCATTACAATAGGAGAAATAACAGTAGCCTTTGACAGAGACACATAAGCCGTCAAAACAGAAAGGCAAAATATAGGGATCAACGCCAACAATATATTGTGTTTAAATTTCAATACTCCATCCAAGAGGAAAAGCACATAAAAAGAGGGAAAATAATAAGCAAAAAAATTAATAATCCCAGACATTTTATATGGGAGGAGATTTCCCTCCATGTTAAATGTTCCGGTGCCAAAATATTTTGCGGCAACTAGGGCGCAAAACCATAAGGTTGCCCCCATAATTGCCAGAATCCAAAACATCATTTCAGAAATTGAAGGATAGTAATCTGTATTGCTGTATTTATCGTTCTTATAAAAATACGAAGCAAAAAAATGTATTGTTAATACCATTACCCCGATTAGAATGGAAAAATTTATGTCCTTGGGAGTAATGACAAGCTGCGCATTAGGATATATAGAATCGGAGTATATATTAAACAAGAGCACAGGCATAACTATCATGCTAATATCCCAAGATATCCATAGTATAGGCCTGGCGGCGTTTAGCGAAAAGTCTTTAAACCTATTTAAATATATAATGCGCAAAACGAAAATAACGCCGGAGAGCAAAAGAGCGAGAAAATCAATTTTAGAAAAATTTATAATTACGCCGGCCGCATGCGCCACTGCAAAAACGGTTAGCACGAAAATTCCGGCGTTTCTGACTAGGAAGCTGGGCTGTAGTACACTATTCATTATTTGACGTATTTATGTTCTTTATGAGAGTGAAGAGGAAAGAAAGTTTCGTCAAGAAAAAGCAACATTCGAATTTAGCGCCCACTCCCATGAACGCACTCTTTTAATTTTAATATATGCCCGCGCTCGAAGACGAATAGAAACGCAAAAAGCATCGGAAGTAATAGCATTAGAGCCATTAGCAACGACACATATATGTTGATTTCTAAATAACCTATTAAATAATACTTGAGCGCACACGCAAATGACGAAAAAATTAAAACAGCAAACAAGGATTTTCCCATAATCAAAAAAAACCTTCCCACCGTGCCCGGCGCCAAATAAATGCCGACGTACATCCCCAAAACAACGGACGCAATCCATGCCGCAGCGCAATACCCAACTACTATCTGCGTTGTTCCCCAATATGCCCCTATTAAGCATAGAACGGTTGTAAGAACTGAAATAAAAAGCGAAAAATGCATAAGTTTGTTTTCAGCGTAAAATGATATAAATACCATTCTAGTTAATACTATCTGCGTAAACGCTATAGCTGAAAAAGACAATATTGAAAGCGACAATGCAGACTCTCCCCATTGCCTCCCCCAAATAATCGATGTAAACTCTTCCGACCATGCTCCCACTATTGCCATCAATATTCCGCCGACGAGAAACATAACTTCAAGGGCCGAGTAATAAACTTTAGAAATGGCCTCTTTGTCATTTTTTATCTTTCCCAAGACAGGATACAATACTTGCACTACAATTGAAGGGAAAAGGCGCTCATATACATTCAAGAGAGTGTATGAACGCGTGTAATAACCAAGCGACGCCGTTCCATCGCATCTGCCTATAAGGAATTTCTCGACGCTTTGGGACACATAGTACATCAAATTGTAAAATGTTATGTATGTCCCAAACTTAAAAAACGAACGCATAAACGATAAATCGAATATCGGCAGCCATAATCTGGAAAAGAACGAAAAAGCAATTACGTCAATGAGAGACTTCACTATGAACATGAATATAAGGCTCCAATATCCGGCTCCCAAATACGCCATTATTATGGCAATTACCCCCGAAAAAAGCGCGGACAAAGTTATTACCAAGGAAACGAGCCCAAATTTAAATTCCTCTTCCAAAATCGCGCTTGTTATTTTCGACGCCGACAAAAATATGAAAGTTATTGACGTCACCGACGACGCAACCCCTATTCTATCGTCTTTAAATACAATGCTGGCCAACGGCGCCAGCATAAACATAAGCATGCACAAAAAGGCGCCAAGCGCTATGGAAGTCCCGTATATTTTTTTAAAATTTGCGACGTTTGAATCCAAACGCTGAATTACGATATTTTTAAAACCGGCGTCATTGAATGCGTTTAAGAAATTGTAAACTATCATTACCACAGCCACGACCCCGAAGTCAGACGGAGTAAGAATCCGGCTTAAGATCATCATCGTCACTAGCTGTATTGCAAAGAACGAGGATTCTCCCGCAAACCTAAAAACAAATGATTTAATAAATGTCTTTAACATGGCTTTCTGGCCTTCGTAAAAATCCTTAGCAAAGTTCTCAGCCTTTTCTAAAAAAACGGCCTAACCTGCGAGAGGCAAAACCCTCGGCCCTTGATAGAAAGAAAAAAATCTTAAAAAGCAAGCTGCTGACAAAAATGCTCCTTTCAAAACTCTTTATAGAGCTACTTTTTAAGTATGCGTTTATCGAGGACTTAGTGCGCCACGCTACAATCGGTCCGAAAACCCAAGAGGACAGGTATTTTGTTTTCAATATATCCGCGCGGACGACTTTTCGCGCAAATCTGTTTGCAAGCAACTTGGGCTTCATAAGTTCGCGCTTTTCAAATATTGCAACTCCTTGGCTTTTCTCAATGTCCGCGATCGACGCTTTTTCGAGCGTTATTTTCGACTTTTCAACCAAATCTCCGAGAACTGACTCAGCTAGACGGCTTCTTGCCACGACAAAAGACATTCCCCGCCAATCAGATGCGTATTTTGAATTCCACGCATCCATAAGCGAGACATCGGCAAGCTCGCAAAATACGTCGTCGCAGTAAGAACAAGACGGCTGCGACAACAACCCGCCCATCCAGTATTTTGATATGTCTGTAAAGGGAATTTGCAAAAAATTTCCGCCATCGTCCTCTATGTTTACATTAAAACGGCTGGCGGGAACATTTTCGACTTTGTTCCTATAGGATATGGTTTTTATTTTTGCGGTCAAACCGTGTTTTTGCGCGATATACTCCCAAAACGAAGCCGTTTTCTGGACTCCGCATGTCAGCCCAACCACAAAAACCAAATTGTCGCGCAATCTCTTGTTGATTTTTGCCACATTTCTCAAAGCGCGCACAAAACACGGCAATCCAACGACGGCAATTTTCTCGTTTTTTTCCATCATCCGCGAAAAAATATTATCTGGATTTACGGATTCGTATTTAGATTTCGAGGTTTTGAGCAGGCTTTCCACGGAATCGCTGCGGACGTATTTAAACCTAGACGGATATGAAGATTCGTCTTCACCCACAGACCACACCGCATCAACCTGCCCCGACTCCAACAGATGCGACAATATTGCTGTGGCAATTCCGCCTGACGACGAATTCAGTCTATCCGAATCTTTCGAGCAACATGCGGCTGAAATTGTGAGGTACTTTCCTGCTACATCCGAATATTTCAAATCATCGCCGCCAAATAGCTCCGATGCTGTTTCAGAAGCATTCGGCGATAAGTCAGAAAACGGACAAACTCTCAAACACACATTGCAAGTTTCCAGGCATTCCTCAACGCCTTCGAATGCCGAGAAAAATCCGGCTTTTAAATATCCGATCGACAATTTTCTTTTAGGGCATAATGCCGCACAAGCAGAGCATCCGCAGCACATGTCCGCACGAACCACAGTATTTACAGATGTTAAATGCCGCTTATCCATTCATTCATCTACCCGCAAATAATTTTGTCCAAATATTCTCCAGCCTTATACGCCCTTTCCACATACGGAACGATTTTTTCCGAAAGGACGCTTCTCAGGTGCTCCGAATTTGCAATGGCTTTAGAAACGGCAGCCTCCAACTTAGACATGTCTTTTGCAATACATTCGGCGTCTACACAATAGTCGAGAGAACCGAACAAATCTAGGTTTATCCCCTTTGACTTAGAGCTGTACGATATTGAAACAGTTGGAACGCACGTTGAGAACGCCGCAATTGTCGCATGGGTTCTGGCGCCTATAAAAAGCTTCATTTTAGATATGAGCCACTTAATTTGTTGAGCTCCCAAATTATCCCCCACCAAAACGACCCTTTCCTTTGAGCGCGCTGGAAGCTTTTCAAAAAGAGCCTTCATGAAAAAATAGTCGCAGGAATATGCAGGATTCTTCAGCCAGGAAGTCACATGCGGAATCAGATAAACGCGCCCAGAACATTTGTCCAAGCACATCTCAACTACCTTTAAACAATCATCCAACCATTTTTGATAGGGATAGGTTGCGGAATCAAAATAGCGCAACACATAGGCGTTTAGATTAAGCCCTATGGAATCATCCGGAATCGAGCCTCCGCCTATGGCGCTTTTTAGTTCCGGCTCTGACGCTGGCATAGTAAACGCGGGATCTGATACAAGAAACAACTCGTTTTCATGTTTTCCTATTTGCTTTAGATAATCGAGCGTCGCGACTTCCCTGGCAAAAACGTAAATCCCTTCAACGTGCGATTTAAAATACCGCTCAAACTTTGGATTTGCAGAGAAAGGCCCCACTGAAGCCCCCCAATAAGCATATTTTACCCCGACGCGTTTTACGACATCGTCCATAGAGTAAAAGACCCTCAAAGGCTGGTTGTCGGAACTCAAAGTGTACAAATCTCCGCCGAGGGAAAGGGCTGCTGAAGCATCCTTCAACTCGTTTTTAAGCCCGCAAAAAAGAAAGGCACTAGCCAACCTTTTAGAAATTCTCTTTAACGTATTTGATACTATCCAATTAAAGTCGAATCTTTTAGACGGCATCCGCGAAAACATTGGCCTTATATTTATAGATTGGCAAACTTTTGCAACCTGATCATGCAAAAAATCCGGACCTGCAAATACCGAATAAAGAACAATTTCCGCATCCGGAATATAGCGCCTTATAATTTTTTCAGTTCCTATCAAGATTGCCTCGTTTCCCCTATTCGTCATGGGGCCATTTGCCAACAGCACTATTTTTTTACTGGAATTGCGCATTTATTTCGTTCGCTAAACTATTAAACAGGGAGAAAATGGCGGACAAAACCGCACGATAGACTTAGTTTCCTTTTCCGGTTTTAAAAGTCAAGACATATTGAAGCTCCGCGATGCCTGTTCTACCCTGCCAGCAAAGACAAGCAATCGCCGGAACCGCATTTGGCTCAAAAAAGTGTCGCCAGATGCAAAAACATATGTTGCCGACACAAACTCCACAGGCAACCCATGCTATATTGAAAAAGTATCTTATGCCACAATGTTTAATGGACATAATCCAGTTGGTCAACATATAGCTTAATCGAAAGCATTTTTCCTACAAATCGAATAAAGTATAAGAATGTAAACACGCGCCCGATACAACTATTTCATTCAAAACTGATTCTTATAAAATTTCCCGCAAGAGGCAGAAATGCCCCAAATATTTCAAGCAACGCACCCAATCGGCGCAATTTAATATAATAGTTAGGGAAACAGATGAAACAGTAATCAAAAATGGAACGGATGCCTTCTCGGATATGCGGCTTGATTCGCATAAAAATCTGGCGCTCCGTCCCGGCATTTTGCGCCGCTAAAATGCTGTGTGCCCGAAAAGTAGGACAGACTTGCAAGGGGTAGATTGATTTGCAAAATAGGAAGGCAAATCAAATGGGCAATAGACGCAAAAAATACACGGAAGAGCAAATCACGCAAATACTCAAGGAGGCAGAGGTGTCGAACAACGTTTCGGATACGCTGCACAAGTAACGATTCGTCGTATTACCACTGGAAGGCAAAATACGGCGGAATGGACTCAAAGAGCATACAAAGACTTCGAGAGCTCGAGCGCGAGAACGCGCAGTTAATACTTTTTCCGTCTCGGTTCTAATCTATGCCAGTCCCTAAATTTTTTCTTTGAAATACTGTATTTTAAAAGCAAAAAGCCCTGAGAAATCAGGGCTTTGGAGGAAAGAATTGTTAGTTGTTTTTATTAGAAGCGTTATTACTTTTCTTCGACTTTAAGTTTCAAGAAGACTTTACCTTCTTCACCGATTGGGGCTGTTGCTTTATAAATCTTGAACTTGCCGTCTGACGATGTTTCACCTGTGGCTGTCACAGTTGTTTCTTCCCAGTTGATGAGGTCAACCGACTTCAAAGCTTTGACATTCACAACACCCTCTGCGTCTACGCTGACTGGAAATTGCAACGTTGCACCAGTTGCGTCTGACGTATGCTTGAAGGAAGCATTAGCACCATACGATGTAGCTTTTGACGCATCCAACCCAAATGTGAACTTTTCAAGATTTGTAATTCCGTCATTGTGCGGTGTTGCAGATGGCGAAGCATCTACACCAAGACCATTTGACATACTCCATTCTTGGAATGCTGTTGGCTCTATTACATTTTCAATCCATACCATTTCTGATTCAAGCGGAGCATCAACATTGTTGTCGTTCCATACTAAGCAACGATACGAATTATCTACAATATTTTCCACAACATCAACACCAAGTGTTCCATTTGTTGCACCTGCAATATTTTCCCAAGTATCGCCATAATCGTATGAAACTTGCCACTGATACTTTGGATAATCACCAGACACAACAACTGTGAATGTTGCTTTTGCACCGATTATCGCAGAGGTAATCGCAGTAGGTTGCGTTGTTATAGCTACATCTTCTGGGAATATAATTTTTGCATTTTCTGAATACAGAACACCACCGCCATTATCAATTTCACAGCGATAATATCCTCGATTTTTTGAATCCATCATTTTGAATGAATAGGTCGATTCTGTAGCGTTTTCTATATTCTGCCATTCGTTACTATCAGCTGAATACTGCCATTGATAGTATGCGTTTCCTGTTGAGGTTGAAACCGTAACATTAAAAGACGCATTTTCATTTAATTTGAACGACACATCTTGTGGTTGTGATGTTATCTGAATTGCAGTTGAGCTGTAAACAAGAACTGCTTGAGTAGATACACTTCCACCTCCATTAGAGATTTCACATTTTATGTTTTTGCGATTGTATTTAGATTCTGCAGGAATAAACAATATATTTGAAGTTTCTTCAAATTCAGTCCAAATGTCGCCAGAACCATAATACCATTTGTATGTTGGATTGTACGCTGTTGTTTCTACAACAAAACGTGCATATCCTGTTCCTGATATTGTTGTAACTTTTTCTAATTTTTTTGTGATTGAATCTTCAGTTGCTGACTGACGAACTACAACATTCGCAGTTGAACTTTGAACACTGCCAGCTGGATTTGTGATTACACAATAGTAGGAACCAGTTTTATCAAATTGAATATTTTCAAAGCTCAAGGTTGATTCTGTTGCTCCTTCAATTGCTTCGCCATTGAAGTACCACTGATATGTAATCTCTTCGCCAGTTGCCGATACGCTCAAGCTTTGGTTGGTATCAGACCAAACTTCAAAACCTGTCGGGTTATTATCAAGCGTTGGCGATGGCTTGACCGTCAAAATTGCAACTGATGAATATGTTAAATCACTATTATCGCTATCAACAGCACAACGATATTTATAACCATTTTGCGAAGATGGAACATTGCTCAAAGTAAGTGTTGATGATGTTTCGCCCTCAATATCATACCACGTTGAACCATCTTCTGAATACTGCCACTGATATGTTGGATTATCCCCTTCAATTGAAACTGTAAGTGTAACATCTGTATTTTGCCAAACTGTAATATCTTCTAGGTTAGATGTGATTTCAGTTGGACAGTATTGGCAAGCTCCAATTGTATACGGAACGGATCGTATGAATCCTCGAGCATCGGTTGTTACACCTTCAACAACTTTACCTGCACCTATTGCCGAACTTCCTGCTCCTACTGGACATGTCTGCACACTTCCACCATAGTTGCCAAGTGGCATTAACTTTGGATCTTCTGTTATGATATTTGTATAAGTTCCATAACTACTATATCCACCCTTTATTATACACGTGTCTATTGTTGGCTTATTATTTGAACCACTATTATAGATTTCATTGCCACTTGATGACGCTGTGTTTCCCCAGAGTATGCAATTTGTCAACTTCGGACTCGAGGCATTATAATTATACATCCCGCCGCCGGAATAAGCACTGTTGCCACTGAACGTGCAATTTGTCAACTCGGGACTACATGTTCCATCATATCCATAATTATACATCCCGCCGCCGTAAGATGCACTGTTGTTGGAGAAGGTGCAATTTGTCAACGTCGGACTCGAGGAATTATAATTATACATCCCGCCGCCGTATATTGAAGCACTGTTGTTCGTAAAGGTGCAATTTGTCAATACCGGACTACCTTCAGAATTATACATCCCGCCGCCTTCGGAAGAAGCACTGTTGTTGGAGAACGTGCAATTTGTCAACACGGGATCCGAGGAACCATTATACATCCCGCCGCCTTCGGAAGAAGCACTGTTGTTGGAGAACGTGCAATTTATCAATACGGGTTTTGTAGAAGAACCACTATTATACATCCCGCCGCCGCCGTCAGAAGCACTGTTGTTGGAGAAGGTGCAATTTGTCAACACCGGACTCGAGGATGAATTATACATCCCGCCGCCGTAATCAGAAGCACGGTTGTTCGTAAAGGTGCAATTTGTGATTTCTGGGCTGGCGTAGTTGTTACACATTCCTGCTCCATCATTATAATCCGATGCATACCCATTCTGAATTGTTACATTATCTAATTTTGCACTATTGGTAAGTTTATTTGATGAACCATAATAATCATTATAGAAAACCCTATACTTACCCTCGCCATCAAGGATTGTATTGTTGCCAGCTACACGCTCTTCTTTACTTGTTTCTGTTCCAGCAAAACCACCATAGATTGCAACACCATTTTTCATGGTCATTGCTGAACCATGTTTGTAGGTGCCTTTGGCTATCCACACTTCCATACCATAATATTCCGATGCTAAATCTATCGCTTCTTGAACGTCACTTTTTGCTGTTGCCCAACTTAAACCATCGTTTGATGAACTTCCTATTGTTGATACGTAATAGCAAATATCTATTGTTTCTATCGCAATTTCAGAGGAAGTTATAGTTGTTGTTCCATCACTTATTTCTACTGTGTATTTCGATGTTCCTGCATCTTGCTTTGTCTTATAACTTGACGATGTTGCTCCTTCTATAGCTACCCCATCTTTATACCATTTGTAGGTTAGATTGATACCTTCTGAAAGTGCATTCAAAGTAAATTCATAGCTTGAACTATATTTTAAATAACCTTCGCTTGTTGAGATTGATGCAACTGTAAGTTTATTTTGATATTCACATGCTCCTATTGTAGGTGATGATGAAAAACGTGTAAAACCACGAGCATCTGTTGCTAATCCATCAACAACCTTACCTGCTCCTATTGCCGAACTTCCTGCTCCTACAGGACATGTTTGCACATTTCCACCATAGTTGCCAAGTGGTATTAGTTTTGGATCTGCTATTATGATATTTGTATAAGTTCCACAACTACTATATCCACCCTTTATTATACAAGTATCTATTGTTGGTTTATTACCTGAATTATCATTATAGATTTCATTGCCACTTGAGGACACTGTATTTCCCCATAGTATGCAATTTGTCAATACGGGACTCGAGTAATTGTCATTACACATCCCGCCGCCGCGAGAAGAAGCACTGTTGTTCGTAAAGGTGCAATTTGTCAATACGGGACTCGAGTAATAATTATACATCCCGCCACCAGAATATTCTGCTCTGTTGTTGGTGAACGTGCAATTTGTCAACGTCGGACTCGAATCCCGATTATACATCCCGCCGCCGTAAGAAGCACTGTTGTTCGTAAAGGTGCAATTTGTCAATACCGGACTAGAATCCCGATTATACATCCCGCCGCCGTAAGAAGCACTGTTGTTCGTAAAGGTGCAATTTGTGATTTCTGGGCTCGCGTAATAGTTATACATACCTGCTCCATAATCTGCAGTTGATGAATAGTTATCATTTCCATCACTCGTATACCCGTTCTGAATTGTTACATTATCAAGCTTTGCACTATTGGTGAGCTTATTTGATGAAGTATAATAATTATAGAAAACTCTATACTTACCTTCGCCATCTAGGATTGTATTGTTGCCCGATACACGTTGGTCTTTCGATGTTTCTGTTCCGGCAAAACCACCATAGATTGCAACGTTGTTCTTCATGGTCATTGCAGAGCCATGCTTGTATGTGCCTTTGGCTATCCACACTTCACCACCGCCAGCACTCGACGCTCTATTAATCGCTGTCTGCACATCGGCATACGCATTCGCCCAAGATGTACCATTCTTATTACCCGCACCACCTGGAACAACATAATAAGTTGCACCACTTGCAACAAGGGCTGTAAAAAACGATATTATCAAAAACAAATATTTTTTCATAATTTAGTTTCTTTTAAAGTTTTGGCATAAAAGCTATCGCAATTTGCATCAGTCATTACACGCAAACGCAATATCTCCATTTTCTTTTTCCTAATATAATTCTAAGTTTTTCTACCAACTTTTGTCAAATGAAATTCAAATAAGATTCCCTTATTTAAATGTATGCTTTAAACATTAGTACCATTGGATTTGCTGTGTGCCCGAAAATTAGGACAGACTTGCGAGGGGTAAATTGATTTGCAAAATAGGAAGGCAAATCAAATGGGCAACAGACGCAAAAAATACACGGAAGAGCAAATCACGCAAATACTCAAGGAGGCAGAGGTGTCGAACAACGTTTCGGATACGCTGCACAAGTAACGATTCGTCGTATTACCACTGGAAGGCAAAATACGGCGGAATGGACTCAAAGAGCATACAAAGACTTCGAGAGCTCGAGCGCGAGAAGGCACAATTAAAGCGCATAGTCGCCGACCAGATGCTCGACATCACAATGCTTCGGGACATCAACTCAAAAAACTGGTAAAGCCCGAAGTCCGAAGAACCGCCGCCGCGTATCTGATAGCTATGTAGAAGTGGAACAAAGAGCATAGAATAACGCTCGAGTTTACGAGTCCAGGGAAGCCGACGGAGAACGGGCAGATAGAAAGCTTCAATGGGACGATGCGCAACGAGATATTGCGTGGAGTCGAGTTCGAGAGCGTGCGCGAGGATCTGGAGAAATGGCGCGAAAAGTACAATAACGAGCGACCGCACTCGGCGTTGAACTACGAACCGCCAAGCAGTCGCTGCCGCCCCCATGGGGGCGATACGAACCAATTTAATCTTGAATCTATAAACCCAATCTACAATAACATCAACCAAGTCAATTTACTCCCTTAGCTTACTGCCCTAATTTTGGGCACAGTGCAAAAAGGCTTTTAATCAGCGCAGGTATTTTATTTGACAACAATAAAACATCTAGAATAGTATGACGCGATTAAAGCCTTATAGCGTTTTGCCGCTTATTGATTGTTTGATTTCTTTTGTAGTTGCATTTATATTTATGGATACCAAAAACAACGTCGATCTTTCTTTTGTAATACCGTGCTTAAATGAAGAGGAAACCATAGGAGGTGTTATCGACGAAATAAATAACGCCCTTGATGGCAGTGGAATCAAATATGAAATCATTGTCTCCGACAATGGTAGTACCGACAAATCCAAAGATATATCGTTGTCGAAAGGCTGCAGAGTTGTAGAAGAGCGCATCCATAAAGGATATGGTGCGGCCCTGCAAAAAGGTTTTGGCGCGGCGCAAGGAGAATACGTGGCTTTTTCCGACGCCGACGGAAGCTATATTGTTTCGCACATTAAGGATATGTATAAAACCGCTAAAGAAAAAAATTGCGATATGGTTATTGCATCGCGGTTAAAGGGCGAAATAGAAGAATCGGCGATGCCGTTCTTGCACCGGTATTTGGGGACTCCCGTTCTAACATTTTTGATAAACATCTTTTTCAACGGACGCTTATCCGACTGCAATTCCGGATTCAGGCTAATCCGCAAGGAAGCCTACGAAAAATGGAATATAAAAGGAATGGGGATGGAATTTGCAAGCGAACTCCTGGTAAAAGCCTTAAAAAACAAGGCTTCCATAATAGAAATTCCGTCGGGATTGCGGCGCGACAAGCGCAGCAGAAGCCCGCATTTAAAGACTTGGAGAGACGGAATGAGACACCTTCTTTTCATCCTTTCGGAGTCCGCGCACATTTTCGAATATGTAGCGTATATTTTCGTGCTTCTGTCTCTTTTTCTATTAAGTTTCACACCGCACCTTACAATATCGCTGCTTTTAATGATAGGTGGATTCGAGTCGTTTTTTATATCCATATTTCTCTACCGGACCCATGGAAACGGCAAGCTGAACACGCTAACGCGCATTTTAGTCAATTTGAAAGAAGACACGCTATTCTTTTTTCTGGCGGCGATGCTTTTTATGCTGATAATCACCGGAATATTGATAGTAGGATTCCCCGACATGGGGGCAATATTCGCGCCGATTGCCGTTGCGCCTCTTCTTACGGGATCTAACCTTCTTTTAATATATATGTCAAAGAAGGCTGACGATTAGCCTGCAATCTGCATATGAAAAACTTTATACCCCAGCTTTTTAAATTTGGGATTGTTGGAGTATCGGCGACTATCGTACATTACTCCGTTGCGGCTGCAGTTTTTTTCATATTTAACGAACGCCCGCTTTTATCCAACACCATAGGATATTTTTCAGGAATGACCGTTACATACCTGGGAAACAAATTTTGGGTTTTCCGCAAGCGGGAGGGATTTGACGACATAGGCAAATTCTGTATTGTCGCATTTGTGACATATATTGTCAGCCAAGTTTCTTTCGGGGCATCCTACGAATTTTTTAGGGCATGGTTTACAGAAACGCAAAGCTTTAACCTTTCTTTTTTGCCTATGATTTTCTGCGTCACGCTCTGGTCATTCAGCATGAATAAAATCTGGGTATTCAAAAGTCGCTAATCGCCTTTTACAAACCTTACGTACCTGCCTAAAATATACCCTACCCATATTATGACAAGCGGAACACCTAGAGAAAGCTGCCTTGGCAGCGCAGCCACAAGAGAACTTCCGCCGAGATAGACAAAAAACGTAATCGCCAACATTAATACCGTCGTGTCAAAACCTCTAAATCGTATGATTGTGATTATTGTCGCCGCCAAGATAGCAGAGAATAAAATGGCGTTTGGAAATGTATACACCCCTTTGTACCATTTAGACTCTATGCTCAAATCGGAAAATCCCGTATAAAAGAATATTCTTGTAAGGTTGGCAGCGTAATTTTTTAGAAATTTCAAAGGATTTTCCTTTATGTTTGAAATCGAAACTTCTTTAAAATATTTGTCTGCCTCCAATTGGGACATATTGTTAGTTGCGTCATAGAAATCCTTATGTCTTGAATATAAAAAGTGCCAATTTACCCTGTTTATTGCTTCCATCCTGTCAGAACCTTCAAGCAATTCTGCAAAGTCGTCCTTTGTCAATATGGGATTCTTCGATTTGCAGTCTACGAATAGCCAATCTCCCAACTCGTCTGGATACGGCGATGTAAGCCATATTAACTGAGCCCCAGAAGACGTCGCCCAGCAGAAAAACTTTCCCGTTAGAGAATAAGTATAAACCAAATATGGGATGCAAAACACCAGACTCAGCAAACAAACATACGCATATCTTGCGACTTCCAGTCTAAGAGGCTTAACCAAACATAGGAAAACCGAAATAGCCAACATGCAAACCGCGACATAAGCAAACGCCACTTTCACGAGAATCAAAAATGCCAATACCGCGGAAGAACAGATTAGCCGCTTTACGTTAGGAGATTTCGAATATTGCAAGACACAATAGCCGAATAGAGATATCAGAAAGAAAGCAAATGATTCCGTAATAATTGCAGGAACATGCGCTATCGCCGGATAATAACATCCCCAGAGAGCAGCCATACAAAATGCCAATGCCGTTTTCTTAAATAAATAAACAGCCTTATAAACATAAACGACACTAAAATACATAAAAAACGCATTAGCGGTCGCTATTACCCACAAAGGCTGCTTAAGGGCAACAAACGGGACCAAAATCAGCGGATATCCGGGGCCGTTCCATAAATTTATGTTTTGGGGATCTGAGTAGAATCCGTGCAACAAATTATCGGCGAATTGGAGATACCTTGGCGCGTCGCCTATGTCATATTTATAACTTGAACATGCTACAAAAATACAATAAAAAATAAGAAACGGCAAAAATGTTATAAACGGTTTGTTCTCTAAGAACCTAATTGTGTCTTTCATATGAGATCTCTTTGTATTAAAACTAAACGCGCAAACGCGCATTAACTATAATTGAAAAACAGTTCAGTACACTAGCAACCGCAAAGAGATGTTGTCAATATGATTATTAGCGCGCATCAGCGCACCAGAACTAAGCAAACAAATATGCCGTTAAAATCGGGAACGCATTCAGAGTTTTTGGAAAAACAACATTTACCTCACATGGTTTAAAATTTGCCAAACAAAGATTTTACTAATACTTTTTTTGGATAGAAAACAACAAACAACATCTATTTGGAGAAAGTGTTTATTATTTCAAAAGTTTTATCAATTCCCAAATATTGCGACATTATGAAGGAATAATCTGCGAGCATCTTCATCCTAAATTCTTTGGACGGAGCACTTGCTATATAACGGGTCGCCATGCGGTCCAATCCGTTTTGCAAGGCAAATTTTATCGCCATATTGCGCACTTCTTGGCGGTTATAATAGTTTACTAAGGGAGGTTTCATTACGGAAGCGTAAAAATCGTCGAAGACGGCAATGGCGGCTGATTTTTCGCCTATATTGTACAGAGCCTGCGCCAACAACGCCTTGCGCCACAAATAACTTCCGTTTTTTATAAACTCGAAATCTTTGTATATTCTTTTTTTCAAGCTGGATTTCATTTCGCCGCTCATTGCGCCCGCGCTGGAATATAACATAGATACAAGGTGAGCATAGTTTTTTCCGACATCCCGAAAATCTTCAGCCTTCGCCCCCAACCTACAAAGCGATAGCGATAGATTTAGGACGTCGTAATTGAATGCCGAATTGAAAACCGGAATCAAATCGAATCTTCGGGTTTTTATGATCTCCCGCAAAAACAGGTTGCCGTATGAAGACTTTCTCAATTTATCTCCGCCAGGGAATAAATTGAGCGCAAATCCATTAATATCGCTATCTCGAATTTCCGCTCCCGACCATATCTTCTTCAAAAAATCTACGCAAAACAAGTCCCGCACAGACAAATTAAGTCCTCCAGGAGTAAGTTCCGGATTTTTCAAAGACTTTGCCGCGTACAAATAAGCAACGAACTCGGAGTTCTTTAAAGATTTTACGGCATCTCCAAAGGAAACGGAGCCATCGGCTGCATACATTCTCGATAAAGCATACTCGCGCCACCAAGACGTTTTTATGCGCGGCAAAATTTCCTTTAGCAGCGCAATATCTGATTCTCCAGCCGAGTCGAAAAGCATCGCATACGCTTTGTCTTCATCCGCACTTCCATGGTGAAAAACACCCCAAAGGGCATAAGCTGCAAGCGCAAGCACTAAAAGCAGCATAAAAACCACTGTAAAATATATTCTTCGCATTTGAAAACAAAGCAGTTTGTCCCTCTAAAAAGGAATCATGCCCAAACATTTTCATATTACAAGAAACATTTTTTTTTTAATTAAATTCTGTTTTTTGTTTTTTTTCAAAAGTTCCCAAAGTTGAATTGCCCCAAACCTGCATTTAAGATAAGATAAGCGCATATGCAAAACAACCCAGACAAAACAAAAATATTAAACGTTATAAAAATCGCCGCTGACATCGGCAGAAAAGCTCCTTTGATGAACGCATTAAACAGGCAGGCAATCAGGTTTAATCGCGGCGACGCAGTACGGTTTGACGTATCCCTATTAGAAAACGGAACGCCAATAGATGTCTCAAAAATCTCGACTATAAACATTGAGATTTTCGACATAGGCGCTCCCAATGCCCCCGAGCCGAGAACCGCATCTCTTTTGGTTCAAAAAACGGCAACCGCCTCGGACATAGAAAGCGTTGAAGCGGAGGAATTGGATACCGGAAAATGCAACGCCGCTTTTATACTGGACGAAAACGATACGAACATGGATTCAGGATTTAAATGGATGAAAATATCATCTCTATCTGCCGACGCCATGCGTTCTACATTCTCCCAAGGCTGGATAGAAATCGAAGAATCATACCTATCCGCCGGAGAAGCAGATCGCTTGCCTCCTGAAATCTACCTCACAAAGGACGCTGCGCTATCATTATTTCTGGCAAAGGAGGACAATCTGTTAGATTTGTCCGACAAATCCGAAGCGCGTAAAAATATCCAAACATACAGCAGTTCGGAAGTTGACAACTTAATTGCCGTCCATGAGCATTCTCAATATTTAAGTTCCGCCGAGGCGGAAAACTTATATTGCACAAAAAACGAATCTGCAAGCATAGCAGGCAACGTTGAAAATATATCGGACGAGGTTTCAGCGCTTGCCTCCCAAACCGTAGATCTATCCCGAGAAATAGAGCGCAACAAAGAAATTGTCGAAGACTTCGCTTGTGTCCGCATGAAAAGCGGTACAATCAGCGTAGACGTAAAAGGGATGGATTCAGTCCCTTTTAGCATCTGTTTTTCGTATAAAAGAAAGGCTGACTGGCAAAACGGAGATTATTTTTTTGACAAAAGCTCGGCTGTCGGAAGCGCCGTGAACGGATTCAATATTCTATGCGGAAATAATGGCGAACTCATAAAATTTCTGTTTAGAACAAACTGCAATACCGGATACGCATCAGCATTAAGCTTCGAGAAAAGCAAATTTCCATGCGACGGGAAATGGCACTCGGTAGTAATGACGGCAAAAGACAAATATATAGAAAATATGAAATGTTTTTTAGACGGGATAATGCTCACGCCGGTAAAATCTTTGTCGTATGACGGAAATTTTTCCGGTGACATATCAAACACATCTCCACTGAAAATAAATTCTTTTGCTAAAGACGATACTAGCCTGCATTCTATAAAAATATTCAATTTTGACATAAGCCAGGAAGGTTCGCTTTACACCCCCGAAGACTATTACAACCATAAGAGAACTCCGGCAGAACTGTTAAATGCCACAATGGAAGAAAAGGCTCTTTTGTCCTTGGACAACGACATTAATGAAGTTCAATGGAAGGATAGTTCAGCCAACGCGACCCATGCGGTACTGCAAGAGGAAACGTATGTACCGAATAGCAAGCACGCCTACTCAGTAGCAGCATCAGCCATATGGTCCATAGCCTCCTCTAACGGAATTTTCCTTGTAAAGGACCAGGCATGGATTCCGGCAAACTGCAAATTTACCATATGCGCAAAATCGACTTCGGAAGCTCAATTTAATATAGGCGACGATTCTTCCACAACTTTTTTCGACCGGGGGAAAACTATCCCGATAAATTGGACGGAAATGGGGACGTATTGGAACGGGAATGAATATAAACGGATTCGGTTTACTCCAACATCCACATTCCAAGGGACCGTTGAATTTTTTGTAGAAATAAAAAAACTGAAATAAAATATGAAAAAAGTAGAAATAAACGACAATCTAAACATAGAAATTAAGCGCATGCAAATTGTATGCGACTTGTTCGACGATTCGGGAAACCCCATAGGATCGCCAAACCAAGTTGTGGAGCTGAGTGACGGAGAGCTTGAGACACTTGATATTAGCGGATTCCAGCCTCTTTTGGACAAGTTCCAGCAAAGTGGCAGCCCAGAGGCTTAGATGCCTTAAAAGGCGCTCTAACAAAAATATGCGGAGGCTTAAAATGTCTCCGCACATTTTTTTAATTTTATTTTGCTTTACAGTGGAATATCCACCAAAACATTATTTCCGAGGCTCGCGAAATTCTTTTGGCACGGGATTTATTTGAAATATGGCAACCATTATCAACAAGCCTATAACCGTCATTGCGAGCACAAAATATCCAGCCGCGTCGTGAACGAATCCGCCGATTGAGTCAGCGCCATTTTCATAAGCCCAGAATGACAAAAACAATGCCCGCAATATATTGTTAAAGAATGCAAAAACCATAGAAAGCAATACTAACGCTATCTTTTTCCAAAGCTTATTCAGCATAGCAGCCGCCAAAAAACTTCCAGCAAAAAGGCAAGCTGTTAAACTTCTAATTCCGCTGCACGCGTCTGCAACTCCAACAGAACCGCTTGGAAATTCGATTACATTGCCCCTGAGCGTTACGATATATCCCAAGAAATCCATAAAATGGTAGACGACATCCGCAACAATGCCTAGCAAAGTGAGGCTGATTTTTTCTTCAACCGCACCAAAAGTAGGCACGGCAACAATCCAAATAAAGCATGGAAAAATAAACCATGAAACAAATCTTAGCCGCTCTACCAAGCTCTTCTTTTCGCCTCCTATATTTGTCTCAGAAGCAAAATAAGCCATTGCCAGTGATATAAAACAAAAACAGAACGTTATCACAAACGCCGGAGTGCCGCGGTTTTGTGACAAATAAAAAAGCCATGCAAAAAACACGTATCCAATCAGTCCGAACAACATTGCCGCTCCGAAGATCAAATCGCAAAATACGCAGGCAATTTTTGGGGATTTCGCGCCTTCTTTCGGAGGTTCTGAAAAGTACGCCATTATTTTTGGCAAACGGTCATAAATTATGTATAACGCAAAAAAAGGAACTAAATAGCCGAAAGAATAATCGAGCCTATTACTCCATATATACGATAAAAGTACGCATAAAGTTGCTCCCATGCCAAGATAAACGCCAGCGTATAGCTTGACGGAAAGAGGCAAAAGTTTTATTTTTGAAAGGGTATCGCTTGAGGCTTTCATTTCTTAATTCCGCTTTCAGGCTGTTTCTTCTCAAATAAAATAAGCTCGCCAAGTTTTTCCAAGGCACTTTTAAATTCTCTTGCTTTAAAAAGTTCCGCAAGCGGGATATCGCTGTCTATTCTTACAAAGTACATTTCTGGAGAGCCTTGAAGGGCATCCTCCACCATATTCTTTACATACATTATTGGGCTTGGAGCATAATTGTCGGAAGTTTTATAATCATACCGCTTCCCATCCACTACAAACCAAAACCACACATACCTTCGATAGGTTTTCCCCATGTGTTCAACCGTATATTCGCGGTAATATGCGGGCATAAAATTTTTGCCGGCGACATTAAGCACTTCATGCTGCTTCTTTTTAGAGTCGTCGTTTTTCCATCCATTGCGGACCCAGCAGCGGTCGGGAGTGTGTGTGGATGCTACGCGCACGGGCTCTTTTTTGGGAGCCCAATAGGAGATATAAACAGAAAACCTGCGGCCGTCAGGCATAGTGTACTCGCGGTTGAGAAACTCGTTTACGGCAAGGATTTTTTCAGTTGCGCGCATTACCTCTTCCGTTGCCCCCAAAGGTATATCCCTGCCCTTTAAACCGTCAAAGTCCATAGGGATTGACGCTTCAAGGTGTTTTTCAGGCTTTATTAGTTCGACATTCCCGACGGCATCATCCCAGTCGGAAAGCACAAAATACGCGCCGACAATCATCGACACAATGCAAAGAAAACTCAGTACATTTTTAACCATATTATTAAAGCTTAGATTATACCGCTTTAATCGACTGTCGATAAAAAACAATTACTTCCATGCAAATCTGCAAGATCTGCTGAAGAAATCTGCTCTATTGGATCAACCTATTATTGTTTAAATTTATTGCTAGAAACAGCGCGCACTCCAATTATTGTCCTAAATGCAACAGCCGTACGCGCTTAAAGTTGGGCGCCCAATCCTATTTTATAAAATGGACGCTCCGACTGCATCCCGTTGAAAATAAAGTTGCAAAAAACAATGCAAATCACATTAATTTACGACTTATGAAAGATTTTATAGATTTGCTAAAATCAAACGTGGATTCATTTGCAAGCCTTGATTTGACCCCGTCTACAGAATTCAAGAAGCTTGATTGCTGGGACTCTATAGCATTATTGTCGACAATCATTGCTATAGAGGCTGAATACGGCGCAGGTTTGTCAAATGACGACATTGTAAACTGCTCTTCCATATCTGATCTGTACGAACTCATACTAAAGAAAAAGGCAGAAAAAGAGAATTCTTAAAAATGGCAAATATAGTAATAGTCGGTGCCGGAGGGTTCGGGAGAGAGGTGCTCGGATATGTAAAAGATTGCATATCAGCTGGCGCCCAATGGACGATAAAAGGTTTTTTGGACGACAATCCAAACTCTCTGCAAGGATACAACTACGACACTAAAATAATATCTTCCATTCAAACATATACTCCTTCTCCGAACGACGCCCTTATATGCGCCATAGGAAACCCTAAAATAAAAAAAGAAAAAGTTGAAATGCTCTTGGCGCGCGGAGCAAAGTTTGAAACTCTTATACATCCGACTGCCTATATCGGATCCAACGTAGCAATACAGGAAGGTGCCATAATCTGCCCGAGGGTATCCCTTACCTGCGATATATCGGTAGGCAGATTTGCAATGTTAAACGTCGCCACGGGCTGCGGGCATGATTCCCAAATAGGCGATTTTGCCACAATAAGCGGATTTTGCGATATTACAGGATTCTGCAAAGTCGGTGAAGGCGCTTTTTTGGCCTCGCACGTATCAATGATTCCGAACTCTGAAATCGGGAAATGGGCGAAAGTTGGAATAGGCTCTACTGTTATTTTAAAAATTAAAGACAATGAAAGCGCTTTTGGGAACCCAGCAGTACCTTTGCGTTTGAGAAAGTAGACCTGATAATATGGAAAAAATAAAGGACATTATAGCTTCAATACGCGCAAACAAAGGAATTAAAGAGGATTTTCTTTTTACAGAAAATACATCTTTGCGCGATGACCTTGGTTTCGATTCCTTCGATCTTGCCGAATTTACCGTCAAGCTTGAAGCCGAATTTGGCATAGATATCTTTGAAACCGGACTTGTCGAAAACATAAGAGATGTAAAAGACAAGCTGAATCTCAAATAACATGAAAGTCGGTATTACAGCGCTTGCCTACTCTCTGCCTAAAAACAAGATTACAAATTCCGATTTGGCGCAAAGATTCGGCGAAGCTTATATAAATAAAATCCTCCCCACCACAGGAATTTTAGAGCGGCGCTCAGCCGGCAAAGACGAATGCGCTTCGGATTTTGCAATAAACGCCGCTGAAAAAATTTTCGCAATGGGCGTGGAAAGACAAAGCATCGACCTGCTTGTTTTCGGGACACAAATGCCCGACTATCAAATGCCGACAACCGCTTGCATAATTCAAAACAAGCTTGGTCTGCCTACTTCCTGCGCAGCTTTCGACGTAAACTTGGGATGCTCTCAATTTGTTTATGGACTGGGAATAGCCAACGCATGGATAAAGTCGGGGATGGCAAAGCGCGCGCTTGTGCTGGCAGGCGACACGCCCACGCGCGTTCTCAATCCCAAAGACAATGTCGTAGCGCCTCTATTTGGGGACGGCGCGGCGGCGGCAATCGTTGAGGAAGTTTCTGAAGGCGGATTTAAAGAATTCGATTTTGGAACCGACGGGCGCGGCTGGAAAGATTTAATACGCCGGACAAGCGGACTCAGAGAGCCCCCATCCCCCGAGACGGCGGTAGAAAAGGCCGACAAGTCTGGAGCGGTGCGCTCTCTCGACGATATGTTTATGGACGGCGGAAACATATTTCTATTCGCAATAAATTCCGTTCCGATATCAGTAAGAAAAGTGCTGGGAAAGAGCGGGATGTCAATCGGCGACATAAATTTGTTTGTATTCCACCAGGCTAGCGAACTTATAATTAGAAGTTTTGCAAAATTATTGAAAATTCCATCTGAAAAAATGCATTTCAAGCTCCACGATGTAGGAAATACAGGAGGTTCGACTGTGGGAATAACCCTTGCCGACGCTATAATGAACGGCAAAGTAAACCCCGGAGACAAAGTATTGCTGTCGGCATTTGGAGTTGGACTGTCGTGGGGCTCGTGCGTTCTGGAGTGGAGTCCCGACTTTATCGGAGCTTCTTCGGACGCGGATTTTAAAGACAGCCCGCCCAAGCCTCAAAGTCAAATTTGCGGAGGAAAATAATTTGGAATTCATAATAGACGACAATATTGCGCTCACGTACGAAGACCTTGTTGATTGCGCCAATAACGGCGCACACTCTGGAAAATTGGAAATTCCGCAAGTCGGCATATTGGAATTTTCAAAAAAATTTTTTTCAGGAATCGCAAATTCTTGCGATTTGGAAATTTTGCCGGACGGCTTAAAAAGCAATCCAAACAAAGAAGAAGAAAATTCCCCATCCAAAAGAATTTTTGAAGGAATAGAAGATTTTTTGGACGCTGTAATGGCTTCCTCTTCAAAAATATACATATACACATCAGGAACTACCGGACGACCTAAGCGGGCTCTGCACACAATAAAAACGCTCACCCGCAATGTAAAAATAGGCGGCAAACACGCAAAAGACAAATGGGGATTTTGCTACGCTCCTTCCCATATGGCTGGAATACAAGTATTGCTGCAGGCTTTTTTTAACAAAAACACATGCGTAAACCTCTTTGGGAAAACTCGAAGCCAAATCTATTCTGAAATTGAAAAACGCGCAATCACCCACATTTCCGCAACCCCAACGTTTTACAGGCTGCTGCTTCCCTGTGTAAAAATATTTCCCAATGTAGAGCGCGCAACCTTTGGAGGAGAAAGATCTTCAAAGCAGCTATATGAGTCAATATCCAAGATTTTTCCCAACGCAAAAATCACAAATGTTTACGCTTCAACCGAGGTAGGAGCCCTACTTGCGTCCGAAGCGGATATATTCAAAATCCCGCCAGGATTGAAAGGCTTGGTTAAAATCGACAACGGTGAACTCGCCATCCATAAATCTCTTTTGGCGCTTTCAGACGACACTCCTCTATCAGGAGATTTTTACAAGACGGGAGACGCGGTAGAATTTGCCGATGCAGATAAAATGTCTTTTAGATTTACGGGGAGAATTGGAAACTTTATAAATGTCGGAGGATACAAGGTAAATCCCGAAGAAGTCGAAGACGCCATAAAAAGCCTTGACGGCGTGCGCGAAGCCATAGTATTCGGCAAGCCGAACTCGCTCTTGGGGAATATACTCTGCGCGGAAATATCCATCATTCCAGCAGCCAAAGTCTCGGAATCGGATATCCGGACGAGCCTTCTAAAACTCCTGCCACAATTCAAAATTCCAAGAATAATAAGCTTTACCGACTCAATCCGACTAACTAGAACAGGAAAAATTAAACGCGTATGAACATATTGTTAACTGGAACATCGCGCGGTTTGGGACTTGCCATATGCGAAAAGCTGCTGGAGCGCGGGGATACTATTTACGCTGTAAGTAGAACCAAGTCTGATGACATTATAAAATTGGAGCAAAAGTTTAGCCGTAATCTCTTATTTAAAGCGGCTGACTTGTCCGAGCCCGAAATTGCGCGCTCTAAAATATTCGCTCCGGATTTTATTTCCGCATCGGTGCGGCTGGACGGTTTTGTAAGCAACGCAGCCTCCGCATACGACGATATTGCAACAAACATGAATTTGGCGAGACTGGAAAACATGTTCCAAACAAATTTGTTTTCCCCCATGATTCTAACAAAATACTTTTTGAGACACTCGCTTTTGCATTCAAACGGAGGCTCGATAGTTTACATATCTTCCGTAAGCGCGCACACGGGATACAAAGGCCTTTCAATGTATGCGGCAAGCAAAGGCGCATTGGAAGCCTTCTCAAAAAACATAGCGCGCGAATGGGGAATAAAATCAGTAAGGTCAAACGTTGTATCCCCGGGATTTATGTCGACGCAAATGAGCGCAAAATTAACCGCGCAGCAGCGAGAAAAAATATATGCCAGAACATCGCTGAAAGCCGAAACTTCGGCGGACTCAGTTGCCGAAACGGTCGCTTTTCTGCTTTCCGAAAAGGCAAAATCCATAACAGGGCAAACTATCTGCGTCGACGCGGGAACAATTTAATAAATGAAGATTTACGCAGGTTTCTTCAAGCGCATCATCGATTTTATAGCAGCTTCACTGCTATTTGTATGCCTATTCCCTGTTTTCGCTGCGGTTGCTCTGGCGGTGCGAATTAAAATGGGGTCTCCCGTTATGTTCACGCAGCGCCGGCCGGGCAAAAACGAAAAAATCTTCCGCGTGATGAAATTTCGCACAATGACATCCGAGAAAGACAGCAATGGAAATCTGTTACCCGACAGCGTTAGGCTCACAAAACTCGGCGCCTTCCTAAGGAAAACGAGCCTTGATGAAATCCCTCAAATCATCAACGTAATCAAGGGCGATATGTCTTTTATAGGGCCTAGGCCATTGCTTGTAGAATATTTGCCGTATTATACCGAAGAAGAAAAACTGCGCCATAGCGTACGTCCCGGAATCACAGGGCTTGCCCAAATCAACGGAAGAAACAACACCACTTGGGAAAAAAAATTTTCGTACGACATAAATTATGTGAAAAACATATCCTTCCTGTTAGACGCAAAAATCGCCTTTCTCACCATAGTAAAAGTTCTTAAGCGTTCCGACATTCAAACCGCAAATACGGAACAACCGCTCAATATAGTGCGCGAAAGGAAATGGCATTAGAATACATAGGCGCTTTTATCATTGGTAAATTCCGCGGCAGTATCCGCGCTGCAAGCTGTATGGTGCCAATGATTGCATTTTTTTCATGCGCGCTGCTGCACGGCGCCCCGAAAAGAATGAATGATAAATTTGCGGATATAATTTCGGACGGAGAAACAAATTTATCAATTGTAATAGACGGAAAACCCGAAGAAAAAGAGGCGGCAGAAATTCTAAAAGAAATCTTGGGCAAGATGTCGAAACGCAGCGACATCTCCATCTCCTCCTCCATCCCTAAAAACGGCTTCAATGGAACATCTATCTTTATAAGGAAAGACAACGACGCAAAAATTCTCACTCCCGACACGGCAAATATTGACGGAACGCTGAATTTTAAGTTTAAAATATACCCTAATTCCGTACATATACTATATCCAAGCGATAATTCAGCAATAAACGCCGTTGGATTCTTCCTAAAAAAGTTTTGCGGAGTTAAATTTTTGGCTCCCGGCCCAATAGGCACGGAAATTCCCCGCCCTGCATACTTGAAAATCAGAACGGGAAACTTTGAAGTCAACCCGTCTTTCAAGGGACGCAACCTAGGGTTATTCGCCGACAAAAATTTCGCGAAACTAATCGGGAACTCAGACGATTTCACGTCTTCAAACCACTCAATGCCGCAAATTATAGACGCAAAAACCGCCGCGCTGCACCCCGCTTGGATGGCAAGAATAGACGGAAAGCTCCAACCGCATAGCAACCGGGTTCAAGTTGATTTTGCAAACAGTGCAATGAGGCTGTTTGTAAAAGAATATGCCGAAAAATATTTTGCGGAAAATCCTAAAGCCCGAATATTCTCTCTGACACCGGCAGATTCGTCCGACTTTGACAACACTCCGTATTCGGAACGGTTAAAGAGGGGATTCACCGCAAACGGATATATGGATTGCTCCAATCTAGTCTTTTCCTTTGTAAACGAAATATCCAAGTTTATAAGGTCAAAATACCCTTCCAAATTCGTATATTCTCTTGCGTACCTGTACACTGAAAATCCGCCATCCTTTAAAATAGCCGACAATATAATAGTCTATCTCTGCGAAGACAGAGGAAATTTCTTCTCAAGCGAAAAGATGTCTGCAAATACCGAACTTCTAAAAAAATGGAGCAATTCCGGAACAAAGTTTTTTGGAATATACGACTATAATTACGGCAATCCATATTTCATTCCCCGCAATACATTCCAGCAAATAGCGTATTCCATAAAAAACGCTTTCGATGCCGGAGCGCGTTTTTACACTTGCGAATCTTTCCCAAACTGGGCTTACGACGCTCATAAAATATGGCTTTTATCAAACCTTCTTACGGACACATCGCTAGACACTGAAAAGCTCGAGAATGAATTCTTCGACTCATACTACGGCGAATCATCCAAGCACATTAAAGAGTTTTTCGACATCGCCCAGGAACAATGGAACAAAAGAAACGACCGCCCTATGTGGCTTACGCTCTATAAACGCTGGGAACAGGCGGAAATATTCCCGAAAGAAAGCTTGGACCGCATGGAGGCCAAACTGGCTCTCGCCGAAAAAGGTGCAAAATCTCCTATGGTTATAGACCGCATAAAAGAAATTAGGCTGATGTTCGACGTCACAAAATCGCTGGCCAACACTTACCGGCTCCAAAAAAAGCTCTGGATGTACAACATTTCCAATACGCCCAAAGAACATATTCTGGACACTATAGAAGCGGTAAAAATATCCAAAGCCATCCAGAAGCTGGACATAAAAAGATACTATGAAAACACAAAATATCCCAAAGCAAGTTTCAAAATTTGGGACGAGCTAGATTATATGGATCCATCAGAAATGCTAGCCGAAAATATGGAAAGCCGCCGCCTGGAATACGCAAAAAATATGCTCGGCGAACCGGACTTCAGGCGCGCATTCTCTGGCGGAAACAGTTTATGGCAAACGCGGAAATCGGATAATGCCAATTTAAAAATAAAAAAATCCGGAAACGCTTTGACTTTATCCGCTTGGCTGCCTGCGTATTTATACCAAAGAGTCGAAATTTCTGAAAACAAAAAATATTCCTTCAATATAAAAGTGTCCGGGAATTTGGAAATCGGAGCTGTTTTCTACATTGAATTGTCTTTTTACAGCGAAGAAGGGAGGCTTTTGTCAAAGAAACGCCTGCGCATTCCACCTCTCGGTTCTTTTAAAGACAAGGAAATGTCAATATCGCAAGTTTCGCCTAAAGGCTCAAAATACGCGGTCGCCGCAATCTTTGCAATAAGCATGCGCGAATCCGACTTTGTGGAAATAAAAAAGCCGGCGCTTTGGGAGAAAAGCCGATAGAAAATCAATTTTCCAAAGTCAACTCTTGTTGGATTTTTTTTCGGACGCTTTCTTTTCAGCAGCCCTTTTTTCGGCAGCCGCCTTTTCCTCCGCGATTTGCCTGTCAACCTTTTCAAATAGATTTTTCATCCGCTCTGAAGGCAATATACCAGGATTTATCTGGGATATGCGCCTAGCCGAAGCCGCAATATGCCTGCCGAAATCCGAATCCATGTCGGCATCCAATAGGCGTTCGCAAAATTTCATTCCAAGAACCGCCGCTTCTCCTTTTCTAAATGAAAGCAAACAGGCAGTTCCCATAAATATGCTTATGCGCGATGCGTCTTCTGAAATATCGCGTTCAAAAATCATATTGGCGTATTTTAAAGCATCCGGCAAATTGCCGTCTTTAAGGCGCATCTCAAAGAATTTAAATAGAATAGCATCGTCGGGCAGATTGCCTATAAATCTTTTGGCAAAAGCCTCGGCTTCGCTGCGGGAAGACGTCTTCATAAGCTTGTTCATCTGCCGCACCACGACATACTGCGAGTATTTGTCAAATTTCCCTTTTTCCAAGCTCTCCACCTGCTCCTCCAGAGAAACCAAAAACGGGCGATACATCGGATCTCCAAAAAAAACATTCTGCCAGCTTAAAACCGGGATGGAAGCGTACGCCGCCTCGCCGGCTGTTTTACCGTCCAAAAGCGCCTCGATAAATAAATCCGCATGGTGGGTCATAGACAGAAAAGGCTCGTGGACATTCCCGACAGTCGCACCGGCGCCCAACCTCACAAAAGTCGGCGACCAAAAAACGGGATTTCGCATTTGTGAGGCGCTAAACGAATATATATGCCAACCTATAGCGCCGTCGGCAAAAGACATATTTTTCTCCTTAAAATAGCCGTATGCTCCGTAGGTATACCAGCCAAAGTAAACCGCAACTCCGTCAAATCTTTCGGAATAGCTGAAAAGAGCCCTATCCGGATTTTCGGATACGTCGAAATACTGTTCAGACATAAGCAGCTTTACTTTTTCCAGCCACTTATCCCCCAGAGGAGAGTACTTTGACTGGTCTATATATACGCGCCCCCTCAATCCGTTTCTTTCGGCGTCTACAGTCCGGCGCAAGGCGCTGATAATCTCGCTCTTAGACACCCCGTCCAAACGGGCGACCCTCAATATTTGCGCAGCTTTGAACAAACCGTCGTTTTTATAGTTTTTAAAAAGCGGGTTTTTACACGCAAAATCAAAATTTTTTTGGGGAATAAAACAAGCGGACAGCTCTGAATCTACGGATGCCGCGTCCGTATTTTGCATGCTGTATTTTTTCACCGACGGAGACTGCTGGGAACGCACCAACTGCCAGGGAACGCCTTTGCATAATATTAGAAAATCTACATTTATTTCCGAAGGAATAAAAATCTCGCGCCCGAAAGCGTCTTTAGACTCGGTATCAATAGCCTTAATTGCCCCTTTCTTTATAAGTTTCCTTATGATTGGAGACTCGACTTGTTCAAAATATGTTTTACGCGATACAAAACCTGACGACGGCATAGAAAATACCAATATGTTTTCCATGGGAACGTCCCTTAATCTGCAATAAGTCTGCGCGATAGACATCGAATCCGGGTCGTTGTCGTTTACCACCAAATATACTTTTTCGGGATTTACCAGCGCTAGCACATCGGCTGCCAACACGCAAAAAATCGCAACTATAAAAAATTTCATAAAAAATACGTAGGACTATTCATTTCTCCTTGCCAGCAATAAGACAAGCAAAGGCATATGCGGAACGCGTCTAAATGTCCACTATGGCTTGGCTTTTGTCAATGCATTTATAGGCGCAAGCATTTACTCATACGCAAGTTTTACAAAATGCAAAAAAAACGCCGCTTTATCAAGGCGGCGTTTACAATTCGCATCATTTTATTATTCGGCGCGGCTTCCAGCCCATTTGTCCACGCCTATAAGCAGGTTCTTGTCGTCGCCGGCATATTCCAATCCGCGAACGAATTTCAGGGTGTTGCTTTCCTCCTCTACCTGCTCTTTGACAAACCAAGCCAAGAAATCGGAAGTTGCCCTGTCTTTATCCTCGTCGGCTGCATCGCAAATTTTTTCTATCTGAGCGGTGACTTTCTGTTCGTGGGCATAAGCCGCCTTAAACATATCAAGGGGAGAACCGCAAGAATCGCATTCGGGTTTCTTTATGGAATCTGTCTTAAATTCCACACCCCTTTCGATTAAGTACTCGTATATTTTCATTGCATGCTCTATTTCTTCTTTAGCTTGGATGTGCATCCATTTAGACATTCCTTGATAAGGAGAATGCCTGAGAGCCGCGCTCATGGCAAAATAGATATGGGCGGCATAGAGCTCATTATAAAACTGCTCGTTCAACAGATCGGAGACTTTTTTTGTTATTTTCATATATAAAAACCTTTCTAGAAAAATATAACGTAAAATTTATAAATTATATAAGGATTGTCTACATTATTAATATAAAAACTTCCATGCCGCAACTTTTTTATAAACCAGCTATTCCACAGCCGAGCCGCCCCTGTCGCCTTTTATAAAACCAAGCCTAGTCGCTATTCCCATGCGGAAGAAAATTCCCCGTCCTTAAAGAGAGCCGCTATGCCGGTTATTTGTTTTAAACGCAAAATTTCGTCTGCGCTCATTCCCAAATGTTTTGATATCCAAGCGTTGGACTTCCCTATTTCTGAGAGTTCTGCAACTATATTGCACATTAAATCAACGTCGTGCGTTCCCCTTGCCCGGTTATGCCTTATTGTCGATGCGATTCTATCCTCTATCGGCCGGTCTATCACAACTACCGGCAAAAGCCCGCCTTCGCGCTCAAATATGTCTTTGTGGATTTTTATTATCTGGTACCGGTGGAATCCGTCGACAATTTCATATTTATCTTCGTCTTTCAGATAATAGCAAACTATCGGCTGGGTATAACCGTCCTCCTTTATGGACTCGTACAAAAGCTTCATCTCCGGAGGGGCAACTTTATTCGGATTATACGAGTTAGCCTGTATCTTTTCTACAGGAACGGCTTTTACTTTATAAACGGGGCTATTGCGTCGGACAATCATAAATTTCTATATTTTTCCATTAAATTTTTCATTCGTAATTGCTGTAATTTTGTCTGAGAAAAGCTCAAACTGGAACAAAGGTGGTCGTTTTTCAAAATGCATACGCACATGCGACGCCACGTGGGAGCTAATTTTTTTTGCTCAAAGCCGTTGTCCAAAAAATCCGGAATTTTCTTATAACGCACGATTGTCTCCATATAAGGAGATTTTCTGCCTGTAATGACGGCTTCGGGCGGCAGAATTTTTAGGCTCTCATTATCTACCGGCGAACCTTTTCTATACCACCATAAAATAAAGCGCTTAAATTTTTTCTTATAATGGTCCGATAGCTCTAGGGGAAGCGTAGCAAGCAAAAGTTTGCAATAGCTCTTCCATGTGTGCCCTTTGGGAAGTTTCACGTTGCGGTATCCCAATATTCGGTTCCCGCAATATATATTGCCGAAATTTGCGCCGCTTACCCTGTTTACAAGCTTCGCCCAAGTTTCCGGCTCTATTGCTCGGTACAAATTCAGTCCTTTTCTCTGGTCGTCGCCGTACGGTTGGCATATGCGCTGAGAAGCCAGCGAAACTCCCGCTTTATAAAATAAATCGTAAATCTTATTATATCGCCATCCCATTTTTCCGTTTCCGACCCAAATATCCTTAACGGTCCAATCATATATTGGATAAACATTATAAAGGTTTCTGGATATTCTTGTAGTCCAATTTCTTCCGCCTAAGTTGGATTTTGACAAATTTTTTATGGTTCTATAACGGTTTAGGCTTTCGTCGGATCTTATCCCCACAAGACAAGCCGTTTTTTCCCCGTTTGAATACCATTTCCCAAATTCGGGGACAAACTCTTCAAATTCCATTTGTTTTTTAAAGAACGGAAACGGGTTGCTTTTCTCTGTGATTAAATTTGGGAAATCCGGGTATTCGCGCACCCATTTGTCGCGGTTATCCAAATCCCAGCATGTCCAAAATGGCTGAAATACACTGACCGCATTTCTTAAAGTAAGCGGCAAGCAACACCAATAAGGTTCTACTACGTCGGAAAACTCCGCAAAGATGCCCTTTATGAAATCTATTGTTATAGAGTATTGCCCCTCCAAATCTATAAACAGAACTCCAACCTTTTTCTTAATTCGCTTTTTGCGAATATAATCGACAACAAGATTCAACAATACCGAGCTGTCCTTCCCCCCTGAAAAAGAAACGTAAATTTTCCCAAAGTTGTCAAAGACGAACTTTATTCGCTCGTTGGACGCTTGGTAGACGTTTTTGTCTAAATATTTCTTCAAAAATCAATAGCCTCCTCTGCGGTTATAACTCTTTCAACATTTTGCAAAAGATCGCGTTTACGCGAAAGGCTGTACCGTATTATATCCTCCAATACAGTAGAAACCCACATGTTATATACGCGTACGAACTTCGTCTGCCCCGTGCGGTAGACACGATACTTCGCTTGTTCCTTTTCCTTGAAGTTAAATGTGTGCGAATAATAAATCAAGTTGTTGGCAGACTGCAAGTTTAATCCTACACATCCGACACCGTAAGTGCATACGAGAACATTTTCTTCGCGTTCAAACCTGCCGAGATCGTCTTTGCGTGTTCCTATATAAATAAGGCCTCCCAGAGCTTTATTTAATAAGAAGGCCTCCTTTACAAACTTCACAAATATAACCACCTTCTCTCCCCGCTTCAAAATTTTGCCAACCAATTTAAGAGTTGCCTCGAACTTAGCTTTGCATTTCAAGCTGTACTCGCGCTGGAATTTCTGCGCGACCGTAAAAAAAGATACAAAATATTTTCCGTCAAGAAACGCATTTTTAAAATTCGAATAGTTGCGCCTTTCAACGGAATCCAATTCAAATTCCCTATTGTAAACCCTTATGCGGCAGTCTGTCTTTAAATTTGCGTTGAAGATATACGGCCTTATGATTTCAACCAGAGCTTCGACATTGGCGGGCTTAGACCATCTACGCCATGGGAAAGGATCGCGGCCGTCAAAAAAATACACAAGGAAATTGTCCGCAAACTGGCGTTCGGTCATTTTGAGAATATTGGGCGAAAGAAAAGAAATTTGTGCATATAAGTCTAAAAGGCTTTTAGTAATAGGCGTTCCATTGAGAATAATCCTGAAATCGAACAAATGGTAGTCGTTAAGAAGCCTCTGCGTCCTTAATGCCGACATATTTTTTATCAATATGCTTTCGTCGACAACGCAAAAACTCTTTTGAATTCCTGCAAATTCGCGCATTTCAAAATATTTTTCATCGCTTTTTGAAATGCTTTCCGTGGTATAAAAAAGTATTTTGTTAAAAAATCCGCGGCTCCATTTTTTTATTTCGCCAACATATTTGCCCGACGATATTAAAGAAGCCGGAGCAATCCAAATGATAACGTCTATGCATTTTAGCTTTAAACGTATTAAATCGCAGGCAACTTTCGTCTTGCCAGTTCCCATTTTCATAAACAGGGCTCCGGCTTTTAATTTTGAAAGTTTCTCAACCGCGTTTTTCTGGTCTAAATATAAGCTCATCTATGCAAAGTTGCCCATAAACCGGTTCTATGCGGGGAGGGATATGAAACAACAACTTCCATTTTAATTTCTTTTCATCTGCTATTTCCCTGGCGACAATTATAGAATTTTTTTTCCCGTATTTAAAATCGTCCTTTCTTAAACGAACAGTTCTTCCACCGTCCATTAGAAATTCGGCATAATATTCACCTACAGATAAAATAGCCAAAAACATCACTCTTACTTTCATCCTACAAAATTCCAGGCAGGCAAAATTTATTTTTCCTTATATAATAAAAAATCATGCATCTATTTGAATTTTAAAAATTAATGTATTTTCAATACAAATATAAAAAGCAGGCGTTCTAAAATTTGCCTAAAACTTGAATATCATAAAAGGAAGATACATTTAAATAATGTTTCTAATACATTACAACTTCTCAAAGGCAGGCTCCTATAAAAAAGCTGAGGTTCACCGCACGCACTGCTTTCTAAATAATAAGCGGCTTTATTAATGTTAAATAGATACGTGTATATTATAAAAACATTATAAAACAATGCATCCATCAACAATAAATCTATCATTCATTATATCGATATTTACCTTCAAAAAAAAGAGTCCCCAAAGAGCCAAAAAAATGGCTCTTTTTTTTTACAAAACAGGAGTAAACAGCATGCAAAAAAGGTCTAAAAAATGGGTAAAATGGAAAATCTTGTAGCCAAATTTTCACGGCATCCACCTGCATTTAAATGCATCCAAATGCGGGGCAAAAATCAACAGACAGAAAGAGTGAAGCCGCCCGCAAACCCGCAAAAACAAAAGGGTTTGCGCTTGCAAACCCTTTATTTTTCAGTGGCTGTTCAGGCAGGGATCGAACCTGCGACCAAGTGATTAACAGTCACCTGCTCTACCGCTGAGCTACTGAACAATAATCACTGAAATAATGCGAACCTTTATTGCTTTTTTATCCTGTCTTGTCAATACATTTTAAAAATTTTTTAAATAAATCTAGAAAGTTCCATTCCTATATAAAATAATTTTTAATTGGCGGCGTATTGGATTTCAATTTCACTGCTATGGGCAAATAATATGCGATGGGTTAAAGAAAAATTATCCAATATAAAACGCCTTGTAAAAGTCCTGCAGAAACAGTCACTTACATTGCATGGAATAAGACTGAGCCCTTTTATATTTCTGTTTTATTTTAAACAGCTAGAATTCAGAGTCTTTTATTATTCGCAACGCATTAAGCGCCTTTGGGAATCCTATATAAGGCACGCATTGTATTATAGCCGCAATTAAAACCTCCTTTGAATTTCCAACCTTCAAATTCCCCATTGCATGCGATCCAATAGAATATTCTACGCCTCCAAGGGAAACTAAAGCGCAAAATATAAGAAGCTCGCGTGTTTTAATGTCTATTCCTTGTCTGGTATAAAAATCTCCAAAGCATACCTCTGTAAGAAACCTCGGGATGTAATCTGAGTTCCTAGGAAGCCCGTATGCGATATTTTTTGTCCTGTCGCCGTAAATTGGAGCTTGAATTTCGCGTCCTTTCTTAAATCTTTCCCCTTCGGAAACCGTCCCTAAATTCTCCAACGGCAATTTTATCCCCCGTTCTTTAAATTTTATGTTTACGGCATCCATCGCATCAAAAACCTTTGCAAAACCAATTATGGGGGAAATCGTGTAAACAGCCTCGCGAATTTCCCAAGCAGGCACCCCTATATTCAATGCCGCCGACACGTGTTCCTGCAATTGCCCATAGCATTGGCTTACCGCAAGCGCCACAATAGTTATTAGTTCGCGCTGCTTGCGGTTTAATACACCGCTTTCAAAAACATCTCCGTAAATAAATTTATCTGCTATATTGTAAAGTTCCGGGTCCAAAGACGATTTTTTACATTCGCCTAAGAAAAGTTTATTGCGATTTTCAAAAGCCAAGTTTCCTCTAAGCCCCTCTTTATGCGCGTCCTGCCCACGCGCAGTTTGGGCGCAAAAAAATGCAGAAACCTGCACAGCCGCAATAATAAAACAGCTAAAAAACCTTATTATGTTCATTTGTTTTATCCCTCAATTTCGAATATCAAATATATTTAATACTTATTTTTTTAGTTCTTGAAATTTACCATAATTTGCGAAATTGCGTCAGCCTGATCCTTTAAACATATTGCCTAATTCTATTTTTAGTTGACTATAATTATATTTTTTTTAGCTTTTAAGAAAGCTAGAATTAACCATCTTTTTTGCTATGAAATCTGTGAACGACAATAGAAATAGGGTTGAATCTAAACGCGATGAACTAAAATCATTAATTGCCCGATTCACCAATGGCAAAGAAATTTTTGACACAATCATTCCTGGCGTATCAGTGTTTTGCATATCAAGCCCAAACAAACCTGCATGCTTAATTTACGAGCCATGCCTATGCATGGCAGCGCAGGGAGCCAAACTTATAACGCTTGCAGGCGAAAGCTATGTGTACGACGCCGACAATTATCTAATCGCCTCCGTAAATCTTCCTACTATGGCGCAAGTAATACGCGCGTCCAAAGAAAATCCTTATTACGGATTTAAACTTAAACTCGACCCAAGAGAAATAGCGCAAGTAATGATAGAAAGCGGCTTTAACATATCCCAGCCTAATTCTCTTCATCGCGGCATAGCCCTCGGAGAAGTAAATTTCCCTATATTGGACGCCGTTTGCCGCTTGGTATCGCTCCTAGATTACCCACAAGACATACAAGTATTGGCGCCCATGATAAAAAAAGAGATAATATACCGCCTTCTTTCGGGGCCGCAAGGTTCGCGGCTAATGCATCTGTCAATGGCTGGCAGCCCGGCAAGCCGAATGGCAAAAGCCATAACTTGGATTATGGAAAATTTTGAGTCCAAAATAAAGATAGAGAATCTCGCCGGCATTGCCAATATGAGCACATCGGCTTTTCACAAGCACTTTAGAAAGATGACAGCCATGAGCCCGTTGCAGTATCAAAAAATCCTGCGGCTGCAAGAGGCTAGAAAGATGATGCTAAGCGATTCCACCGATGTCGCCACAGCGGCATACAGGGTCGGATACGAAAGCGCAACCCAGTTCAATCGGGAATACAAACGCCTATTTGGCGATAGTCCGCGGCGCGAGGTTATGAAACAGCTCAGAGCGGTATAAAATCCGCATAAAGTTGGAATAGCGGAAAGTTTTTGCAGATTCTAATGGAAGTTGGGAAATGTCCGCTTAGTTTGCGTCATAGATATATAAGATCCGCCTATTATTAAGCTAAGAAAATTCTAGCACAGTAAAATATCGCGTCTTCTTTGGCTGCAGCCAATATTAAACAATAAAAAAGCCGCGCCCTAAAAGAGCGCGGCTTGAACATAAATTAAATTTTACTTTCCGAAAATTTCTACCCCGCGCAAGTGCAATATGCTATTGCGGGCAACCATAATCTTTACGAATCTGGCTTTTTGCGGAGAATCCAAAACGGCTGTCCAAACCGGGCGGAGCACGTCAGTTTTCCAAACTTGCGCCCAATTTTTACCGTCTTTTGAAACTAGCATTACAAGCGGAATAGCACGTTCCGACATAGTATTTGTGCGGTTGTAAATCTTTGCGCCGGATACTTCGCGCTCACCGCCCAAATCAACAATCAAATAAGGATTGTCCTCCTGGAAAGTGTGGCAAGAATACTCGCCCGACATGCTGGTAAGCATTGTGTCGGCTTTTGGCGCCCACTTGGGGTCGGTAGAGCTATAAGAGATTTTGGCCCCTTTGGATATATTTTTTCCCGATAGTTTGCGCGCATACATTGATTCGTCGACATTTTTCATTACGGGCTCGAAAACCACCTTGGAATCAAACTCTGGAAGCGCAAGATACTCCTTGCCTGCATCGGAATTTGAAGCAAGCGGAATTATCTCAAAAGACCAGTCCGCAGCTCCAAGGAACTTGCATCTGAACTGTTCTCGCGTGCGCGGGCCGCAAGCGGCGTTTCCTACTCCGCGGACCTTCCATGCCACGCGCAACTCCGTTCCGTCGGAATCCGGGAGCAAATAAGGATGTTTCGCGCCGGCAATTTGAGCCTGGGTGTATGGCAGAACCGACATCGGCAATGGCTTTCCACAAGATGCAATCAATATCCCGCACCCAACGTTGTCGCGCAGCGACAGCCAGCGGACATCCTCGCGGTTTCCAGTATCCTGCGGGCGGGAGAAGTTTTCATACCAGTCGGAAACTTTGGATTCATACCTGCCGACGTTCGCTGCATAAAGCCTATCGGAATAATTTGCGAACGGGCCTTTCCCGAAAAATTCGACCTTGTCAAAATCCTTTGATATTCCCATTTTAAGACCGAGCCTTGGGATGGGCAAATCCGCGGGGGTATCGTTTATTTTTATGCAGCGCGCATCCACTTTTACGGCGCCGCTAGAAAGGACTGAATAGACCACTTTCAGCCTAAATCCGTCGCCAACGTCCGTCGCCCAAAGTTGAGAGCAAGAAACCTTTAAAGTATTTCCGTCAATCTCGGTGGAGCACGACGAATCTTTAAGCATAAGCTTATCTAGGCCGTATTTTGCAAAGTCTCTAGCCAAAGGCCCGCGCACAAAGTTGTCTATAAACGCGCTTGAAATATCGAACTCCACGGGAGACGTTATTATGTCTTTCCCATACATCGAATACGATTCCATTCGCGCAGATTTGCGATCGAAAACGACCTTTCCGCCCCCGCCAATTTCAACCGTAATTTTCCCATTTTCGTCCGAAAACTTAGGCGCGGAAGACAACCTTGGGGATTTTCCGGAATCGACTTTTTTGATGAAGAACTGGTTTTGGGCTGCAACTTCGCCTTTTTTTGCAAAATTTGATCCGCGGTTTCGCAGGAATTTTAAAGTGTAGAAATACTCTCCCGGCTGGGACGCGTCAAATTCAGGCAGTTTTATTTGTATTTCGGCCGACTCTCCCGGCGCCACCTTTATGGCGTCGAGCGTTTTTTCTGCGATTGGTTCGCCGTTGCGCTCAACAACCACTACCGGCGTAAAGTTATCGGTATTGGTAGCTAAAAACTCGTTGGATATTTTCAATTTTCCTTTAGCTGCATCGATATCGTCTATTTGAATATCCTGGTATATCTTTTGGACTTCAAAATATTTCGCGCTATAAGTGCGGTCTGCAAATACGATGCCGTTCATGCAGAAGTTTTGGGCGCTGGCGCGTTTTTCGCCGTTCCAATCGCGGCCGTCGGATATAAATTTCTTTCCGCTGCCGTCCGCGCAATCCAAATATGCGCCTTGGTCAACCCAGTCCCAGATAAACCCCCCGTTTAGAGAGTCTTTGTTGGAACGGATAAGCTCCCACTTGCCCTTCAAATTGCCTATAGAATTTCCCATAGCATGGGCGTATTCGCAGAAGAAGTACGGGCGCTTCTCGTTTTTTAAGTCGTTCAAATAATTGTTCATCCTATCCACGCCGCCGTACATTGGAGAGAAAAAGTCGGAAACTCCCCCCGCCTTTCCGTCATTTATTACGCGGCATTCTGGCTCGGAATGGATTGGACGGCTGTCGAGTGCCCTGGCGGCCTTTGCCATAGCTTCGTGACCACGCGTGGGTTTTAGTGAAGATTCGTTGCCAAGCGAAAATATAATGACGCACGGCACGTTTCTATCGCGCAAGACCATATTGCGCATGCGGTCGACGCTTGGAGGAATAAAATTGTCGTTGTCGAGCGGCGGATTTTTTATAAATCCGTGCATTTCCTGGTTGCATTCGTCCAACACAGCCAATCCGTAGCGCGCGCAGAGCATATAGAATTTAGAATCGTTAGGGTAATGGGATGTTCTCACGGCGTTAATATTTGCGCGCTTCATCAGCTCAGCATCCTTCTTCATCCACGCAAAATCGTTTGCCTTGCCCTTGTCTGGGGACCAATCGTGGCGGTTTGTCCCCTTTATTATAAAGCGTTTTCCATTTAGGAACAACTGCCTGCCCTTGATCTCAAACTTTCTAAAGGCGTAATCCGCCTTTATAGACTCAAGCTCGGCGCCGCCGGAATCCGACAATTTAAACACAACGTAATAAAGATTAGGTGAGTCGGGGCTCCAGAGTTTAAATCCGTCGATTTTTGCCGATTCAGAAACCTCTAGCTCGCCGCCGGCTGGAATTTCACCGACAGCCTTTTCAAATAGCGGCTTCCCGCCCACAATGGCTCCGGCGGAGTCGAGTATATAGGCCTGGAGTTTAACGCCTTTGGAGGCGGAAGGCAGAGAATTCTTCAACCATACCTTAAAATCGATTTCCGCCGATTTCATATCGCCGGAAAGAGTCGCGGGGGCATAATAGTCTCGGATGTAAACGCCGGGGCGAGCTATGAGAACGACATCGCGAATTATGCCCATCATATGCGGCATATCCTGCATTTCCATATATGCGCCCGTCGTAAATTTGAAAACTTCGGCCGCAATGGAATTCTCGCCCTTATCCAAATACTTTGTTATATTAAATTCAGCCGGCGTAAAACTATCTTCGCTGTATCCGACAAATTTTCCGTTTACGTACAGATTAAAACCCGTGCGGACTCCGTTAAACCGGATAAAGACATTCTTCCCGCCCCAATTTTCCGGAATCGTAAAAGTACGGCGATAAACGCCAACCTGCCTATTGCCTTCTGGAATAAAAGGATGCATCGCTGCCTCGGCGTACTTTCCGGATTCTTTCGGGCTGGCAAACTCTTTGCGAAACTTTCCGTTTTCGTCGTAAAAGAACTCCATATTCGTATTGTTGTAGAATATGACATCGTATCCTTTAGACTGCCAAGAATTCGGGACATCAATATCGTCCCACGATGAATCGTCGAAATTCTTTGAGAAATAGTCGTCTTTTACATCGGACACCGATTTAAGGAACAAAAACTTCCACTCTCCGTTTAGAAGTTTGTAGCTGTCGGTATCGTATATATGCTCGATTTCGTCTATTGAAATGGGCTTTGCCGCTGATTCAAAATTCGGATAGGCGATAAAAAACGCAGAGGGCTCCTCTTTGTTAATTTTAAAGACCTCTATTTTATTCCATGCCATAGGATCTTTAGGTTGTGGATCAGCTGCTTGCGCCTGGGAGCAAAGGCCCAGCAAGGCGATTACTATCGAAGTTATGTATGCTGTTTTCATCTTTACTATATTTGGAAGCATTATTAAAACGTCGCAAGATTTGTAAAGAGCATTATTTTATATTCAATTGGGGCCCGCATTAGAGCGCCGGACTGGACTAATCTAAAGGCGCGATGCCCGAATGTTTAACTGCGGCACGCCAATAGAATCGCGCCTACGCTTTTGCGCGCGCTTTTTTTCTTTTCTAAAGGGCTATTTGGATATAAATTCTGCGAATTAAAACCAATATGATGAAAATTCCATTTAACAAAATACCGCTGAGCGGAAACGAGCTAAACAACATACGCCATGCAATGGAAAGCGGATACCTACAAGGCGGCGGAGCTTTCATGAAAGCATGCGAGGAAAAAATATCGAAAGCAACATCTGCCAGAGCCGCTCTTTTAACCACATCCTGCACATCCGCCCAAGACATCGCAGCAATTCTTTGCGATATAAAACCCGGCGACGAAGTAATAATTCCGACTTATACATTTGTATCCACCGTAAATTCTTTCGCGCTGCGCGGGGCAAAACCCGTATTTTGCGACGTAAAGCCTGAGACTCTAAATATTGACGAATCAAAAATAGAAGAGCTTATAACTCCGCGGACAAAGGCTATTTCTCCTGTCCACTACGCCGGAGTTGGATGCGAGATGGACGCCATTTGCGACATCGCGCGCAGAAATAATTTACGCGTAGTGGAAGACGCAGCCCAGGGGTTTATGGCGTATTATAAGAACCGCCATCTCGGCACAATCGGAGACTTAGGTTCGCTGAGCTTCCACAGCACAAAGAACGTGATAGCCGGAGAATGCGGGGCATTGCTTGTAAACGACCCCAAACTAATTGAGCGCGCCAATATTGTCCGCGAAAAAGGAACAAACAGAATGCAGTTCATTCAGGGTAAAATAGACAAGTACACCTGGGTAGACTACGGCAGCAGCTACATACCTTCTGAAATAATTTCCGCGTTTTTGGCTGCGCAGCTAGAAATAGCCCAAGAACTTACTGACAAGCGAGTCGATGCATGGAATTATTACTACGCTCAACTAAAAGATTTGGATGTGGAAGGCAAAATCGCCCTTGCAAAGGTTCCTGAATACTGCAGACACAACGCCCACATATTCTTTTTGGACGCATTCACCCAGGAGAGGAAATCAGCCCTTGAAAAACATCTGAAAGAGCGCGGGATATCGGCGATGTCCCACTATGCCCCGCTTCATTCCTGCCCGATGGCAAAAAAGCTCGGATGTTCTGACGTTTCACTTCCCGTTGCTGAGCGTATGGCGGCGACAATGCTTAGACTTCCTATTTTCTCGTCGATAACCCGCCAGGAACAAGATTACGTATGCGACGCTCTTCGGGATTTTCTCAAGAAGCAATAGTGTGCCGTTTCTTCTAATTTCCCAAAAGAAGAAATTCTTGCAGCCAAAAAAAACGCGCGGCTGCCCTTCCTGCGCGATTTTAATTTTTGCAAAAAGTTTTGATTGCAAAAGAGACATTGCCCGGATTTTGCGCATGCCAACCCATTATAGGAAATCAAATTCTTAGCCCTGACATAGCTGTGCTCTGCGGAACACAGCTTGCTTTGTTGTACTTTTGCGAGGTTTTATCCCCGCAAAAGCGTTCCCGCGATTTGCAAATGCAGGTTGGTTGCTGCAAAACCGTTGTTGCGCTTTGGAAAGGCTTGCTTGTGCTTTACAAGAATACCGCAATCTTGCGCTTTGGCAAAAAAAAACGCGTAAAAACCATTTTCCAAGCCTGCCGAGCTTTGATAAATCCCGTTCTTGCTAAAAAACAAGCTAAAGCGTTCCGCGCAAAAGACTACTTTTGCATGCCGTAAATCAAGCCTTTTTCGAGACCCCGGATTTCTGCGAGCCCTTTCATCCTTCCTATATAGGAATATCCTGGATTATCGGTGTAAGGCTTGTTGAGGTCGTCTGCCATATCGCGCCCGTGGTCGGGGCGAAACACGATTTGCTCGCCGCCTTTAGAAATCCTTGCGTCCTGAATTTTAAGCAGCTTTGAGACGACTTCCGCCATTGGGACGCCTCCTTCAAGGTGCCCCGCCTCAAAGAAACTGCCGTCAGGCTCAATCTGCGTGCTGCGCAAGTGGGCAATATAAATGCGGTCGGCAAGGGCGTCTATCATTTTTGGCAAATTGTTGTGCTTGCCGGCGCTTAGAGATCCAGTGCAAAAGCAAATCGTATTTGCCGGACTTGGACAAGCCGAGAACATATCCTCGAAATCTTCCAGCCTTGAAGCTATGCGCGGAAGCCCTAATACGTTGAAAGGAGGGTCGTCCGGATGGATTGCCAAAATGGCGCCGCACTCCTCCGCGACCGGGACTACCTCGTTTAAAAACATGTGCAAATGCGATTTCAGCTTGGCTGCGTCGAAACCGTCATAACGCGCTAGCATAGCCCGAATATCCTCTATCTCCAAGCCCATTTTGCACCCAGGGAAAACGTCTATTATTGAGCGCTCAAAAGCTTTTTTCGAGTCTGCGTCGAGAGAGTTTATATACGCCTTGGCTTTATCAAAAGTCTCTTTTGAATAATCAGCCTCTGCCCCGTTGCGCTTTAGGATGAATAGGTCGAAAGCCGCAAATTGCACAGGGTCAAAACGCAGGCAACGCGAGCCGTCTGGGAGGCGGTAGTGCAAGTCCGTGCGAATCCAGTCCAAAACGGGCATAAAGTTGTATATTATTTTCTTTATGCCGCACTCTGCCAAATTGCGCAGGCTTTGTTTGTAGTTTTCAAAGTGGCGCAGGTAATCGCCGTTGCGCAACTTCATAGCCTCCGTGACTGGCAGGGATTCCACGACATCCCATTCCATTCCAAAGGCGGCGACTTTTGCCTGGTGCTTTTTTATTTCTTCCACTGTCCACAACTCGCCGTACGGAATGTGGTGGAGGGAGCTATACACGCTCTTTGCCCCGCTTTGCCGTATGAATTCCAAACTTACGGGATCGTTGTCGCCGTACCAGCGGAAACCTTCCTTTAATGCCTGCATATTGTTTTCCTCAAATTAAACGCCCGAGAAGCAAGAAAACCCGCCATCGATAGGCAATACAGTTCCTGTCACAAATTTAGATGCGTCGGAACAAAGATAGTGAACCGCTCCAAAAACTTCATCTGCCTCGCCGAAACGCCCGAACGGCGTATTTTTTATAATATCGTCGCCGCGGGAGGTAAGCGAGCCGTCAGGATTTGTCAGCAGCGCCCTGTTTTGCTCGCTGAGGAAAAATCCCGGGGCAACAGCGTTCACGCGGACTCCCGAACCGATTTTTTTAGCGAACTCAACTGCGAGCCATTTTGTGAGGTTGTCGATTGCAGCCTTTGCGTTAGAATATCCGAGAACTCGCGTGACCGCCTGCTGTGCTGTCATTGAAGAGAAGTTTACGATTGCCCCCTTCTTAGTCTCCCTAAAGACTTCCCCGAATACGATTATCGGCAAAATAGTTCCCTGCAAATTGAGCTTAAAAACTGAATTCCACGCCTCCACATCCAAATCGAAAAAGCTTTGGTCGGGCTGGATTACAGCGCCAGCCTGATTTCCGCCCGCGCCGTTTACAATGGCGTCAATGGTGCCCCACTCGCCCAAAACTTTTTCGCGCACCGATTCGAGAGCCGGGCGGTTTAAAACGTCGCATTCGCACGCCATGCCGCAAAGCCCATTTGATTCGCAAAACTTGCGGGCCTCGTCGAGTTTTTCTTTGTTTCTGCCTAAAAATGCGACTTTTGCGCCGTTTTGGGCGAGATATTTCGCGGTCGCTCCGGCGAGAACGCCGGTCGCGCCCGTAACTATTACAACTTTGTCTTTTATATCGAAAAGCGATTTCATATCTTTACTTTGCCTTCTTCATAAATCTGTTGGAGATAAACACAGCCAAAAGGAAAAGAACGAACAAAACTGGACCTACAACCCCAAGTTTATTCCATAGAACCCATAGGCTGGCAATGGAGCTTGCGGCAACAGAACACGCCATCAAAACGTTCCAGCAAATTCTGCCCCAACCGCGCGGAGCTTCGTCGCCCATGATTTTTTTGCTGTTCATAATTACGAGGAACGCTCCGTACGCAATCGGCAAGAGAACCATCGCAATTACTCCAGCGTAAATCACAAGCCACATTTTTGCGCCCTCGAAGAAAAGCGAGGTAATCGCGCTTATAACAATAAGCATCGAACCCAAAAATTGCCACTTGGGATGCCCGCCCTTGCCTATGATTTCGCTAAAGCTTACGCCGCAAATCAACATATTCATTAGAATCGCGTTTAACGCCATTCCCAATACGCCGAATCCGAAAATATAGCGGGCAACCTTGTCGCCGACAAGCGGAACGAGAGTTTCGGAAAGGTTGGAGGCGTCGCGCTTTACAAGCATCGCAGCCATGTCGCGCTCGTTTTTGGAAAGGGCGTTGCGCGCTGCGTCTTTTTTGGCGGAATCCAGCTTGGCAAATTCTGCGGCTCCCATGCTAAATGAGATGCGCTGGTCTAAAAGCGCTATATAGGGCTTTACCAAATTCTTTGCAGGCTCAACCTTTTTTCCGTCAACTATAGCCGGAACCAATTTGCCGTCCACTATTGAAGAATTTGAAAGGCCGTCGGCGGGAATCGCGTGGAATTGCGAGGCGGATGCCACGACAATGCAGCTTGTCGCCAGCAAAAACGGAATAAAAAGCCCTGTTGCCAAGTCGAAAATGGCAAGTTCGCGGAAGTCCTTGTTCCATCCTTTTTTCAGCATTGAATAGGGGAAAAGGAAAGTCATGTTTATGCCTACAGCCATCGCAGCCGCCGAAATTACGACGTCGCGCTGCTGCGAGACAATCATGTTAGACCAAAAATCCTTGCCCGCAGAATCGAGCATATTTATAAATTCCATAAAATCGGGCGAAGGCGACGAAAGCACGGAGAAATTGGGAATAAATCCAGCCCAAACTTTATCCCACGCGATTTTTCCGCTTACCGTAAGGCTTATAACCACGCCGAAAAAGCAGATTACGATAGCCGCAACCGAAAGCTTTATAAGTATTTCAAAAATTTTGACACCCTTGCCGCCGACAGCGTACATTGCAACCATAATAGCCGCAATCGCAAAAGCGACCGCCGTAATCATAATCTGGGTAGTTTGCGTGTCCTTTACAAGCTCAAAATTCTGCGTGACAGCCGCCACCGCTAGGGCAAATTGCGGCATTGCGAAAACAAAGCACGCGAACATAGACCCCAAAGCCCAGCCATATCCCAATATTGGGCTTATCTGGCTGTTTACCGACTGCATCGGACGGTTGTTTATTGATAGAGTGACGTAGCTTATGGCTCCAAGCATTATAATGCCCAAAATCATCGCGAACGGCTGCAGCCACATAAATCCGAAGCCGCCTAAAACGCCCAAATAGAGAGCGCTGGCAAGCGATCCCCCGCCTAGCGTCGTTGCGCTTTGCATCCATCCCGGACCAGAAAATTTTACGAACGTCGCAAGCGTGGCTAGCGCGCCTTTTTGTTTTGCCGCAACAATCTGCTGACGTTGCGCTTCTACTTGTGGATTTTGAACTGATTGGCTCATCTGCGTTCCTTTTTGTTTTATTATTTTAAATGTTTGTGCGAATTATGGGTCTAAGTTGGCTATTTGCCGGATTCCGCAAAAGCTTGAGCCTTTAGAGCAAGCTCGGCGGCGGCAAAAGCATGTTCCTGCGACATGGCGTTTTCGGTGCGATTGAGCACGTCGAGAACAAATTTCTCAAAGAACGGGAAGCCCATTCCGCGGCAGTCTATCATTTTCACGCCGTCTTTATTTGTCATGTATAAAGTCTGCGGAGGATTGCCCTCGCGCGAATAGTCTATGTATTTGCGGATTTCAATATAGCCCTCGATGCCCAAGATAAAAGTCCTGCCGTCGCCCCAGACGGGAAGCCCGTCCGGAGTAAACCAATCCACGCGGCAATATCCCGACGCGCCGCCCTCCATTTCGACGAGAGCCTCGCCGAAGTCCTGCAAACCGGGCTTGTCTGGATTGTTCATATTTGCGACTCTTGCATTTTTTATAACAGCCTTGTCTGTTCCCGTGAACTGCAAAAACTGCTCAAATTGGTGCGAGCCTATGTCGCACAATATCCCGCCGTATTCCTCGCGCTCGAAGAACCAACCTGGGCGCGCCGATTTTGACAGCCTGTGCGGAGCGAGAATTAGGACCTGCAGGACCCTGCCAATTTCTCCAGCCTTTATCAATTCGTCCGCCTTTTCCGCTGCTTCGTTGTGGACGCGCTCCGCGAAATACGGCATATATTTAAGACCAGTCTCGGCGACAAGCTTGCGCGCTTGTGACAGTTGTTCAAGCGTCGTAAAAGGCGGCTTGTCTACAAAGAAGTCTTTTCCGGCGCGCAAAACTTTAAGCCCCATGTCGCACCTGTGCGCGGGGATGCCGGCGTTTGCGACGAGCTTTACATCAGGGTCGTTGAGAATAGTCTCCAAACTATCGGCAACCGGAACGCCGGGAAACTTTTGCAAAAAGGCGTCTATGCGCCCCCTGTCGGTATCCCAAACCCACTTGCACTCAGCCCCGACATTTATCAAACCCTGGGTTTGCGCGTAAATATGGCCGTGGTCCAATCCGGCGGCGGCAAACTTCAGCTCTCCCGGGCCTATAACCCTGCGCGCCCCGCCGTCGGGAACATAGTCGTATCCTGTCTTATGTTTGCTCATGGGATTTACTTAAAGGATTTTTTGAAGTCAACGACAGCGTCGGTGCGCGGATGTTCGCGCAATTTGGAATTCTTTATTTTGTCTTCCAACATCAGCTTATATTCTTCGTCGTCTATTGGCAGAGAAATGTCTTCGTTCAGCCACGACGACATAAGCATGGCATTGGCAAGCTCCAAAGAAAGGCGGCCTTGGGAAATGTCGTAGTCAAGCTCAGCCCTTGCTTCTATTGCGTCGACAAAATTCTGGACAACCCCAACATGCTGCGGCCCTTTGCCGTCGAACTCCTCAACAGTCTCTATTGTATCGGGAGAACCGAACATATATTTCGTGCCATTTGTATAGGAACGCAGAGAACCATCCTTGTAGCGGACTATTTTTAGCTTGTCGTTTTCGGCGACCAAAAAAGCCTTGTCGCCGGCTATAGTAAGGTTGTTCGCTCCAGGATATTCGCCTGTGGAGGTTATGAAAGTTGCGTTTGAGCCGTTTTCAAGCTCCATTCTGCATACGACCTCGTCTTCGACTTCAATATCGTGGTATTTCCCGTATTTGCACCACGCGCGCAACGACTTAGGCATTCCGAACGCCCACGCCCAAATGTCTATGTTGTGAATCGACTGGTTTATGAGAGCCCCGCCGGCTTCGCCCTTCCAAGTTCCGCGCCACGGACTTGATGTGAAATAAATATTGGGGCGGTACCAGTTGGACATCGTCCACGAAATGCGGTTGATTTCTCCGACTTCTCCGCTTTCTACAAGCTCTTTTATGCGCGCGTAAAGGGGAGTCGTGCGCTGGTTCAGCATTATGGCGCACTTTTTCCCCGCTTTCTTGGCGGCCTCCTCGATTTCAATGCCGTCCGCCGTACAGAGAGCCATCGGTTTTTCGACAAGCGTATGAAACCCAGCCTTGAGGGATTTAACCGCCAGCGGATAATGTGTGAATGAAGGGGTTGATATTATGACCGCATCCATCCCACCATCGGAAAGCATGTCGTCTATATCTTTATAAATCTTTATGCCGCCGTATTTGGGATCATCAACCGGACGCTGCTCGCATATGCATTTTAATTCCGCTCCGGATATCTTTCCCGCCATGAGATTATCGACGTGCAAAGCGCCTATCGGCCCCAAACCTACTACTCCTATCTTTACCATTGTGCCTATACTCCTTATTTATTTTTTTACTTTAAATTAACGCGCAATCGATTGCGCAAAACTTTTGCGCCGCGGCCAGAGAAGCTTTATCCGGCATTGCGGCGCAAAAAACTAAAGATTAAAATACCTCTTGGCGTTGTTGTAAGAAACGTCTTTTGCAAGACTCCCTACGAGCTTCATATCGCGCGGCAAAATTCCGCGCTGCATTTCTGAACCAAGAATATTGCAGAGTATTCTGCGGAAATACTCGTGCCGCGTGTAAGACAAGAAAGAGCGGGAATCAGTAAGCATTCCAACAAACCTGCCCAAAAGCGACATTTGCGAAAATGCCTCAATCTGTCTGCGCATTCCGTCCATATTGTCCATAAACCACCATCCGCTTCCCAGCTGAAGCTTTCCGGCGTACTCGGAATCCTGAAAATTGCCCAACATTGAGGCAATCATTTCGTTGTCTTTAGGGTTTATATTATAGATGATTGTCTTGCCCAATTTTTCCGCCGTATTCAATTTGTCCAAATGGCGCGACAAAGAACGGGCGTAATTTGACTCCCCGATTGAATCAAACCCAGCGTCCGGACCTAGCTTCTGGAACATCTTTGTGTTGTTGTTGCGCATAGGTCCTATATGGAGCTGCCGCACCCACCCGCGGTCGTAATCCATCGCTGCGCACTCTAAAAGAAGATTCGATTTGAACGCCAATATCTCGTCAGGAGCTATCTGCTCGCTGCTGGAAATTGCCTTTTTAAACGTGTCCTCAATCTCGTAATGAAAAGCGTTTTTGTACCAAATCGTATCGACGCCATAGTCGGATACGCGGCAGCCCATTTCATGGAAATAATCGTGCCTGCGTTTTAAGGCAGTAAGAAGGTCGTCATAGGTTTTGATTTCCACTCCTGATGCCCTCTCCAGGCTTTCCAAATATTTTATGTATTCTTCTCCGCCAATGTTAAAGGCTTTGTCCGGCCGGAAAGTCGGAGCCACTTTTATTTGAAATCCGCTTTCCTTTATTTTCTTATGCCACTCTAGGTCAGATGTCGGGTCGTCGGTAGTGCAAACAGCCTCTACATTGCTTTGAACCATGCATTTTCTGGCTGAAAGGCCTCCGCGCAAAACGGCGTTGGCCCTGTTCCATACGTCTTCTGCGGTCTCTCCGCTAAGGAGAACGTCGTCTATTCCAAAATACCGCGCAAGCTCTAGGTGGCTCCAATGGTACATTGGATTGCGCAGCATGCGCGGTATAGCCTCGGCAAACTTTTGGAATTTTTCCCTGTCCGAAGCATCTCCAGTGCAATATTTTTCCTCCACGCCGTCGCTGCGCATAGCGCGCCATTTATAATGGTCGCCGCCCAGCCAAACTTGGGCTATGTTATCCCATTTCTTGTCCGTGCATATTTCGGCAGGATCTAAATGGCAGTGAAAGTCTATCAGCGGAAGCTTCTCGACATAGTCGTGGTACAACTCGCGCGAATAGTCGTTTTCTAAAAGAAAGTCGTCATTTATAAATTTTTCCATTGACGAAATAATCTCAATCGTTTGAGTATAGGTCAAGCATTTTCGCCTATTTTTTAGCAAATCTTGCTGCGCAAACAAAGATTTGACGCTATGCTCATACGCCCCTAAAAATTGCTCAATAAGAGAAAAAAAAATGAAAGTCACCCAAAAAGACATCGCAAAACGCATAGGAGTATCTACATCGCTTGTATCTAGAGTATTATCCGGACAAGCGCATAAGATAGGCGTACACCCTAAAAAGATAGAAGACATTATCCGCGTAGCAAAAGAGCTTAATTACGTTCCAAGCCCCGCTGCGCTTGCGCTAAAAGGGAAAAAAAGCAGAACTTTGGGATTGGTTGTTTACGATTTTTTAGATCCGTATTTTGCGATGGTAATCAACGAGCTCCACGAGCTTGCCCACGCGCAAAATTATTCTGTTTTGCTAGTGGGTTTTCTAAACCGCCAGCCTAAAGACTCCGACCTGCTTCCGCTGTACAAGCACTCTGTAGACGGCATAGTAATTTTGGGCTCCTATGGAGACCTATCGTGGACCGACGCGTTCAAAGAGACGCCCATAGCGCGGATCGGGCATGGAACGCATCCAAATTTGACCCTGGCAATAGGGATAGACGAGCAAGACGCGATGCGCAAAATTTTCGGGCATTTAGCCAAAGATTTAGGGCTAAAGAAAATCGCCTACGCCAGCCGCGAGCTAGCCGCCCACCACATGCGCCGCGACGCCGCCGAGGAGGCTGCAAAATTCTTTGGGTGCGACTACTCCTGCCTGCCTGTGTCTTCTGAAACCAGCGATTTTAAGGCTGGCACAAACATCGCGCGCGCGCTGATGGACAAAGGCAGGGAAAACCTTCCGCAAGCGATAGTGTGCGCAACCGACACAATCGCCATGGGAATAATAAAAAGATTTTACGAATGCGGAGTCCGCGTACCAGAGGATGTCGCAATAGTCGGGTTTGACGACATATCCGCCGCGGCCAACTACATTCCTTCAATAACGTCTTTTAGGCAGCCTGTAAAACTGTTTGCCCAAAAGTGTTTCAATGTTGTTTCGGAAAATGTCGAACCGCAAATTTTAAATGTAGAGGGCGAGCTGTTGATAAGGAAAAGCACAATGAAACTGTAAAACGGACGCCTACTTCAAACAAACGAACCAATTAACACAAAATTAAACAGCATAGAAATTCGATATGGAAATAAAACCAAAGGAATCCGCAAAGTTTGACATAGTATCGCTCGGCGAGGTAATGCTAAGGCTCGACCCTGGCGAAGACCGCATAAGGACAGCCCGCTCATTTAGGGTGTGGGAAGGTGGCGGAGAATACAATGTCGCCCGCGGCCTCAGAAAATGTTTCGGGCTCCGCGCCGGGCTTGTAAGCGCTTTTGCAAAAAACGAAGTCGGCTATTTGATTGAAGATTTTATATGCCAAGGCGGCGTAAATATGGATTTTGTCAAATGGGTAAAGGCGGACGGCGCCGGAAGAAAAGTTAGGAACGGGCTGAACTTCACCGAACGCGGATTCGGGATCCGAGGGGCTCTGGGCTGTTCCGACCGCGGAAATTCCGCCGCATCGCAGTTAAAGCCCGGAGATATCGACTGGGATTGCCTTTTCGGGAAACAAGGAGTGCGCTGGTTTCACACTGGCGGAATCTTCGCCGCGCTCTCCGAAACAACCGGCGAAGTTGTTTTGGAAGCGGCAAAAGCAGCCAAAAAGTACGGGACAATAGTATCCTACGACCTAAACTACCGCCCTTCCCTATGGGCTGACATCGGCGGAGCAGCGCGCGCGGTTGAAATCAATTCCGAAATCGCAAAATATGTCGACGTTATGATAGGCAACGAGGAGGATTTTACCGCATGCTTGGGGTTAAAAGTGGAAGGTTTGGACGAGAACATCTCAAAAATAGATGTGGACGCGTTTAAGGCGATGATTCAAAACGCCGTAGCAAAATTCCCCAACTTCAAAGCAACCGCAACAACCCTGCGCGCCGTAAAAACCGCAACCGTAAACGACTGGAGCGCAATCTGCTGGGCAGACGGCAAATTCTATGAGTCAAAAAAACGCCCCGGGCTTGAGATATTCGACCGCGTAGGCGGCGGCGACAGCTTTGCATCGGGCTTCATTTACGGAATGATGGAGCTGCAAAACCCACAGCTTGCGGTGGACTACGGCGCCGCGCACGGGGCTTTGGCAATGACTACCCCTGGAGACACAAGCACCGCCAGATTGGAGGAGGTCAAAAAACTCGCCGAAACATCGGGTTCGGCAAGGGTAGTTCGCTAGTCCGTCAAAAGCCGATTCAAATCTTGCCGCACATGCGACATGCTGGATTTTACAGCAAAAAACTTCGCGCAAATGCGCGGAGTTTTTTTTCTTGTTAAAACTCCGGCGCAATAAAAAATACACAATCGATATGTTAAATACAGACAACGACAGACTAGCCAAAACTCTACTATTTGAAAAACTCGAATCCAAATATGGATACGCCAAAGTGCGCGCAGCCGCAAAGCCAGAATTCCTAAACGGCGTAAATATCGCCCACGGAGGATTCCTATTTGCGTTGGCAGACTACACAGCGGCTCTGGCAACAAATACCGAATCGCGCGCGGCAATCAGCAGCTCCGCCTCGATAAACTTCCTTTCGCCGACACCCGAAAATGCGGAAATTATAGCTACCGCCTCGATAGCAGCCGAAGATGCAAAGAGCGCGGTTTGCGACGTAAGGCTTTCGACGGAAGGAAAAACCGTCGCCGTATTCCAGTCGCGAGTCATATTTAAATCTTTAGGCAAATAAACTTGCCTTGCACAACCCCCCGCATTTTTATTGTAAACATGGCAAAAAAAATTCTGATTCTTGGCGTAAACGGGTTCATAGGCTCCTCGTTGGCATGGAAAATCCTCAATAAGACCGACTGGGAAGTTGCCGGCGTAGACTTGGGAGACAATAAAATCTCCCACTGCCTGGGTATGGCAAACTTCAAGTTTTTCAAAAAAAACGTCCTGACAGAAACGGAATGGATTGAAGATGCGGTGAAGAACTGCGACGTCGTTTTGCCGCTGGTCGCAATCGCAACGCCGGCTATGTATGTGAGCGACCCGCTCAGGGTTTACAACCTAGACTACGAATCCAACATAGCCATAGTAAAACTGTGCGCAAAATACGGCAAGCGCATCGTATTCCCTTCCACTTCGGAAGTTTACGGAATGTGCCCTGACGAAAATTTCGACGAATATTCCTCGCCGCTAGTTTTGGGGCCAATCGCAAAAGAACGCTGGATTTACTCGTGCATAAAGCAAATGCTAGACCGCGTGATATGGGCATACGGCAACCATGAAGGCCTAAAGTTCACAATTTTCAGGCCGTTTAATTTTATAGGGCCGAAACTGGACGATATTACATCCCCAAAAGAAGGCTCGTCGCGGGTGCTTACGCAGTTTGCGCACAACATACTAAACGGCAAGCCTATAAAGCTGGTCGACGGCGGCGCCCAAAAACGCAGCTTTACGTTCATCGACGACGGAATCGAATGCCTTTTGAAAATTCTCGAGAATAAAAACGGCTGCGCCGACGGAGAAATATTCAATATCGGCAACCCTTACATGGAATTTTCAATAAAACAATTGGCGGATATGCTGATAGAGCTAATGCTGGAATATCCAAACTTCGCACAAAAGGCAAAAGATGCAAAAATCGAAATTGTGTCCAGCAAAGAATACTACGGCGAAGGATACCAAGACGTGCCGCGCAGAATGCCATCGGTAAAACACGCTGAGGAAGTTCTAGGCTGGAAGCCAACAACCGATTTGCGCACGGCGCTCAAGCTTACCTTGGACTACCATTTATTGAATAAGGATTACGAGCTTGAGCAATACGGGAAACAATAAATGAAACTAGCCGTAAAAGTTGATGTCGACACCTACAGGGGAACGCGCGAAGGCGTCGTAAGCCTCTGCAAAATTTTTAGGAAGTATTCCCTTCCCGGAACTTTTTTGTTTTCTCTTGGCCCCGACAATACTGGAAAAGCGCTAAGAAGGATTTTTCGGCCGGGATTTTTGAAAAAATGCCTGCGCTCGAACGTTGCCGGCAACTACGGACTAAAAACTCTTCTGTACGGAACACTTTTGCCCGCGCCGAAAATCGGAAAGCTATGCGCAGACCAAATGCGCGCGGCTGCAGGCGACGGATTCGAATGCGGAATACATTCATGGGACCACTTCAAATGGCAGGACCACATATTTGACATGCGGAAAAGCCAAATTGAAGCGGAATTCAATGCCGCCCGCTCCGAATTTGAAAAGATTTTTGGATTTCCCGCCCGGTGCTGCGGCGCCCCCGGATGGCAAATATCCCCCGATGCGCTTGAAATAGAAGACGAATCAAACCTGCTGTACGCATCCGACACCCGTGGAGAAACTCCATTTATTCCATCCATGGGGGGAAAAATATTTAAAACAATACAAATACCGTCAACCTTGCTTACGTTAGACGAAGTTCTTGGGAATGCGGAGCTTGAGGACGTAGCGCATATGCACTTCAAGAGGATGGAAAAAAACCAATACAACGTTATGACAATCCACTCCGAACTAGAGGGAATGGCATATTTGGATTGGTTCGACGAATTCCTCGCCCAAGCCAGAGCCATGGGAGTAGAATTTTTCTCCCTGTCCGGCTTGGCAGAAGAACTTTCAAAACAGCGCGACTCCCTGCCTGTGTGCGAAATCAAAATGACTCCCTTTACCGGCAGAAGCGGAAATCTCGCCGTGCAACAGATTAAACCCAATCAAAAATGAAAAAAGCCCTCGCAATATTTGCCGCAGCCATAGCAATATTATCCTCTGCAGGCGCCGAAACTCTGAGCGAGCTTGAATCTAAAGCTGCTTCAGGAGACGCCAACGCGCTTTTCGCTCTTGGGACGTATTATGCAAAGGGAGAAAACGGAGCTGAAAAAAACCCCCAAAAGGCAATTGGGCTTTTAACCAAAGCAGCCGAAGCAAATATTCCCGCTGCGCAGGCATACCTCGGATATCTCTACGGCGAAGGAAAACTAGTCGAACGCAATATGGATTTGGCCGTTTATTGGCGCGAACTCGCCGCCGCAAACGGAAAGGCCGAAGATAAATGGGTGCTGGGAAACGCATTTTTGTACGGATTTTTTCTTCCAAAGAACCAAGTAAAAGCCCTTTTTTGGATTTCCCAAGCAGCCGAAGAAGGCGACGGGCGGGCGATTCTCAAATTGATAGAAATATACAAAAATTTGAAAAACGAGGAACAGCTTAAAATCTGGCAGGCAAAATTCGCGCAAATGGAAGTAGAAGCCGCAAAGAAAGGCAATGTCGCCGCCATGGAAGCTATAGCAAAAAAATATATGAAAGGCACAGAGGGCCTGCCACGCAACCGCGCCCAAGCAATATACTGGTATAAGCAGGCTGCGGAAAAAGGCAATATTGAGGCTATGGAAAAAATATCTCAAATGTATGCAAAAGGTAGATTTCTCCCCAAAAATCCCGAAAAAGCCCAGTTTTATTTTGAGAAGCTCGCCGAAACTGACGTGCGCTATTGCTTTAAAATAGCCAACTACTATGTCGAAGGCAACGACGGATTTCCCCAAGACTACGAACTCGCCGAAAAATGGTATGAACGCGGCGCGGAGAAAAGCGACATATCAACCCAAGCCCACTTGGCTTGGAAATACTGGGCTGGGTCCGGCGTAAGGCAAAACACGCAAAAAGCCGCCCAGTGGTGCGAGCAAATAATAAAGAACATTCCGGACAGACCCGGGAAAAAAATGTCGCAAATGGAAATATTTGTAATTGAGATGTCAAAAGACATATCCTCCGGCAAAGCCGCCCCGCAAGATTTTGGGAAATATGTCTCCTCTATCACCGCAAAAGCGGGAATACAAAACTGATAGGCGATTTTATAACTGCGTTCAGCAAGAAAACCGGCGACAACCCAATACCTAAAGCAAAACTTCCGCGCAAAATTTCTAAAAGCAAACGTCGCTTCTTTTGGGAGAAATGGCATCCAATGCGCTTATCGCAATGAAACCAAACGCCTACTTCTTGGAACATTGCAACAATGAGAACTAAACTTTGCAAAGAGGAGACAGTTTTCCAACCCAAAAACAAAAAGGCGCGTTAACGCGCCAGTAAAGTTCTCCCTAAAAGAGTGCATTCATTAGAAAAAACCGTCCAATCAATTCACGCCCGCTTCCGGCGGTGCGCAGACCGCCATTTTTCACGATGGTTTATTATCCAATCCAATAGGGCGCGCTCGTAACCGATATCGTGCCCCGCCTTTTCGGACTCCAACCACTTGTGCTTCAAAATTTCCTCGCGCTCGGCGAGAAATTCCTGATAAACGCTTGAACGATTCAATGACAATTCGTCGTCTAAATTTGTGTTTAATTTAGTGCGTTTCATACTTCCGCATGGGTTAGTGCATAATCATTGCTTTCCTAAAAATACAGTTTGGCGCAAAAAAATTCCTCCGCAAGCAAATTTTTCTTTAAATTAAAGAGCGCGGATGGCATATTGATGAAATGAAAGATTCATTTGAAACTCCGATAGCCTTGGCATTGCTAGTCTGTGATTCAATCATAACAGACGCCCATACCGGGAAAAAAACTCTTGTAAACCTTTTCAATACGGTGGGTGCTACGAAATATCCGCATGTCATTCCGCAATTTTATATTTTCGCCTCAATGACAAACGGCAACGGCGAGCAAGATTTTAAAATACGGCTGCAATCTACGAACGGCGACACTGTCTGCGAACTCCCCGGGAAAATTCCCTTTAACACCCCGCTCGACGCTCCCGAACTTATTTTCTTCATTCAAAACCTCGTAATAAAATCCCCCGGGACTTACGATCTTCAGATAGTCGTAAACGACATTCCCATAGCCTCGCGGCTTCTCACCTTCAAGCAGATTCAGCCTCCGCAACCGCGCCCTCAACAGTCTTAATGCAATTTCCATGAAACGAATAATAGCATTGCTTCTAGCGTTAGTTTCCGTTGTTGACTGCGGCGCAGCCTTAAAGAAAATAGAATCCGACATCCCATACCAGCCGCAAAGCTCGGATGAATACATATTGGAACGCTGTAAACTTGACATATACGCGCCGGAAAACAAGCCCGTAAAAAGACTTCCCGTAATAGTTTGGTTTCATGGCGGAGGGATAACAGCCGGGAACAAATCCGACTTTCCCAAGCTGATAAAGGAATTGGATATAATCTTTGTGACGGCAAATTACCGCTTATCGCCAAGGATAAAAGCCGCAACCGCGATTGAAGACGCCGCGGCGGCGGTTGCGTGGACTTTTGAAAACATAGAAAAATTCGGCGGAGACAAAGATAAAATATACATAGGCGGGCATTCTGCCGGCGCCTATTTAAGCGGAATGGTTGGATTCAATCCGGATTTCCTAAAAAAATACAAAATGTCAAATTTAGATATAGCCGGACTCCTTCTAGTAAGCGGCCAGGCGACGTCGCATTTCCAAGTGCGCAAAGATATGGGAGACAAACGCGCGCAATATGCTCCAAGAATAGACGAAAACGCGATTTTATGGCACGTTGAAAACAAGCTTCCGCCCGTCTGCCTGATACTTGGAGACAGGCGCATTGAATTTCCGGAGAGAGTGGAGGAAAACGAATTTCTAGCTGCTGTCCTAAAAAAAATGAATACATCTCCATACGTTGAATTCCACGAGCTGCAAGGATTTAACCATGGGGATGTAGCTTTAGCGGCTCCGCAGCTTATGAAGAAATTTATAGAGCGAAAAAAATAGGTATCCGGAAAATCGGGTTTTACCGGATTTCAGCAATATTTACCAAAAGCGGTTAACAATCCGACGGGAATGGATTGTTGAGTTTGTTTGCATTTTGTGAAAAAATTGCCCGGCAAGACGATTTCACCGCTATATTAAAACAGGAATATCCTGCTCCATATGCGCGCAATATCCAATGAGCCGCAGCTGCAGTCCCGCCTCCGACAAAAAAATGCGCAATATTTTGCCATCCGCCGCCAAATTTTAAAATTTTACCGCACATTCTGCGCGCGGCATTTCCAATATAAAAAAATTCAAACGGCGGAGCTTTTCCCTTTATCCCAAGCCGCTATTTCCAAGCCTACAAAAAATAGGTTCTTCGGGCAATTTGCATTGTTTTGCCAGAAAGCATCTAAGACTTATGCACCGCGCCGCCTTGATGCATAAAAACGGCGATAATCCAAGCCCTTAAACATGCTCGACCGCCGCCAAATTCCAAACTTCCGGCATATAAAAACGGCGGTTCGCATACCGAACCGCCGCGAAATTCGCAGCAAGCGCTCGCTAATAAAAGCGCCCTGCCAAACCCATAAAATCTGCTATTTAACCACTATATTAGATGTGTGCTCGCCAATGAATACCGAAGGGGAATCCTGTTTTATCTTTTCCCCAAAATAATTTATGTTTTCGAGAGTAATGTTCTTAACGTCGTGTTCGGCATCGCGGCCCTTTGCGTATATCATACCCTTAAAAGCGCCTTTTTTCCCGGTAACTTTTACATTTTTTATTGTGATGTCTGCAACCCTTCCGGCTGTTTTGCTTCCTCTATAATTTGTTATGCGGGGATTGGCAATCATAAGCGGCATATCCTCCCCGTTGGAACGGATGTGGATTCCGTCAAAATGCATGTTCGTCATTGGCATTTCATTTGTGGCTTGCAGCCATATTATGGCATGCGACCAGTAAGCCTCCGGATCAACATACTCGGAATAAAAAGGCACATAAAGGTTGCGGCACTTAAGATTGGTCATGGCAGGAGTATGGCATTCATACCCGATTCGGAAAGTATTGGCCGAGTCTGTCCAAAGAATCGAGTCCTCAACAACCATATTCTCGCACGGCAAATCTCCAGCCATTCCCTTTATCGCAATAATGTCGTCCTCTGCGCGCACGAAACAATTGCGGATAACAACATTGCTAGAGTTGCATATGTCTATGCCGTCGTCGTTAATCATTCGCCCGGTGCAAATATTTAGCCCTTCAACAAGAACGCCGTTGCAGTCTCTGAACACCAGCGACCAGCTCATAGTGTCCTTTATTATTATATCCCTTATTTTGAGATTCTTGCACTTTACGAAATTTGTGACCCCGCTGTAAAACCGCTCACGGTTGTCTGTGCTTAAAATACCACGGCCGCAAACTGTTATATTGTCGCCATTGGCGTTTATAACGGATTTTACAACCGCTCCGCCGGCTATGTAAAGAGTCTGGTTGGATTTTAAGTCTATTTTATCCTGTATATGCAGGCCGGGACCGAAATAAACGACATTGGGATCGTCCTTTGACGGAACATCCTTTTCAATTGCGTTGCCGAAAATAACCAAAGGCATTCTGCGCTCGTTTCTGATTACAACAACCTTAAACGGCTTGTCCGCCTTGAAAGAAACAACTCCGTCCTTCGTCTCGGCCTTGAATATCTCCGGGAAGAGTTCTGCCTTTTTCATGGACTTTCGCGAAACCACTTTAACATCTACAACCCCCTCAAAATCGAAATAGGTGAAATAATATTCCCCCCCTTCAAACTTTGGCGAAAGCGCCTTGTAGATATCAAGTGGCTTTCCGTTTACCGTGACCGTGTATGTAGATAAAACTTTCTCGGTAACGGGCGCTGGATATGTTATAACTTTTGTTTCTTTAGCCTCTTGAGCGCCGGCATAATTAGCAAGCACAAAAAAAAGCCAACCCACCATTAGTAAACTTAATTTTTTCGTCATAGCGGAAAAAATTTTGCCGACTAAAAAAAATCTTTCAATAAAAAAACGCACCATCCCGGCATGCGGGCGCAACTGTTCACGCTCGGTTTTCCCCAATGCAGCAATACCCCCGCCCCGCCCCAAAAACGACAAAAAAAGCTTGCGTATTTGCGCCGATGAAATTTGCTTGATTCCTTTAAAACAGACGACTTACGCAAGACAAATTTAAGCGGTCGCACTCAAGGGATAAATTTTATCATGGAAACGAAAATCAACGAAATTTTAGCCAAAGCCGAAAATTCTCTGCCTCTGGCAAAAACAAAAAGCGACGTCGCAAGCATAGGCGCTGAAATAACCGGTCCCAACGGAACGCTTACCGCGCTGATGAAGATAATCCCGACCTTGGACAAGGCCCAGAGACCCATAGCCGGCAAGCTTATAAACCAGGCCAAGCAAAAGATTGAACCCATGATAGCCGCGGCCTACGCCAGAATAGAAAATGAAGAAATGGCGGCGGCTTTGGGACCTAAGCCCGATATAACCCTTCCAAATATAGACGCTCCCGCCGGGACCCTTCACCCGCTTACTCTCACAATCCGCCGGATATGCGATATTTTTAAGCGCGCGGGATTTACAGTAGCCGAAGCCACCGACTTGGAAACCGAATGGTTCTGCTTCGACGCCCTAAATACCCCCGCCGACCACCCCGCGCGCGACGCGCAAGACACCCTGTTTATGCCGCGTGACGCAAAATCCGGAAACGTTGCCAAACACGCAGACGAACTTTATCTTTTGCGCAGCCATACGTCGTCCGTGCAAATACGCGCAATGCTTAAAGAGGGAGCTCCCATAAGGATTCTCGCTCCCGGCAGGGCGTTCCGACGCGACACGGTCGACGCGACCCACTCGGCAAACTTCCACCAGATAGAATGCCTTTACATAGACAAGAACGTCCGCCTGACTGATTTAAAGTCGGCCTTGGACTACCTATTTAAAAATCTATTTGGCAAATCCGCAAAAACGCGTTTGCGCCCAAGCTTTTTCCCATTTACAGAACCAAGCTTTGAAGTCGACTTTATGAGTTCGGACCTCGGGAAGCTCAGCGACAGGTGGATTGAGATAATGGGATGCGGAATGGTGGATCCCAACGTGCTTAAAAATGTTGGGCTAGACCCGGACGCATATAGCGGATACGCTTTTGGATTGGGCGTTGAACGCGTTGCAATGCTTATGCACTCGATAGACGACATCCGCCACTTTTATACAAACGACGTGCGTTTTCTGCGCCAATTCGGCAACAGATAAGAATCCCCCAAAGGAAAGATTTTTAAAATGAAAGTAAGTTTAAATTGGCTGAATAAATATGTAGACTTGTCGGGCATAGACCCCCAAAACATCGCCGACGCCCTCACAATGCTTGGAATAGAAGTCGAAAACATTGAGACATACGGGCTAAAAAAGCTCGACAACGTAGTGGTCGGCGAGATTCTAAGCCGCCAAGACCATCCAGATTCCGACCATCTTGGAGTTTGCAGCGTAAAAGTAAGCCAGGCTGAACCGCCCCTTCAGATAGTCTGCGGGGCGTCAAACTACAAAGTTGGCGACAGAGTTCCAGTGGCGCTTGTCGGAGCAAAGCTTCCCTCGCCCGACGGCAAAGTCTTTGAAATAAAAAAATCCAAACTTCGGGGAGTCGAGAGCTGCGGAATGATGTGCTCCGGCAGGGAAATCGGGCTGGACAACGACCACAGCGGATTGTTGATTCTTAAAGACCGCCCCGAAATAGGAACGCCGATTAACGATGTATTTACAGATTCCGACACTGTCTTTGAAATAGAGCTTACCGCAAACCGCGGAGACTGCCTCAGCCATATCGGAATAGCAAGAGAACTCGCCGCGCGCTTCGGCAAAGAACTTAAATATCCAGAGCTGAAATACTCCCCTAAATATGTCGAGATTCCCGACGGAGGATTTCTAAATGAAGTAAAATTGGAAACTCCCAACTGCCCGCTCTACACGGCGGTTTCAATAAAGGGCGTAAAAATCGGCAAAAGCCCCGATTGGATGCGCAGGGAATTGGAAGCTGTTGGACTGCGATCAATCAATAATGTCGTAGACGTCACAAACTACGTCATGATGGAATATGGACAGCCCCTGCACTCTTTCGACGCCAGGCTCTTAAAAGGCGGCAAGATAATTGTCCGCCAAGCGCGCGAAGGAGAAGAAATACAGACTCTAGACGAAAAAATATACAAGCTTACCGGCGAGGCCATGCTAATTTGCAACGCAGACTCCGCCATAGGCATTGCGGGAGTGATGGGAGGCCTAAATTCCGAAGTCAAAGACGATACCCAAGATGTCGTTATAGAATCGGCCTACTTCAACCCCGGCAACGTACGCGCCACAAGCCGCAAATACGGAATTTCAACCGATGCCGCATACCGCTTTGCGCGCGACGTTGACCCAAAGGCGCTGCTGGACGCGTCCCGTCGCGCAGTCGACCTGATCCTCGAAACTGCCGGCGGAGAGGTTGTGGGCTCCACTTGCAAGGTTGGCGCCGCTCCCCGCGGAGACAGGGATATTGAAATATCGCGCGCGTATATAATCGACAGGCTTGGATTTGAGGTCGGTAAAGACGATATTTCAAAGGCGTTTTCGTCGCTCGGTTTTATAGTCAAGGACCTGGGCGAAGAAAAATGGAGCATAACCGTGCCTTCATTTAGAAGCGAAGTTGACAGGCCGATAGACTTGGTGGAGGAATTCGTACGCATATGGGGCTCAGACAAAATCCCGGAAACCGACTTGAATTGCGCCGCGCTGCTGCGCGATGACGATCCGCTGTTCAAATACAACCGCAACGCAGCCAACTATCTGTCTTCAATAGGGCTAAACGAGTGCCAAAACTACACTCTAAGAGACAGCCAAAAACAGGCAAAAATCCATTCCAACTCGGATTTTCTGAAACTGGCAAACCCGCTTACTAGCGACCAAGACAGCTTGCGGGCGTCGCTGTTGGACGGAATACTGGACGTTGTAAAATACAACTTGTCCAACGGAAACGATTTTTATGGCTTCTTTGAAAACGGAAAGATTTTCAAGGCCGACAAAAACGGGGAAATAAACGAATACTCGTCAACCGCCTTTGCAATCGCAGCCGACTGCGGCGGGCGCAACTGGAAATCCCGCCAGGCGCCTGACTTTTTCACGGCTAAGAAAATTGCTTTTGACTTGCTGTCGGTCTTGGGAGTGGACGCTTCCCGCCTAAACTTGTCCGAGCTTGAATCTCCTCTATGGCAGAGCGGATTTGCTGCCGCATGCGGTTCCGAAAAGCGCGAAGGTTTTTGCGTCAATTTCGGCGCGGTAAGCGTGGCGCACTTGCGCGAATTGGGAATAGACAAAATCGTACTGGCCGGAGAAATATCCTTTAGGCCTGAAGTCGCCGGGCGCAAAAAAGGAGCCGAAAAATTCAAAGCATTCAGCGCGTTTCCTCCCGCCGTACGCGACATAGCAATAATAGCCGACAAAAACGAGAAGGCATCGGAAATTGCGAACGAGATAACCAGAATCGCAAAACAAAAGCTTAAGGGGGCATCGTTTGAGCTGGAAAACCTTTCCATTTTCGATTCGTACGAAGGCAAGGGCGTGGCCGAAGGCTCTAAAAGCCTAGGGTTTGCGCTGTCTTTCCGGTCGAGCGAAAAAACCCTGCAGACAGAAGAAGTTAACAAGGTTTTTGACGCAATCTGCCAAGAACTCTCTAAAAAGCGCAAATTGCGCATCGCTTAATTTCGGGAAATAAAGGTCGAAAAACCACTATGCCAAAAAGAGACGAAGCGGAAATGACGTTCCTCGAACATCTCGAGGAAATGCGCTTTGTCATACTCAAAGCAATCGGCGTATTCGTCATAGCTTTCTGCGGAGTTTTGATTGGGTTCGGCTACTTCAACTCATTGATGCTGTATCCGCTAAACAGCGCAAAAGCAAAATTGGCCGCATGGGAGTCATTCTCAGAGGAAAAGACCCCTATTTCTGAGCAAAAAATGGGGCCCGTATATTTGGAGATGAAGTCCGAAGACGGTAAAACTACAAAAAAAGACGGACCTTATTACATCGTCCCCAAAGACGACTCTTTTGAAATTTTTAAAGATTTTAAAAGTGCCCCAAAAGACGGCTGGTATTCCGACATTAAACTGCGCTCAATGTCGTTTGCTACGCCTATTGTGGTCTATTTTTACGTCGGATTCCTAGGCGCCTTGGGTTTGTCGCTGCCAGTGGTATTCTATCTTGCCGCGAAGTTTATAGCGCCGGGGCTGACAAACCAAGAGCTTAAAATGTTGCGACCCGGCGTAATAGCGGCTATCATACTATTTTGCGTAGGCGCATGCTTTGCGTTCTTTTTTATACTGCCGATGGGAATCGCATTTATGTCGTGGCTTTCGCAGGGAATGCAGCTGGAAATGTTCCCAGACGCGCAATCGTATTACAGCATGGTGATTTTTGTCACAATCGCAATCGGAGTGACCTTTCAGCTGCCGCTTCTCGAATTTATCTTGATTTATTTGGGAGTCTTAAATGTACAATGGCTGAAAAAGAACCGGCGTATAGTATTTCTGCTAATCCTGATTTTTGCGACAGTGGTGACACCTCCCGACGCGCTTACCCAGATATCGCTTACAATTCCGCTATATCTAATGTATGAAATAACGCTTTTCTTGGGCCAAAGAGCCCGCAGCAAAAAGCTAGCAAGAGAAGCAAGAGCCGAAAGGCTAGCTGAACTCCGCGACGAGCGCGAGCGCAAGGAATATGTCGAAATGATGGCGAAGGAGCGGCTCGCCGAAGAAAAAGCTGAAGCAGAGGAATCCGAAATAGATCCTTCCATAGACACGTCCCACTATTCCCTGCCCGACGACTATGACCCCAACGAAATACATCCGACCCCCGAAGAGTACGGATACGCCTCCTACGACGAAATGCCCGACGGGGAAGAAAGCGCTTACGCATTGGATTCCTACATTAATTACGGCAATTTAGCCAAGCCCGTCCCGAATTTCTCGCCAAACTGGGAACTTAACAAACCCGACCTCAGTTTCATGGCTCCGGACTGGAGCCTGAACGAAGCGCAACCTGCTCCGCAAGAACAATCCGATCCGCAAGAATCTTCCAATGCGCCGGCTTTGCCGTCCGACGGCAATGACTCAACTCCTTTAGAGCAGGCATCCTCCGAAAACACAAAAGGCGAACCCTCGGCGGGAGAAAATCTTTCAGGAACAACAGGGGCAAAAGAGCTGTCTGAATCCAAGGGCGAAGGCATGGACGAAAACAAGCCGGAACAACAAAAAGATAGCCCGCAAATAAAAGATGAAAACACCCAGCCTTGAGAAATTGCGCAAGAGCCTGGCGACGCTGTTTTGCGCGGCGGCGTTATTGACAACTCTTTTCGGGTGTTCAAAACCTCCGCAAATAGAGCGCGGGAAATATCCTCTGCCCAAAGACGCTGAAATATCAAAATGCAATCCAGGCAAATATGGCGGAGTTTTTGTGCTTACCGAATCGCAAGAGCCAAAAACCTTCAACCCGCTAATGGCAACCGACACGTATTCATCGAATGCCATTTCAATGATGCTCTCACCTCTCGTTACATACGACCCATTTGAAGACAAGACAGTTCCAGCGCTGGCAAAATCCTGGGAAATTTCCGAAGATAAAAAAACGTACACATTCCATTTGCGGGAAGGCGCAAAATTTAGCGACGGCGCAGATATTACCGCAGACGATGTAATATTTACATTTGAAACAATATTCGCCCCGCAATTGGACTCTAACGGGAATCCAGTCCTTGACTCAAAGACCGGGAAACCCCTGCTTAGATATCCGTCGCGCTATGCGGGCCAGTACACGATAGGCGGAGAGCCGATAAAATTCCGAAAAGTCGGCAAGTATTCCGTGGAATTCAAGACAAAAAAAGTCTATGCGCCGTTTATGATAGACATAGGATTTATTGAGATCCTACCTGCGCACAAACTCCGCGACTCAGTAAAAAACGGAACCTTCCAACAAGAATGGTCGACGCAAACAGCTATAAATTCTCCCTCCGAAATAATATCGTCGGGCCCGTTTATGCTGTTTTCCTACAAGCCTGGCGAACGCCTTGTAATGCAGCCGAATCCGCACTATTGGAGAGCAGATAAGAACGGCAGCCGCCTCCCCTATATAGATTTTCTAATTTATAAATTTGTAGCCGACGCAAATACGGCAACCATACTTTTTGCAACAGGGCAATGCGACGCCTCGTCGATAGAGGCCAACAACTATGCGTGGGTTAAAGACTACGCCCAAACCTACGACTTTAAAATATACGAACGCGGGGCAAGCCCGTATATATTCTTTATGTGGTTCAATCAAAATCCCGGAAAAAACGAAAACGGAACTCCGTTCTTGGCACCGCATAAATACAAATGGTTCTCAAACAAAAAATTTCGCCAGGCAATAATGGGCGCAATCGACCGCGGAGGAATTATAAAAAGCGTATGGTTCGGGCGCGCTGTGCAACTGGACACAATAATAAGCCCTGCAAACAAAAAATGGTATAATCCAAATGTCCGCAAATACGAATACTCGCCGGAAAATTCTAGAAAAATTCTTCTTGAAATTGGGTTTTCATACCGCGCGGACGGCCGCCTAGTAGATCCGGAAGGAAATACGGTAGATTTTGAGTTTATAGTCGCTGACGGCTCGCAAAATTCCACGGTGACGGCCACGACATTTGTCGAAAACATGAAGGCAATAGGCATAGAAGTAAGGCTAAAATTCATGGATTTCGGCACGATAATATCTAAAATTGACAATACTTTCGACTACGAAGCCGCCATGATGGGCTTTACCGGAGGCGGAGATCCTTCGGGAGGAAAGGCGATTTACCGCTCCGACGGATTTCTCCACGTATGGAATCCGCGCCAAACTTCACCCGCCACAGAATGGGAAAGGCAAGTTGACGAAATCATAGACCGCCAAGAGGTGGAAATGGACCCGGATGCTCGCAAGAAGCTAATATGGCAAATGCAGGAAATTTTCTCCGAAGAACTTCCTTTAATATATCTTACAACTCCTATGAGCTATTCCGGAATCTCAAAAAAATGGAAAAACGTAAAGGTTCCGCCAATAGGCTCCATAATTTGGAACTTAGACGAGCTTTATTTGGACGAAGAAGATAATTAACCGACAATCCATTCTACCCGCGGTAAAATGTTTAGATTCATAACCAGACGCCTGCTATCGCTCATCCCGCTGATGCTTGGAATAAGCATGCTGGTGTTTTTGCTAATGTATCTCGCGCCGGGAGACTTCCTTAGCGAAGCCCGCAATTCAAAGGATATAAGCCCGGAAATAGTAAAGCAGGAGGAAATCAGGCTGGGGTTGGACAAGCCCTGGTACATACAGTACGGCCGATGGCTCAACGGAGTTTCCCCCGTCAAGACAAATCTGCTCCTGCCCGACAGCGAACGCGAAAAGCATTCGCTAATATATTTCGGGGCTCCGAATTTCGGATATTCGTGGAGCTATAAAATTTCTGTCTCTGAATTGATAGGGCAAAGATTTTTTCCAACCCTGTGGCTGGCGCTGGCAAGCACCTTTGTGATATATGTAGTGTCAGTGCCGCTGGGCGTCCTGGCTGCAGTGCGCCAAAACTCTATTTTCGACAAACTAAGCGCATTCCTGGCATACGCGGCCCTTAGCATACCATACTTTTTTCTCGCGCTGCTTGCGGTTCTTTTTGCGGCCGTGACAGGATGGTTCCCGACTGGCGGACAAGTTTCGATATTGCACGACTTCATGCCGCGCCCAATGCAATTTGCCGACTATATAGAACACTTGGCATTGCCTACAGCAGTATTGTCCCTAGGTGGAATCGCCTCAATGATGCGGGTTATGCGCGGAAATTTCCTGGACTACTCCAAACTTGAATTTGTCACAACAGCGCGCGCAAAAGGGCTTTCGGAAAACGCCGTGATGTTTAAACACGTTTTGCGCAATGCAATAAATCCCATTGTGACATCTTTCGGATTCGCTTTCGCGGGGCTGCTTTCGGGGGCGTTGCTTGTCGAAAACGTAATGAACTACCCGGGGCTGGGGCAGCTTATATATTTCGCAATCGTAAAGCAGGACCAATACGTCGTGATGGCGGGCGTAGTAATGGGCTGTGTAATGCTTGTTTCGGGACAACTGCTGGCGGACATCCTGCTTGCGATTGCAGACCCGCGCATACGGCTGGACAATGAAAAAGTTCCCTACAAGAAACTAGCAGCACTCTTAATATCGATAGTATCGGTTATTGCAGCTTTGACGTGGGCTTCGGAAGCATCGGAAGAATTTTTCGATTCGATAAAGACAGCCGCGCTCTGGGTCGGCGGAGCGGCTCTGGCTGTATTGGTCGCATTGCTGTTTGCCGGGCTGGCATGGGCGGCAAAATTCTTTTGCAAGAATTTCCTGCCGCAAGTGTTGCGCTCGAGGCGCGGAGCAGCGGCTTTGGTATGTTTGGGCCTTTTCTATTTCGCGGCGCTGCTGGCTCCATTTATAGCTCCTTATGACCCCACCGAGCAGTGCCTCGACAAATCGTTCCATCCGCCAACTGCAATATTTTATAAAGACGGATCATTCTGGGCAAAAGTTTACCAAAATGTCGACCCCAGCATAGCCAAATACGAACCGGTAGAAGGAGAAGCCTTAAAAATAAAATTCTTTGCTCCTAACCCCAACAGCGACTACAAAATTTTCGGAAAGATTCCCTTTAAGACGCGCCTTTTCCAACTGGAATCGCCACAACCCGACGCACGCATATATCTGCTGGGATCCGACGCCACAGGCAGAGACGTGTTTTCGAGGCTTTTATACGGTGCGAGAATTTCTCTAAGCATAGGTTTCATAGGAATCGCAATAACCATGGTGATAGGATTCGTAGTCGGAGGGCTTTCTGGATATTTTGGAGGAACTTTCGATTTCATATCGATGAGATTCGTGGAATTCCTGATGGCGATTCCCGGCCTATATCTTTTGCTTGCTATGCGGTCTGCGCTTGCTCCCCATTTCGACAGCGCGCAAATGTACCTTATGATTGTCATAATTCTGTCGCTGTTGGGCTGGGCTGGAACGGCAAGAGTCATACGCGGAATGTCGCTTTCGCTGTCAAAATACCAATATGTCCAAGCTGCGCGCGCCATGGGCGAACCCGCGTTTAAAATTATATTGAAACATTTTCTTCCAAATGTCCTAAGCTATTTAATCGTAAGCGCCACCCTCTCAATACCGGCTTATATTTTGGGCGAGGCCGCGCTGTCGTTCTTGGGGCTGGGCATACAGGAGCCGTCGGCTTCATGGGGGCTAATGCTGGCGCAGGCGCAAAACGACACAAAAGTTTTAATGTTGGGATTTTGGTGGCTTTTAAGCCCGGGATTTGCAATATTTGCAACAGTGCTTGCATTCAACCTGCTTGGAGATGTACTAAGAGACATAGCCGATCCCAAAAAAGAAATTTAATCTGGATGAAAAAATTGTTGGCAATCCTAGCCTTTTTGCCCTGCCTGTTGGCTTTCTCCGCGCAGGAATTCCAAGGCGCAAAACTATCCGAATATCCATGCGCTATAATTAAAACATGTCCTCCTAAAAAACTCTTTTCAAAATTAAACCTCGCGCTGAGAAAGACTTACCCAGACCCCAAAGTCGAGATGGCTGCCGCCTTGGCGCTCGCTCCGTTCGGATACCCCTTTTTTGAAGGCGTGTCAAAAAACGACTGCGCGGCGGTTTTATATTATCAAAAGGACGGAAAAATCTTCCGCGTAGCCGCCGTCTGCGCGGATGAATCATCCGCAATATCACGATACGCCGACAGGATGAAAATTCCGCATATGCGCGCCGACAGCTGGCTAATTCTCGGCGAATCATTTCCAGAAGGAGAAAATATAAAAGATTATTGGGAATACGCTGTTAAGACCGCGCGGCAAGTTGAAATTGCAGATTTTTCAATAACGCTATATCCTGACTGTGATTTTCCAGAAGATTTTAAAAGTTTTGAAGACTTGCTAAATCAGGCAGAATCGATAAAAGTTTCCGCGAGAATTAGCGAAGAATCTATAAATCTAAAATGCAAATTAAAGGCAGAACCCAAAAGCCCTTTTGCGAGATTTTTCAATTCTATGCCTTGCCGCGATAGAACCTTTGACGAATCGCGCTTTATTCCGCAAGACGCCGCCGTCACAATTCTCACAAAAATAAATCCCGCATCTGGAACATACGGCGGCGGAGAAATATTTTCCGCACAATACGAGCTTCTTCCCACCGATATCTATAAATCGCGCCAATTATTTAAAGGTACCGGAGCCTGCATAATCGATGCCGGAACCGCGCTTTCCGTGTACGCGTCCGAACGCTCAATCAAAGACATAAAAGAGCATTATAAAACCGCATTATCTTGCACGGGGATTGAAGGAAACTATCTCAAGACCGAATTTGCGGAAGGATTTGAAATTATTGAAATCGCAGGCGAAACCAAAACTTATATCTCCGCAGCCAAAGGATTTGAAGCCGTTTCAAACTCCCGCGCAGCCCTTTTGGATGCCCTAAAAAAAATAAAAGACCCTGTAATTGAAAACTGGCCTTTAAAAGAATTCGACAATACCAACTCAGAAATTATAGCTATTTTAGAAACTAAAAAATTCATAGAACAGTTTATTCCCACTTCAATAAAATTTAATAAACTGCCCCAAACAGTATTCGACATAACTTCATTGCGAGATTCAATCGAGCTAAGCACTCTTTTGCATTACGATATCTTAAAAGCCGCCCTGGCCATATGCAACGAATATCTTATGGCGCAAAGCGCCGCCGAAAACGGAGGCGCTATTAAAACTAAATGAACCTAAAAATTGCAAAAATTTCCCTTTTCAGCGGCATGGACAAGGAACTAAGCTACCTTGTCCCTAAAGAATTGGAGCCTAAAATATCAAAGGGATCTATGGTGCGCGTTCCCCTGCGCTCGTCTACTGCAACCGGAGTTGTAATGGAAATTTGCGACAATCCGCCGCAGCGCGAAGAAAAATTCAGCCTAAAAAGAATATACGCCTTGGTCCAGCCCGAACCAGTGCTTACGCAAGACCTTATTAAGCTATCACTTTGGATGCGCGAATATTATGGATGCGGGCTTCAGGCTATTTTTGAAAGCCTTATTCCCTCAATAGTAAGAACCGGCAAAGGCGCTCTGGAATTAAAAGAAGTATCTGTCGTAAAACTTCCCGGCGCCGACGAGCTTGAAAAACTTTCCCGACGCGCCCCTCAGCAGGCTAAAATATGCTCCTTTTTAAAAAATTATAAGGAGCCGATTTTAAAATCAGCCCTGATAAAAATGACTGGAGTTGGCGCGCAGGCAATAGACGCCCTCTCAAAGAAAGGAGTCATAAAACAGCAAGCAAGGGAAGTCGTAAGATCTGCATTCGACGACGATTTGTCGTCCGCGGAGCTGGTCTCGCCCGTTCCGCATATTTTAAACGGCGAGCAGCAGAAAGCCCTAGACGACATAAATTTAGACATAGAATCCGGAGAGTTTAAGACGCGCCTGCTCTACGGCGTCACCGGATCCGGAAAAACTGAAGTCTATATGCGCGCAATGAAAAGCGTACTAGAAAACGGCGGTTCATGCGTGTTTCTCGTTCCGGAAATTGCGCTGACCCCGCAAACAGTTGGAAGGCTTAGAAGCCGCCTTGGAGACTGCGGGCTAGTGGTTTGGCACAGCAACCTGACCGACGGACAAAGGCTGGACGCCTGGCGCGCTCTAGCCCGCGGAGAGGCGCGCGTTGTCGTAGGCGCCCGCAGCTGCGTATTCGCCCCAGTAAAAAATCTGCGGCTTATAATTGTCGACGAGGAACACGATACAGCATACAAACAAGATAAAAACCCCCGGTATAACGGCAGAGATATAGCTGTTCTGCGTGCAAAATTGTGCGGATGCGCGTGCGTATTGGGATCGGCGACTCCGGCATTGGAGACTCTATACAACGCAAAAAACGGCAAGTATCTCTTGTCTGAAATAAGAAATAGAATCGACGGGAGAAAACTCCCAAGCGTATTTATCGCCGATATGAAACGCGAAAAACCCGGAACGGTTCTTTCGCGGATATTGTGCGAGAAAATAGCCCAACGCCTAGACAACATGGAGCAAACGATTCTCTTTTTGAACAGGCGCGGATATTCGAAAATATTTGAATGCCCAGATTGCGGCAATGTTGAAGAATGTCCCCACTGTTCGATAAGCCTTACTTGGCACAGGCGCGAGGATATCGTAAAGTGCCACCTGTGCGGCCATACAGCAAAAGCGCCGTCGAGATGCCGAAAATGCGGCTCGGAAAAAGCTAGATGGCGCGGGCACGGGACGCAAAAGGTAGAGGACATTGTCGCACAAATGTTCCCGTCTGCAAGAGTCGGAAGAATGGACAGAGACGCCATGAACCGGCGCGACAACTACCGCAGAGTGCTGGGAGACTTTAGGGCGGGGAAACTGGATATTCTCATCGGAACTCAAATGATAGCCAAAGGCCTAGACTTCCCCCGCGTGACGCTCGTAGGAATAATAGACGCCGATATAAGCCTGCACATGCCGGACTTCCGCGCCGCCGAAAAAACTTACCAACTTATAGTCCAAGTTGCCGGCCGTGCTGGCAGAGGCGACGGCAACGGAGAAGTGGTAATACAAACCCTAAAGCCTGAATCCGCGCCGATTCAATATGCCAAACGGGACGACATGAACTCGTTTTTGGAAGAGGAATTGCGCAACCGCACAGAGTTTTCCTATCCTCCGGCAATGCGGCTAATAAGGCAGATTTTCCGTTCAAGAAGCGAACAAAAACTAGCATTTTACACTGAGCAGTTTGCGCGCGCAGCCGAAAAGGAACTTGAAGGCATATGCCAAATAAGGGGGCCGTCCCCTGCCCCGCTTGAAAAGTCGGAGGATTTTTACAGATGGCATATATGGTATTTTTGCCCTTCGGTAAAACCGGTTGTAGCGGCTATTCTAAGCCTTAAAAAGAAATTCCCAATGGATGAGGATATCGACGATGTTTTGGACGTCGATCCAATGTCGCTAATGTAATTTCCCGCATAATCCGCAGCCTTTGGCGGTTTAATTTCTTCCAACATAGCGAAACAAAGAAACAGATTGGATTCTCTGCGTTGAAAGTCTTAGATGTGCCCTTATAAGCTCAAATGACTAAAAATAGAGATTGCCCTATGCGGACTCAAATCCGGATTTGAGAATAAACTAGCGCGAAAAACGGTGTTTTGTAGCAAGAAATAACCTTCAAGGGAACTGGCACATGATATAATCTCGGCGAAGTGTTCGCTGTTGCAAACCTTTTAAATATGCAATAATTTTAAATATTTTTAAACAAATTGCATTATCATCTGTCTGCTAGGCGGCATTAATTAAAATGAAGATTAAATTGCGCGTTGCCCAGCCTTAAAAATATCCGTACAATTTAAGTTAAGCGGAAAGCGCCGACACGCTTTATGCGGAAATGCATTTATGGCAGCCCGTTCGTTGAAATGGACAATTTTCGCGAATATGGAACCTGCGCGAGTTTGTTAAGTGAAAAAACGCGGGTTTGGCGGACAAAAGATGTTCCATAAAATCCTGCAGGAAGCCGTCCGACGGCCGAGCAATACTATATGCATTACGGTTTGCGCCATAAAGCGCCTGCACTAATAGCTCCCCATGCAGTTGCCGCAAAACTCGATTTTGTTTTATATTGCGTCAAAGTCTACCCCAACGCCCCAAACACATAAAGCCGGCATGATCAGCCGTTCAAAACTTCAAGCACTTTCGCGTGGAGCTCCGGAGTGCAAGAGGCAACCAGCCCGCCATCGTGCCCGAAGTTTTCTCCGCCATGCCAGTCCGAGAAGGCTACGCCCGCCCCTTGCAAAGCCGGCAAAAGCGCCGTAAAATCCCAAACCTCCAAAACGGCGTCGCACATGACATGCGCGCAGCCGCGGCAAAGAAGCATGTATCCGTAGCAGTCGCCCCATGTTCGCGCAATAGCGGCGCGGCGTTCAAGCTCCCTCCAGCCTCTTTCCGATTTCATATTAGAGCAATGCCGCGAATCCGAGGTTAGCAAAGTTATGCCGTCCAAGTCGGTTTTCTTTGAAGGCGCCACGGGTTTTCCGTTAAAAAGGCACGACTGGCAATCGCCCACGATTCTCTCCTTTAGTATTGGCTGGTCTATCAAGCCAAGCACCGGTTTGTTTCTGTACATAAGCCCTATCAGTGTGCCGAAAAGCGGAACTGAAGATATGAAAGATTTTGTGCCGTCTATCGGATCCAAAACCCACTGAAACTCGGAAGATTCATTTGCGTTGCCAAACTCCTCGCCTATAATTCCGTGGTCGGGAAATTTTTTTGATATGGCCTCCCTAATCATTGTCTCCACGTTTCTATCGACCTCCGTCACTGGAGAATTGTCCTTTTTAAAATCTATGCTATGGTGTTTTCCAAAAGCCGACGCTATATATTCGCCGCTTAAATCCGCAAGTTGGTTTATAAAAATCTTGAAACTTTCAATATCCATAGGCGTAATATCTAAAACCTTTATACGCATGCGCAAGATGAAAAATATAGGAATTCCAATATTCTCCATTGACTTTGAAGGATCAAAAAAAATCGGAGTGGTAGAATACGGAATAGCGGAAATTTACGGAGGCGCGATAATTTCGGCACACACGCGAATTTGCGCGCCGCTCGCAAAAATTCCGCCGCGCGACGCCAAATTTTTCGGCATAAACAACGCCATAGCGCAAAGCCAGCCGCCGTTCTCCGACTCAATGGAATTTTTCTGCGCGGCTAGAAGGCGCGGAATTTTCTGCTCGCACAACGCCCCTGTTGAAGACGCCCTTTTGCGCGCCACTCTGCCGACTCCCGGGATTGTCAGCAATCCCATTTTAGGCGCGCCATCAGCATCTTGGGATCCATGGATAGACACCTGCGCCTTATTTAAAAAAATTTTTCCCACACTAGGCTCGGCAAAACTTTCCGACGCCGTAAAATCGCTGAATCTTGAAGAACGCCTCTGCGATGAGGCAGCCAAATTCTGTCCGGAACGGCGCCGCAAGTGGCATTGCGCCCTTTACGACGCTCTGGCTGCGGCTCTGATACTGATAAAAATCTGCGAGCTTGACGGCTTTGAAGACGTTGACCTGCCGTGGCTATTAAAGTATTCAAATTCCGATTCCGGCGCGCAGCCAAACCTGTTTTAAGCGAAAAGAAGATGGATGACTCCGACAAAATAATGGTTTTAAACCGACTTCTAGCCGCAAGAAGCGCGGCAGGCAGAGACTTTTACGCAAGCGCGTCAAAAGGCGTTTGCGCGGCTTTGTCTGAAATGGAGAGCGGAAAAATCGCGCTTGGAGACTTCGCAAAAAGCATTCTAAAAATCTACGATCCCGAAGCCGCTGTAGAAGTTGTTGAAATAGAAAAACCAACATTCGACCCCCTGTTTGCACTGCCCATGATTTCCTCCGCAATAAAGCGGCTTTCTGGATTTGAAAGGGCCGTGCTTATAGTATGCGGTCTCGACGCTAGGGCTGGCGGAAAGCGGGCCTCGCGCCAAAAGCGCGAGGCCTACGCCGAAAACATAGAGCTAATTGAAGCCTACGCGATGCGCTATGCGAAGGCGTTTCCCAATTTGGAAATCTTATTCGTGTAAAAATGGTTTGCAAAAACCGCGCGCTTGGACATTTTCCAGTCCAGTTTATGAAAACGCTTTTTCAAAAAATATTGGATGGTGAAATACCGTCGAAAATCGTCTATAAAGACGACGTGTGCGCTGCGATAAACGACATAAATCCTCAAGCGCCCGTGCACGTTCTTCTCTTCCCTGTAAAGCCCATAGCAAGGATTTCGGAAGCGTCGGCAGAAGATGCGCAAATACTTTCGCACCTGATGCTGACTGCGCCGAAAATAGCCGAACAATGCGGGCTAAAGGACGGTTTTAGAATAGTAATCAACAACGGGCTTCTAGCCGGAGAAACAGTTCCCCATCTGCATATACACATACTTGGAGGACGCCAGCTTCACTGGCCTCCATGCTGATTGCCCGAAACCAAGCGGCAAAATTTTAACTCCCCATACGGGGCATGCTCGCCTATATTAAAGTTCGCCAGTTTTTTCGCCGCGCCGGGAAGATAATTAAAAAGCCGGCTTGCTGCAATATACGGCGGCTGAATCTATTTGTTCAGCGGTAAGTTTCCGTGCATCTATGACCGCGCAATATGGGAAACACTCGGGCGCACAGAGAAAACAAAATAAGCGCCCGCCCTTAAATTGCGCCTATTTTTCCATGCACGCAGCGCAGGTATTAGCCTTGCAGTAGCACTCCACGGATTGCGAACTCATTTCTCTAAGAGTGGAATTCCACTTTATATTCGCAGATTTTGGGATTAGCGTGACCACGCAAGACCCCCCGAATTTAAACATACCAGCCTGGGCTCCCCTAACCGCCAAAGATCCAACTTTGTCAAAATTTATTATGCTCCCGACGTTAGTCGCCCCTATTTCCACAAATGCGCACATTCCAAGCGTCGGAGACTCTATCATATTTAAAATCCGCTTGTTCTCCCACAATACGCTAAGGCGCGGAACCAAAGCAATGGGGCTGACGGAAAACAACGATCCAGATATTTCTTTCCTAGCCGCAATTTCTCCGGAAATAGGATAGTGAAAACGGTGGTAATCAGACGGGCAAAGCCGAGATATAAGCATGTCGGCGCCTCTAAAACGCTCCGCCAAAGCCGCGTCGCCAAAGAAACTTGCCAAGTCGAAACGACGCCCCTTTACGTAAAAAGTATCGCTTTCGGAAACATTTTCCACGAGCAAATGCCTTCCATCTGATGGAAATGAAACGTCGCAATCGGCTAGTGGACGCGCTCCTTCCGCGAGAGCTCGCGTAAAAAATTCATTGAAAGTCTTGAAATTAGACGGGGCGTAAAGCATTTCGTCCGTATTGATATTGTTGTCCGCAATAAATTTTAAAACCGCCTTTGAACTGCGGCGGGAATCAGCCCACAATCCGCACAAGCGCGAAAACAAAACACGCTTAAAAAGCGACCACACCAGAAAGTTTCCGGCGCGGCAGCCGTATAGGAAGCGCATAAAGCCCTCTGCGCAAACTTTCTCCTCTTCAAACTCTCCCTTTTCAAGATTGTAAATTTTTATTCCCATCTGGATTCAACCTTTCCTTTAAATAGGTTCTGCGCCTGACCGAACGCGAATTTCTCACTGCGGCAGCCCACGCCGAAGGATCGCCCACCACAAACACCTTCTTTCTGGCGCGCGTAATTCCCGTGTATAATAGATTGCGCTGCAGCATTATGTAATGCTGCCTCAAAAGCGGAATTACAACCACCGGAAACTCGCTCCCCTGCGATTTGTGTATGCTTATGGCGTAGGCGTGCTGAAAGTCTGCCAAATCAGACTTTGCCAATTCTATTTTTCTGCCGTCGAAATCTGCCGACAAGTATGATCCGTCCGGAGATATCGAAACTATCCTTCCCATGTCCCCGTTAAAAACTCCTATGTCGTAATTATTGCGAGTCTGCATAATTTTGTCTCCAACGCAATACGACGCGCTTCCGAACATCAATGGTTTTGCGCCGTCGTTGAGGGCGGATTTCAAGCGGGAATTAAAGGCCGAAATTCCGGCGGTGCCTTTGTGCATTGGAGCTATCAGCTGAACATCGGAAATGGGATCAATCCCATACCACAACGGAATTTTATCGCGTATAAGCTCCACGCAAGCGTCCATGCAATCTTGCGGATTTTCCGCCGATATAAAATTTACGTCGCGCAAAGGATCTGCGCCCCCCAAAGAGCACGGCTCGAAACCTGACATCGACTCGCTTCCGCCAAGTATGCCGTGGGCAACGACGACAATCTGGCTGCGCTCGCCCTGACGGAAAATTTTATTTAAAGTTGTGACCGCAAATTTTTCCGACGCTATAACGTCCTTTAAAACATTTCCCGCGCCTACGCTCGGCAGCTGGTCGATGTCGCCGACAAGCACAATGTGGGCGGAATCCGGAACTGCGGCGAAAACAGAGGCAGCAAGTTTTGTATCTAGCATGGAAGCCTCGTCTATGACGAGAAACTTAGCCTCTATGCAGTTGTACTCGTTGTGGACAAATTTTCCGTTTTCGTACCCCAGAAGCCTATGCAAAGTTTTTGCCTCCACTCCCGTGCTTTCGGACATTCTCTGGGCGGCCCTTCCAGTGGGAGCAGCTAAAACTGGAAGGCATTTTTTTGCCCTCAGAATATCGCAAAGCGCCCGCAAGATTGTCGTCTTGCCTGTTCCCGGGCCTCCGGTTATAATGCTTACCTTGTTTTTTAACGCTGCTATTATTGCGCTTGTTTGTTCTGGCGCAAAATCGAATCCGGCCCGGGATTTAGCCCATTCTGCGGCTTTTTCAAATTTTATCGGAGGCAGCGACGACGGAGACTTCTGAATCCTAGCCAAGTTTTGGACTATGCGCCTCTCTGCATAATCCTGCTGCGCGCTTTGAACATATTTTCCGCCGACTATGCGCAATTGGCAAGAATTTACCAGCGAATCCAAAGCCGCCAAGCAACGCTGGGAATCTACCCCCAACATTTCGGCCGAGCGCGACACAAGTTCTCCGCCCAAAATACAAGTATTTCCAGAATCTTCAGACTCTCCAACGAGGTGGAGAATCCCGGCCTCTATGCGCTCGGGGCTTTCATTTGAAATTCCGATATTGAGGGCAATCATATCCGCTGTCTTGAAGCCGATTCCGTCGATTTCGCGCATGAGCCTGTACGGCTGGGTGCGCACAACCTCCGCGGCATCCGCCCCAAAATGCCTCATTATGCGAACGCACATTGCCATGCCTATCCCATAAATGCGCATGGCTATCATTATGTCCCGCAAAGCCCGCTGCTCGTCCCAGGAGGCTTTTATCTTTTTGGCGCGGGCGGCTCCGATTCCTTTAACCTCGCGCAAGCGCGAAGATTCGGTATCGATTATCCTAAGCGTATCCTCGCCGAAACGTTCGACTATTTTTTTCGCGTACACCGGCCCTATTCCGTCGACAAGCCCAGAACCCAAATATTTTTCTATTCCATAAACTCCGGAAGGCAGCCTCGACTCAAACTCCCTCACCTTTATCTGCGCCCCGTACTGCGGATGGCGGGACCATATTCCCTTAACAAGCACCGTCTCTCCGCATTGGACAGCAGGCATTACGCCGGTTATAGTAATGCTCTCTTTCTTTTCAGTTCTAGAAGTCGGCTTCATTACGGCGATGCAATAACAGGTGTCGTCGTTGAAATAAACGATTCGTTCAACCACTCCCTCTACACTTGTTTCGCCGTAATCCATATAAAGATATAATTGCGCCGAAACGACTAAAGCGCAATATCAAAAACCGCCGCAGACAAATCCTTCAAGTTCTCAAAAACTCCAAGCGAATTGGGACAATTCTCCGCGAGCCACGGCCTTGAATCTGCGCCTGTTGCAACGATTGCGCTGGGCATGCCAACCGCCTCCGCCGCCATATAATCATATTTAGAATCGCCCACCCCAACGCATTCGTCTGCCGAAACGCAAAGCCTGTCCAAGGCGGCTTGGGAAAACTCTTTTGACGGCTTGCGCGCAGACTTAAGCGTTGTGCCGATTACCGCGTCCAAATCGCCCGCCATATCAAGGCTTTTCAGGATGGTCTCAGCTCCGTCCTGCTGTTTGTTTGTAAAGCACGCCAGCTTAAAGCCGCGCGCCCGCAAGGCCTTAAGAATATCTCGGGCATACGGCATGGGTTCAAGCCCGTAAAATAGGTAATCCGGAAATATCTTCAAATAATGGCTTCCTATGCAGTCGGCAAGGCTCTGTTTTTGCTCGGGCAAAAGTTTCTGAATTGTTATCAATATAGAACCGCCAACAGCCTTATAGACATCCCCAAAAGACGGTGCCTCCACGCCGAATTTCTTGAAAGAAATCTCAAGGCATTTATGGATTGCCGCATAATTGTCGACCAAAGTCCCGTCCAAATCAAATAAAGCCGCTTTAAATTCACGCATATTAAAACTCCAATTTGTCCATTTCTAAAAATTTCGCGCCGGGGAAATTCTTTTCAAGATACGCCTTTAAGTAATCGCGCGTAGAGTCTTCAATTTCCTTGTCAGCCTTCGGATAAGTGTTATAGACGATCCCGTAGAGCTTTAGAGGCTTTTTCAAGCAATACTCAAGGCTGAGCAGCGCGTGGTTTAAGCTTCCCAAGCGGGAGGAAACGACTAGCGCAACTTGCAAATCGTTTTCCTTGATATAGTCGGAAGTAAGAACGTCCTCCGTCAAAGGAACCATAAGCCCGCCCGCGCCCTCTATTATAACGACGTCGAATTTACGCGCGAGCTTTTCAGTATTTTCGGCAATGGAGCGCAAGTCTAGCTTTACGTTTTCAAGCCTGCACGCAAGATGCGGGGATGACGGAAAGCGCAGGACGTATTTGCATGTGGTGGAGTCGGAGTCTTCGGGAAGGATTCCCACGCCCATAATTTTTCTGTGGGCGAGAATGTCCTCCGAGATCCCCACGCAACCGGTTTGAATAAGTTTTTGAGTTATGACGCTTTTGCCTTGCGCCATAAAATTGCGCGCAAGCCATCCTGCGGCTACGGTCTTGCCGATGTTTGTGTCTATTCCGCTTACAAATATTTTTTGCATATCAAGACTTCTTTTTTGCTATGATTCTTATGGGATTGTATGTCAAGACAACTCCGTTTTCAGACGGATACGCGCTGCGGTAGCGGGCGGAAAATCCCCTCAGCTTTGACGGCGTCCAAAATTCCGAAAATCCTCCGTTTACGCCGGTCGATTTTATGTGCCGCAAAACGTCCGAAGGCGACTTGAACTCCGCTAGGCGCAAATCTTCGGCCGCATGCAATACGCAAAATCCAGATTTTTCAAGAGCTTCGGTTATTTCCTCAAGGCGGCTATATTCTAATCCCTTCCCCAGCAGCGAGCGAATCTGAATGTAATTTTTATTTCCAAAAGTTGAAAACGCTAAAATTCCCCCCGGACTCATTGACGCATTTATCTTGCCGAAAAGTTTTCGCAAATCGCCTACCCATTGGAAACAGGATGACGAAACGACCATATCAAGATTCTTCGGAATCCCAACCTGCATAATATCCCCCGCTATTATAGACGGATGTCCTCCAAGCTTTTTTGCAGCGCGCGCGCAGATTTTTTCGGTAAGGTCGTTCAGATGCCATTGCGGAGAATGCAGCATGCCATCCAATTCCATGGTTAAAATACCAGTTCCGCAGCCTATTTCCAAAACCGACGATACCGACCGCAAAAAATCCCGCCCCGCCGCGCCTTTTATATCCATCGCCAACTGCGAGCAGATTTCGCGCTGCACAAACGCGCAATCGTCGTATGCGTCCAAATTTTTTTCGAACGCCTTTCCAACACCTCCAATACTCAAGCCGAGCATTTCAAAAGCCATGTCAAAAGCAGGCAAATTCAGATGCGCGCCCTCAGTCTCCCGAAGTTTTCCGCCCCACGCCGCGCGCATGTTTTCAATCGAAAAAATCCTGTCAGACTTGGACGCTATTGCGAAATCCCATCCGGCTGGCGAATTTTCTTCGGCGGGATTTGAGGAAAACTCCGCGCCCAAAGTTTCAAGCTCCAGCTTCAAGTCAGCGGCGGAACGCGCGCAGAGCAAAGGCGAATTCCGCTCAAAGGCGGCGGATCCCCCGCATATTCTACGGTAAAATTTCGATTTATTTTCCTCGCTGAAATTTTCAGATGTCTTCACAAAAATTTCCGGAGGTATTCCGCGGCTCGCGTCTATCGGATACAACGATCCGTTCACGGCAATTTTTACCTTTACCGGAAAGTTTCCCAATGCCATATCGGCGACCCGCACTCCGAACGACCACGCAACCACGCACACCGAACTATACTTTGAGAAATCAAACCCACATTCCAAATCGCGATAGTCGTAAAACACCGCAACGTCAACCCCCGGCGGCAGCCTCGTTTGGGATAAGATTTTCGCATCCGATGCAAAGCCTCCAAAAAACGCGACCAATTTGGATGATCCGCAAAATTTTACAAATTCGTATTTCATTGCGCGCACTCCAAAATTTTATCGGCTACATCTTCAACGAGCTCCCTTGGCATATCCGCATTCAATGACAGCCTAAGACGCGCCTCGCCTTTGGGAACCGTGGGATAGCGCACGGCGCCCGCCCAAATTTTTTGTTTTAAAAGCCGTTCGGAAACAGATGTTGCCGCGGAGTTTTCCCCCAGCACAACGGGAACTATTTGGGTGCTTCCAAGCGTCTTTAGAGACGAAAGCCTATTGCGCAGAACCCCGGATATGCGCCTTAAATGCGAGCGCTCCGAATCCATGCCCATCGCTTTCTCAAACGCAAATTTCGACCACATTGCCGCAATGGGAGAAATCGCCGTTGTAAAAATCAGCGTTCGGCAGTTGTTTACAAGCATTTCACGGACATTTTCCGAGCATATTAAAAACGCGCCCTCGGAAGCTATTGCCTTTCCGAGAGTCCCCATCAAAAAGTCGACTTCGCCCAAAACGCCCAACTCCTGGCAAACTCCGAGGCCGTATTTTCCGAACACGCCTACAGCGTGTGCTTCGTCAACATACAACGCGGCGTCAAACTCGCGTTTTATTTTTACAATTTCGGCGATATCGGCAATATCGCCGTCCATGCTAAAAACGCTTTCCGTCACGATATATACACTTTCGTACTCTCCGCGATTTTTTTCCAAAATTTGCCGCAAGTGCGCCATATCGTTGTGCCTAAATCGCATCCATTTGGCGCTGGAAAGCCTTAGGCAATCAACGAGACTGGCGTGGATTAGCCTGTCGCAAAGAATTAAATCTTTTGAAGTAGCCAAAGCCGAAAGAATCCCGGAATTAGCATGGTATCCGCTGTTAAAAGCCAGGCATTTTTTTTGCTCAGGGCTATGCGCAGAATAGGCGCGCGCAAGAAAATCCTCCAGTTGGCAAAATGCTCCGTTGTTTCCTCCCAAGAGGCGCGAGGATGTGCTGCCCATGAGAAAGCGCCCGCCGTTTTCCGAAAGAATGCGCTCCAGAAACTCGCGCTGCAGCGCGGTGTTGGAGCTTAACCCAAGATAGTCGTTTGAGGCTAGATTTACAAAAATTTCACCGCCGCGCTCTACGAACCTTCCCGCAGCCTGCGACTGAACCAGTCTGCGGTATAGCCCCGCATCCTTAAGCGACAAAAGCTCTGGCGTAAAATTCTTCATCAAATCAACCCCGCAACTTCCACCATCGCCGAGGTAATGCGCTCCAACTGCGAATCCGTCGAAATATATGGCGGCATAGTGTAAAGAAGCCTGCCAAAAGGCCTGAGCCATACCCCGCGCTCTATAAGGAGTTCCTGCGCCTTTGCCATATCGATTGGCTTTTCCATCTCAAGCACTCCTATCGCCCCAAGCGCGCGCGCATCGGCGACTCCTTTTATATCGCGCGCCGCGGCAAGGCCGTCTTTTAATTTTTTTTCTATGCGCAATACATTCAGAGGCGTTTGGGGCTGCAAAACCAAATCTAAACTCGCGTTGGCGGCGGCGCATGCAAGCGGATTTGCCATAAAAGTTGGCCCGTGCATAAACAGCCCTACTCCGCCGTTGGAAATAGTGTCGGCTACATCGTCGCTCGCCAAAGTCGCGGCAAAACTCATGTACCCACCCGTGAGCGCCTTGCCGACACACATTATATCCGGCTCCACTCCCGCGTATTCGCATGCAAAGAGCCGCCCAGAGCGGTAAAATCCCGTGGCTATTTCGTCCAATATAAGGAGTATGCCGAGCTCGTCGCAGAGAGCGCGCAATTCTTTCAAGTATTGGGGATGGTAAAACCTCATTCCGCCGGCTCCCTGCACAATAGGCTCTATTATTACCGCCGCAATTTCATTCCTATTGTCCCGCAAAATTTCCCGCATGCCGCCGATAGAATCTTCGTTCCATGGCTCTCCAAAAGCCGGATTAGGCTTTGGCGCGAAAAAATTTATAGGCAGCCTGCCAGAAAATATTGAATGCATACCACCCACAGGGTCGCAAACCGACATCGCATTCCAAGTGTCACCGTGGTATCCGCCGCGCGCGGTCGCGAACTTTGTCTTGTTTTTTACACCTTTTGAATGCCAATATTGGAGCGCCATTTTCATAGCCACTTCAACGGAAACGGATCCTGAATCCGAAAAGAATATTTTTTGCATCCTGCGCGGCGAAATCTCTATCAAGCGCTTTGCCAAAAGCACCGCGCCCTCGTGCGTAAGCCCTCCGAACATAACGTGGCTCATTTTTGCAATCTGCCTTTTTAAAGCCTCGTTTATATGCTCGTTGTTGTATCCGTGGGCAACAGCCCACCACGATGACATTCCGTCGATAACCTCTCCGCCACCGGCAAGAGAAAGCATTACGCCCCTCGCCGATTCAACCTGCCAAACCTTGATTGGGTTGCGCATTGAAGCGTACGGATGCCAAACGTGTTCGCGGTCGTAGGCTAAAATCTCCTCAGTATTCATATCCCAGCCTGTCCAACATTTTAAAGTCTTCGTCCACGGCAGAGCCAACCGTCGTGAGCATGTCGCCCATCAAAATTGCGCTTATTCCCGATTTTAAAGCCTCCTCTTGGCGTTCCCTTATTGCAGCCCTGCCGCCCGCAAACCTTATGTGCGCGCGAGGATTTAATAGCCTAAAGACCGCAAATGCCTTAAGAATTTCATCCTGGGGAAGCGGAGGCTGGCTCTCCAAAGGCGTACCCTTTATTGGCTGCAAAATATTGACGGGAATTGAATCCACTTTCAAACCGCTTAGCGTCGCCGCAAGTTCAACCCGCTGCTCGAACGTTTCACCCATGCCGATAATTCCGCCGCTGCATATGGAAAGCCCGGCGCGGCGCGCCGCTTTAATGCTTTGGATCTTATCCTCTATTGTATGCGTAGAGCAAAGTTCCGGAAATTTCGACGGCGCAGTTTCCAAATTGCAATGGAAACGAGACATGCCCGCAGCCTTCAAAATTCTAAACTGCCCCTCGTTCAAAAGGCCAAACGATCCGCATAGGGCTATGCCTCCAAGTTTTGACATTTCGCTAAAAGCCGCCGCGAGCTTTTTTATGTCGGCGTCAGAAACGCTCCTGCCGCTAGTGACGAGCGAAAACCTGCGTATTCCCTTGCTTTTTGAATATTTTGCATGTTTTAAAGCATCCTCAACCGTCACGTAGTCGGAAATTTCGCAACCCGTATTGTGGTGCGCGGACTGAGCGCACCATTTGCAATTTTCAGAACATCTGCCGGAGCGGGCATTCATTATTGAACATGTGTCAACTTCGCGCCCCAAAAAATGCGTGCGAACCCTATCCGCCATCAGACAAAGTTCTGGAAGCGGGAGTTTTTTGCTAAGCTCGATTGCTTCGTCATAAGAAAGTTTGTATCCTGCAATTATTTTGGCGTCAGTCATATCTAAAATCGTTCCAATCAGACGGCAGGCAAAGCCTGCTGCAAAAATATCGAAATTAAAACAATCAAGGAAATTCAATTTCAACGCCCTGTCAAGAATTTCGCTATTTTATAAATTCCCCAACATGGCAAAAACAATTCCCGCACCGGGCAAAACTAACTGCCATGCAGCTAAACAGTGTATCGCCGCAGCCGTATTTTGCGGCGCGACTCCTTGCAGCCGGCTGATATTTTAATTGAAATAAAGCCGGTTTTCCCAATATCCTCGGCTGCCCAAGCTTTCAAAAAAACTTGAAAAAATTGGCGCTTGCTCCATTGTGCAAAAAATATGAAATTTTCAAAATACCATGCCCTCGGCAACGACTATCTTGTTCTAGACCCAATAGACTCCCCAAAATGTCCTGAAGGTTTGGATGTTGAAAAAATCTGCCACCGCAACTTTGGACTGGGCTCGGATGGAATTCTTTTCGGCCCCGAAAAATCCGAAAAAGCCGACTTTAAACTAAGGATCCTAAACCCCGACGCATCAGAAGCCGAAAAAAGCGGCAACGGCCTACGCATATTCTCGCGCTATCTTTTCGACTCAAAACGCGTTAAAGAAAACGTCCCCTTTACAGTGGATACGCTGGGAGGAATCGTAAGCTGCGTTGTATCCGACGGCGGGAATAAAATTACCGTAGAAATGGGCAAGGTTAGTTTCGACTCCGAAAAAATACCGGTAATCGGGCCGAAACGCGAAGTTATAAACGAAGAATTTGAAATAGACTCTACGGTATATAAATATTGTTGCGCTACGGTCGGGAATCCCCACTGCGTTCTGCCTATGAAAAAGGTTTCGGCGGAACTCGCCCATAAAATCGGCCCGGTAATTGAAAATATGACTTCGAGATTTCCAAACCGAACAAACGTCCAACTCTTGGAAGTTCTCGACCGCAATAACATCAAAATTGAGATATGGGAACGCGGCGCCGGATACACTCTCGCTTCCGGAAGCAGCTCCAGCGCGGCTGCGGCAGTGGCGCATAAGCTGGGACTGTGCGACGGAGACATCACGGTTCATATGGAAGGCGGAGACTTGAGCATTAAAATAGCTCCCGACTTTTCCATAACAATGACCGGACCCGCTACACCCGTCGGCGTTTACGAAATGTCCGAATGTGTATTGACGCAAAATATTCCCTTAAAATAAACCAATTCGGCGGATTTCCGGGAGATTGAATCCCTCTCTGGGCATCCGCGCAAATATTTTTATTTCACGCTATTATTTCAGCTCCGATTTTTATGGAAAAATAAGCTTGAAACGAAATTCCGTTTTGGGCATTATGCGAAAGATATTTTTAATTAAAGACAAAAAAGGTAAAAATTTATGCCCAGAGAAATAGTAATTATCGAATGCACTGAAGCGCGCAAAGAAGGCAAATCTCCGTCGCGCTATATGACAACGCGCAATTTCCGCAAACAAACGGAAAAGGTTGAGAAGATGAAATATAATCCTTCTCTTAAGCGCAGGACTCTCCATAGGGAAATTAAGAAATAATTTTCATTTTATATGCAAAAAACCGGCCTTCTATTTTGGCCGGTTTTTTTTATTTTCCCCTTGTTCCATTGGCAAGCGAGATAATACCTTGCACAATTTACACTTTACAATACATCAATAGGAACCCTATCTTGGCGCACTTACAATAAATCTAGAAAAACGGCACCCGCGCGCTATGCGCATACAAAGGCGCCGTCAATGGGAAAACGCAATAATTGCATCCTAATCACTGGAATAAATAGTTTTACGTAAACTAAGTAAAAAAAACGTCAGGCGATTGTGAACGGAAGAACAACTTAAATTGTACCCAATAAGATGTAAAATAATGCTATGCAAACGCCGATGTACAAAGTAGCGCAAAAAAAAGATTCAAAGCCAAATCTACTCTGAATCTTTTATATAAAACTATATTGTTTTGCCCAAACCTAACCACGGCGGCGATAAGCCGCAAGAGCCAGCGCAATTAGCCCACCGATTCCTGCAAATGTTGCAGGTTCTGGAATAAGCTGATAGGAAAACTCATAATTGCCGTCCACAAGCTCCATTACGACCTCGTAATCTACTCCTCTTTCGCCGAGGCTGCTGAAATATATATGATCTTTAGCCAACTCCAGTTTGGTTTCGTCGAGGGACAGCATTCTAATATGGTCATTTTCGCCCATATTGAAGAAATCCATGCCCCATACTGTGTCTTCAGTTACTTCTTTTGGAGCAGCCCTCATTTCTTCAAAAACGAACCACTGTTCTATATCGTTTTCACCGAAATCCACTTTGCCCAAACTGCAGTTGTTTTTAAAATCGGCAAAATACAAATAACTTATATTATCTACAGTATTTCCCATCATGTTTAGTATTCCGCCGTATTTGCTGCTGGAATCGGGAGATTTGAACTGGATGGAAGTGCTGGTTGCAAGCTGGTTGGCCTTTACAAAGTTTATCGTGCTTGTTTCGTACAGTTCTATTGCCGAACCTGAAATATTTGCAGCTCCAGCATTATTTCGGGCAAAATTCACAACCATTCCGTTTCTTATCATCATACCTCCCATCGTATAGCCGTCTCCGGAAAAAATAACCTTTCCAACCACTTCAGTTTCATGGTTTGCGGACGACAAACTCTTATCGGAAAATATCCCTATGCCTTTTGTGAGCTGAATTGGATTGTTATCGGCGTCGTAATTACAGATATTTCCGTTTATAACGATATTTCCGCTCTCTTTTTTAGTCCATTCAGTGGCTGTTCTATATCTTACAAGAAAATCCATCGAGCGCCCCCATTGTGAAGGCTCTCCGGAAAGCTGCTTGTAAACGATATCCTTGTTGAATGTCACGTCCCTGTCCGATCTCATCGCAATCGTCATAGTTTTATCAGCTACTTGGGCGAGAACGATATTCACATCGAAGGTCATTGTGTCAAGGTTGCGGATTTTATCTATAACTACCCCGCCGTCGGGATTGCTAAGCGTGAGAGTTTTGCCGGAATCCGAAATTAACTCCGTGACCATGCCGCTTGCGTCGTTCTGGGTGAACGATTTAACTTGGGCGTCTACATCCAAATTTAGCGAATATGTGTCGCCGTTGTTTCCGTTGTAGCGCGAATTTATCTTAAAAATCACATCGTCTTCCGCACCGGGCAAAAGAGTGGAATTTCCGCTTTCATTCCATCCGCCGCCGGAGTAAATATGCGTGCCGTCCGTATCCCAATTTTGGGCATCCGACCAATTGCGGGTATAGCTATCTGCGCCTTCTGGACCGCGAGTAAAATAGAATGTATCCGCTTGAACAGCCGATCCTATAAGGATTGGGAGTAAAATTATTGAAATATATTGCGCGTTTCTCATTTTTATAAATAGTATTATGCTGCCATATCAAATTTTACAAGTCTTTTTTTGGCAATATGTAAGTTAACTGTTCAAATAAAGAGCGAACCCGCATGGGTTCGCAAAATATCGAATGATTGGAAGAAACACTATTCCGCTGACGGACGCGGGAACAAAATCTCCTGAGCGCCCAAACTCTTTCCAGCAAGCACCGAAGACCATTTCAAATTGCCCTCAAAAACGAGCGGAGTTTCCGCACCCAAGAGAGTTAGAATTCTCGCCCCGACCGTCGGCATAACCGGCAGCAGCAAAACAGCCGCTATGCGCAAAGCTTCCGCCATATTCGCAAGGGTAGTATAAAGCAGTTTCTTATCAGAATCCTCCTGGCTTTTTGCAAGCTTCCACGGCGCCCTCTGCTCCGCATATTTATTTATGGAGCGAATAAACGAGAAAATCTTTTCCAAAGCCATATGGAACTGCATTCCGTCGCAGAGCCGCAGAGCCTCCTCCGCAGTCTCGGCAGCTTGGGATTTTAAGGCCTTCTCAAAATCGCCTTCGACTTCGGCAGCGGGAACTACGCCGTCGCAATAACGCTTGCCCATATTGAGAAGGCGGCTAAGCAGATTGCCCAAGTCATTGCCCAAATCCGACGTGTATCGGGTAGCAAAAAGGTCTAGTGAGAAGTCTGAATCCTGCCCAACGTTCATTTCGCGCATAAGAAAATACCGGAAAGCGTCGGCGCCGAATTTCTCGACTAAATCTAGAGGATTTACTATGTTTCCCAAACTCTTGGACATTTTCTCGCCGGAGGACATCCACCATCCGTGCACAAGCAGCGATTTAGGCAACTCTACGCCTATGGCATGCAACATAATCGGCCAATACACGCTATGCGGAGGAACAAGAATATCTTTTCCTATCACATGGAAATCCGCCGGCCAATTCTTTGAGAAATCGTCCGTGCCATATCCTACTGCGGAAATGTAGTTAACTAGGGCGTCGAACCACACATACGTCACATAATTTCTATCGAACGGCAGCTCTATTCCCCATTCCAAACGCTCCTTGGGGCGAGATATGCATAGGTCGTTTAACGGCTCCTTCAAAAATTCTATGACCTGTTTCGCCCGGAAACGGGGATATATAAAATCTTCATGGGCATTTATATATTCTATCAGCCATGGCTGGTAATTTTTAAGCTTAAAGAAGTAGTTGCTCTCTGTAATTTCAACCACATCTCCGAAAATCTCCGGCCATTTGCCGTCAACCTTGTCCTTTTCCTGGAGGAACTGTTCCTGTCTGGCGGAGTAAAAGCCTTTGTATTCCGCCTTGTAAATTTCGCCGCGGTCAAAAAGCGACTGAAGAATTTTTGATACCGCCTCTTTGTGCCGCGGCTGGGTTGTGCGTATATAATCGTCGTTGGATATATTCAACATGCGGCACATTGCGATAAACTTCTCCGCCTGCTTGTCGCACATTTCCTGCGGGGAAATTCCGGCTTTCTTTGCGCTCTGCTGGACTTTTTGCCCATGTTCGTCCAGCCCGGTCAAAAAATACACGTTTCTTCCGCACATCCGCTTGTATCTGGCGATAACGTCTGCCAACACTTTTTCATAGGCGTGCCCCAAATGGGGAGAGCCGTTTGCATAATCGATAGCGGTTGTAAGATAAAAATTCTTCATTCTGTTTGTTCTAGCACTTTCCCGCCCTTTTAAAAGCTTTTTTTAAAATTCTTAAAAGTTTACCGTATTTTACCTGGGGGAAAAAGCATGCATTCTATTTTTCGCCGGGTGGAAACCAGATAAAAAAAAGGTTGGAAATCCAAAATAAAACCTATTTAATCGCTTTTTTATATATATAACAGATATGGCAACATTCAAATTTACAGTATTGCCCGGCGACGGTATCGGTCCGGAAGTCATGAACGCCGCACTCAAAGTTTTGGAAACTGCGTGCGCAAAAGAAGGGCACAGCCTTTCATATACGACTTGCGAAGTCGGAGGGGCGGCAATCGACAAATTTCAAACAGCCCTCCCCGAATCTACGCTCGAAGCCTGCAAAGCCGCAGACGCAATCTTGTTCGGCTCGGTCGGCGGGCCAAAATGGGAAAAACTTCCGCCAAAGGAACAGCCCGAACGCGCTGCCTTGCTACCATTGCGCAAAGCTTTTAAACTTTTTGCAAATGTGCGGCCTGGACTTCTATATCCGCAGCTTACAGATGCATCTCCACTAAAATCCGAACGAATACCCAACGGCATAGACATAGTGTGCATACGCGAACTTACCGGAGGAATCTACTTTGGGGAAAAGAAAACATGGCAGCTGGAAAACGGAGAAACATCCGCGTGCGACACCATGCAGTATAGGACTTCAGAAATTGAGCGCATCGCTGAAGTGGCAGGCAGAACTGCAATGGCGCGCGGCAAAAAGGTTTGCTCCATAGACAAGGCAAACGTCCTAGAGACCTCCGTGCTCTGGCGAAAAACCGTGACGGAATATTTCAAAAAGAATTTCCCCGAAGTCCAGCTTTCGCATATGTACGTCGACAATGCTGCAATGCAGCTTGCGCGCGACCCGAACCAATTCGACGTATTCTTCACCGAAAATATGTTCGGCGATATTCTTTCCGACGAAATGGCGGTCATCTGCGGATCGCTCGGAATGCTTTGCAGCGCGTCTTTGGGCGACATAAAAAATTCGCTTGGCTTGAAGTTCGGCCTCTACGAACCAGCCGGCGGCACGGCGCCAGACATCGCTGGCAAAGGAATAGCCAACCCCTGCGCGCAAATTTTATCTGCGGCGCTTATGATGCGCTACTCTTTTGGCGAGGACGCAATTGCAATAAAGATAGAAAACGCAGTGCGCAATGCCGTATGCGGCGGAATCCGCACCGGAGACATAGCATTCGGTAAAACGCCCGTATCCACAGACGAAATGGCTAAGGCGGTAATTGAGCGCCTCTAATATCCGCTCTGCAATCTTCCGAAATTTAGCCGCGCGGCGTTTATGCGGCAAAATTTCGTTTGCACACAACAACATAGCCGCAAAAATTTTTCAAATATGACATCAGCCGAAATCAGAAAGAGCTTCCTGCAGTTTTTCAACTCCAAAGGCCACACCATAGTGCCGTCGGCGTCTTTAATGCCGTCTTCTCCCAACCTGCTTTTTACGAACGCGGGAATGAACCAATTTGTTCCATACTTTTTGGGTGAGGAAAAAGCTCCGTTTTTGAGAGCCGCCGACACTCAAAAATGCATACGCGCCGGAGGAAAGCACAACGACCTTGAAGATGTTGGTTTTGACACATACCACCATACTTTCTTCGAAATGCTAGGGAACTGGTCTTTCGGGGACTACTTCAAGAAAGAGGCGATAGAATGGGCTTGGGAATTGCTTGTTGATGTTTGGAAATTCCCCAAAGAAAGGCTTTATGCAACTGTCTATTGCCCTGAGGAAGGCGAACCCGCCGAATTCGACGAAGAAGCCTATGGATATTGGGTTGACGTCTTTAAGAAATACGGAATGGATCCGGCAAAGCACATAAAAAAATCCGGCAAGAAAGACAATTTCTGGATGATGGGAGAAACCGGTCCATGCGGCCCGTGCTCGGAAATCCATATGGACCTAACCCCCAAAGGAGATTCCGAAGGAACCTTGGTAAATGCCGGATCCCCTCTTTGCATAGAGATCTGGAATCTTGTGTTTATGCAGTTCAACGCCGAACCCGACGGCTCTTTTGTGCCGTTGAAGAATAAAAACATAGACACCGGTATGGGCTTTGAACGCGTCGCCGGAATAATGGCGACGACAAAAAATTTTACCGATTTCTCACAACTATCTTCGAACTACAACAGCGACCTTTTTACCGACATATTTAAATATATATCGAATATGTCCGGTAAAACCTACACCGGGACGCTCCCCCGCGACCCGCGGGACATGTCGTCGCAAGAGCTCACAGACTGCGTATTCCGCGTTCTGGCCGACCACATCCGCACTCTTACTTTCTCTATTGCCGACGGAATAATCCCAGGCAACGACGGACGGGAATACGTCCTGCGCAGAATATTGCGCCGCGCAATAATGTACGGAAAGCGTCTCGGATTGGAGCGCGGATTTTTCACAAAGCTTGCAGATCCGGTCATAACAAAAATGTCGCCAGTTTTTCCCGAACTTCTCGAGCAGCGCAAAATGATTGTCAAAACAATCGAGAACGAAGAAAACAGCTTTGCAAAAACAATCGACCGCGGGCTGCAGCTTTTGGACAACATCACAGTCACGGAAGGTAAAATTTCCGGAGAACAGGCGTTTATATTGTACGACACCTACGGCTTCCCGCTAGACTTGACCCAGCTAATAGCGCGCGAACGCAATATGCCAGTTGACGTGGAAGGTTTTGAAACGGCGATGGAGCGCCAGCGCAAGCTCTCTCGCGAGGCACAAAAGAAGGAGATAATAGTCGTTTCAGACGCCTCCGAAGTTGAAAACGCAACACAGTTTGTAGGCTACGACAAAGAGAACCTTTCCGACTTTAAAACAAAGTTGACCGCCATTATGGACGGAGACGACAAGTTCGACTTCCTAATCTTTCCGCAAACGCCCTTCTACGCTGAAAAAGGCGGACAAGTCGGCGACACGGGGTTTGTAGAGCTCAGCGACGGGGTTGCGCACGAAATATTCGACACCCAAATCGACAAGGCCGGACACATACTGCACAAAGTTCGCAAAGGAGCCTTCAAAAAGAATGCCGTAGGTTCCGAAGTTTCAATATCGGTGGATTCATACCGCCGCAGGGCAATCCAGCGCCACCATACCGCAACCCATATTCTGCACTGGGCATTGCGCCAAGTCTTGGGAACGCACGTCAAACAAAAAGGCTCCTATGTAGACCCCGAGCGTTTGCGCTTCGACTTCCACCATTATGAAGCACCGACCAGCGAACAGCTAAAAGAGATTGAAACTTTAGCCAATAAAAAAATTCTTGAAAACGCTAATATTACCTGGCGCGAACTCCCGTTCCGGGAAGTTCCCAAAAGCTGCATGGCGCTGTTTGAGGAAAAATATGGAGCCGTCGTAAGAATCGTTGAAATGGGCTCGTTCAGCCAAGAACTGTGCGGCGGAACGCACGCATCCGCGACGGGAGAACTTGGTCTTATAAAAATTTTAAGCGAAGGCGCCATATCGGCGGGTACGCGCAGAATAGAGGCGGTAGCAGGAATGGCGGCCCTCGAGTCGGTGGAAAAGATGCAAAAGAATCTCGCGGGAATCTCCCAAAAGCTTTCATGCAAATCTGAAGACGCAAACGAACGCCTTGAAAAGCTAATCGCCGCTAAAAACGAACTAGAAAAGGAAATAAAAGCCCACCGCAAAGCCAGCGCCGGCAAACTCGTTGAAGAGATAGCAGCCAAAGCCGTGCTTAAAGGCGGAAAAATCCCGTTTATGGTGGAAATTGTCGAGGTTGATAATCCTGGGCTCATGCGCGAGCTAGCCGTAAAGCTTGACAAGCAGCGCGGAGGCGGAGCTATAGTGCTTGGGGCAAAATTCGGCGAAAAGGCAACCATACTTGCGCTATGCTCTAAAGAAGCCATAGACGCGGGAATAAAGGCCGGAGACATTGTAAGGGAAATCGCCGCTAAAATAGGCGGCAAAGGCGGCGGCAAACCTGATTTCGCTCAGGGCGGCGGCTCTTCCGAAAATCTTTCTGCCGCCTTCGAAGAATATAAAAAGGCGATTTCGTAAAATAGCGCCCGGCCTCCTTGCAATTCCCACTCCCAATAACGCGGATTCCAAAGAATAAAAAGATGTATTTAAAGCAGGTCACAATTAACGGATTCAAAAGCTTTGCCGACAAGACGGAACTGCCGTTGACGCCGGGAATAACCTGTATTGTGGGGCCCAACGGGTGCGGGAAAAGCAATATTGTAGACGCAATACGTTGGGTTCTTGGCGAGCAAAGCGCAAAAGCCCTGCGCGGCGGCAAAATGCAGGACGTCATATTTCAAGGCACTGAGACCAGAAAGCCGCTCCAGTTTTGCGACGTATCCCTGCTCTTTACCGACTGCGAAAAACAGCTAAAATTTAACGAAGTAGAAATAACGCGCAAAGTTTACCGCGACGGCGGCAGCGACTATTTCATAAACGGAAAGTCCGCCAGGCTGAAAGACATCCAGAATTTATTTATGGATACTGGCGTCGGGCGCGTTTCGTACTCGTTCATGGTCCAGGGGCAGATAGACCAAATTCTCTCCTCCAACCCTGGAGAGCGCCGTACTATTTTTGAAGAAGCCGCAGGCATAACAAAATACAAGACACAACGCCGCGAAGCCTTAAATAAGCTAGCCCTTGTAGAGCAAAATCTTGCAAGGGCAACCGACAGAATAGAAGAAATAAGCAGGCAAATCGGCACCCTAAAGCGCCAGGCAAGCAAGGCGCTGCGCTATAAAAGGTTGAGCTATCGCCTGCGCCACTTGGACTTGGCGCTAAACTCGCACAATTACGCAAAGCAAAACGCCTTGCTAAAAGAGGACGAAACCGTGCAAAAGCGATTGTCCTCCGAAATCTTAGAGCTTTCCGAAAAGCTCGCCGCTTGCGAGGAGGATCTTTCGCGCATGCGCGCAAGCCGCGCGGAACTATTGGCGCAGCTTGAGAGTTTGCGCCAAAACGCCTCAGAAGTGCGTTCCGCAAAGGAACAAGCCGAAAGGAACAGCGAGTTTGCCGAGGTAAGAAAGAGGGACTTGGGAGAGCGCCTGGAACAAATCTCAAAAGAACTAGAGTCTTTAAAAGAACAATTGTCCGCCCTAGAGGGGAAGGCGCAAGGAGACATAGAAGTCAAGCAGATGCAACTTAATCTCGTCAGCGCAGACGACGAGGTTTTTAGGCAGCAAAGCGCGGAATTGGCTGAAGTGGAAGAATCTTTGCGAGATGCGGAAAACCGCCTGTCGAGAGCCAAGCAAGACTCGCTAATGAATGAAAGCGCCGTCACGAGGCTTCGCTCAAACTGCACTACCCTTGAAGTAGACTTAAAATCCTACCAAGTCCGCCACGCCGCTCTTTCCGACCAGATCTTTCAGCTAAAAGAGGAAAATTCCTCTTTGGAGCGCCGTTGCGAAGAGTTGTCGGCGGCCATGGAAAATGCAAACGAACGCCTAGGCAACGCTGAAGCCGATATTACCGAAGCCGTCGCAAAAGCCGACGAGCTTCGCGCGCAATATAGAAACCAGCAGGCGGAAATCCAGCAGATGGATAGGCAGCTCGCAAGCAAATCGGCAAAACTCAGCCTGCTAAACGACCTACAGTCGAGAATGGAGGGATTTTCCGAGGGTGTAAAAGCTATTATGAAAGGCAGATTGGGAGAGTGCCTAGATCCTCTCAATCTAAAAATAGTAAGCCAAAACGTCGAGGTTGCAGACGGCTGGACTTCCGCTTTTGAAACAATGTTGGGATCTGCGGTAGACGCGGTGGCAATTGAAGACTCGTCCAAACTTCCGCAAGCGCTCGCCCTGCTGCGCGAGCGCAATCTTGGCAATGCGTGCTTCCAAATAAAAGACGCTAATTTAAATGCCATATCCGACGCAGACGCTCTACCGCAAGGCATATGGCGCGGATGCGACATTGTTAAGCCGCAAGATCCGGATTTGTCTGAATATGTGCGCAACATGGTTGCGGGTTGCTACTTCTGCGAAGACATCATGCAGTTTGCAAACTTCGCCTTAAACAACAAAAATTTCAAATTTATGGCTGCCGTCGCAAAAGACGGCTCAATGCTCGACGCCCGCGGAATAATATACGCCTCGAGCGGGGAAAAGCGCGACACTCAAAGCAGTTTCATACTCCGGAATAGCGAAATTAAGCGCATAAAAGAAGAAATTGAAGTCGACAACGACGCCCTCACAACCCTTAACGAGCGCGCCATGCAGATCCAGTCGCAGTTGGAATCGGCGGAGGCGGAAATTGAAAACCGGAAAAACTTGTCCTCTGAAATAAAGCGCGAGATAGCCTCCATAAATGCCCAGAGTTCTTCGGCCAAAGCGGCATTCTCAGAAAAAAATTCCGAAATAGAAAAGAAAACCGCCGCAATGGCGGAGATGGAAAACTCCCGCTTTGAAGCCCAAGACAGGCTGAATTCGGCGATGAAAGCGCTGGAAGACGCAGAAAAATCAATATCCGAAAGCAGAAATCTCATATCCGAAACCGAAGCCCAAATAGCAGAATTGCGCGAGACGAAAGACCAAAAATATGCAGTTCTCTCCGAAACCAGGCTTGAACTTGCCGCAAAAAAATCGAGGCTTGAAAGCCTTGAACGCGGGCTAGGCGCAATCAGGGAGCAGCAGGCGGAAACGCGCGCGCTAATAGAACGCCGCACAATAGAATCGCAGTCCATAGCAAGGCAAATAGAAAATTTCGACGCCGAAACGCTCTCGGAACGCGAACGCGCAAAGAACCTCGCGGAAAACTTGGAAGCCGCCTTGGGTGAAATAGAGGCCCAGAGAGTAAAAGTTGCCGAATCAGAAACATCAATTGCCGAATACGAAAATTCCCTTTCCGCCGAACGCGAAGCTCACATGCGCAAAACTTCCGAAAAGAATGAATGCCAGATACGCATTGCAAAAATCCGCTCAAAGTTGGATTTCATATCGGAGCGCATACTCAGCGAATACGACGTTGAAATAGCAAATGTCGACTGGAAATCTGAACTGTGGAAATCCGACGAGGAATTTGAAATAAAAGTAAAGCTCGACGAACTTGAGGACGGAGAAATTAACGCAAAGCCCAAACGCGAACGCGGAGACCCGACCCAAGACGATTTGGACGCAATGGAATCGACAGATTTCTCACCGATTGAAGACGAAGTAAGAGAGCTTCGCGAGCGCATAAATGCAATGGGCGCGGTAAATCTAGTCGCGATTGAAGAATACGCCGAATTAAAGGAGCGGTACGACTTTTTGAAGACGCAAACCGACGACCTATGGGCGTCGAAAAACGCCCTTGTTGCCGATATCGACGAAATCAACGCCACATCCCAAAAATTATTTTCCGAAACCTTCGAGCAAATACGCAAAAACTTCGCCTTTACATTCCAAAAAATATTCGGCGGCGGGACTGCCGACCTGAGGCTGGTGGAAAGCGAAGACGTGCTGGATAGCGGCATAGAAATCGTCGCCCGCCCGGCGGGGACTGTTTTGAAGAGCCTATCCCTGCTCTCCGGAGGCCAGAGGACTATGACGGCTGTTTCGCTGCTTTTTGCGATATATATGGTAAAGCCGAGCCCTTTCTGTGTTCTCGACGAATTGGACGCTCCGCTAGACGACGCAAATATCGGCAGATATACCGATATGCTAAAAGAATTCACCCGCTATTCGCAATTCCTTGTAATTTCACACAACAAGCGCACGATGTCCGCTGCGCAAACCTTGTATGGGGTGACCATGCAGGAACGCGGAGTCACGCGCCTTATATCCATGCGCTTTAATGGAGAATCAACATCCTCCGGAGAATAAAACCGCCTTTAGCCCGCGCGCCTGGGAAAGTTTGCAATGCGCAAAATTCGGCTGATTGAAAATACAAATAGCCAGCGCAATCGGTATTATGCCGATAAAGAGCGCATTGCAGCCTATAAAAACCTCCCAGGATATGCAAAAGTTTAAAAAAGCAATTTTAATTAAAATGTTCCATTAAACGTAGCCCTTCGACACAACGGATTCTTGCGCAAGAGCGCCATAATAGAATTTGAGGCGGGAAATAGCGGCGCCAACAAAAAAACAAAACGCGCCAGTTTTTATTAGGCTTTGCATTTCTTTTCTTGCAGACTTGCCCTTGCCGGCAAGCCGCTCCATTAAAATTTGCGCGTAAACCGTTTCTATGCCGTCAACTCCATTTTTTATCGCTGCATCCTTTAAATACGAAGATAACAGCCACCGCGAACTGGATGGCTAAGACGCCTACCGAAAACGCAGGAGAAGGCATAAAATCCCAATTTTGAGAAGTCTGAACAAAAGCGTCGTAAATGCGGGTGTCGCGCATGGAAGTCATATACCCTGCCCACCCCCAATAAGTGCTTATAAACGGACGGCATACCCATTTTAAAGCTTCTGGCAGCGCCAAAACTACGCCGGAAAGAGGAAGTTGAAACCCCACAAGATATATCGAAACAAGATTAGATTTTTCCGGAGACGAAAAAAGCGCGCTGAAAGCCAAGCAAATTGCGGTCATCGTTATGCATACCATAGCCAAATCGGCAGCTTGCACAAGGACTGACCCGGGAAAATAACAGACATACTTTACGAATACGCACATCCACACCCCTTGAAACAATGCAATTGAAGATGTAAATACTATTTTTGAGAGGGCGTATGCGGTTGGGCTCAACCCTATTAAACGCTCTTTTTCGTAGAGGTTTCTTTCGCCTGCGATTTCCCGGGCGGAATTATTCGCCCCCATCAAGGCGAGCAGAACAACCTGAAATAGAATCAATCCTGTCACTATTGTCGATGTGTTTGCCGCGCTTATTTGCATCTTTAAATTCTGCCTGAGCTCCTCTATCGCGCCGAGGTTTCTCTCAAGTGCCAGACTCTCTATTTGCGGAAGGCCGCCTATCGAAAAAATCACAACTACAAGCGGGAATCCGAAAGTTATAGCCAATGTGAGCAAAAGATAAGTTGTATCGCGGAAAAACAGCCTATAGCGCCTGAATAAAAGAGTTGAAAGTTGCGACAGCACTGAAGGCCTTGCATGGGCGCGAGACGAAAAATCCTTTAACGCAACATCTCCGAGAGCATCCGCGCCTGCGGCATCCACTTCCAAATATCCCCCTCCAGAATACTCCATCCACTTTGCGCGCCAAACTGTTATGTCTAAATCATTCAATCTGTCGTAAAGCGAAAGGGCGCTGTCGATTTCAAAGTATTTCTTTAACTCTTCCAAATTGCCTTGGAATACGACTTCTCCCTGGAAAATCACCGTTATTTTATCGAAATAATCCAGTTTTGCCAGATTGTGTATTATGCAAATAAAGGTTTTGCCGTGTTCTTTGCAGAGTTTCTTAAGAAGGTCTAATATGGCGTTTTCAGAAAGCGGATCCAAACCAGAAGTCACCTCGTCGCAGCACATAGCCTCCGGATCAGTCGCAAGTTCCACCGCCAACCCCATTCTCCTGAGCTGCCCGCCGGAAAGCGATGAGACCAGCTTTTCAGAATGCTCAGCCAACCCGACTATTTTTAATATATTTCCTAGCCTGCGGGATTTTTCGGACGAATCGGAAATGGAAATGTCGAGAGCCGATTGCAGAGCTTCCCTAACTGTGAGCATCGGATGGACGCATGTAAACTGCGGGGCAAACCCTATTTTCCCGACCAAGTCTTCGCTACGTTCAATTAATCTCCCGTCAAAAAAAGAATCCCCTTCCGAAGGAATGATTTTTAACATCGCCTTCACGAGCGTAGTTTTTCCGCATCCAGACGGTCCTATTACCGCATTCATTGCGTGCGGAATAAATGAAATATTGGCGTCTTTTAATATAGGCTCGCTTGAGTTAGCGACTTTTACAGTAAGGTTTTTACAACTTAACATTTTTTATAATTGCCTTATATATGAATTTGATTGCGGTTTTTATTAAAAGTGCGATATATTAACGTAAACTTAACAACCTTATGAAAATATTCAAGTTCCTTGTTTGCTTTGCGCTGCTGCTCCCAAGCACAATTCTAAACGCGCTTGTAGTGGACACAGAATCCATAAAAAATGAAAAGATCTTCGGGATAGAATTTCCCGACGGCACATCTTTCTACGGTATCGCCGATTGGATAGCCAATATATCAAAACAAGAATACTTGGTAGGTCCCATGGCTGTGACAGAAGTATCCATGGATCTTCTGGGAGCTACCTCAAAAGTTAGAGTATACAATGCAAGAATGCTTTCCGCAACGGATGTTGCGGGGTTGGCAAACGCCCAAGTTCCGCAAAATCTCCCGGCGGAAGTACAAATTCCGCAATCCGTGACCTCAGCAATTCAAGCCGCCGAAGCTAATTATTCAACCGCAGACCTGTCGCAGGTAAAAGTGCACAAAGACTATCCCGCAACAACTCATTCGCATACGCTGGAATTTATCGTAAACGATATTGACGAACTAAACCTTTTTTACGAAAGATTTATGTCGGACTACACGGGAAAACCGTTCGAAAAGCCAAATAGCGACGGTTCTTCCACGGTCACAATAAACGGGTTGGACAATAAACTCGGCGTCGCAGGAAAAACATATATTATAGGCGGAGAGGGCGTCAGTCTTTCCGACAATAAAAGAAAAAACGGCGGATCCGGCATGAAAAAGCAATCACCCAAAAAAAAATCAAAATAAAAGTGCTATGAATCTAAGAAATTTTACAATCGCATTTGCTGCGCTAGCCTTTGCAACATTGGCGGCGACGGCAGCCGAAAAAATAGGCGACGTCACAAAAGTTGGCAATTCAGCATATATGCTAGTCAGGGAGTTTAACACTCCCGAGCAAAACTCAACATTCCAAAGAAATTTGGAAATTATGCGCAGGCACGCGCAAATTATCAACGCAGTAAAGGCCAAAGTCGAAGAAGAAAAAGACGAGAACAAAAAGAAAGAAATGCAAACCAAGCTAAAACAGCTTGAAGACGAATTTGAAGTCAACGACAAGGCTATGCAAAAAGCCTACGCATTTTCTTCAAACCGCCAATACCGCCTTGTTTTCCTAGAATCCAACATCTGCACACCGCTTACAAAGCAGGAGCTGTCCAGCTTGCGCAGCGAAGACGGCAAAGAGTTAGACCCTATGTTGATTTCCGAGCGCGACAACACATCGTTTTACCGCCATATGGCAATTTCCGGGGTTAAAGAAAACGAGGAACTTCAACGCGTATTGGGTTTTTCCCTCACCCGCAAGATAGAAATAGACCAATTGCGCCAAAAGCTGTCAAAAACAACGGACGCAGACGAGCAGATGAAGATTTCCCAACAGCTGGTGAATAGCGAAAAAGCCCTAAAAGAAAACGACGAAAAGCTGCGCGAAAAATACGGGATAAAAGGTAAAAAAGACTATGTTGTAGAAATCTCAAAATCGAAGCTCTACCTTATATTAAGCCCGGAAGAAATAGCAAAAATAGACGCTCAAAACGCCGTTTCAAAAGCGGCTGCCCCCAAACAGCCTCCGGCAAGCGCGAAGTAAGATTTTAGTTTTCTTAACATTATATCTCCCAAATAAACTCTTTCCTAATCCGGGAGGGTTTATTTTTTTAACGCGGTTCAGAATGCCAGCAGAATTTATTCTTTTTACAGTATAAACTTTCCCACGCACCGGAAAGTTAAACAAAAACTTATATGGTTTTGGACATTCTTAACCGGCATGCAAAAACAAAAAAATCGGCGCGTTTTCCACGCGCCGATTTTGTTTGCCCCATATATTAGTCTATGACGGCCTTTCGCATGTCTCCCTGGGTTATAAACGCCTCATGGAAACAGTACGCATTTGAAAGCGTCTGCGGAGTATGCCCCATCGGAGCATCCTTAATAAACTTGCGAAGCATATCTCTATAATCCGGATGTGCGCAATTTTCTATAAGAATCTGGGCGCGCTCATAAGGAGTTTTGCACCGTAAATCTGCAACGCCATATTCGGATATTACCACGTTCACACTGTGTTCGGTATGGTCGCAGTGGGAAACGTTCGGAACTATCGCGCTTATGCAGCCTCCCTTGGCAACTGATGGAGTTGTGTATATAGACGTGTATGCGGCTCTTGTAAAATCTCCGCTGCCGCCGATTCCGTTCATTAAGTTTTTGCCCATTATGTGGGAACTATTAACATTGCCGGACAAATCGATCTCAATTGCAGTGTTAATAGAAATTATACCTATGCGGCGCGCAATTTCCGGGCTGTTAGAAATTTCCTGAGGACGCAACACAAGCCTTTCGCGGAAAAACTTTGGATTCGCGTAGATTTCCTGAATCTTTTCAGGTGTGACAGTCAGCGATGTCGCGCTTGCGCAGCTAATTCTTCCCTCTTCGACAAGGTTAATTACAGAGTCCTGCAAAACCTCCGAATACATAGAAAATGCGGGTATGTCCGGATTGTTTCCCATCGCCCCCAGAACCGCATTTGCTATATTGCCTACCCCGCTCTGAATCGGAAGAAATGACGACGGAATCCTGCCGGCCTTCATTTCCGATGCCAGAAAGTTTGCAACATTCTGTCCAATTTTTTCAGTAATCGGGTCGCTCGGCTTGAAAGGCTTTACTTCGTCGGCCTTGTTGGTGCGCACTATTCCGACTATCTTTTTGGGGTCAACTTTTACAACCTCTGAACCTATGCGGTCCCCAGCGGAATATATTGGAATTTCGCGGCGATGCGGAGGATTTGCACACTCGTAAATATCGTGGAATCCGCGCAATTCTTTTGAATGGTATTCATTTAGCTCTATGAGAATTTTGTCGGCAAGCTTTAATCCAGTTGGAGATATGCCAACGGATGTCGTCAGAAGAATTTCACCGTTGTCGCTAACGTCGGCTGCTTCTACAATCGCCCAGTCGAATTTGCCCAAAAAGCCGTAGTTCATGTATTGCGGCATCATTGACAAGTGCAAATCCGTAAAGTGGATTATGTTTTTATTTGCCTCCGCGCGCAAGTCGGCATTGGACTGGTAAGGCGCGCGATAGTTTAACGCGTGCGCGCGCGATAGAGCGCCGTCGCACGAGTCACCAGTAGATGCCCCGGTGACCGCGTTTATTTTAAACTCTCGGCCTGCAGCGTGCTCCTCCTCCGCGCGCTTTGCAATAGCAGCAGGAATTACTTTTGTCGCGCCTGCGGGAGTAAATCCGCTAAACGCAATCTGTTGACCGTTTTGAATAAGGCTAGCAGCCTCTTCAGCCGTAATATAGTTGTATCCCATTTTGTTTAGATTTAATTTATTAAAGTGTGTATGTAAAAAAAGGCAAGTGGCGCAGTTTTTATTTGCGCCACTTTAATATTAGATTAATGCGATGTTAAAGTCGCTATAAAGAAGCCGGCGACCATTGCCGTGCCTATTACGCCCGCGACATTGGGCCCCATTGCATGCATTAGCAGGAAGTTGGAAGGATCTGCTTTTGTTCCCTCAACTTGGGCGACGCGCGAAGCCATCGGAACGGCAGAAACACCGGCAGCGCCTATGAGAGGATTAATTTTCTCCTTCAGGAAAAGATTCATGAACTTGGCCATCACAACTCCGGCGGCAGTCGAGAATCCAAACGCAACAACACCTAGCATTAGAATCGACAGCGTATCTACGCGAATAAACCTGTCGCCAGTCATAGTTATCCCGACGGATGTCCCAAGGAATACTGTGACTATATTGATAGTCTCATTCTGCGCAGCCTTGCTAAGACGGTCGCAAACTCCGCACTCGCGGATGAAATTGCCAAGCATTAACATTCCGATAAGAGCCGAAACATCTGGAACCAGAAGAATGCAGAATATCGTTACAATGACGGCAAAAATAAGCTTTTCCAAGCGCGTCACCTTGCGAAGGCTTTTCATTTTTATTCTGCGTTCGTTCATAGTAGTCAACGCGCGCATAATTGGCGGTTGTATTATTGGGACAAGCGCCATGTAGCTATACGCCGCAACAGCAATAGGCGCGAGCAAATGCGGAGCAAGCTTATTGGAAATGAATATTGAAGTCGGGCCGTCGGCGCCTCCGATAATACCTATAGAAGCCGCCTCCTGGGACGTAAATCCCAAGAAAATTGCGCCCATAAACGTGGCAAAAACGCCGAACTGGGCGGCTCCGCCCAAGAGCAACATTTTCGGGTTTGCTATAAGAGGTCCAAAATCTGTCAACGCGCCAACGCCAAGGAAAATTAGCGGAGGAAATATTTCAAGCAGAACTCCCTGCTGGATGTAATAATATAATCCGCCTGTGCGCGCGCTATATACGTCAACCAGCTTCTGGCCGTTTTCTACTTTCTGCCCCTCAACTGCGCAAACTTCAGCGACATCGCCGGAAGATTTTGCCCAAACCAGCATATCCTTGCCAGTCAGCTTAAGCATCTTTCCCTTATAATTGACGGAAATAACAATATTTGCAACCGCCTTGTCGTGTTCCGTTTTAGGCTCGGCGTGTGCGGGGCGCACAACAGCAATTAAATCCGGAATTCCTTTAGCCTTTAAAAAAGTATCCTTGCGAGCTTCCGGAGAAGTCACCTTCTCGAGTTCGGCAAAATATTTGGAGACATCAGCCTGAGCCGATTCGGGAGTATTTATTATATCGGATATTTTATCCGGAATTTGCCTCACAACTCTCGGAACAAAAGCCTTGTCGCCCGATTTTACAAATACGTTGCAGACGACTCCATCTGCCGGAGAAATCAAATATCCGCCCGGCTTATTGACTACACCCTCTGTTGGAAGGTTTGCCAATAGCGCGCCAAATGCAATCGGAACAAGCAACAGCGGCTCAAATTGGCGCGCGACCGCCAAATAAAATAGAACCGCAACTACAATCCACATTATTATCATGCGCCAATCAATGTAGAAAAACCCCGTATCGAGCGCTAAATCCATTAAACTCTGCCACATAGCTTGTTTTATTAAATTGTTAAAAATTTCCGCTCTCAAAACGCCGTATGCGGAAATACCCAACCCATGCGCGGCATACTTAAACCGCGCATCGGCTGGCAAAGGCAATCTCTTACGAGAGACTTATTAACGGAGTGCCTTCTTGAACGCTCTGCCCCGCTGAAACATACACTTTTGAGACTGTGCCGCTCTTAAGCGCATTTATCGGAGTGTTCATCTTCATTGCTTCAAGCATTACAAGCAAATCGCCTTCTTTTACCTGCTGGCCTTCTTTTACGGCGACGTTAACGACTACGGCAGCCAGAGGGCATACCACATCGTTGGAGCCTGCCGCAGCTGGCGCAGCAACTGGTGCCGGAGCCGGAGCGGGCGCGGGAGCAGCCGCAACTACGGGAGCGGCGGGAGCTGCTGGAGCGACAGGCGCGGCAGGCGCGACAGACGCAATTCTGGAGCCGACTACTTCGACTTCTACTTCATATGTTTTTCCGTCAACTGTTATACGCAATTTTTTCATAAAATTTCCTTATTTTTTGTGTTATTGTTTTGTTAAAATTTGATTGCTATCTTCTAGGTATGTAATTCTTTGAAGCGTAGATTTGCTGGCGTCCCTGTCTGGCGTAGCTCATATCTGGAACAACCTCCTTGAAAGAGACAACTACGTGTTCTTCTTCCAATACTGTAGCCGCAGCTGCAGTAAGAACCGCAAGCAATTCTGCATTGTCTTTCTGCAACTCCGGCATTACCGCCGCAACTGCCGCAGAAATTACGAATTCGTGGTCTTGAGGCACCTGCTTTGCCGCCGCTTGCTTAACTTCAACGTTTTTTTCAGCAGCCTTCTTTTTCTCCTTAAAAAAGAGGCCTACCGTAGAAGTTATCATCGACAGCATTAGTAGCACAAAAAGAACCACTCCAAATCCCATCAGCGAAAATGTAATCATATCGCCGACGCTCGGATATGTGGGAATTAGTGTAGCTATTGTATACATTTTTCTTAAATCGTTTTTAGTCCGGCACCGCACGCAAAATGCGAAGATTCAGACGTGCGGAATGTAAAAGAAATATTAAAAACGCGGAAATATAATGGCAGAAGAAAACGCAAAAAACAAATGGCTTCCTTCCTAAAGTTATAATCCATCGCATTTAAAGTTCTCATTTTAGAGGCCGGAACATTTTTAATTACATAGGAATATTGCCGTGCTTCTTGGGCAAACGGGTTTCGCGTTTTGTCAACGTAGCGCGCAATGCCATTGCCAAAGCTCCGCGGGTTTCGGCGGGCTCTATTACGTCCGTAATCATGCCCTTGCTTGCAGCCTGGTACGGGCTTTCAAACTTTTCGCTGTACTCGTGGCTATACTTGGCAGCAAGTTCCGCGCGCTTTGCGGGATCTTCTATCGCCTTAAGCTCCTTGCCGTAGAGCACGTTTACTGCGCCTTTGGCGCCCATAACTGCAATTTCCGCCGTGGGCCATGCAAACACCATATCTGCGCCCATATCGACGCAGCACATTGCAAGATACGCTCCGCCGTAAGCCTTGCGCATAATCAACGTAATCTTGGGTACGGTGGCCGATGCGTACGCAAAAAGCATTTTCGCCCCATGACGGATAATTCCGCCGCGCTCCTGCGCCAAACCGGGCATAAAGCCGGGAACGTCTACCAAGTTGACAATCGGAACATTGAATACGTTGCATGTGCGAATAAAGCGCGAAGCCTTATCGGATGCGTCTATATCCAAACATCCAGCCTTGAAGTTTGGCTGGTTGGCTATTATGCCGACGACCATGCCCTCTATTCTCGCAAATCCAACTACTATATTGCGCGCAAACTGCGCTTGGATTTCAAAGAACTCGCCGCCATCGACAATATGCTCAATCACTTTCTTTACGTCGAGAGCTTCCTTCGCGCTTTCCGGAACAAGCTCGTTAAGTGCGGGATCGTAGGTCTTTTCGTAAGTCTTTGAGAAATCGTGCGGAGGTTCCTGCATATTGTTTGAGGGCAGGTAAGAAAGCAACTTTGCGGCAAGCTCCAGCGCGTGCTTGTCGTCCTTTGCAACCAAATGGATGTTTCCGGAAACAGAAGCGTGCGCGGCTGCAGTGGCAAACATCTCAACAGATGCCTCCTCTCCGGTTGCAGCCTTTATAACTTGGGGACCGCAAATAAAGAGGTTGGAATTCTTTTCGGTCATTATTATGAAGTCCATCAGAGCCGGGCTGTAAGCGGCGCCTCCGGCGCAAGGACCGGCTATAATGGAAATCTGAGGCACAACGCCAGAAAGCGCAACATTCTGGTAGAAAATCTGACCGTATCCAGCCAGAGATTCGACGCCTTCCTGTATGCGGGCGCCGCCGCTGTCGTTCACTCCTATTACAGGCATTCCGTTCTTGCCGGCAAACTTCATCAAATCCACAATTTTCTTTGCGTGGTTTGAGCCAAGCGATCCGCCCGCTACGGTAAAGTCTTGACTGAACGCCGCTACAGGACGGCCGCCAACCAATCCGATTCCGCTGACTATGCCGTCAGTTGGGAGAACTTTTTTCTCCATGCCGAAATTGTGGCAGTTATGCTGCACATGCATTCCGAATTCTTGAAATGAACCCGCGTCAAACAGCGCCTCAATCCTGTCGCGCGCAGTCATAAGACCCTTGGCGCGACGAGCCTCAAGCTTCGCCTTGCCGCCGGCATTAAGAGCCTCCTCGCGGCGTCTGATGAGTTCGTCCATCGATTTTTTTGATATTGCCATTACTTTTTCGTTTTTAAAATTTGAGAGCTACGCAAGAGTTTAGCTGCATTTGCAGTCACCGTCCTGGCAGAATTCTGTCAAGACGCCCTTTGTAAATTTGGGATGCAAGAAAGCTATCTGCTTTGAGTGGGCGCCAATCTTCGGCTCCTCGTTAATAAGGCCTACCCCTGCCTCTTTCGCATGGGAAAGAGCCTGGCGGATATCTTTGCAATTAAAAGCTATATGGTGCACGCCGCCATGCGGATTCTTTTCCAAAAACTTTGCAATAGGGCTGTCCGGAGAAGTAGGCTCGAGCAGTTCTATGTGAACTCCGCCGACTGAGAAGAATGCTGTCTTCACCTTTTGATCTGCGACTTCCTCAATGCCTTCGCATTTCAAGCCGAGCGCGTTTTCGTAATACGGAATTGCGTCGTCTATCGATTTTACGGCGACGCCGATGTGATCTATTTTGTTCAGCATATAGTACCCTTTTTTATAAAAAATTGCCGTATATTACCCTACAAACACCCCCACCTTGTCAACATTTTTGTTAAAACTTTAAAAAATTGGAACCCTCCGACCTTTCCTCGCCTCTAAATAAAAAATAATCTGGACAAAGTTTAAAGCAGGCACAAGAATTGTTTAACTTTTAGCGTAAAACAATCAATTAGGGGAAACGCAATTATTATGCATAACATAAACAGAAGAAGTTTCATAAAAAACATTGGAACCGGCGCAGCCGCAATGTTCGTATTGCCCAGGTTTTCAATAGCTCAATCTAAATCTCCAAGCTCAAAAATAAACGTGGCGTGCGTAGGAGTGGGCGGAATAGGAGAAATGACTTTTAACGGCATGGGCGGAGAGGCCAATATAGTCGCAATCTGCGACGTTGATACGGCTTATAGCGCTGCAAACCGCAAAAAATACGCGCCCAACGCAAAATTTTTCACGGACTACCGCGAAATGCTGGATAAAATGGGCAAAGATATAGACGCAGTTTGCGTTTCAACCCCAGACCATTCGCACTTTAAAATCACTATGGACGCAATGCAGTGCGGGAAACACGTAGCCGTCCAAAAACCGCTAACGCACGATGTTTGGCAGGCGCGCGAGCTTGCAAAAGCCCGCAAATACTACAAAGTGCAGACCCAAATGATGAACCAAGGGCACGCCACAAGCGCAATCCGCATGATTAAAGAGTGGTACGATTCAGGTGTGACGGGGCCTGTCCGCCAAGTTCATGTGATGTGCGGCGGTCCCGATTGGAAATCCATATATTTTAAAAAGCCGTCATCCTACCCATTCGCCAAGGAAGATGTTCCTTCATCTTTAAATTGGGATTTATGGCTAAACCAGGCCCAATATAAAGACTATAACAGCGTATACGCCCCGCTGACATGGCGCGGATTCTGGGATTTCGGCACGGGAATGCTTGGAGACTGGTTTTGCCACACCGCCGACGCTCCCGTATGGTGCCTGGACTTAAAAGATCCGACTTCAATAGAATTGTTGGAATCCGACTGTTCATTCGACCAAAACGTTATAATTCCAAATTCGTCCGTTGTAAAATGGAGTTTCCCCGCGACAGACAAGCGCGAAGCTGTCGATATGTATTGGTACGACGGCGGAAAATTCCCCGCGCAAAAACCGCACGACTGGGATAAGGAAGGCAGAGAATTCAAGCCCGGAGCCGTCGGAATGCTTATGGTCGGAGACAAGCACACCCTTGAATCAGGCGTGCGCCCCAACTTCAGCCCGCGTTTGTCCAATACAGAATTCTTCAAAGAATTCCGCAAAAACGCGCCGGAAAAATCGATTCTGAGGGTCCGCAAGGACAATCTATACTTTGAATGGTTTGACGCAATCAAAGGAGACGGTCCAGAATGCGGCTCAAACTTCGGGTACGCAGCACAGCTTACGGAAGTTGCACTCTTGGGTTCGCTCGCGCAGAGAATCGGAGGAAGAATAGAGTGGGATGCAAAGAATATGCGCTCCACAAACCGCCCAGAAGCCGCTCAATACGTCAAAGTTGAACCGCGAAAAGGCTGGGAAGCGTCGGTGCCGAACGCCTAACGCGCAATATGCAAATATCTCAAGAAACCCGCCTGCAACGGCGGGTTTTTTGTTGTGCGAGCCAAATTATACGCCAGAAACAAAAGGATTTTTTCTTTCCCAATCCTATTGAAAGATATTTAAGAACTTCAAAACCAAACCTGCCTGCAAAATCTGCGCATCAGCCGCTCAGTCAATACCGCATTCCTCCCGCAAATTCCCCGCAAGCCTATGCCCCGCACATTTCCACCGCTTCCTTTTAGCCGCGCATTCCATTAAACCAAAAGCCCCAATACCAGTCCGCCCGAGTAAGAAACCTTTTCCCGCATATCCGCGGGCGAGCGGTATTTTTAGAACAAAAAATACTTTATTTTTCTCGGAAAAGAATATTGCAAAATAATCCGCGGCTTCGCCCGCAAGAATTTAAGATATAACCATTAAAAAAAAGCAAAACAAAGTCCGCCCCCACCCCAGGATTATGCGGAAACCTCAAGGTTCCCGTCAACCAAAGAAATAATGCGGTCTGCTATATCCAAGATTCTATTGTCGTGGGTCACCAAAACTACGGTCACACCGAGCTCCTTTGCCATTTTCCTAATAATTTCCACAATTTCCCGACCGCTCTTTTGGTCGAGAGACGCGGTGGGTTCGTCCGCCAAAACTATGCGCGGCTTTCGTATTAAAGCCCGCGCAATTGCAACTCTTTGTCGTTGCCCGCCCGATAAATGCGCCGGATACTTTTGAGCCTGTTCAGCTATCCCGACTGTCGACAATGCCTCCATTGCGCGGATGCGCGAAATTTCAGCATTTGCAGTTTCGTCAAAAGCCAAGGGCAATTGGACGTTTTGAACTACCTTTATGGAATTTAGCAGATGGTGGGTTTGGAATATAAAGCCCATCTTGCGGCGTATCTGTTTTAGCTTTTCGGCAGAGGCTCCCTTTAAGTTCTCGTCGCCTATTATTATTTCGCCCTCCTGAAGCGTAAGCTGAGCTCCGATTAGCTTAAGCAGAGTCGATTTTCCAGAGCCGGAAGGCCCCATGATTATAACGATTTCCCCCTGGTAAAAATCCACGTCTATGCCGTGAAGAACCTCTTTTACGCCGTCGCCCTCTGCATAGCGGTGTTTTAACCCGCGAACACTTATCAGAGGCTTTTCTATGTTTTCGGAGGATTGCATTTTATAAAATTTCGATTTAATACCACTGCAAATCAAAAAATTTACGAGCATTTTTTTGACAAAAAACAAATATATTTTTATGCAGCCCCGCTGACGCCCAAATGCGCAGCGCGCATCCATGCTCTTTTGCACGAAATTCCACAATATTTTGCGCAACAACAAGACATAAAAAAATATTCGCAAAAAAAACAATGCAAATTAAAAAGCAAACCCAATATGCAACGATTTCATTGTTAAAATCCCCATACCAAAAAAAAAGCGGCGAATAAACCGCCGCTTAAAAATTCAACGCAAAACAAACTAGATTTGATAGCGGGTAAAACGCTTAATTTCAATCTTTTCGCCGATAGTGGCAATTTTGTGCGTGAGCAAATCGCCAACAGTCATCTTGTCGTCTTTTACAAACGGCTGTTCGAGAAGAGCCATTCCGGAAATAATTTTATCGAGCTTTCCGGCTACAATTTTTTCCTTAATTGCTTCGGGCTTCTTGTCGTCGGCAAGCTGCGCCATTGCGATTTCCTTTTCCTTGGCGATTACGTCTGCGGGAATTTCCTCGCGCGTAATGCAAAGGGGAGCAGCTGCGGCTATGTGCATGCAAAGGTCTTTTACAAAAGCCTTAAAATCTTCATTCTTTGCAACAAAGTCCGACTCGCATGCGACTTCAATAAGCACGCCAACTTTATTGTTGGAGTGGATATATGCGGCAACCAAACCTTGGGCGGCTGTGCGGCCGGCCTTCTTGGCGGCGGTTGCAACTCCCTTCTTGCGGAGAATCTCTATTGCGGCTTCTTCATTGCCCTGCGCCTCGACGAGAGCTTTTTTGCAGTCCATAAGACCCGCGCCTGTTGTGGCGCGAAGGTCGCTTACCATTTTTGCGGAAATTTCCATAGATCTTTATTTACTTTTCTTGGGGTTCTTCAATTTTTTCGGCGTCGATGTTTTTAAAGCTAACTTCCGCTTCTTCGTCGCGCTTTGCGATGACCTGCGGAGCTTTTACTTGAGCCACACGGCGGCTTAAACCATTCTGTATGGCCTCGACGATTATCTCTGTTATTAGGCGGATGCTCTTGACTGCATCGTCGTTGGCGGGTATCGGATAATCAACCAAAGTCGGGTCGGAATTTGTATCGACTATCGCCACAACCGGTATGCCCAAGCGGCGGCATTCGGCAACCGCGATTTCCTCATTCTTAATGTCAACTATAAACGCAGCTCCCGGAAGCTTGGAAATATCCTTGATACCTTCAAAATTGCGGTTCATTCTATCCATTTCGCGGCGGATGGCTGCTGCTTCTTTTGCGTAAAGCTTGTCCAAAGCGCCGGAAGCCTCCATACCCAAGAACTTCTTGTATTTCTTGAGGCTTGTGAGAATTGTTTCAAAATTTGTCAATGTGCCGCCCAACCAACGGTTGACGCAATACGGCATTCCGCACATATTGGCTGCTTCGCGCAAGATCTCCTGAGCCTGGCGCTTTGTGCCTACAAAAATCACGTCTTTGCCGCCGGCGACTATCTCTTCCAAAGCGGCTGCGCTTTTTTCAAGCTGCGCATATGTCTTTTCCAAATCGATTATCGATACTCCGGAACGATGGTCGAAAACATAAGGCTTTGACTTGGGATTCCAACGGCGAGTTTGGTGTCCAAAATGCACTCCGGCATCCAAGAGGTCTTTTACTGTAATGTTCATATTTATGGCTCCGTATTCGCGGCTAGCGCGAACCTGGGATTCTTTCTAATTTATTTTTAAGGTTATAGTTTAATGATTAAAAACAACCGCACCGTGCGATAATTTTTAAAGGATAGCATAAAATACAATACATCTAAACCGCGCAAGCTTTTTTTTAATTTTTGCAATGCCAACGCAAAATCAGTCAATGAATATTTTAAAGCTTTAATAAACCCGCAATGCCCAGATATACTAAACTGCGCGCTTTCAATTTTCGCATCAAAAAGTCTACGGCGCAATATCAAGCTAGTTCTTGGCAAAAATTTTAACGGATGTCCTTGCAAAGCTAATATTTTTATATTTTAAAACCATATACCATTCAAAAATTTACTAAAAACTTGACAATCTTTTAATAAAAGTCTTTTTACTTTTTAATCAATCGATTGAGACTATATAGAATATGAACTTGAAAACTACAATTGCCTTTCTTGCCACTCCGCTTTTTATTGCCCAGGCGCATGCGCTAGAGTATATAACCGCAACTCCGTCTACCGACGGATATTGGTCAAACCTGTCATATTGGAAAACCTTAATAAGCTGGAGCCCGTACACCGTCCAAGACGCAACCGAACTTCCCATTACCAATGAAAATTCCGTATCTCTGAACACCAAAAGTCTGGTTGTAGACGGAAATTATACGACAAAAGGCGTATATACAAACAGCGGATTAACAACCGGCATAGTTGAAATGCGCGGCGACGGAGAAGACTATGACCCGTCGAAGCACAGCCTATTGATAGACCTTGCAAATATGTCTTACAACGGCACTTGGAGCGGCAAAGGCACAATTGAAATGCGCGGTTTTAGCGCAACTGCCGACCAAACTCTGACATTCGCCAACGGAGTAATTTCTATTACCGACACAAAAGCATTGGGAACTTCAACCGCCGTAATAGATTTGTACAGCAATACAAAAGACGGAACTTCCATAAAAACATTAAATTTTGAGGCGCCGACAACTCTAAATTCTACAGAGAACCTCCGCGTATTCGGATACTCAAAGGATCCTTCTCGCGGGATCGTAAATTTTAACGGCACTGTAACCGCAAAAAACGGAGATACTTGGAAAGACTTTTCAAGCGCTTATGCAACAGTCAATATAAACAATACATTTGACGTTGGAAAAGCAACTATCGAGTATGGCGTGTTAAACGTAAACGAAGGGGCAACTCTAACTGCCAACAACACAATCAAGGTTGGAACAAACGGCGAAATATATGTAAATGGACAAATAAATGCAACCCCAACCAGCACATCTGTCGACAATATTCAAATCGCAGCAAACGGATATATGAAAGTGGGGGAAACCGGCTCCATAAAGCTTGAGAAAGGCTACACCCTCATCAGGCTATACGGCACGCTTGAAATAAACTCCGCCGAAGGTTCAATTATCTGCTCGAGATACCTGCGCATGTGCAACGGAGGCAAATTGATTCTAAACACTTCCAACGCCTTAAAAGATTCCGAAACGCAATACGCCACAATATGGCTTTCTGAAAACGGAAGCTCTGAAATAGTTGTAAATGCCGACAATCACTTTAGGGGAATATGTTTTAGAACCGACAACGGAAGCAATTATTCCGATCTTACTATAACTTTGGGCGAAGGCTGCAATACGCTTATCTTTGACAGCATTTCAACTGTATGCGACACAAGCCAAGGATTGCTCTTGGGCGACAATAAACTTGTATTTGTAAACTTTGAAAACAATAAGATTAAAGTCCTAAATTCCGTCCGCGACGAAAATGAACTAAAAAATATTTACGCGGAAGGTTTCGAGGATGGCTCATTCTATTTGGAAACCGCCGACGACGGAGGATACTGGCTTAACGCCGTGGCAGTTCCGGAGCCGGCAATGGCGGCCGCTTTCGCGGCGATGCTTGCGCTAGGGATTGCAGCTTTGCGCAAGAACAAACAATAAAATAGATTTTCATTAAAAAAATGAAAGGGGAAATCAAAAGCCGGATTTCCTCTTTTTTATTCTTAATGTTTCCATCCGCCTCCATACCCTTTCCCGCCAAATCTTCTTTTTAATGCAAGAAAAAACAATCTTCGTCAAATTCGGTGGAACTGGAAAAACAATGCGGCATATGCCACTAACTTTCATTGACTTTGGTGTTGCCGCTTTTGCTGCTGCCCCCCCAAAAAAGCCATCCCTTTATTTAACCGCCTTAAAAAAAAATTAATTTAAGCATCGTACGTTTTCTATAGGCAGACGCAAAAAAAGCGGATTGACTTGCCAATCCGCCATTAAATTCAACTTTGCTAAAATAATCCCTATGCTATGACCTTGTTTAACGGATATTCCACTATGCCTTCAGCTTGGTTTGCCTTCAAAACGGGAATTAAATCGCGAACAACTTTTTCGTCCACGATTGTCTCAACCGCAACCCATGCAGGATCCGAAAGCTGCGATACCGTGGGTTTGCGCAATGCCGGAAGCTCGCCGATAATTTTTGCCAAATTGCCTTTTGGTAGATTAAGCTTTAAACCTACTTTTGTGCCTGCGTCTAGCGCGGCCTGCAAGAGCAGCGCTATAGATTCTATCTTGCGGCGCTTTTCGGGATTCTCCCAAGCGGCTTTATTTGCAATAAGCTTGGTATTTGTGTAAAGCATTGTGTCTATTATGCGCAGATTGTTTGCGCGCAAAGACGACCCCGTTTCAGTGATGTCGGCAATTGCGTCTACAAGATCCGGAACTTTGACTTCAGTAGCCCCCCATGAAAATTCGACCTCGGCATTTACTCCTTTGTCCGAGAGAAACTTTTTGGTGACATTCATAAGCTCGGTAGCAACGCGCTTGCCTTCCAAGTCCTGCACAGACTTTATATCTGAATCTTCCTTGACGCAAAGCACCCAGCGGGATTTCAAAGCCGTAGCCTTGCTGTAAATTAGGTCGCAGACTTCAACAACATCGCTATTATTTTCAAGAATCCAATCGTAGCCGGTTAAACCGCAGTCGAAAAAACCTTGTTCAACATATCTGCTGATTTCCTGCGCGCGCACAAATCTTCCGTCCAACTCCGGATCGTCTATCGACGGCTTGTAAGAGCGAGAACTCTTTGCGATTTTCCAACCAGCCTTGGCAAACAGAGCTATTGTTGATTCTTCAAGACTGCCTTTGGGCAAGCCTAACATTAAAAGCGGAGTGCTCATTTTTTTCCTTAAACTTTGCTTGTATGTTGCGCGCGCAAGATGCTTAAAAAAAAAGCGCCCGCGCGCTTTAGAAAAAAGGTGGTGCGAGCAGACAGAATCGAACTGACATCAGCTGTGTGGAAGACAGCGGTTTTACCACTAAACTATGCTCGCTTTTAAGAAATTTTGAGTTGGCAATACTTATTATTTTTTTCTCCGCGTCAAGCTCTTTATTTGTTTTTTTTATAAAATTTCAATTAGTGCTATGCCGCGGATTTGAATGCCACCTCTATGAAAAAATATGCAGCCATGGCAACTACAAGCATAAATTTTACAACAGAAGCCAATAGCGATCCAATAAAAGCGCCTATGCCGGCCTTTCCCGCCGCTTCCACTCCCACGCCGCCAATCAATTCAAAGGCAAACGCGAACACCAACGGAGCTATAAAAATCCACAATAGTTGAGGAGGAATAAACATCCCAACAAAAACTCCGACAAAAGCTCCGGCGCATCCGCGCCACGTAGCGCCGAATTTCTTCGCGCCCCAAAAAGACATAACAAAATCCAATATTTGCGCTATCGCAGTCATTACAAGCGCAAAAATAACGCATCCCCACGAAATTTCCTCCGGCAGGCACAGTTTGTAGACAAGAATCGCCAAAAAAGCCAACGCAGGTCCTGGAATAACAGGGGCGAAAGATCCCACAGCCCCTATGAGCATAACAATTCCCACTAGCACAGCGGCGCCTGTATTTATTATAATATCTCCCATTTATGGCTTGAAAATGACTATGATTTTGTTTTTATCAACTAAAAGATTAAAACTTTTAGACTGCCCATTTATGAATAATCAAGACGACGGAAAATTATTGGAAATCTTGCAGCAGGAAAAGTTCCTTGCTTTTTTCGATTTCTGCAAAATAGGCGAAAACGGCGAAAGCGAACTCGACGGCCTCTGCAAAGTCGCCCAGCCTCAAAACATAGAAAACCTGGACTACATCTCCCTGACCTTTATATTTGACACTCCAAGCGAAGGCAAACAAGCGCTCGCGAGGCGAATAATGGAAAAATTTACAACCGACGTTTTTAGGAAAAACCTTTCAAATGTCTATGCCGTGACAAACGTCCCCGCCATGGTAAGGCAGACTGAAAACTATATACATCAAATCGACATCATTTTCGCATCAAAAGTCACCGAAGATATTCGAGAAGTTGTAAAGAAAATAGTATATATTGTAAGAACCTCCGGCGGTCTAGGCACGGAAGTTCCGCAATGGTGGGACGAGACCTCTGAAACTCCCAAGCAAACCGAAGCAGAAAAAGCCAATTGGTCTGCTAGAATAAAGGCTTTTTTGGGCATAAAAAAGTAGAATTTAAGCGCGGACGAACTTTACAAATATGCGCGCCGTTTCAAGAGATTGAAGCGGCTGTTTTTTTAGAAGACAATTAAAATCAATAACATAAAAGCATATCGTTTTAAAATATGGATATTTGGTTCCACCCTGCCAAAGAAATTGAATCTCTCGTAAAAGAATGCGGAAAAAAGGCCGGATTTCCCAATGATTTTGATCCTCAAGTGCGCCCGGCAGACCCCCGCTTTGGCGACTTCCAGGCCAACGGAGTCCTTGCCTGCGCAAAGGCTTTAAAGGCAAATCCCAGAGCTCTTGCCCAGAAGTTGGCTGATGAGATAAAGTCTTCTCCTGATTTCGATGGAGAACTAATAGAAGTTTCGGTTGCCGGTCCTGGATTCTTAAACTTTGCCCTTACAAAAAAATTCCTGAAAGCATGGTTGGCTAAGTTTAAAGGCGAAGCCGAGTTAAAATCTGCGGCTGGCAAATTTTACAACGGCAAAAAAGTGGTAATAGACTACCCGTCCCCAAACACGGCAAAACAAATGCATGTCGGACATTTAAGGCCGATGGTAATAGGGGAAGCTATAAAACGGCTGCTAAAGTTTTGCGGCGCAGATATAATCTGCGACAACCACATTGGGGACTGGGGAACAAACTTTGGGATTCTTATTTACGGAATAAAGACTAGCGGCTACAAACTTAATCCCGAAAACGAAAATTCCCTGGAGGATTTGGAGCAAATGTACAAGCGCGGCAGCGCCCTGGCAAAAGAAAGCAAAGAAGCCGCTGACGCAGCCCGCGCGGAGCTTGTAAAGTTGCAAAATGGAGACGCCGAAAATGTCGCGCTTTGGAACGCCATAAATAAAGTAAGCACAGTCGCGTTTGAAAAAATGTACAAACGGATGGGGCTTACAGTGGACATTACATTGGGAGAATCTTTTTACCGGGACAAAGTCGGCAGAATATACGAAGAATTAATAAAAACCGGAATAGCCGAGGAAAGTTTAGGCGCTCTTGTCGTATTTTTGCGCGAACACGAACGCTTCAAGACCCAGCCGTTTATAATCCGCAAGAGCGACGGGGCGTCAAATTACGCATCAACGGACTTGGCAACCCTTCTCTACAGAGTAGAACATTTCAACGCCGAAGAAATCGTATATGTCACCGACGGAAGGCAGCAAGACCATTTCCAACAGCTTTTTATGACTGCCGCAAAATGGTTTGCCGCAATGGGATACAAGCTGCCAGAACTTAGGCACGTGTGGTTTGGAACAATTTTAGGAGAAGGCGGAAAGGCGATAAAGACAAAAAGCGGCGAACCAATAAGGTTGCGCGCGCTGTTAGACGAGGCCGTAGCTAGGGCAAAGTCCATAGTAAGAGAAAAATCCCCCGACATGCCTGAAGACGAAGCCAATAAGATAGCAAATACAGTCGGTGTAGCGGCCCTTAGATACGCCGATTTGGCTCAGAATCGAACCAGCGACTATGTTTTTTCATGGGAAAAGCTTCTAGCTTTCGACGGCAATACCGCCCCATACCTGCTCTATGCAGTAGCAAGGATTTACTCAATATTCAGAAAGACCGGAATGAATCCCGATGCCGACTACGCGGCAGAAGCCGCCGATCTCGAAACTGAAAGAGAGGTTGCTCTGGCGCGGAAACTCCTGGCGCTTCCGGCAGTTTTTGAACTCACCCTTGCCGAATTGCGCCCCCACTTCTTGTGCACCTACCTTTATGAACTTGCCGGGCTTTTCTCTTCTTTTTATAATGCCGATAAAGTAATTGTTGAAGACAAAGCAGTAATGGCCAAGCGCCTGATGCTGTGCGCCAGAACATTGAGAATCTTGGAAACGGGACTAAAAATGCTGGCTATTGAACCGTTGGAGAAAATGTAGTATGAAAATAAGCACAAAAACCGGAGACGCCGGTAAGACAAAGCTGATGTTCGGCAGAGACGTTTTTAAATGCGACCAGCGCGTATGCGCGTACGGAGCTCTCGACGACTTCTCGGCGACGCTCGGATTGGCCCGGTCTTTCGCAGGCGAAGATCTATCTGCCTTTATAAAAAACATCCAGCAAAAGCTGGTGTTTTTAATGACTGAACTGGCAACTTCAAACGAAGACTTTAATAAGCTAGAAGAAAAGAATCTGCGTTTAATAGGAGACGGAGATTTAGAGGAAATTGAAAATAAGATAGACTCAATTGAGCGCGACTCCACAATTTTCGACGGATGGACGTATTCCGGAGAAACCCATTTGCACGCAGCCTTGGAAATGTCGCGCGCGCGTTGCCGGGCGGCCGAAAGGGAAATAGTAAGGCTGAACATGCAGACTCCACTTCCGCGAAAAATGCCGCTAGTTTATATAAATAGGCTTTCGGATTTGCTTTGGCTTTTGGCACAACAATCCATAAAGGACAAGTCTTAGCGCGCCAATCTTAGCGCGAAAAAAACCTAAAAGTTAAGACATATCCCGCTTGGCGTTTCCAATTCCTGAAAACAACCACGGGACTTGATGTAAAATTCCGCAGGCTCGTCAAAGATGCCATGGATTTAAATTTTTTTACTTTCGGTCAGGCCTGCGAGAAATACTCCTGCAAAAAGCAGCACTTCCAGCGCGGCAAATTTACAATATCGATTTAAGCGAGCTTCCTAGAACAGACAGCGGTTCCGCAAGAGGTCTCGCGTCAATGTGAAAAGTATCCTGAGCCCATCTGTTTTCCGTATTTATGCGGGCAAATAAAATATTGTATCCGCATAGATGTATCGTTTTTGCGATTTTGTAAAGCAGCCCAACCCTGTCCGGAGTTCTAATATCCAGAATAATTTTTCCGGACTCCCTGCGCATAAAGACATCGGAATTTACTTCGGAAGAAAATGTCCGAGAATCGCTGTAAAAGCGGTCGTTTATTTCGGAGTCCAAAGAGCTTGGATCGTTTAGAGCCGATGCTATCTGGCGGGCGAACCTCTCGCGAACGCGGGGATTTTCAGAAAGCCCGCCTGAAATCCCCGTAACGTAAAAGGTATCTATAGTTATGCCGTCGGGGCGCGTCAGAATTTTCGAGCCCAAAATATCAAGACCAGCCAGGCTTAAAATCCCAGCAAGGACGGCAAAAAGCCCTCCCCTGTCGTACGATACTACGCAAAGTTTGCTTATGGACCGGTTGGGGTCGTCCCTCCATTCTAGGATAGGCATGTCGGTTGATTTTCGGCGCAAGAGGCGCGCAATCATCTTTATATGGACTGCAACATCGTCTCTTCCGTGGAACAGGAAATAATTTCGCGGGAGATTTGCAAAATGCTCCTTCAAAAGCTCCGAGTGCATTTCCATATCCGGCATCGCCAGCAACTCTTTCATAACCCTTTCCGATCTGCGCCTGTAGGAAGATTCGCGTTGGGACTCCTCTTTTTGCAAATATGCAAGGGTTCCGCTGTAAAGCATTGAATGCAGGCTCTGCTTGTATGAATTCCAAAAGGACTCGCTTGTCCCCATTGCATCGCAGAATGTAAGGATGTAAAGGTATTTTAAATGCTCCTCGTTGCCGACAAGGCTTGCGAACTTTGCTATAGATTTTTCATCCTCTACATCGTGGAGCTGCCAAAACCGGGCCATTTCCAAATGGTTTTTTATGGCGAAAATTATGGGTTCGGCGTCGCTGGGCGGAACGCCTAGGCGATCCAACAGGCGCGAAGCAATTTCAGCTCCGACTTCTGCGTGCCCGCGGATTCCGTCTCCTTTCCCGATGTCGTGAAAGAACAGCATTAAATAAACCGATGCCGGAGACTTCGTAGACACAAGAACCTTGTGGTAATCCCAATAAAAAGGCTCTTTGCCGTCTTGGCGCGCGCAGAAAATTTTGTCAAGTTGAGCTATGGTATTAAGCGTGTGCACGTCTGCCGTAAACCGGTGGTAAAACTCGTGCTGGACCATGCATGTTATATCTCCAAACTCCTCTATAAACCTTCCTAGAACGCCCCAAAAATGCATCATTTCCAAAGTTGGAAACACATTTCCCGTGCGCTCGAGAATTTTCAGGAAGGCTGCGTTTGTGCGCTTGTTGGAGCGCACCGAAGCGTCAATAAGATGCCTGGAATCCTTTATCATCACCTCGAGCTTGTCGCTGGGAACAGCCCCATATTCTTGGCAATACAAAAAAACGTTTATTAGCCGCGAAGGCTTTGTTTTAAAAACATTGTACCATACCGCGTCTACTTCCCCGCAGTAAATTGAAAATCCGTCGACAGTAAACTTCCTATTGCGGGGCTTTCTAGCACCCATATGGCGCATGGTCGCCAAAACGTCTCCTGGCAACTCCAATCCCATTCTCTTGCGGGCGGTTTTTGACACCGCGTCTATTACCCTAAATGAATAATAGATTTTCCGCATAAAAATCTCGACGCCCTGAGCTTGGAGAGTATCTGAAAATCCCAATCTGGCGGCAATTTTAGGCTGCGTTTCCAAATCCAAAAGGTCGTTCTCGCGCCCGAAATTGTAGTGCATATCGTTGCGGACGCGCAAGAGGAAGTCGTAGGCTTTAGAAACAGCCTTATATTCGGAAAGCGATATTATCCGGCGTTTGGCAAGCTCCCGAAAATCTGAAGACCCGAAGTTTAAAAACGTCTTCCATCCCATAGTTTGAGCATCACGCAAGCCGCCTATTCCGTTTTTTATATTTGGCTCCTGGAGATAGGGTGTCCATCCAAACTTCGCATGGCGATCGCGTTTGAGGCGCATAAGTTCACCAAAATGCTCCTGCTTATTGCGCGCGCACATTGCTTTAAATGCCCGTTCAAACGCGGAATAAACCCTTTTTGACCCGCATATAAAGCGGGCGTCCAGCATTGAATTTTTTGAGATTACGTCGGAACGCGCATCGGCGATGGCCTCGCGGCGGGTTCGGCTAGAATGCCCAAGCTTAAGCCCCGTATTCCAAAGCGGATAAAGTATTTCATCTACAATAAGCGTCTTGATTTCATCTCCGACAGTATTGTCGTAGAGAAACATTATATCAACATCGCTTTTGGGGCACAACTCGGATCGGCCGTATCCGCCTAGGGCGACTATGCAGAATTTGTCAGCCGCGCTGCGCGCAAGCTTTAAGCGGCGTACAGTAAAGTTTTCATACAGCTTTAAAATTATGGCGTCCATGCATTCCGCATGCGCTGCGCAAACCCTTTTCCCCGAAGCTCCGTTATGGTGCGCGCGCATTACCGCAGAATACGAACGCTGCAAGCAATCCCTAACTCTTTCCTGTATCGGCCTTCCGTTTGCTGCGCTAAGAGAATTTTTACAAATATCCCTTACCTCTTCTGACAACTTTTCAATTTGAAGCATTTGCGGATATAAATCGTCTATTTTCGCAAAATTAAAAAATGCTTTTGCGGCGCCCACAGGCCGGCACAAATTACCAGCCGTGTTCTTGCGCAAATTTTATGTAGTTTTCCCAATCGTAAGGCATCATATTGTGCGGGCCTTTCCGCAAATGGAAACCCATAGCGTCTCCAAGGAACGGTTTTTCGACTTCAAGGTTTTCCATCGACGGCATATTTTTTGTGCCGAAGAGCCGGTATACTTTTTCCGCCTCAACCAATCCCATTAACTCGCCTTTGGGATCTCCCCAATAATCCTCGGATGCGCTTGCGACATACACGAGCCTTGGCGCTATGCACGCAACGAGATTGTGCTGGTCAACAGCCAATTCGTTTTCCTTGCCAAAATATTTATTTAAATTGGGAGAAAACCAAAACGGGAAAAGCTTGCAAATTAAATCTATTCTTTCGCCGAACCGCCGGCGTGAAATCGCTGTTCCCATGCATCCCGGATTGTTCCCCAAAGTAAGCGCTACGCGCTCGTCCAAAGCCCCGGTTAGAATTGCCGTGCGCCCCAACCTCGACTGCCCTGTCACCGCTATCCTGGAAGAATCGATTTCGGGCTGTGACTGGAGGCAATCTATAATCCTCGAATTGCCCCAAGCCCATGCGATTGTTGCCGGGCCTTGGGAAAAACCAGAAGATTTATCGAAAATTTTATAGATGCTGTCGGCGGACGAATCTTCGCTTTCCTTGTCGGGATATATGTCTCCGTAGTGGGCGGTGGAAAATGCATATCCGGATTTCAACAGTTTTTCAACCGGCCACCTAAACCCCATTTTTCCGCGATGCTCCTCTCGCGGCTTATTGTCTTTAACTGTAAGGGTGGGATATGACGAGTTGCGGACCCATCCTGCGGGAAGAAATACAGCCGGATCGTCAACAACCGAATGGTTCCCGCAAAAATTCAAACCGTGAAAGACTGGAACAGGCTTCTTTGCGTTCTTTGGAATATATAAAAGCAAATCTATAAAGTGTTCCCCGCCGGCATCTTTGACGTGTATGCGTATTTGTCTGCGCACGGCAATACCGCCAAATGCATCGCCGCTTTCCTCGCGGAGCTCAAAGCGCATTTGCTTCGGGCGAGGAGGCATATATCCGTACATCTGGCTCTGTATATAGTCCAATACGCGCGGACGCACGGACTGCAGCCATTCAAAAGCGCTAGACGCCTTAATCTTTCCGTCGGGAGAAGCCAAAACGTCGGGAAGTTCAAATTGCGGAACTTTAGATTCGTCGTAATTTTCTCCAAAACGCGATTTTGGAAGGTTCCCGAAGGCTGCAGACGCAAAAAACGCAACAAGAAAAGCGCATAGAAAATTTTTCAGGCTCATGGTGTTAAAAAGATTAAGGTACTTCATATATATATGCTTTCAATTTTTACTACCATAAAATGAGCGCCGAATTTTTACAAGAAACAAAATCGCCCTGCCAATTTTTATCCCTGCATAATTTAAGATTTTTTGCAAATGCATCTATACGCCAAAGCAATTGAAAAATATGCCTAAAATATAAAAATTCATTGCAAAAAGAGTAATTTATCTTGTTAAAATAAATACGAATGGGCTTATAGCGCCCTTCAAAGAAAAACAATTCCTAAAATCATGGATTATAAGACAACCCTTGGCATAAACCCTGAAAACGGGGAAAACGAAGTTGCGGGAAGACCGCTTGTGGAATATGCGAATATGCGCCTTGCCGCAATAGGCAAGCCTGTGTTCGGAAGCGAAGACCAATATCCGCTCTTAAAACTCGCAAAGCCTCTCCTTGAAAATTACCGCGAATTTTCCGCGCGCGCGGCTGAAACATCCTACTGCCCGCCGGATGAGCGCATAATGAAATTTCTGGAACAATATCTGGACGATGTGCTGGACGAACGCGAGCCGCTGCCTTGCCTGCCGCACACGACATTTGTCTTGGACAGGTTCGGAACAGCCAGAGTCCTTTCTCTGGCACCCGACAATGACAGTTTTGACAACGGAATAATAAAATCCTATAGAATCCGCCAAGGGATATTGAACAATCCGCACAACGACAGGCGCACTACCGCCGGGGTGTTCCATGTGGCAGAGGGCGGATATCCAGTTCCGGCAGACAAAATAGAAGTTCCTAAAGTCGCTTTTAAAAATATGCTAAAAAACGCCTTTATGGCGCCGGACGAAATTCTGGAGCTTCCTTTTACATCAACGCAAAAAGAAAAAGCCAAGATGTGGGTGTCCCTTTTTCTGCGCCCGACCGTCTGCCCGGCAATACCTAACAAATGCAAAGAAAAAAGTATGGAAATACGTTTTTTTGCGCCGGGAGGCTTGGTGAGCAATTTGGATTTTGTGGAGAGTATATTCGGCAACGCCGGAAATCCCTACCTGCGCAAAAACGACTCGTCTCTATGCTACGATTCTTGGACAGGCCACACCGGCTGTATAATATTAGCTCCCCATTTAGTCAATATTAGGAAAAAAGATCTGGGGCTTCCCCACATCTCTGAGGCAACAGAAAGGCAAAAACGCGACGGAATGTGCTGGAGCGACGAAAGCGAGCTATATAACAATGGAAAACCATTTAAACTTACTGCGCGCTCTCCCCAAGGAATAATAGTGACGCTAATAGCCGACAATTACTTTGGATATTCAAAGAAAGAAATTAAAACCCAAATCAGTTTTTCAGCCAACCTGTACGGTCAGGCCGAAGAAGAACACAGCGGGGGGGCTCTGGCTTTCTCCAGCCGCGACCTCGGCGAAGATTTCTATTCGACTTCTTACGAGCCAAATACAAAAAGCAAATTTTCGGATTTAGTCGAAATTCTTGGCGACAATATAGAAGTCTTTGAAGACGGATGGGCAAGAGACAAAAATTATCCCGATGTCATTTACGTAAACGAGAAATCATATTTTTCTCTAAAAACCCAAACCGTATCTTGGCAAAAAGACGGAGTTGAAAAATCCATAAAAATTCTTCCCGGCCAAGTCTATATATCTCCTGCAGGCTATAAAGTGGAAATGTCACGCCCTCACGAAAGCCGCAGATGGAGGCTTGTTGGAATAGCCGAGGAAGGCGTCTATTGCCACAAGCCCGCAACCGTTTCAGGAGGCGGAAAAAGCGAAATCTCTAAAGACATTTCCGACGCCATAATCCACGGTCCTGCAATGGTGGCAAACTTTAAAAGCGATATTGAATGGGTTGCAGAAATCATCAACAAAAACTACGGGGACCGAAACAAAGATCCGTCGCAAAATAAAGGCCCTGACAGCCGTCCAATATTGGATTCGCGCCGCACAATGGGATCCGTCGTAAAGCTTCTTACTCCTTCGGACGATTTCACAGACGAATACAATAAGTGGCTTTCGACATTACCGTTTTACATCCGCGAATTTGTGCTTACCGTAAAGCGCCATTACCGCCCGGAATGGAATGGAAATTGGCAGGATAAGTTTTCGGTCGACACAATAAACGGCACCGGCGGCAATACTTTGAAGTATAAAAATGCAACCGTGCTGACATCGTACCTGAGAATAGGGTTTACCGAAGACGGCTCATGGCGCACATTCAGCTTGAGAAAAGACTTTGCTCCGTCAATAAAACTTCAAATGGAGGACGATATAACCACGTCTGTTGTAGTAGACGGAAGTTCGGTGGAATATCTTCCAAAGGGAATCGCTGACAAAAAGACATCTGTGAAATTTACGGAAAACTGCGAATACAGGCTGTTTCAGCGCCCGGACGAAGCCATTGTGCGCGGATACGACAAGCGCGCAGAGTCGGACATGTCAAAGAAGGGAATATTTATCTCAAATTACGAACCTCTGACAAGGGCACAAGTAAAAGAAATGAGCGAAGACGTTTTGCGCTTCGACAAATTCACGCGCCCTATGCGCGAAAATTTGGAAAATTTCTTAAAAGAGGAACGCCCAGACTATGTTGTATCGTCCGCAAATCCCAGGATAATTGACGGCAAACCTAGCAAAAATGTCAGATATCTGCAAAACAGGGATGACATAGTAAATCCGCGCAAATATTACATCGCAGACGTTGGCTCGAGGCTGTGCAGAAAAATTCCGGCAAATATGGCGGTTCCGCACCCTGTAAGCGCAGTAATTTCAGGGCGCAGAAACAATCCGGCCTCAGAAGGAATCCGCGCACTTGCAGTGCACGGTCCATTGCACTACCTTGAACTTCCGGAACTTTTTATGGAGTATATAGCCTCAATGACCGGAAAATCCCCATCCACGGTCGGAGCCGGGCTTGAAGGTGCAATGACAAAAGGACCATTCAATGCGCTATGTCCAGTCACCGATTTAAATAACGCAATAGTTTCCTTTGCCCTAACGGGATACGACGGATGGATAAGCAGCGCGGGATATCTCGGCCCTAAATACAGGATAGACCACGATATCAGCCTGCTTATACCTGAACTCTGGTGCAGGATGAGGTCTTCCGAGCGCAATCCCAAGTACTTGATTGAAAAGGGAATGCTTGAGCGCTGCAAAGATTTTGAATACAACGGAAAAAAAGTGCTGGCATCCAGGCTCGGATGGAGAATCAACGAAGACTTCGCAATAATGTTCTTTGGCAGAATTTTCTCCAGCCCGGCGTCAATTTTTACCGCCGATATGTTGCGCCCGGAATTGCAGGATATGGATACTTTTGTGGAAGGCATGGACAATATGGTAGGCGCCCACAAAAGAGCCGCAGAAGCATACTTTGAAGACGGATCTATTGAGGGTGCATGCCCGCCATTAAAAGCGCTGCTCTACATTATGAAAGACGGAAACTACCAAGGAAAGACTTTGGAGGATCCGGAAATCCGGAATTTGTTTAACTCAGAGACGATAAAAAATTCCGAATGGTACTACGAACGCCTTTTGACAAGGCAACAAATAGAGACAAACACACTCCAAAACGTAATAAACTCTCTGCAAAAACGCGCAGAGACAGACAAGTCTATCAACGACGAATTAAATAACGTACGCGCAACCTTAAAGCAGGTAAAAAGCATAGGATACCTAAAATCAATAGTGGGAACTATCGGAGCCGATCCATACATACTATAATTTAGGCTGTCTTGAAAAATAAAAAGCTCCGCAAGATTTTTTGCGGAGCTTTTTCGTTTCAAAGCTTTGATTTTGGGATTGCAATTTATTTAACCGCCTTGCGCCTGTAAACGGCAAAAGCCAACGCCAACATAGACAATGCCGCAGCAAATGCTGCCGGCTCGGGAACTGCCGTTCCGACCAAATAATAATAGCCGTCGTCCCACTCCTCGACTCTAAACGAACCGTCCTCAAAGCCTTCGGCGGATATCAAGTCAAGATTGTCGTAAAAGTCTCCGGATGCTTCGCGAAGGCCTTCGGACATTCTGATTTTACCGTTCTCAAAATTTACGAGAACAAGCTTGGAATCTTCATTCCAGAGATAGCCTTGGTTTGTGTCGCAAGCAACTGTAAGGTATTTCAAATCCAAGATTGCATTTGGATCATCCCCAAAAGTTATTGTCAACTGCGCGCCGTATTTGCCTTCGGCATTCATTCCGAATGCCAATCCGTTAAAAGTAGTATGGGCGTTAACTTCTATGTACGACATTCTGAGGTCGGCCTGATTGCTGGCTGAACTCATCCACAAAGAGAACGTGCGCATATTAGACCCGTCGCCGGCGTCTTTCCAGACATCTGGAGCATCGAATATAACTTTTCCGCCGCCGCCAAGCCTTATGGAACTTCCGCAACTAAAAGTTCCGACTCCGGATGCAAGCCTCAATACCCCGCCATTGGATATGTTTACATTTCCGTACCCGCCTGTTGTATTGAGTTCTCCAGCCCCGGCAATATTTACAGTCCCGCTAATGCTCATGTTGGCGGTATTTGTTCCGCTGGCAGTCAATATCATCTTGTTATTGATATTTAAAACGCTTCCGGCGCCCACCGTCACATTGCTCGAATCTTTGGCAAGGTCCGTTGGCGCAACCTGCAAAGCTCCGTTTACATTCATTATTGAATTTGAGCCAACCGTGAGAGCCCCTATTTTTACATCGGCACCCTCTTCTATAGTTAGGGTTGTTTTATTTACAGTCAAACTCTTATAAACGTCATTGTATTGCGCAGTCAAACTGCCTTGTATATTTACAAAAGACTGGGTGGAGGCGTATCCGTTTACTTGCAAATTCTCTGTTGAAAATACATTTGAATCCGAGGCAAATGTTATTGTCTTTGAATTTGTTCCTCTATAGCTATTTTCGGAAAGACCCAAGTTAATTGTATTAGTCCCTACTTCCTTTGCGACAGTAGTCCATGTGCCGTCCCATTCGCCGTCAACCATATTTTTCGTTTTATCGGCAGTTTTTGTCAGGTAGAGGTCTCCCCCTTGAACAGTCAACCCCCCGACAACACTTTCCGAATTGCTGCGAATATTAAATGCATCGCTCCCATAAAGAGAATCCACCGTTATAGTATTTCCATTTAAATTTAAAGTCCTGACCGGCGTGCCATAACTTGTCAAAAGCGAGGAAACTTGACGATCCGTATCCAATGTAAGGTCTTTACCTATTGCAACGCGGCTTGTATCGTCGGGAACTCCGCTTATGACAGTTGAAGTTCCCCAAGTAAGCTTATCGATAACCCGCCATGCAGAAGGATCGTCCCAAGTAGTGCCGTCACCCGCATATTCCCACTCAACATCGATAAAAGTATCTTGAGCAAGAGACATTGATGCGGAAGTAATAAACAGGGGTAGGTAATAAAATAATTTTGTGGGATAAAACTTCATAGACGTTTAATAATTTGATTTCTATATATTTCTAATGCTAAAACAAATATAAAGTCAATACTATTTAGCGCTTAAGGTAATAACAATTGACAACTAATAAATCCGGAAGCAAAGCATGTCTTTGTTTGTGTTGTTTTTTTTGCTTTACTGTGTATTCTTAATCGATAAATATAAATGAATTGAAACATTCTTTTATTTAAGGAGGCTAAATATGATAAATATCCCAAAAAACGCAAAAGTCGCTATGTTAATAGAACCTAAAAAATTTGAAATAAAAGAATTTCAAATACCCGAGATAGGCGACGATGAAATGCTTATAAGAGTAGAAGCATGCGGAATTTGCGGAACTGACGGCCATGAGTACTTGCGAGATCCTTTTAAGCTTTGCCCGGTTGTGCTAGGACATGAAGGAACCGGAGAAATAGTAAGAATTGGAAAAAATGTAACCAAAGACTCCGCCGGTTTGGACGTAAAACTAGGCGACAGAATTGTCACTTGCATAATTCCTTGCGGAACTTGCGACGTATGCAAAAATATGCCTGCGCGCACAAATCTTTGTTCAAACTGCGGAATTTACGGACTAATGCCGGACGATGAAATACATTTTAACGGCTATTTTGGCGAATATCTTGTCATACGCAAAAATTCAACATTTTTCAATGTCAACGGACTGTCGCTAGATATGCGCATTCTTATCGAACCGTCTGCCGTGGCAGTGCACGCAGTCGAACGCGCAAAAACCACGGGGCTTTTAAAGTTTAACACCAAAGTATTGGTGCAAGGATGCGGCCCTATTGGACTTTTGGTTATGTCAGTACTGCGCACAATGGGGATTGAAAATATATACGCCGTCGACGGAAACGATTCGCGTTTGGAAATCGCCAAGACGCTTGGTGCGTCGCACACTTACAACTTTACAAAATTCGCCTCTTTCGGGGAAATGCTTGAGCAGGTAAAAAAAGACACCAACGGACTTGGGGCTGACTTTGTATTCCAGTGCACTGGAGTAGCAAAAGCCGCGGCAAACGCTTGGAAATTCGTAAAACGCGGAGGAGGAATGTGCGAGGTTGGTTTCTTTATGGACGGAGGAGAATGCTCCATCAACCACCACTTCGACATATGCAACAAGGAAATAAGCCTTGTGGGGTCGTGGGTTTACACGCCGCAAGATTATCCCACTACATTCGACTTTTTAAAGCGCGCAGTTGGAATAGGTTTGCCCGTGGAAAAACTTGTGACGCATAAGTTCCCGCTAGAAAAAATTTCCGAAGCGCTTGAAGCCAACGTAACTATGGCCGGAATAAAAATCGCCGTAGTCAACGAATAGCAAATTGGCGAAACAAAGGCTCCGCGGCAAAAGTTGCGGGCCTTTTTGTTTTGCTATTGACTCCGGAAAAATTTTTCTAGAACGAAACTGCATGAAAAACTTATTTGCCGTTTTATCATTTTGTCTTTGCGCCATGGGATGCTCGTCAGCAGAAGTTCCCGAGCGCGTTATTTTAGACACAGACATGGGCAACGACAGCGACGACGCCCTTGCCCTGCTCATGTTTTATAAATATGCGGACGAAGGCAAGGGAAAGCTGGAATGCATTGCCATTAACAAAGACAATCCGCAAGCCTGCGTTGCAACAGACATAATAGCCCAGTACTACGGACGCGGAGACATCCCAATTTGCAGAGTTGAGCCATCTGCGGGAGTCAGCAAAAATAACGGATGGTTTCTCAAAGAACTAGTCGACGCAAAAAAATCAGACGGCTCGCTGCTTTTTAAACGAAAAATTACTGAAAAAACTCCCATACCCGAAGCCGTAAAATATTTGCGCCAAGTCCTAGCAAAAGCCCCCGACAAATCAATATCTTATATCTCTATAGGATTTCTGACGAATATAGCCAACCTCCTAAAATCCCCGGCAGACGATATTTCTCCGCTGGACGGCAAAGCGCTTTTTGAGAAAAAAGTAAAAGTTTTGTCTTTAATGGGAGCGGAATTTCTCCCCCTAGGAAATCCGGACCCTAAAAAATGCAATCCTGAATTTAACGTATCATCCGATATCGAATCTTCAAAATACGTCTTCAAACACTGCCCCGTGGACATAGTTTTCAGCGGGCACGAAGTTGGAGCAAGCATTCTTTATCCGCATAAGATGGCTCTAGAGCGCTTTGGAGAAGAAAACAATCCAGTAATGCTGGCATACGAAGTGGTCGCAATAAACGGCAGGAAACAAAATCCAAAAAACCTAACCTTGCCAACCTACGATTTAACAAGCGTCCTCTATGTATTTGAGCCCGAATTGTTCAAACTTTCCGAACGCGGAACAGTTTCAATCTACAACGAAAAAGGAGTCGCGCAATTTACAAAAGATCCTAATGGCAAGCACCGGTATATGATAGCCGACACTCCAGCCATGAAGAAAAAGATTTTGGATAGGCTTGGAGAGCTTACCGATGTAAAGCCAAAACAAAACGTTAAATAAAAGCCTTTATGCCTCCGACACCCGCAAAGCGCAAAATCCGCTGCAGTTTTCAGGGAGTGTTTTTTCGATAAGGCGAAAAAAACGGTGCGCTAAAAAAACACGCGAAACGCCAGAGCTTGCGCGCCGCTAGAAAAAAATCTAGCTATTTTGAGAGAAGCGCCAGTCTATAAGAGTTGCCTGGGGCGACTTGCGCCTATTCCACCTGTTCCAACCGAGTTTTACCGCCAAATCTATGGCTTTCCCCTCCGGAGGAATATTTCCGGCCATTCTCCAAGCCACGGCATTTATCCATCCGTTTTCTCCAAGCGGTATCTGAAAACGGAAATTCTGCCCTCCAAAAACTTCCGGCTGCTTGGAAAGCGTTATGTTTTTCAATGCAAATGTAGGTTCTCTATTTCCCTCGCCAAAAGGATGCAGAAGTTCCAATTCGTCTAGAAGCTCCAACCCTACGTCCGACTTGTCGAGAGTCAGATTTATTCTAATTTTGGGAGACAAATCGGCTGTATCTCCGTACTTTTCCAAAATGCTGCGGTTTATGCGCTCCCTAAAAATACCGACGCAATCCTGCTTTATGGAGACTCCGACAGCCATAGGGTGGCCTCCCCAGCTTCCCAAGATATCGTCGCCGCAATCCGGTATGCAGTTCACCAAGTCAACCCCGGCAATGCTGCGTCCGGAGCCTTTGGTATATCCTGCATCGACTTCGCCAAAAACAATTACCGGGCGGTAAAACTCGCGGCTAAGCTTTCCGGCTATTATCCCGACAACTCCCGGATGCCATGTGGGATCGGAAACAACTATGCAAGGATCCTCATTTAGGCGGTGTTCGTAAACTTGCTTCATTGCGTCTTCTAAAACTCCGCGCTCTATTTCCTGCCGCTCCTTATTTATATCGTTAAGCTCGCACGCGGCCCTATAGCAAGTGGTAAAATCGTCGCCCAAAAGCATCTCGAGAGGCAGTGATGCGTCAGCGAGCCTTCCGCTGGCGTTTATACGCGGCCCAAGTTTGAAAGATATATCTATAGGCGTAATATCCTCCCCCAAGGATATTCCGCATGCCTGGATTAGCGCCTGAATTCCGGTGCGGCGGGTGGTTTTCAAGCGTTTTATCCCATAGCGCGCCATAATCCTATTTTCATCCACAAGCGGGACTAAATCCGCCACGGTTCCCATCGCGACAAGATCCAAATAGTCTTTTAAGTTTATCTCCCAAGACCTCTTGTCGTTTCGCTGGCGCATTTCCTTTATAAGGCCGTGGGCAAGTTTGAATACCAATCCAACCGTGCATAACTGAAGCCATGGAGCCGCGCTGAAGTCAAAAACGTGGGGATTTATAAGAATATGGTTTTTATCGGAAGCGTCTTTTGCCTGATGGTGGTCAACCACAATCAAGTCTATTCCCTGGCGGCGTATATAATCTACGGCTTCAACGGCATTTGTTCCGCAATCCAAAGCTATAAGCAAATCGGGCTTGCCTCCAGCCAGAGCGCGCTCCAGAGCCGCCTTGCTTAACCCGTACCCCTCCTCCATCCTGCGCGGGACAAAATATGAAGGCTCAATGCCAAAATGCCGAAGTATGCACACAAGCAATGTTGTGCTTGTTATTCCGTCGACATCGTAATCGCCAAAAACAAGTATTTTTTGTTTTTTCTCTATGGCGTCTATTATGCGCAAAACTGCCGCGCGCAAATTCTTTAGGCTAAACGGGTCGTCTAGGTTGGCAAGCTTGGGGCGCAAAAACATTTTTGCGCGCAAAGGGTCGGAATATCCGCGCTCTAGAATCAACGCGGCAAGCAGGGGACTGACGCCCAAATACGAGCCCAAGTCCGCCGCAAGTTTTTTATCGTATTCAACGAATTCCCACTCCATTCTTTTAAAACTAGCAAAACATAAAAAAAAATCCACTCAAATTTTTATTCGGCCATAAAAGTCCCAATTGTATCTCTTTTCTAAAACCCGCCAGTTATTTGTCATGCGCAAGCTCTAAATCATTTTATTCCTGTTCCCACAAAGGCAAAGCACGGGAACAAGCATATTAAGTGCAAAGGTAAATGCGGAATATACAATAAAATTTTTTTAGTATTGCAGAACAATGCCGCAATATTTATCATATATAACTGTTTTTATGGTATTGGAGGATTCAAAGGGCCATAATGGCGCTGCGGACGGCAAACAAACCGTGTATTTCTTCGCGCGGACGCAATAAAAGCATGGAATCCGGGAAACCACTTCCATGGTTGATGTGCAGCCAATACTATTTAACACCATAAACAAGCCTTAGCGGCATGCATGACCGGAATGCGCATTAGAGCCTCCGTGGATAGTATCCGCTAGATTTTAACCGAAAATACAACGCTTATGAACAGTAATAAAAAACTAATATTGGTCTTTTCCGTTTTTGCGCTGGCATCACTTTCGCTGCCAGCTGCAAAGCTGGATGAATCTAAACTGCTGCTTAAAGACTTTGACAAACTGGAAAACTTCTCTGGGACAAACCTGGAAACAACCTCTGCGAGCGAAGACCTTAAAAGCCTATCTGTCGACAGCACGAAGACTGACGGAAAGCCCTTTGTTATAATAGGCACAAAAGCAGGACTTTTAAAGCCCGGGTCCGACTATACCGTGCGGCTTAAATACAAACTTTCTCCGAGCGACTTTGCGAAGCTTCCACACATGAAATTGCGCGTATTTAGCGGAACAAACCAACTGCTGAGAGAATACCACATGGGGGCTTCAAAACCATCGTCCTTTGTAAAACTCGCATTTAAAACCGATGAAGACGATCCAAATGCGACGGTAAGAATAGAAGGATTTGGGCAATTTTCTGGCTCCATAAGCTCCTTTAGCATAGAAAACGGGGACGGTGAAAAATATTACCCTGCAGTCGCGGGCGCAAAGCCCTACGAAGGCGATTTAGGCAAACTTCCAACCGGTTCAGAAGACTTTGAAATACAGCTTCCAAAGCCAGAAAAAGAGCTTGTAATAAACGCCGCCGATTTCGGCTTGACGGAAGACGCCACAAACGCAGCAACCATAGTCAACAAGGCGCTAGCCAAATGCAAGGAAGTAGGCGCAAGCAAGCTCATAATTCCCAAAGGAAAATATAAAATATTTGAAAACGCGCACATAAGCGTATCGGGATTTAAAGACTTTACTATCGACGGGCAAGACTCTGTTTTCATTGCCCGCAAGAACCAAACGTGCAATATGCATGTCGAAAACTGCGAGCGCGTAAAGATCTGCAATTTGCACATGGACTACGATTGGGATACGGAGCCGCTGGCGGCAATCGTGCAAATTACCAACATCAATATTGATAAAGGTTCGAATAAAACCGACATAGACGTAAAATTCTTGGACTACGACAAATACCCGATGCACGGACAAAATGTGCGCGTGGCCAATATGGAAAATTACGATATCTCCGCCAAAGCAGTCGGCCAGGAAGGCGGAAGAAGCATGGGATTCGGATTCAGCCCAGATGCAAAGTCTCCTGACGTGGAATGGCTTTCTCCGAACGAGATGAGAATTAAATGCAATTGGATAAATACCGTAGCCCAAAAAGGTGCATATTACCGCCTTCAGCACTATTACTACGGCATGGGGGGTGTCCAGACAGTAAGCAACAAACATCTCACGCTTGAAAACATGAATATCTATTCCTGCAAAGGTCATGGATTGATGGTAAGCGGTTCACAAGAATACTTCCAATTTATAAACGTAAAAATAGCCCCCCCTGAGAACTCCCCCAAACGCGTTATTACGTGCACCGCCGACCATCTCCACTTTTCGCGCTCCAAGGGGCATTTTAAAATGATAGGCTGTGAATTCGCCTACGGCTCCGACGACTGCATAAATATTCACGACCTCTCTGCATTCGGCGTAAAAGTTGATGAAAACGTAATAGAATTGAAGGCTGGCTCAATGCCTGAAGTTGGAGACGTTGTGGAGTTGAGGCACGGAGACTATTCCCCCGCGAAATTCAAATCTGAAGTTGTAAGCATCACCGTCACGCCCGACAAGAAAAGATACTTCTACCTAAAAGATAAAATTCCTAATCCGCGTTTTGACGGGTTTGTGATCTTTAACCGGGTGTACGATTCCTCCCATGTAATAATACGCGACTGCTATTTCCACAGCAACCGCGCGCGCGGGCTGTTGATTTTGGCGAGCGACATTACGATAGAAAACTGCAAATTTGTGCATAACCAGATGGGAGCCTTAAAGTTTGAATCCGGATATACATTTAACCTTTGGAGTGAGGGGTTCGGAGTAAATAACGTACTGGTAAAAAACTGCACATTTGATACAGTAAATCCCCAGGGAGTAGCTTACCAAGGCAAGGTGCGCGATGTATTCTTCGGGGTTTATATGCGGCGTGACCCGTCGTTTGAGCAGACAAAATATCCGGTAATACGCAACGTAATGTTTGAAAACAACAAGTTCAAAAACAGCTTCGGAACAATCGCGCTAATATCGTCTTCCGACAATATTATCTTTAAGGATAATACTTTTGAAAACACGACTCCCCGCAAGAAAGAACTGCCCTACCGCGGCGCTTTCTATATAAACCATTCAACTAACACAAAAATTGTAAACAACACTTACATAAAATCAGACTTGGTAAAATATCCGGGGATATTCGTCGATGAAGACACTTCAAAAGGCATCATTTTTGAAGGAAATACAATCGTCGAAAAATAGTTGGATTTAGGCGCAAAAAAAAAGAACGCGCCGGAAAAATCCCATAAAAAATTCCACGGAGCCTGGCAGGCTCCGTTTTTTATTATGCTTCTAGCGTTTTATAATCCGCCTGTGGCATAAATATAGCTGATTAGGGGGAGTAAATTGATTTGCCGTATTTGCCAAGCGCAACGCAAATCGGCACCAAGCGCAAAAGATGCATTTTGCAATGCAAGTAGCGTCCGCGACCGAATGGGCGGATTTTTGCAATATTGCGGACGCGCTTTGCGGGCGCGCAGCCTGCGATTTTTAATTCCGCCGATAGAAGCCCTCAAAGCGCAAAGGCATTTGGCAAAAACATCAATTAGCTTCGCGGGCGCAGGCGCGAAAACTTGCGGATTAAATGCATTGGCGCACAACCTTTATATTGCGCGCATTGCGCAAGGACAAAACCAAGTTCTCGGCGAATTCCCAATTCACATTGTCTTTGCGCACGGCGCAGAGACAAAACCAAGCCCTTGCAGGCGGCTTTCCCTTTGCTTTTGCTTTACTTTGCGCATGGCGAGGAGAATGTATATTCGGCTTTGATTCCGCCTGATTATATAATAAAAATATGCGCTAAAACTGAACAAATTTAAACATATTGGAAAATTTTATGTTATCAACGTATTAAGAAAGTACCGTAATGCTTTGTGCATAAAATTATCCGCGTCGCGCAGAATCCGGAACGCTAAAGGCAATTTCTCCGTATATGAAATTTTATAGGATTCCAAGCATTGCTGACACGTAAATTTCCGCAACAATTTCTGATAAAAACCTACATAAAAAAGCGCGCGGATTTCCCCGCGCGCAAATAAAAAGCAAAAACTCCGCAAACTACTATGCGTTTGCCAAACGCTTTTCTTTGACCTTGGAAGCCTGTTTGCCGATTCTATCGCGCAAGTAGTAAAGGCGCGCACGCATCGGGACGGAATCCCTATCGACTTCAATTTTGGCAATATTAGGAGAATTTACCGGAAATACGCGTTCAACGCCCTCTCCATAGGAAATGCGGCGGACAGTAAAGGTTTCGTGAATGCCGCTGCCCTTTCTGGCTATTACTATGCCGGCAAAAACCTGAATGCGCTCTTTGTCTCCTTCACGGACTTTCGCATGCACGCGAACTCCGTCGCCGACTTTAAAGTTTGCGACATCGGATTTAATTTGGTCTTTTGTGATTTCTTTCAACAAGTCTTGGTTCATTGTTATTCCTTTGTTTTAAAAATATCCTGCCTGCGCGCCTGCGTTTTTTCAATTTGGCATTGACGCCGCCAGCACTCTATTTCGGCGTGATTTCCGTTCAACAAAACCTCTGGAACTTTCATTCCCCTAAATTCCGCAGGCCTTGTATATTGTGGAAAAGCGAGAAGATTGCCGTTAAATGAATCAAACGTCAAGGAATTTTCTTCGCCTAAAACACCTTTTACATATCTGGCAATGGCATCGGCTATTACTGCGGCAGGAAGAGTCCCGTTTGTAAGCACATAGTCGCCTATTGAAATTTCCCGGTCTATCAAACAATCTCTTACGCGCTGGTCTATGCCTTCATAATGCCCGCTCAATATTATAAGATGCCCCGCATGCGACAACTCCGACGCTATTTTAGGAGAAAATTTTTCGCCGTCAGGACACATATAAATTCTAGTACATCCGGGAGTTTGCAAGGCCTCTATGGCGGCAAAAATAGGCTCGGGTTTCATTAGCATTCCAGGACCGCCGCCGTACGGGCGGTCGTCAGTATTCTTATGTTTTCCCTCTGCCCAATCGCGTATGTTATAGACGTTTAATTCAAGAATTCCGTTTTTTTGGGCGCGCGCAAGCATGCTCTCTCCCAAAAAACCCGAAAGCATATTTGGGAAAAGAGTAAGAAAATCAATTCTCAGTTTTGCGCCCACCAGCTATTTTTTATTTTATCGGCGGTAAAACCGCGAAAAACATCCTATCTTCGCGCCATATAAACGCCCTACACGCAAAGACCCGCTGCGTATAATAAAAGCAACGGGTCTTGAAATTCCTAAAAACGGACTTTTACTTAGCCTGCGATGCGCGGGCCTTTTTCAAGACGGACTTGACAGTGTCAGTCGGCAAGGCGCCGACTCCCAACCAGTAATCCGCCCGTTCGAGATTTATCTGAGTTGCGACATCTTTACCGCGGGGACGAGGATTGTAGAGTCCGAGATTTTCTACAAATTTGCCGTCGCGGCTCGCCGTGCTTTCTGCAACAACCACGCGATACATTGGATTATGCACGGAACCGTGCCTTTGTAATCTTATTCTAAGTGCCATAATTTATGTATTTCTTAAAATTGAAAGGAAATAAGCAATAGAATCCCCCTTGGTTTGTCAAACGCTTTTTTTTTAAATTTTAAGTTTATTTTCCTTAACCTCGAAAATTTGCGGAAGTATTTTTATATTTCAAGGAATAAAAAAAATCTCCCCGCGGAAAAGTTCGGCATCGCCGTCTATAAAATCTTCCGGAGGAGACTTGTTAAAAACAATTGCGGCTCTAGCTAAGCCTGGGGCCGCGCCTACTTCATTATATCGTCGTAAAATCTAAGTATTTGGCCGCGTTTTTCCGACTCGTTGAATTCCATAGCACTCTTAGGGTGCCTGTTGAGGAAACCGGTTATCATGTACGGATAATCAAATCCCCAGCCAAGCTCTTTTCGCATTGGTTCGATATGCTGTTCTATGCATTCCAAGAGCGGCCTCATGCGGTAATTGGGATTGTGCAGGAAACCGATAAGCATTTCAAGCTGGCAGTTGCCCGCGCCTCGCCCCAAGCCCGCAAGAGTTCCGTCAACCATATTCGCGCCAGCCACAATCGCTTCAATAGTGTTGGAAAATGCCAGTTGGAGGTTGTTATGGGCGTGTATGCCGATTTCTATTCCAAACTCCCTCGCAATCCGCATGTATTTTGCCATCAGGTAGCGGATTTGCTCGCTGTACAAAGATCCGAAACTGTCAACCAGATAAATAGCGCTTGCACCGCTTGCTCCTAACAGCTCAAGACCTTCGTCTAAATCGGCTTCGCGCACAGTCGAAACCGCCATAACGTTGACTGTTGCCTCGTATCCCTTATCAAGGGCGTCCTTTATCATGTCAACTGCCAGCGGAATCTGATGAATGTACGTTGCAACCCTTATCATATCCAGAGGGCTTTTAGACTTTTCGACTATATCTGTTTTGTAATCGCATTTTTCGGCGTCAGCCATGGCGGAAAGCTTTATATCGCGCTTGTTGTCGCCAATTATGCGGTTTACATCGTCTTCGTCGCAGAATCGCCAAGCGCCAAATTTATCGGGGGAGTAGATTTTTTTGCTGTTTTTGTAGCCGATTTCCATATAGTCAATGCCGGCGTCCGCGCAGGCGTCATAGACCGCGCGAACGACCTTGTCTGGAAACTGGCTGGAGTTCATCAGTCCGCCGTCTCTTATTGTGCAGTCGAGCACTTTTAATTCTTTCCTGAAGCTCACCCATCTGCCAGAAGAGCTTGAGGATCCGTTCATCGCTTTTTGATTCATTTTTTTCTAGTTTTTGGTTGTTGTGTTTTGTGCCACAAAAAAAAGACCGAACATTTCGCGCTCGGTCTTTTTTATATGTATGCAAATTGTTTAATATCCGCTTGCCGAACGCTAAGAGTTTAAAACGCTAAAGTAATAAAAGTAATAGCTGTTAAACAAGCCGCCCGAAAGTGGAACCCCAGACAAAACCGATGCCGACGCCGCAACAACTGCGGTATCTTTTGGATTTAATGTAGTAGCTATCGTTTTCATCTGCGTTTTTAATTTTGGTGCAATTAGGAACTTTCTTTTATGCTTTGCAAGCTTTTTTTATTTTTTTATTGGGATCACTTTAAACTTCGCTAAATAAACTTCTTTGTAAAGCAGTAGAAGTCGGAAAATAGAGGGTCGGCGTCGTTCGGGCCGGGAGCTGCCTCCGGATGGTATTGAACGGAAAACACGGGAAAATCCTTGTGGCGCAACCCCTCTACAGTGTTGTCATTGAGGTTTATTTCTGTCACAATCCCACCTGCCTTCTCTATTGATTTTGCGTCGGCGGCAAACCCGTGGTTTTGAGACGTAATCGATACCTTTCCAGTCTCGAGATTCTTAACAGGCTGGTTTCCTCCGCGATGCCCGAATTTAAGCTTGTATGTAAATGCGCCTATTGCGTGGGTTATAAGCTGGTGCCCAAGGCATATGCCGAATGTGGGATATTTGCGAATGAGCTTTGCTACGCAATCGTGGGCATATTTGACGGCTGCAGGATCTCCGGGGCCATTTGACAAAAAGACGCATTGGGGATTAAACTCCTCTATTTGTCCGGCTGGAGCATCCGCCGGGAATACGGTGACGTCGAAACCGTGGAAAGCCAGTTTTTTGAATATGGACAACTTTGCGCCGTAATCTATGGCCGCACATTTGAACAGCGGCATTTTGCGCTCGAAATTATAAAGGCTGGTGCCTTTTACAGTAAAAGGCTGGCAACTCCCGGAATCGAAATGGTACGGCTCTTTGCATGTCACTTCCCTTACATAGTCGACCCCCACAAGCCCGCCCCAGGCTCGCGCCTTCTCAACCGCCTCTTCCGCCGATATTCCTTCCGTGGAAAGGCACGCTTTCATGGTTCCAGCGCAGCGGATTTTTTTTGTTATGGCGCGCGTATCAACTCCGCTTATTCCTGGAACCGAATTTTTTTCCAAATATTCCTGGATAGTAGCCACGCTTCTCCAACTGCTTGCAATGGGGCTTACTTCGCGCACGACAAAACCCGACACTTTAACGCCGTCGGACTCTTCGTCCTCCATATTTATCCCGTAATTTCCAATTTCCACAGCGGTCATCGCAACAATCTGCCCGAAATAGGAAGGATCTGTCAGGACCTCCTGATAGCCCGTCATAGACGTGTTAAATACGGCTTCTCCGACTACCGTTTTTTTTGCGCCAAAGGCGCGCCCCACAAACACGCTCCCGTCTTCAAGCGCAAGAATTGCTTTTCCGTCTTTGCTCATAATTAAAATTCCCGGAAATTACGCCTATTTTTTATTTATTTACAAGCATTTTTTTATCCATCCGCTCATAGCGAAGTGGAACTCAATAGCAATTCGCTGTCGGGTTAAAAACTTGAAAATCTGATTTATTTGGCGCGCATAAAAAATTATCCTAAAAGAAATGCTCAAAAATTACAGGATCCGACAAACTACCTCCCCCAAATATGACATACTCTAATAGCTGCAGAACAGTAAAAATACCCGCCCGGAATATTCGACGGCACGCCAAATTTGACGATAGGGAAAAATACGCAAGCCCGCCCAAAGCACGCCCGATTTACCAAAGTTCGGTTTGTTCAGGCGAAGCCAAAGGTTTTGCGCGGATTTTTTTTAGGAATCCCGCTCTATGTATTTTAGACGCCCCATACAGCATTAATGCCTGCAAGTGCGCCGGAGTTCCGTATCCTTTGTGTATTTCAAATCCGTATCTGGGATAGTCCGCCGCAAGCTTAGACATGAGCCTGTCGCGGGAGACTTTGGCAACGACAGACGCCGCCGCCACCGCAAGGCTTGAAGCGTCGCCTTTAACAACCGCCAGATGTGCATAGGGAAACTTTTTCATGGGTTTGCCGTCTATTAGAACAACCGCTTTTGAAGAATCGGCGGACGGTTCGCCAAAAAGCGGCGCAACGCCTCCTGCCGGGCGAAGCCCCAAGCTATGCCTTTGGTTTAGGGAGCTTGCCGCGCGAGACATCGCAAGCTGTGTTGCCCCCAAGATATTCAAGCGCTCAATTTCTCCCTCCGACGCAAAAGCCGCCTCAAAATCGATTGCACCCGCCGCCTTGAGGTCTTCCAGCCGCGAGAAAATAGACTCGCGCATATGTTCAGAAATCTGCTTTGAGTCGTTTAATTCCGCAAGCAGCTCCAAAAATTTTCTGTTTTTATAAAGTGGAACCCCCACGAGCGCGGCTGCTGCGCATACAGGGCCAGCCAATGCACCCCTGCCTGCTTCGTCAATTCCAAGCACATAACTGCGGCCTCCGGCGTATTCCGCGTCAAATTCGGCAAGAGAAAATATTTTTTTATTAGCCGTCATCGCTATCTCTCATTTTTTCAAAGTACGGCAGGCGGTCTATCGGGACGTCGATTTTTATCTTTGAACCTCCGTTCCAAACTTTTCCCAAATCATCCTTCCACTTCCCCTTGGGGAGAGAAACTTCGCGCGAATCTTCAGGAGTCAAAACGGGCGCTACAAGATATTTATCCCCAAGCATAAACTGGTCTTTGCAAAGCTCAAACCCTTGATTGGGAAATTCGTATTCCATATGCCTTACAATAGGTTCACCGGTCTTTGACGCATATCGGGCAAGCTCTAAGATGTACGGCCCAAACTGCTTATGCAAATTGGCAAACTTTCTGCATATCTCAAGATGCTCTTTATCCAAAATGCGCCACGGGGCAACTGAAAACTGCATCATTGGCATAAGCGCATGTATCTGGCATGAACGGACTATAAGTTTCTGGTCTATCTTTGAAACGTCGATTGGAGTCATGTCGGGGTTTAAGAAAGAGCTGAACTCTCCGCCTCCAATCATATCCGGGCAGGCGTACGGATATCCCAATAGCCCCGCGGCCAGCATGTCGGGAATTAGCTGCCTTATGCCGTCCCACGAATAGGGCTTGTCTTGAAGCCTTTGTACCAGAGGCTGAAGCCCCATCTTCCAACATGCTCGGTATTCGTTGTATGGGAAGTCCAAACCCATCTTCGCCCAAGACTGGCAAAAGTCGGAAGGAGTCGCCCCGCCGAAAAAATCAACGCCGTAGGAAACGGCGGCTTTATCGCCAGCGTCAAACTTAAATCCGTCGACGCCGTACTTTTTCTGGGTTTCCAATAGTTTATTTTTTAAGTGTTCGCGCGCATCGGGGTTTGTGAGGTCGTAGCAGGCGCTCATTCCATTCCACCACTCGACTATAGCAGGAGAACTACCGCCTTTTTTCTTTAGCAAAAAACCGGCTTTCTTAAGCTCTCTATATTCGGCGGAATCGGGCGATACAAATGGGCAAATCCAGAGCATAACCTTGAAGCCTTTGGCATGGAGCCTGTCGGTCATTGCTTTTGGGTCGGGAAACTTTTCGGCGCGAAAATCAAAATTGCCGTAGTGGTTCTGCCAATTGTCGTCGACCATAAATACGCCGACGGGGAATCCATGCTTTATTATGTTGTCGGCATATTTTTCTATATCCGCCTGGTTTTGGTTGTACATCAATTCTATCCACGTGTTGTACTGTGGCATCGAAAAAAAAACATCTTGCGGGATTTTTCGGGGCGCATCAAAATACATTTTCGCCGCGCCGAGATACGCGTCCTTCAAAGTTTTGTGGGCTATTACCGGCTCGACCTTTTCAAATTCGCTTTCGATTGTAATAACCCCGTCTTTAACGGAAAATTTAAACGGCTTGTCGCTCCAAATATACCTTCCTTTTGAAGACACGAAAAGCGGAGCGGACTGGTTTAAATAATTGCTCGCTGACAGGTCTTTTTCATCAAAATTATCATAAGGCATATGCGAACCGAAAAACGTTGCAGCCCCCCACCATTTTTCGCCTTCCAGCGGCTCTATTGTTGAAATGTATGGCTGAGTATAAGCGGGAGACGCAAGAGCGCTTAAGGCAAGAGCGGATATAATTCTCCCTAAAATATTTTTCATGGCATCATTTTTTGTTGTTAGCCTCAGCGATCGCCTCGGCGGCAGTTTTAAAGTGGAGTTTCGCAAATTTCTTGAGGTTTTCTGCGCCGAATTTCTTTACTATTTCTACGGCCTGTTCGCGCACTTTGGAACCGGCGCCCTTGCCGAGCTCAAGCCCGCACTCGGATGAAAGCTTGCGCATCGCATAAATGTAAGTCGCCCTTGCCACGATTGAAGCCGCAGCAACAACCGGATCGGCTTCCGCCTTGGTTTGCATTTTAAGTTCAAAACCGGGAACATCCAACTGCTTTTGAACAAGAGGCTGTTTTGTAAATTGGTCAAGCATCCCCCAGGGAGCGTGGCGCTCGGCAAGTGCGCTTTTAATTGCGGCCGCATGCATCCACGCCAGCAGCTTATTGAGGTTGCGCCCGAACTTTATATACAGGGCGTTGTATTTCTCCATATTTGCGTATGAAACTTTTACAGCAACGCCCTTGGTGTTTTTTATCATTTTCGCCATCTTTAAAACGGCGTTGTCGCTAGTCACCTTTTTAGATTCGCGCAAATCGTTGGCGACCCATTCGCGCACGGCGTTGCCGTCGGCCACCACGCATGCCGAAACCAACGGACCAAAAAGGTCTCCCTTGCCGCTTTCGTCTATTCCGGCGTGAAGCTCGTACCATTCGGGATGCAAAACCTCGTCATACCCCATTTCGAACGCTCCGGTAATTTCAGGCTCCAACACAAAAGCCACAAAATCCTCAGTTCCCTTGCCCTGCACCACAAGCTTGCCAGACGTATATACGACCACATTAACGTCGCGGCTTTTATACGCAAACTTTGCGTAATCGACCTTATACGGGGCCCAAAGATGCTTGTCCAGCCACGCCTCCAATTTTTCGGCCTGCGCGTCTGTCAACACTTTAGTATGAAGCGTTTTCTTTTTCGGTTCGTCCGAAAAAAGTTTCTGTTTTTTGTAGGGATATGCCATTTGAGTTTAGACTATGCTTGGCGGCATGCGCCGCAATAAAAAAATAACGGTGCGAATCTTTCGCAAATTTTCCCGCCAACCCCGGTTCGGGGCATTTTTCGGTAAAATCGACTAAAATAAATGCGAAATAAAAAAACGCTTCAAGCATTTAATATGAATTGTATATGCGCAAAATGCTTGCACTTTGAAAGATTCTTTGCGAAATTTTTGAAAAGTATTAGGGAGAGATATCTTAGGAGGAATCTAAAATTATGAACAAATCAGTCTTAATCGTCATCTGCGACTTTCTGCTGCTCAGCCTTCTTAGCCTTGCTAACTTTGACAACATCCAAACCGAAGACGCCGCCGCCAAAGAGGAGGCTAAAGAAGCCGCAATAGAACAGTCTTTTACAGACTCGCAAATGCTCGACCTTCTAAAAATGTCTTTGGACAGCGAAAGGGACCGCCGCCAAGCCCTTAATACAGACGTAGAAAAGCTCTCCAAGTCGGCGGAGGAAACCCGACTTCAAGCCGAACAGCAAAAGAAGATTATCGAAGCCCGCGAAAGCGAATTGAAACAAATGGCGCTTACAAAGGCGCAATTGGAGAATGAGCGCGCGCAAATACTGGAAAAGAGCAAAGCACTAGAATCGCGGGTTGCCACGACCGAAGAGCGCAACATAGCCCTGCAAAAAGAGATTGTCGCAGCAAGCACCAGCCTCGAAAAAGCAGCCCAGGAGCGCATAGAATTGGAGCGCAAGCTTGGGGATATGCGCCAAATGGATTCCGCGTCTAAGATGAAACTGGAAGCCATACAAAACGAACTGAAGCAAAACAAGGAGCATTTGGAAAAGCTCAAGAGCGAAAGCGAAGCCCTTAAAAACGAAAACAAAGCCATAGAAATAGAAAAGCGTGCGCTTGCAACACAGCTTGAAGTTGCCACCACAAAAACTCAAATTTACGAGGAAAACCTAAAGCGCGCCGAAGCGCTTGTGACAATAGAAAAAAACGAAAAGGAAAAGATACGCGAACACGCCGAAACTCTTGCGGTTGGAGTGTCGGAGTTGGCGTCGTCGCAGGAAAAGCTCGCAAAAAATGTGCAGGACTTGCGCCCACAAACGCCGTCCGAGATTTTTGAGGGCATAAAAGAGTCTTTTGTGAGAGTCGTGTTCAACTACACTAGAAACGGCCTTTTAGGAAATTCCGAATCGAGCATAGAAATACGCGCAATTCCGATAAAGATAGACGGCAAAGTCTGGCTCATATTCGGATCCGGAGACACTGTAATCGCTCCTACGCCAAATGCGTATTACGCTCCGCAGACGCTTTCGGTTTCAGTATTGGGAAAAGCCTACCGTTTTTCTCCGAGAACCGTGTCGGCACTAAACGAGGACCCGAGGCTGTTGGCAATCCCCGTGCCCGACGAATTTATCGAAAAAGAAAAGCTGACGCCTCTTATCACGGCGCAAAAATTCTTCAATTTCAACGAATGCGTAGTGGTTAATCCCGCAAAATTCTATTACGGGCAAGTCCCGTTTAGGGCCGATTTTAAAAACAACGCATACGCGCAGCTCGACGTCGGGCTCCTCCAATCCGTATTTGGAACATTTTCCCCGTCGGAAGGAGACTTGGTGCTCTCTAGAAGCGGAAATTACTTGGGTTGCATGGCCAACGGAGATTTGGCTATTTTAATGCGAACATTCAGCCCAAGCAACTCGCTTAATGTAGGGAAAAAATACACGCCCCAGGAAGCCGCAAAGTTTGTTGGAGAACTGTCCGCAAGGCTAAAAAGCCTCCCGCTTTCGCTAAAATAGCAGGAACTTCTGGCTCATTCTTTATCGGCTTGGCAAAGTCCGTAATCTTTTGCCATTTTTACAATAGATTGCGGCGCCCCCATGCAAAGAAGCCTGTCCCCGGCGCCAAGCCTTTCAGAAGGATTGGGTTTGGAAGGTTCGCTCCCGCCGGAAAGCATTACATCCACAACTTTTACGCCGTATTTTCCCGGCATAGATGCCTCTGACAAAGTCTTTCCGTCGAGAAAAGACCCCTTTTTTATTTCGAGAGTGTCTAGGACGATTTCTCCGGACAAGGCGTCTTCATTAAAGTTGCGCGAAGACACTTTAGACAATATTTCCTCCGCGGCGGAAATCTCGCTCTCTGTTGCGCATAAGACGACAATATCTTCAGGGAAAAGCCTGGTGGAAGCGTCTATGTCGTAAATTGAAAATCCGCCACGCCTTATGGCGGCAACCTCTGCGCCGGTTTTCCTGCGCAGGCCGATTTCAGCGAGAGTCTTTCCGGCTGCGTCCGAAAATTCCCCTATCTCCACTTCCGCAACCGCCTTTGCCCAAGTGCGGCTAGAACGGATACTGTCGATTAAAGCGTTTCTCCTGTTAAACTCGGCATTTTCCAAATGCTTTTTCAAGACCGACGAAAATCTGCCCTCCAGCGACTTCCTGACACCGGAAAATACCCGCCTAAAGAAAATTGCCATAAATGCGAGGCTGACCGCCAGAATTATAGACGCCTCCCCTACTGGCAAAAAATTAAAAACAAACGCGAAATATACCACCGCGAAACCCGCCATTATAAAAGACGAGAAAACGCCCCTTAAGAACGAGTGAAGCCTGGCATTCTCGCCCTTTAAGAAAGCCGCCTTTGATTCCAGAGCGTCCACAATGCCGGCTGCGCATTTTCCAGAGTTCCGCAGAGTTCCAGCGAGCATCGGCAGAGAAAGAGCCGCCGCCGCAATCCATATTCCAATCGCAAGCCATTCCGGATACGGAGTTGACTCGCTTTCTATTATGCCCGCAATATACGCAGAAACAAACATCACCGCGCTAAACATAAGCGTATAAACAAGAATCGCGCCAATGTGCGGAATAAAAGCGCGCAAATTTCTGTTTTCGGCAGCCGAGCGCGAAACGCTCTCGACCGAGCTCCTGTATATGTCCAAAGCCTCCAAAATCTTTTTGGGGACCGTTGCGCGCGCAAAACCCATCACGGCCTCCGACCTTGCCGCCAAAAACGGATTTGCAAACACAGTGACAAACGATACTCCCATGGCTATGACCATTATGGAAGGCGACATGACGCCGCTAGAAATCCCAAGGCCGGCTATTACAAAGCTAAATTCTCCTATCTGGGCCTTGTTTATTGCGGCCAAATACGCGTCGCGGCAACGTACTCCGCCCAATACGATTCCCGCAAAGCACGCGAGAGTCTGAAATATTATCACGCCGCAAGATATTAGAAGTATCGGCATCCACAAATCCATAATCAAAGCCGGATTTATCTGCGTTCCTACAGATACGAAAAAAAGCGCGACAAAAAGATTTCGGAAGGGGTCGGTAATATGCTCCACCCTCCGCGAAACTTCTGATCCGGATATTATAGACCCCGCCATAAATGCCCCCAGCGAAAGCGAGAGATTCGAAATTTCAGCCAACTCGCCCAATCCCATAATAAGGCAAAAAATCAGCATTATTAGCTCTTGGCGGTTCCCGGATACGGCAAACCTGCGAAGAATGCGCGGAACAGCAAGCTTACCGACTACGAAAATAGTAATCATAAAACTCAATATCGCCAGTGTAGAACGGAATATCTCCGCAGCCCCGGGCAAACTACCCGAAGACAGCCCGGAAAGGACTACAAGCAAAAACACGGCAAAAATATCCTCTATTATAAGTATGCCTATTGCTATTTGCGCATACAGCTTTGAGAGGTCGCGCCGCTGGGCGAAAATCTCGATTATTACAATAGTGGAACTCATAGCCAAAACTCCGCCTAAAAACACGCCGTCGATTTTAGAGAGCCCCATTATTCCCGCCGAAACCATCCCCAAAACGCCCATCGCCGCTATTTGAAAGCTTATTCCCAGCAGGCTTGGCGCAAAGACCTTTTTAAGCCGCTCCAGGTTGAATTCCATTCCGACGAAAAACATCATAAACATAACGCCCAACTCTCCCAGCGCGGCAATGTTTTCGGACGAGCTTATCAGCCCGGTGAGCGGCGAAACCACTATGCCTACAATTATGAAGCCCAAAAGCAAAGGAAGCTTGAGCATCGAAAAAACGCGCATTGAAACCGTCGCAGCCACAACGATTATCGCTAGGTCTTTTAAAAAAAGTTCAGTAGAGTGGGCGTCCATATAAAAATAAAAAAATATCTTTTAAAGTATGTCGAGATGCAATAGCCGCATATTTAATAAATTTTGCCGAGAAAAAAAATGAACAAAAATTCATTTTTTTGAGTGTTTCCGTAAATTTTTATTGTTAATAAAGCGGCAATTTGTAAAGTTATATCGAAATTTTATAAATTAAGGAAAGATAAAAATGATACCAGATATTTTGGCTGAAAGATATGCATCCCAAGCAATGAAGGATATTTGGAGCGCAGAAGGCAAAATCCTGCTCGAACGCGACCTCTGGATAGCCGTTATGAAAGCCCAGAAAGAACTTGGGCTTGATATCCCCCAAGAGGCGATTGACGCATATGAAAAGGTAAAATCCAATATCCGCATAGACAAAATAAACGAGCGCGAAAAAATCACCCGGCACGACGTAAAAGCCCGCATAGAAGAGTTTTGCGAACTCGCCGGGTTTGAGCATATCCACAAGGGAATGACTAGCCGCGACCTGACGGAATGCGTGGAACAATTGCAGGTTTACAAATCGCTGCACATCGTAAGGACAAAAACCGCATCGGCTTTGAATCTATTGGCTAAATCAGCAGAAAAGCACAAAGCAACGATTCTTGCCGCGCGCACCCACAATGTAATAGCGCAGCTTACGACTTTTGGGAAACGGTTGGCGGAATTTGGCGAAGATATGCTCAGGGCCGCCGAACGCTTGGACGCGCTTATCGATTCCTACCCCGTCCGCGGGCTGAAAGGCGCGGTCGGAACCCAGCTAGACCAGCTTACTCTTTTCGGAGGCGATGCTAAAAAAGCTCTTGCTCTGGACGAAAAAGTCAGAAAACATCTTGGAATACCGCACTGCTTTGGAGCGACCGGACAAGTTTATCCGCGCACGCTCGATTTTGAATGCGTTGCGGCACTCTACCAGATAGGTGCGGGAGCGTCTTCTTTCGCGAAAACCCTGCGCATAATGGCCGGCGCCGAACTTGCGAGCGAGGGCTTCGCAAAAGGACAGACAGGATCTTCGGCAATGCCGCACAAAATGAACTCCCGCAGTTGCGAACGAATCAACGGATTCCATGTAATCCTGCGCGGGTTTATGGAAATGGCGGCGTCGCTCGGAGGCGACCAATGGAACGAAGGGGACGTGTCTTGTTCGGTTGTGCGACGCGTAGTGCTTCCGGATTCGTTCTTCGCAATAGACGGGCTGCTTGAAACATTCATAACAGTGCTGAACCAAATGGTAGTAAACACGGCAGTAATAAAGGCGGAATGCGCAAAATATATGCCGTTCCTTCTCACTACAACTATAATGATGAACGCCGTTAAAAAAGGACTCGGCAGAGAGGACGCCCACGAAATAATAAAAGAGCACGCCGTTGCTACCGCCAACGACCTAAGGGCAGGAAAAATATCCGAAAACGATTTGCTGAAACGCCTCGCCGACGATCCACGCATGCCACTCGACGCCTCAGAACTTGGAGAAATAAACCGCGTAGGCAGCGCTGCCACGGGGATGGCTGAAGCGCAAACTCTCGATTTCTGCGAACGCGCGTTCCGATGGGCGTCAAAATGCCCGGAAGCAGCTGACTACGTCCCTGCACCAATCCTATAAAGTTTTCCTGTCGGACGCCGCTAGGCTACGCCGAGAAATCCGATGCGCCAGAGAGAAAACGACAATTTGCCGATGTTTAAAATACTAAAAGAAAGCGCCAAGTCGCGCGCGAGGCGCGCGACGCTAAAAACAGCGCACGGGGAGATACAAACTCCCGTGTTTATGCCCGTGGGCACCCAAGCGACTGTCAAGGCTATGACCCCCTTGCAAGTCGAGGAAACCGGCGCTCAAATAATATTGGCAAACACATACCATCTAAATATAAGGCCGACTTCAGAGCTAATCGCCGGCTTCGGCGGTCTGCACGGCTTTATGAACTGGGAAAAGCCTATACTTACCGACAGTGGCGGATTTCAGGCTTTTAGCCTGTCTAAGCTGAGAAAAATCACTGAAGACGGAATTGCGTTCAATTCGCATCTGGACGGCGCAAAAAAATTTTTGTCCCCGGAATCTTGCATGCGCATACAAAAGAATCTCGGTTCCGACATTTGCATGGTTCTAGACGAGTGCATTCCATACCCGTGCGAAAAAAAAGCCTGCTTAAAGTCGGTAGAGCGCACGCTAAGGTGGGCTAAAAGATGCCTCGAAGAATACCGCAGCATAGGCCTTCCAGAGGCGCAAAGGCTGGCGTTTGGGATAGTCCAAGGCGGATGCTATGAAGATATCCGCCAATACTGCGCGGAAAAACTTTCCGAGATGGATTTTCCCGGATACGCCATCGGCGGCGTAAGCGTCGGAGAGCCTGAAGAACAAATGCTTTTCCAAGTGGACGTATCCGCGCAAAAGCTTCCACTGCAAAAACCGCGCTATGTCATGGGAGTTGGAACTCCTCCGCAAATATTAAAGATGATAGCCCTCGGCGCCGACATGTTCGACTGCGTCATGCCAACGCGCCTTGCACGCCACGCGTGCGCCTTTACCCTAGACGGAGAAATCAACTTAAAAAATGCCAAATACGCCCTGGACCAATCCCCTCTCGACGAGTCTATCCCAAGCTATGCCTCAAAATTTTCCCGCGCCTACATACGCCATCTTATAAAATGCAACGAAATGCTAGCCTGCACGCTGCTTTCAATCCACAATATTACTTTCTTTCAGGTTTTGACGCGCCAAGCCCGCGAACATATCGAATCCGGAGATTTTGAAGAATGGAGCGACGCATGGATTGCGCGCTACAACGCAAATAACGCCAATTAAAAGAATATGAAAATTACCCTAATGCGCCCATCGCCGGCAGACGCGCTTGTCGGAATAGACTTTAAGCACAAGTACTCGGACATCTATGAACACGCTCAAAAAGCTAAAAGCGCATTCGCCGACGGGACTAAAAAAGTCGCGATTTTTGCGGAAAACTCTCCTGAATGGGTTTTTGCCCTGTATGGAGCGTGGATGGCTGGCGCGGCTGTCGTGCCGATAGACGCCAAGTCGTCTCCCGAAGAAGCCGCTTTCATAATAGGCGATTCGGAGGCGGAGACTCTGTGCGTCAGCCGCGACAATCTCCAAACCGCAGAAGACGCTTTGGGCGCGCTGGAAAAAAAGCCGAAACTCCTAGTATTGGAAGACGTTTCAGGAGGAGACACTCCGAAAGCCGAATCTGGCTGGCTTATCGAACGCGAAGAATCAGATTTGGCGTTTATAGTTTACACTTCCGGAACTACGGGCAACCCCAAAGGGGTAATGCTTACTTTCGCGAACCTGTATGCTAATATGAAAGCCGTTTACGAGGCAAAGTATTACTACGAAGGCATACGCGTTCTGGCTCTTCTGCCATTTCACCACATACTGCCGCTTATGGGAACCGTGGTTATGCCGCTTTCAATATGCGGAAAGCTCGTATTCCCTAAGTCTCTTTCTCCAATCGATATGGCTGAAGCTTTGCAAAAATACCCAGTAGATATGGTGATTGCTGTTCCCCGTTTTTACGAGCTTTTGCACACTAATATATTGGCAAAAATCTCCCAGTCAAAACTCGCGTCAGCCCTGTTTAAAGCCGCAAAATTTGCCAACTCGGAATTTCTGTCCCAAAAGATATTTTCGGCAATCCACAAAAAATTCGGCGGAGAAGTAAAATTCTGGATTTCCGGAGGAGCGGCTCTTGACAGAAAAGTATGGCGCGATTTGTCCGCGCTCGGCTTCGGAATCCGCGAGGGATACGGCATGACCGAATGCGCACCAATTATAACTTTCCCGAGAATCGGAAATGTAAAAGTCGGCTCTCCCGGAGAGCCGCTTCCAGGAGTAGAAATAAGAATAATAGACGGCGAAATCGCCGTGCGCGGAGGCAATGTCACATCCGGATATTACAACCGCCCCCAGGAAACATCGGAATCTATCCGCAATGGGTGGCTATATACGGGAGACTTGGGATATATCGACGAAGACGGATTCCTCTTCATAACAGGAAGGCGAAAGGAAATAATTGTTCTGCCTAACGGCAAGAACATAAATCCCGCAGAGATTGAAGCGCAGATAAAGCGCCAATCAAAAGAAATTTTGGAAGTTGGCGTGTTAATGTACGAGAATGTTTTGCAGGCAATTGTCCGCGTGCCGCCAGAACTGCTTGAACGCCTAGGCAATGAGGGCGCGCACGATTTCATACGCAACAGCGCAATTCTTCCGTTTAACCGTTCGACAGCAACATACAAGCGCATAATCAGATTCGCCATAACCCTCGATGAACTCCCCAGAACGCGGGTAGGCAAATTGAAGCGCTACCACTTGGCGTCATATCTGGAAAATATTTCGGCGCAAAAACCGGCCGAAATAGCCCCGGAACCTTCATCGGACGTCTACGCCCTAATCAAAGGTGTTCTAAAATCGCAAATTTCCATGCCGGTGCGCCCAGACGCACATATGGAGATGGATTTGGGGCTGGACTCGCTCGGAAAGATTTCAATGCAATGTTTTGTGCGCGAAAATTTCGGGGTTGAAGTGTCGGAAAGAGATTTTGAAAAATATCCAACACTGAGAAAATTCTCAGAAATGGTCGAGCTTAACAGGGACGCCTCGTTTGAACCACAAACAAAAAATGTGACCTGGTCAAAGATAATATCCGCTCCTCCGTTGCCTGTATTGCCCAAACCGCATTTCTTACATTTTGCATCTATTAGCATTTTTAAATTTTTGACTAAACTGCTCTATAAAGTCGAAACGTCTGGACTGGAGAACCTACCTGAAACAGGCCCCGCTATTATCGCCCCGAACCACCAGTCGTACGTGGACGGATTGTTTGTGGCGCTCACTTATTCAAAGACGCGCCTTTACAGCACTTATTTCTTCGCAAAGCTCCGCAGCATAATAAAGCGCGGGTTCATAAGGGCATTCGCGCTGCGCAGCAACGTAATAATAATGGACATCAACGACAATGTAAGCGAAGCCATCCGCAAAATGGCGCAAGTCCTTCGCGAAGGCGGCCGCGTGGTGATTTTTCCGGAAGGAACGCGGACAAAAGACGGAATGATTGCCGAATTTAAGCAGAGTTTCGCCATACTTGCCAAAGAAATGAATGTCCCCGTTGTACCCGTTGCAATAAGAGGCGCGTATGAAGCTTTAAAGCCAGACGCAACATTCCCCGACTTTGGCGCCGCTATAAATGTCAAATACCTCCCTCCAATGACTCCTAACGCAGACGAATCATACGAGGATTTCTCCGCGCGCGTGCGCTCAGAAGTCGAAAGACAATGGGAAAAATTGCCCTCAGCAAAAAAATCGACGGAATCGCGAAGATAGCTTAAATCAAGCAACGGCGGCGGCAAATATCCATATGCGGCAAATAATGCGCCGCGAAAATAAAAATTGGCTACTTTTTTCTCCTTGCGACTGAAGTAATCAAGTATTTCAACTTATGAACCACGCGAGCCAACGGATAATGGGACTTGCCGCGGCGGTGGTCTATCTGCGACGGCAATGCTGCCTCATCAACCATTTGCGGCAATAAACCGAAGATCTCTACTCCGGTCTCCCAAGGAAACTGCAAATCCACGTCCAGAGGCCGGTAGAATACCGAACGTTTCTCTATAAATTTTTTTGCGCCATCCCTGGAAACGACATAAGCGGCAGTTCCTATCGGGACTTTGCGCCATGTCACCAATTCAAAATCCGAACCGTTCCCGCTGTCAATTCCCAGTCCGATACGGCTGTTTATCTGCTTTTTCTTTCCAGGCGCTATAAGCTTTATATAATCCCACTTGACTTTTATAGATTCCACAACAGAAGGAATGCGTGCAAACCCTGGCTTGAAAACCAAATCATCCTCAAGCACAATGGCGTAGTCGAGATTTTCATCCAATAGTTTTTTAAATATGCTTATGTGGCTCAAGTAGCATCCGATCTCCCCGCGGGTAAGCGGCACAAAATATTTTTGGCGGTTTAATTCTTTTGAGTAGCAACAGTCTATTTTATCTTGGGAGAGCAAATTTCCGTCAACAGCCGAAACCCGTTCAAAATGAACCCCCATAAAATCCAACTGGCGCCGAATTTCATCAAATCGTTTCGACGCTCCGTCAAGATTTATTAGAAATATTTTATAATTCATTTAAGTCCCAGGGAAAATTCCCCAAAGATGGCAAAGGCAGAAAAAGCGATACGTATTTTAACCGAAAAAGCATCAAATACCCCGCAACTAAACGACTTAATTAACCTAAGACGTTTTGAACAGTCAAGGATTTATTGCCGGCGGACAATAATAAATCTCCACCCCAGCACAAGCGCATACTCCCCCCGCGCAAAACGTTCAAATTTTACGCGCAAATAGCCTCTTCATAATACCGCAAACATGCAATCCTGCGCGCATCCAGTGCCCAAAAGGCGAAAAAATGCCCTATCTAAGCTCAAAAATAAATAAATTCTGTCTGGATTTGTAAAAATTCTATGGTTTAATTTTCGTGCTATGAAAAATTTTCTCCTGACCCTACTAGCATTCTCCACTATTGCAATCGCAATGGCTGCATGCAAATCAGCCTCAATAAACGAAAACATTGAAAAAATATCTGAAGTATCGAAAGCATCGCCAATTTTTCAAGATGCCAACCTAAAGAAAACTTATAAGAATTTTGAATTCTCTGCCAAACTTAGAACATTCCAAAATGCAAACGCATTCCTTGCCTTCCACACAGACGAAAATTTCTCAAGGGGATATAAGATAGCCATAGACAACAATCCAAATTCTCCAAACTGGTGGAGAGCCACGGGGAGCCTGTTCGGAATAAGAAATATCGTAAAAAATTTTGCAAAAGACGGTGAATGGTTTGAATTGAAATTAAAGGTCTCTGGCGCAGAAATTTTAGTCTGGATAGACGGACGCCTTGTTGTTGAATACATCCAGCCACAAAATCCTTACCGGCTGCCGGAATTTTCCCAAATGAAACTTTCGCAAGGATGCGTCGCCCTGCAACATACTGGAGGAGGAAAAGTTGAAATAAAAGACCTTGCAATTTATGAACTTCCGGAACGTTCCGACATCGATAACCAACAGGCAAACGCAATAGACGAAACATCCGACGCCGCCATAAGACTGCACCAAGAAGATTTCCCCGTTCTAGATTTCCATGTGCATTTAAAAGATGGCTTTACGGCAGATTGGGCCTTTGCAAAATCTAGAAAAATCGGGATTAATTACGCCATAGCGCCCAACTGCGGAAGGGATTTTCCTTTAAACACTGCAAAAAAAGCCCAGGATTATTTGGATAATTTACCTGCGGATTTTCCATTTTTAAGCTGCATGCAGGCCGAGGGCCGCGAATGGCATATATTGTTTGGGGAGTCTATAAGGAAACAATTTGCCTACGCCTTCACCGACGCAATGACATTTAATGACTTAAACGGGAAACGCACCCATATTTGGCGGGACAACGAAGTTGACTGCCCAATAGGCTCTGAAGAAAAATATATGGATTTAATTGTAAAAACCATATGCAAACTCCTTGCTGAAGAACCAGCCGACGTCTACGCAAATCCGATGAGACTTCCTTCAATACTTGAAAAAGACGCAAAAAAATATTGGACGCCCGAACGCCGCCAGAAAGTCCTCGACGCATTGGTTGACAGCGGCAAGGCGCTTGAAATTAATATGATTACAAAGCTTCCGGACGCAGACTTCATAAAAGCCGCAAAAGAAAGGGGAGTTAAATTCACTTTCGGATCAAATAATAAAGATTCGAATTTCGGAAGGTTCGAATACGCCTATGAAATCGTGCGCGAATGCAATCTCACTGCCAAAGATATATACAATCCCAAAAATAAATAAGACTTTGCACTCCAAGTCCATAATAAAATAATGTTGACTTTCTATCCCCGGCTTTTATTCAAAATAGACGTTACTGATGTCATGAAAAAATTATATTTTAGTCGCATATTTTTTTCTTCCGTTTTGGGATTGGCTGCCATACCACTTTCAGCAGAGACTTTTTTAATTTATAAAAATTCCGGTTCGGCTGCATCATGGACTGAACCCAGCACTTGGAATACAGGTTCGTATTCCAATCCCGTCGAAACCGAATATTACCCCGGCTACTACAACGAAGAACCCAGAGTAGATATGACCGATGCAAAAGTTATTTTTCCAGGCGGGAACAATAAAGACTGGCTTACACTCCATGTAGACGCCGACTTAACGATAGGCTCTATTGGGAGTGAATGGGGTATGTTCAACGTCACGATAAACATGGTTGAACAGGTGTTAAACGAAACGGAAGATTATTACGTAGATTCTGCACTGACAATAAAAGCGACCGATCCCGCCGCAGAAATATATGATTTTATAAACGTTGGCTGCGGTCTCACTATAGCCGAAACAAAAGTTCCAAACTCAAGCTTGTCTTTTGAAGGAGGAACTTTAAATCTCGTTGGCTTGCAGGAAGGTTCAAAAGGAAGAATTTCTGCCCAAAATCTCAATCCTACGGAAGAACAGACTCTTCCTGTATCTCTTAATTTTTCCTCAAACACTGTTATAAACAGCGAAAATGGCCTTATTTTCTCAGGAACCACATCTGGAAATCGTGCCGAATACAACGTTAATGCCACAATAAACTTAAACGGGACGTTGAATGTACGCAAGAATATCGGATCAGAAGAGACGCCGGAATGGCAGTATGATTCAATAGAGCTTGCTTCGTCTTCGGCTAAAGCCACAGGACTATATTTTAACATTAACGGAGAAGTAAACGCTTCTACATATTCGCACGCAAAGAATAACGAAACCAACCTGACCGGAACAATGAACCTCATGGGAACGCCTGTTGCCGGAGACACGAGCGTTTTTAAAGTGGACGGCGAAAACGGCGTATTCAACATAAAAAGCGGCGGCATTGTTAACGTGAATACAACTGGAGCAGATACTACTTATGTATCTGCATGGGTTAGAGAAGGCGGCACGCTAAATGTTGAAAGCGGAGGCTCGCTCTTCACAACTTCAAAATTTAAAACAAACAGTTGGAGCGGAACGAATACCGCGACTGTCAATGTTCAAAACGGGGCGACTATTACCGCAGACAATTTCTGGATTGGCTCAAATTCTGCGGTAAATATCGCTGGAAATATAACTGCAACCAACCTTAATTCTTCATTTTATTTATACGGGAACACAACAACTGTCACGCTTCAAAAAGGCGGTACTGTAAGCAGCGGATATTTGAACTTGGCTTACAGCACACTAATTGTTGACAAGGATGTTGCTGAGGGCTCGTGGAATTTAAACAGCGGCAATACGGTCAAGCTCGATAATAAAAAAGCCCGACTTGTTCTACACTCATCCAACGTATTTAAATCTCAGTACGGCGGGCAAGAAACCGTATATATTGGAGCCGCGTTAGGAGACATGTACTTGGATGTTTACACAAACCAAGACTTTAAAGCCTTGCGCTTTTCAAACAACACCACGCGGCCCAACGAAAATGTATACACATCGGATTTATACTTTTACATCGATCCGTCCGTCACCAGCATAACGTTTGAAACGTTTGCAAACGACACTCTTTGGAACGATACGACGCTTGAAGACATATGCCAAAAGCATTTGATATTCGACGGATTCAGAAACGGCGTAATATATATAGAAAATCCGGATTCAAAAATTGATTATTCCTTGATAAGCTCCTTAAACGGAGACTGGGTAAATTTCCGCATAGAAGACAACTACTTGGTTGCAGACTACATTCCGGAACCTGCTGAATTTGCCGCCCTGTTCGGCATTCTGGCATTGGGATTGGCGCTTTGCCGCAAGCGCAAATAACAATATTTCCTTTATGCAAAAACGCCGCTTGCGCAATCGCAACGGCGTTTTTTTTGGCGAATTTATTCTTGCGGATTATTCGGCAGACATCCTCTCGTAGAAAAACTAAATTTAAGAACAAAAAAAATCGCCTCCAAACATTGAGGTTGGAGGCGAATCCAAAAATACATACACATCAGGCGGACAAAAAACCGCCGACGGGCATGTCGATAATCATGCGGCTACTTTTTGCAACCGCATTTTTTCGCGCATTTTTTTGCGGGAGCTTTTTTTGCGGGAGCTTTTTTTGCGGGAGCTTTCAATGCGCATTTGCCTGCGCATTTCTTTGCGGGAGCCGCTTTCTTTGCCGCTACTTTTTTTGCGGGAGCCGCCTTCTTTGCCACAGCTTTTTTAGCGGGTGCTTTTTTTGCAACGGCTTTCTTTGCGGGAGCCGCTTTCTTTGCCACAGCTTTTTTAGCGGGCGCTTTCTTTGCTACGGCTTTTTTTGCGGGAGCCGCTTTCTTTGCCACTACTTTTTTTGCAACCGCCTTTTTTGCGGGAGCTTTTTTTGCTACTTTTTTTGTTGCCATGATTTTTATGTATTTTGGTTTATTTATTCACATTGCCCTTCAGGTAGAAAACATTAAGAGTTCTCCATTGGGATAAAGTGCAATGAAAAATTTTATAGGCAGAAAAACCACTGCGGAAGATTTTACAATTAATCTTTGAAGCGCATTGTGAAATTACTGCATTGTAAAATATAAAATAAAAATCATGAAATCCCGCCAGGGAGAGTGAATCGGCGACGGTATTATTTTTAAATACCTTGCAAAAATTAAAATATCCGATTCGCGTCATTTCAAAAAATATACAACCCTATATTATGCAATTGCCTTAAACGTACTTTATTTATCGGAATATTTTTTTAAATTGGCAATACAAAAATTTATCTACCCAAAAAATTTTTACCTCAACAAACTTTTATTCTCAAAACTCTTTAAAACAGAATTTTTTTCAATTCTGTATCCGCCGAAAAAATCTTTGCATTCAAGCGCTTTCGCGCACGGGCGCTGCAATATAGAACACGCGAGCACGCCATCAGCACACGCTATCTTCAGTCCTCTAGACGCCGACGCTTCAATGATTTTTCCAGGCTCTGAAAACTTTTCCGAACAAGATTCCGGACGCGCTTTCAAAATCTTTATAAATTCTCCGGAATATTCAAATATTCCTGCTCCGAACGCGCGTATCCTGCAATCCAACTCTCCCGCGCTCTTATGGAAATCTAAAAACAAATCGCTCTTTTCCAATTTCCGAACGTATGTTGCGCGCTCGTTTTTTTGCGGAATAAAAACGGCCGAATGACTTTCCACATCACCGATTTTCTCCTTTAAAAGTTCGGCCGCAAGCGCCCCGATTTTCCTCCTTAATTCCGAAGCTGTCTCCGTATTTGAAATGGCAGTTTCTTTCGACGCGCAAACTGCGCCGGAATCCATGGCAGGCTCTATGCGCATCAAACTCACCCCAGTCTTATGGTAGCCCAAAGCAATTGCGCTTTCAATAGGGGATGCCCCCCGCAAATCCGGCAGCAAAGATGCGTGCAAATTAAGGCATGGATACTTCTCTGAAAAATTTAAAACTTCTTTTTTTAAAATGCAACCGTAAGCCATTACAATGATAATATCCACGCCGAGTTCGCGCATTCGCGCCAATGTTTTCGAATCCGGACCGCGTTCCGGACGCAAAAGTTCAACTTCGTTTTCAAGGGCCCACGCGCTTACGGCGTTGGGCTGCATTTTTTTCCCCCTGCCCTTGGGCCTATCCGGATTGCTCACAATGCACGCCAACCTGCATTCTCGGCTTGAGCGGAGAAACGAAATCGAATCCAACGCTATTGCATCGGACGCCATAAAAGCAACTGTCATCATTTTTTATTTTGGAAACGCTCTTGGATTGTCTGGGAGACTTTCCCGATTAAATCTAGCCTTATGGCTACTCCCCCAAGTTTAAAAGAATCACGAATTCCGTTCACCAAATAGCGCTTATAGGGATCGGTAAACGACTGCAAGCTGTTGCAAAACATCTTTACAGTAAACGGCCTGGATGATGTTTTTACGCAATAATAAACCTTTAAACGCTTTCCGGAAATATAGCGCGGAGGATTTGCATCCAATAGTTTTTTTACAGCAGCGTTTAATTTGCCGGTCGGAATCGTAGAATTCATTTTGGAATACATTCGGAAGGCGGACTCAAGCAGTTTATCTACCCCCTTGTTTTCCAAAGCTGAAACAAAATATATCGGAGAGTCGCCAATAGCTGGCAACTCCGCTCTAACCGCCGCGTCGAACTTTTTGCCGAAATCTGAAATATCCTTGTATCCGTTCAGAGGCCGCCTTGCAAAAGTATGCGTGGCGTAGTCCCATTTGTTTACTACAACAATTACGGAAGCTCCTATGTCCATAATTTCAGACAAGAGGCGCTTGTCCAGCTCAGAAACACCTTCCATGGCGTCGAGAACCAAGAACACGACGTCGCACGATTCTATCGCCCTGCGTGTTCTCAATGATGAAAGATAGTCTAGAGACGTGTTTATTTTCCGCTTGGTTCGCAAGCCTGCAGTATCGAACAGCCTAAACTTCATTTCCGCGCCGCGCTTAGAAAACGCGTCGATGTCAAACTTTACGCTGTCGCGAGTTGTGCCTGCAATTTCGCTTACAATAAGCCTGTCCTCTCCTATAAGCCTGTTTGCGATGGAACTTTTGCCTACGTTGGGGCGCCCCGCCACGCATATTTTTATGCGGTCTTTGGCGCCGTCTTCCGAGGGAGGAATGATTTTTCCGCAGCAACTTTCGATTGCCGCCCTCAAAGAATCCATTCCATAGCCGTGCTCCGCGGAAACTTCAACAACATCTTTAAATCCAAGATTGAAAAATTCTGCGGCGCGCTCCGAATGCATCGGCAAATCCACTTTATTTACCGCAAGTATCACGCGCTTGCCGGAAGACCTAAGAATGGAGGCGATTTCCTCGTCCAAAGAAGTCAACCCTTCCTGGGAGTCTACCACGAATATTATGGTGTCGGCTGCGACGATGGCAAAGTTAGCCTGTTCATTTGTGGCGTCGGCTATAATTTTTTCGGTAACTCCGGGCGCTGCAAACATTCCGCCTGTATCCATCAAAAGAATATTGTCGGAGAGCTTTTCAACTACGATATCGCGGGTGACTCCGGGCTTGTCATGCACAATGGAAACCCTGCGCGAAAGCAGCCTGTTGAAAAGCCTGCTTTTGCCCACATTCGGCCTTCCGACCAGAGCTATGCTTTTTTCTTCCGATGATGGCATAAAAATTATCGCTTTAATTTAGACAGTACAGACTCCATTCTATCTGCGGCCTCGACAAGATTCTGATAGCTTGTGGAGAAGCTTGCGCGCACAAAGCCCTCCCCCGACTCTCCAAAAGCCGATCCCGGAACGACAGCTACCTTCGCCTTGTCCAAGACCGCCTTTGCGAATTCCATTGACGAAAGCCCGTATTTCTTGACGCAGGGAAATGCGTAAAATGTGCCTTTTGGAAGCCTGCATTCCAATCCCATCTCATTAAATCTTCCGACAATGAAATCGCGGCGGCGCATATATTGGTCGCGCATTTTTTCCATATCAGGCTTGCCGTTTACCAGAGCCTCAACCGCAGCCTCCTGGGATATAATTGGAGCGCACATTATGGCATATTGGTGGGTTTTCATCATTGCCTCTATCAGCGGCTTGGGCGAGCATGCGAAACCTATCCTAAATCCGGTCATCGCAAACGCCTTTGAAAATCCGTGCAAGAAAATCGTCCTGTCCTTCATTCCGGGAAAAGACGCTATGGAAACGTGGGTTCCTTCGTAGGTAAGCTCCGAATATATCTCGTCGCTTATTACCAGCATATCCTTTTCTTTGGCAAATTCGGCAAGTTTTTTAAGCTGCCCTGCCTCAGCAATTCCGCCCGTAGGGTTTGTTGGGAAATTTATAATTATTGCCTTGCACCCAGGCTGCCATGCGCGTTTTACGTCTTCAATATCGAATTCAAAGCCGTTTTCGGCGCGAGTATGAACCGCAACCGGAACGCCGTGGCAAAGCCTTATGTTTGCAGCGTAGGATACAAAACAAGGCTCGTGGTACATTATTTTGTCCCCCGGATTTATTATCGCGCGCAACGCGCAATCCAAAACTTCCGAAACCCCAACGCCAACCAATATCTCGCAAGAAGGATCATACGAGGCATTGAAATTTTTTTCCACATAAGAAGAAATTTCGTTGCGGAGCCTGCGCAGCCCCAAATTGTCGGTATAAGATGTCTTCCCTTTTTCAAGGGCAAATATCGCCGCTTCGCGGATATGCCACGGGGTGACAAAATCGGGCTCGCCTATTCCGAGGGAAATGGCGTCCTCCATAGTTGCGGCTATCGCAAAAAACTCGCGTATTCCCGACTTGGGGATTCCGACGACATGTTTTGCAACAAAGCTGGAAGCTGTATCGTTCATATCAAAATATATAATAAAATTTGTAAAAGGAGTTTTTATCCGGGCTAGCATAACTGCCCATTCCTAATTTCCGCCCGCCCGGATATTCTAATGGTGGCGGCAAACAGCCTCCACGCTAAATATTATTCCGCGCGCCTTCTAGGGGGAATACATCAAACGGTCTCCATTTGCGGAATCTTTTTGGATTATAAACCCCTGCTGTTTGTATGTCTTGAGAAAGAAATGCGTTGCCGTGGATGTGACCCCTCCTATTGTGGCAAGTTTTTCGTAAACAAAACTCGCCACACCCCGCAAAGACTTCGCCTTAACAAATAAAAGAAGATCGTACGCGCCGCTCATAAGAAAGCACGAATCAACCTGGTCGAATTTGCTTATGCGCTGCGCTAGCTTGTCAAATCCCCCGTCGCGCTCCGGGTTTATGCGCAGCTCAATCGCCGCGTGAACCATTGAGTCGTCCACATCAGGGTTCAAAACGGCTCTCCAGCCCAAAAGAATATTGGCGTCGATAAGCTTTTGAAACTCGGCGTCAAGCTCGTCGCGCGTAAGGCCGAGAATCTTTCCCATTTGCTCCGTAGACAGCGCTTCGCCGTCAGTTATAAGTTTTAAAAGCTTTTCCATTCTTTTTATAATGGATATCGGCTTTTTTTTTTAAACACTTTTTTTCAAATTTTTTAAGCCTCGCCCTTAGAACCAATTCAGGCATCCAACCGCGACAAATTTGTCGCAAACTAGCACTCGGCTCTCCCAAGCCCGCTACAAATTCGTAGCGCGGGATTGCCTCCATCAAATACCAAATAGCCCTTCAAGCTTGCAGACAGCGGATTTAGAGGCGCTATAAAAAAATTGGCACGCTCTCTGCTAAAAGAAAAGCACGTCTAAATAGAAAGACAAAAAATGAAACTCGTAATAGCATACATCAAGCCTGAACAATTGGGCGACGTGAAGAAGGAACTCTTCAAGAGCCAAATTTACAGGATTTCAGCCACAAACGCCCTCGGATGCGGAAGGCAAAGAGGATACAGCGAAAATTATCGCGGCAACGAGATAGAGGTGAACTTGCTGAAAAAAATCCGCCTTGAAATCGCCGTGAATGATGAATTCCTTGATACTACGATCCAGGCGATAATAAAAGGCGCCAGAACAGACCACATCGGCGACGGAAAAATATTCGTATTGGACATACAGCAATGTATTCGCGTCCGCACGGGAGAAACTGGGGCGGATGCCATAGGCTAAAAAAACGTGCAATCCTAAATTTTATTTTGTATGAATAGAAAATATTTATTAATAGCAATAGCGGTTGCGGCCGCGAGCTCTCTGTGCGGACAAGAGATGGCGGCTGCGCCAAGCGCGCCGGCAGCCACGGTCAGCAACGAGATGTTTACCGTAAACAATCTGTGGATTCTACTGGGGACCATATTGGTCTTCGCGATGCATCCCGGATTTGCGCTGGTTGAAACAGGGCTGTGCCGCGCAAAGAACAGCGTCAATATTCTGGCAAAAAATGTTATAACCGTGGCAATCGGGCTTCTGACATTTGCCGTGCTTGGATTTAACCTAATGTACCCCGGAGACAACTGGATTCTTGGGCACTTCCTAGGGTTTGGAGGATTCGGAGTCAACGCCCCTGAAGGTTCCGCCGCGGCAATAGGCTATAACGGTGGACTTTACGGGTATTGGACCGACTTTATATTCCAAGGAATGTTTGCAGCCACCTCCGTGACAATTGTGTCCGGCGCGGTAGCCGAAAGAATAAAGTTTAGTTCCTATATAATATTTGCGGTTATCTACGCGGCATTCGGATACACGCTAATAGGTTCCTGGGGATGGGGCGGAGGATGGCTCAAAGAGCTAGGCTTTTACGACTTGGCAGGTTCGACATTTGTACACTCTGTAGGCGGCTGGGCCGCTCTGGTCGGAGCATTTTTGCTTGGACCGCGCATCGGCAAGTATGTAAACGGCAAGACCCATGCAATTCCAGGAAGCAATCTAGGGTTCGCAACTTTGGGCGTGTTTCTGCTGTGGTTCGGATGGTTCGGATTTAATGGAGCTTCGGTATTCTCGGCAGAACCGGTAATGGTAGCGTATGTATTTACCACTACAGCCCTGTCGGCCGCTGCGGGATTGATTGCAGCAATGGCGACATCTTGGATAGCGCAAAGGAAGCCTGATCTTTCTATGATATTAAACGGATGCCTCGCAGGGTTGGTAGGCATTACCGCAAGCGCGGACTGCGTATCCATTCCATCGGCATGCATCATCGGAATAATATCGGGAATAATCGTTGTTCTGTCGGTTTACTTCTTTGACAAGATTCACATAGACGACCCCGTGGGCGCTCTGTCAGTACACTTGGTTTGCGGCGTGTGGGGAACTCTTGCGGTTGGAATATTCTCTCCGGCGCATACATTGCTCCCGCAAATAATAGGAGTATTGGCGGTTGCAGCAGGGAGCGTAATAATCAGCGGAATAATCTTCCTAACCTTGAAGAAGACAATGGGCATTAGAGTCGGAAAGTCCGATGAACTTAAGGGGCTCGACATTTCCGAACACGGCATGGAAGCCTACAACGGATTCCAAATCTTCTCCAACGAATAAAACCCTTCTACATATTGGCTGGTTGCATTGATTATTAGTAGTTAGACAGGGGCTCTCCGGTTTTCTCCGGGGAGCCCTTCCATTTTATCCAAGGGCAAATTGGAAATATCTGTTAAAACCAGAATGCGGGAACCGGCCCATTTTTTTTGAAATAAATATTTTGCCGGACCTCTTTTGGCGCGCCAATACCATCCCCCCACCGCTAAAAGCCTTACAACGCGCTTTATTCAAAGGCTTTAACACAAGTTCGGCCTAGGTAAAAAACTGCTAAAAAAATTTTTCAGTTTTGCTTTGACAAAATTTTTAACCGCCGGCTACTATAATCGGCGTTCTTTGAAAAAGGTAGCCTTGTTGCGCAAGGCTTCCGTGCTTTTCACACAAACGGAAACCCGTGAAAATCGGGTGCGGTCGCGCCGCTGTGAATAGAAAGTGCCCATATGCATAAATCCACTGCTAAACGCGGGAAGGAGCATTGCGGGAAGGGAGTAATCCCGATTCTATAAGCCAGAAGACGTGTGTTTGAAAGCTGAAATCCAATGGCTTCTCGCGTAAGGAAGCGTGGAACGTTCAATGGCTGGCAAAATATTTGCCGCCAGCATATCCCCGTATCCGAACGCATAAAGCCGCAACAAGTTTCCGCGCGCAACGGAAACGGGAATCGTAAAAAATGTATTCGGATATAAAATTCACACATATTGTAAAAAGAAGCGGCGAAATCCGCGAATTTAAAGCTGAAAAAATAGAAAATGCCATTTTCAAGGCCATGCGGGCTGTAGGAGAGCCAAACCGAAAAAAAGCCTCCGAACTCTGCGAAAAAGTCCTGGAAAAAATATCGCAAAAACTCCCTTACGGGAAAATTCCCACAGTAGAATGCGTTCAAGATATTGTGGAAAAAATTCTGTTCGAGAACGGCAGCTTCAACCTAACGAAAGCTTTTCTGCTATACCGCAACCAACGCGCCCAAATCAGGAATTTCAAGGAAAAGCTTTCAAATCTTGACTCGGTGGACGACTACCTTTGCAAATCGGATTGGAAAGTAAAAGAAAGCGCAAATTCAGCATATTCCCTTCAGGGATTAAACCAGCACATATCCACAAAAGTAACCGCTCAATACTGGCTTTCAAAACTTTATCCAGAAAGAATAGCAAACGCTCATGAAAGCGGCGACATACACATACACGACTTAGGCTTTTTAAGCGTATATTGCGTAGGATGGGACTTGCAGGACCTTCTGGCAACGGGGTTCAGGGGAGTAGCCGGCAAAGCTCAAGCCGCTCCGGCAAAACATCTTCGCACAGCTCTCGGCCAAATGGTAAATTTTTTCTATACAATGCAGGGGGAAGCGGCAGGCGCGCAGGCATTCTCAAATTTCGATACATGCCTTGCGCCTTTCGTGCGGTACGACAATCTCACATACAAGCAGGTAAAGCAATGTTTTCAGGAGTTTCTTTTCAATCTCAATGTTCCGACGCGCGTCGGATTCCAGACACCGTTTACAAACATAACAATGGACGTGACCGTGCCGGATTTCATGCGAGACCAGCCGGTAATACACGCAGGGAAAGCAAGGGAGGAAACCTACGGGCAATTTCAAAATGAAATGACTCTCATAAACAGGGCTTTCGCCGAAGTCATGCACGAAGGCGACGCATCAGGAAGCCTCTTTTCATTCCCAATTCCAACTTACAACATAACGCGGGACTTTGATTGGAACAATCCGGATTTTGATGCCATTTGGAAAATGACTGCAAAATACGGGATCCCCTACTTTTCAAACTTCGTCAACTCCGATATGAAGCCCGACGACGTGCGCAGCATGTGCTGCCGACTCAGGCTGGACAAACGCGAACTTGCCAAGCGCGGAGGCGGACTTTTCGCCTCCAACCCGCTGACTGGATCCATCGGAGTCGTAACCATAAATATGGCCAGGTTGGGATACGAATCAGATTCTGAAAAAACGTTTTTTGAGCGTTTGCGGAGGCTTATGGAAATAGCCTCGGAAAGCTTGGAGATAAAGCGCAAGACAATAGAGTCATATACCCAGAAGGGGCTTTATCCGTATTCAAAATTCTACCTTCGCAATCTGTACGAAAGATTCGGCCGCTACTGGAAAAACCATTTTTCAACCATAGGAATAAACGGCATGAACGAATGCTGCATGAACTTTCTCGGAGTTCCAATATCGCACCCTGACGCGGTAGACTTCTCAAGAAAAACGATGCTATTTATGCGCGAAGTATTGGAGGATTTCCAGGAAGAAACCGGAAATATCTACAATCTGGAAGCAACCCCCGCAGAAAGCGCGGCATACCGCTTCGCACTTTTAGACACGCAAAAACATCGCGATATAATCGTAGCAAACATGGAGGATTTTAAAAACGGAGCAAAACCGTATTACACGAATTCTACGCACCTGCCCGTAAACCAAACAGACGATTTATTCGAAGCATTGTCAGTGCAAGACGCCCTACAGACACTATATACCGGAGGAACCGTATTCCATATTTTCACCGGGGAAAGCCGCATGAGCGAAAACGCCGCAAAAAATACAATACGCAAAGTTTGCGAAAATTTCAGGCTGCCGTACGTCACCTTATCCCCGTCTTTCAGCGTCTGCCCCTCGCACGGATATATTTCCGGCGAACATTTCAAGTGCCCGAAGTGCGGCGCGGATAGCGAAGTATTCAGCAGGATTGTCGGCTATATGCGCCCGGTTTCACAATGGAACGACGGCAAGCGCCAAGAATTTTTCGATAGAAAACTATTCGATAAAAGCGTATCCGAATGCGAATTTAACAAGCAGAAATGCCAAACATGCAAATAGGAGGATTCGTAAGACAAAGCTCCATAGACTGGGATGGAAAATTGGCTGCGGTAGTTTTCACGCGCGGCTGCAACTTGCGTTGTTTCTACTGCCACAACCCTTCCCTGGTGCTTCCCGGCCTATACGGAGGCTCAAATCTAATCGCTGATGGGGAAGTCCTAGAAATCCTGCGCAAACGCGCGGGATTTCTGGACGGGGTTGTCATAACCGGAGGGGAACCAACCATGCAGCCGGACCTTCTTGACTTCCTAAGGCAAGTAAAAAACCTCTGCGGAATGCCAGTAAAACTGGATACCAACGGGACCAATCCCAAAATGCTATCGGCCGCCATTTCTGAAAAACTGGCAGTATGCGTCGCGATGGATATTAAACATAAATTAGATTACGCCTCTTACAGGCAGATATCTCCAAACCTCACCACGGAGCAATTTGACAAGATTTTGGAAAGCGTTGAAATCCTGCGCGCGGCAGATATTGAAGCCATTTTTAGAACTACGCTCGCAGAAGGCGTCCATTCTCCCGGCGACATTGAGGAAATCGCCGGAATGTTTCCCGGAGCAAAGTTCCAGCTCCAGAGAAAAGATTTTCCCGCAGTATCCGACTACCAAGACACGGTTAAAACACGTTGAACCATTTCAACCGCGCCAATCTTGCCGAAGCGCCCCAAGCGACCTATCTGCCATACCAAAATTCCACGCTGATACGGCGGAATGAATCCCCAAGGGCCAGCGTTTTGATATCATCAATTGAAACGCGTCAAAATCTCAATAGTTTGCCCCATCCAATACCGAACCAAAAAGACCGCGGCGAATATTCCCGCAAATCCAGCATATGAAATCTCCGCCGGGCGAAACCCTCATTTTACGCATGCAACATTCCATCTGGAATAAAAAAGCTGCGCAATATCCCATGGGGAAGCATCCGCTCTGCGCCGCATAACAGAGCTTTGTGCTCCACGCCACGCGCCCTAATGCGCGCGCAAAAATTCCACGCTTTTGCGCATAATAGAATCCAAGTTCTTTCTGTCTCCACCTTCGTACTCCAGAACAAAATATCCATCAAAGCCCAGACAGTCTAATGTCTCAAGCATTCGGGGCACATCGAGCGCGCCTCCGCCCAAATATGTATCCTTGCCTTCCGGCATTATTACATCTTTGAAATGGAGCATGACAAGTTTATTGCCTATTTTTTTATATGCGGAGCAAATATCCACTCCCGCGCGCGCCCAATGCCCGTTGTCGGCGCATACGCCTATATTTTCATAATCCGAAACTACCGCGGCAATAGTTTCGGGATTCCAATATTCATTGGTTTTTTTCCCGTGGTGATGCAAGGCTATTTTTATTCCGCGCTTTGCGGCGGCGGCATTCCACAATTTCTGGTCGGAGCGCGGATTTTCCTCAGTGAATACGCCTATTCCCATATCCACACAAAAATCGAGATGCGAATCAATTTGAGAAACGGGTATGCTGTAAACTCCAAAACCCGCTATTTCCAAGCCAAAATCGGAAAACAATTTTTTTACATACGCGCGCTGTTCGGGAGTCATTTTTTCGTCAACCCTAGCATTGGGATATTTCCCGCCGATAAACTGGCGCTTTGTCAAAACAACGCCGTCGACTTTCATATCGGAGGCTTTCTTCAATGTCTCGGCTAGAGATATGTCCTGGTAAACGTAACCGTGCAGAGCTATTTTTCTAGCTTTTTTGGGTTGAACCGCATCAGCCCCCGTTCCGGAGCATCCAACAAACAAGGCTGCAAAAATACTCGCCGAAAGAAAAATCAAAAATTTTTTCATACCTTCAAAAAACTAAAACATTTATAAACCTGCAAGCGCCCGCTTGCATTAGACAAAAATTATTGCCACGCTTACAACTGTCAAACCGCAAATCCGAAAACTTGTTGGACAGTTTAATAGTTTCCCCGCACAAGCGGTCCTCTATGCCCCGCAAATAACGCCTGCATACGCCGCAAATTGCAAAGCTACAACAAAAGCATTTCGCGCGCGCAAACAAACAATAGATTTTGTTCAGTTATATTTTGGTTCTTTGTTTTATGGAAATATAAAATTTAAATACTGCATAAAAAAAACGGACATTCGAAAAAACGAAGTCCGCCTTTAAATTGTGGGCCGGGAGGGGATTGAACCCCCGACCAAGCGATTATGAGTCGCCTGCTCTAACCCCTGAGCTACCGGCCCTAGTTAGTAATAAATTTGAGTTGCCCACTATGCATTTTATTTTGCGCCTTGCAAGTATATTTTTGAAAAAAAATAAAATGGTTGCAGAAAACCCGCTCTAATATTTATATCCGATGTAAAATAAAATAAATATGGAAAGTTCAAAACCTCTTGTAAGCATTGTAATCGGAAGCATGAGCGACTGGGACGTCATGAAAAATTGCGCCTCAACCTTGGAGAAATTCGGAGTTCCCTACGAGCGCAACGTAGCATCCGCCCATAGGACGCCAGAGAAAGCCTGCCAAATATCCTCAACAGCCCAATCCAGGGGCATAAAAGTAATGATTGCAGCAGCTGGAGGCGCTGCACATCTGGCCGGAGTGATAGCCGCGCACACCCAACTGCCTGTATTGGGAGTTCCAATGGTAGGATGGGCGACAGACGGAATGGATTCCCTGCTTTCGACCGTGCAAATGCCGCGCGGAATACCGGTTATGACTCTTGCAATAGGCAAGGCTGGCGCTGTAAATGCTGCGATAGCGGCGGTTCAAATACTGTCTCTTTCAGACCAGGCTCTCGCAGAAAAGCTGGCGGATTTTCGCAAATCTCAAACTGAAGAAGTCCTATCGCTTAAATTCCCGGACGAAAAATAAAAAAAGGCGCTGCACCTTGCAAAACATAAAAGAACAATCAGCCTCCAACGCAGGCGGGCTAAATGAACCCCTGCCTGAAAAAATTGGATTCCCGGAGGGAATTCTAACTGACGCCCCAATAAGATTTGATGTCTTGTCGGCAAGAAAGGGGATTTTTGCGGCAATAAACAAACCAGCTGAAATCCTGATGGATTCCTATCTGGGGTCTCCGAAATGCAAGTCCATAATGCTGGCAATGCGCGAGCAAAAGGGGAAAAAGGAATTTGAACGACTCGGAATAGAATCTCCCTATGCGATAAACCAGCTAGATATGGAGTTGTCAGGCGCCGCTTTAATGGCTGCGGACAAAAAGAGCGCGGACAATTTCAGAAACGCGATGTGGTCTGAGAAATTTGAATTTGAATACCTTATATTATGCCGGACCGCACGCAATTTGAGCGGAGAAATTACGGTTGAACTTCCTCTGCTGATGCATGAAGACCGCCCCGTTTGGATTGTGTCCCACCGGTTTGGGAAAAAATCCAGGACGCGCTTTGAAATGTTAAAATCCGCCGGAGACTATCAAATCTGGAGGGCAAAAGCCAATATCGCCCGCCCCCATCAAATACGAGTCCATGCGGCGGAAGCCGGCCTTAGGGTAGTCGGAGAAAATATCTATTCAAAAACGCCTCCGGTTTACCTCTCAAAGTTAAAAGAAGGATACAGGCTGCCCAAAGGCGAAGAAAGAGAACGCCCGCTTTACAAACACATTTCAATACATTTGGCAAAAATCCGCTTTAACGGAAACGATGCCGGAATCCCAGAAATCGGGGAAACGGAAATTTTCGCGCCTCTGCCCAAAAGTTTTTCGGCTTGCCTAAAGAAAATAGGATTTGAACCGAATTCGTATTGATGCGCCGAATCGGCCATGATAAATAGCACTTAATTAAATTTATGGTTGAAAAAGGCGATTTTTTAGTCATAGTGGGGTTTTTAAATAATAAGAATTTTAGGAAAATATAAAAATGAGTTCCATACTTATAGGCCTATTTACATTGGTTTTAGTCATAGTTTGCCTGCTTCTGATTCTGGTGATTTTGATGCAGCGCCCCAACGCAAATTCAGGAATGGGCGCGGCTCTCGGCGGGGGCGCCGCAGAGGGGATTTTCGGGGGCGAAGCCGGAAACGTCCTAACAAAAGCTACTGTTAAATTGACGGTATTATTCTTTGTAATTTCCGCAGGATTGTATTTCGGATACATTTATTCCGCAAAAGCGCCCGACGCAACCGCTCCGCTTGCTAATTTTCTGTATTTCATATCAATTACATCGGCAATTCCCGACGGTAAAAAATCAGCCGAGCCCGCATCAGCAAGCAAACAGGATGCCGCTACTAAGTCGAATCCTGCAGCGGCGGATACTAAGGCTGGAGCCTCCGAAAAAAACGCCCAAGCCGCAAAACCCGCAGCTGAAGAAAAACAGGCGCAAGCCGGCCAAACAGCAAAATCGGCTATGCCGGAGAATGCCAATAAACCCGCGGCTCAAAAATAAAATTTAAATGTCAAAGTTTTTTAACATTTTAATGGGCGCCGCGTTTTTGGCGCTCATTTTTGTTTGCGAAACATATGCGCAGGTAGAACGCAGGCACGACAGAGTAGCGCGGCTATCGCCCGATGCAGCCAAAGAGTGCTGGGAAGAATTCGCCTCATCCAAAATCGCAGCCGACTACTGCATGACTTTCAAGCTGACCCACATGCCGAGGAAAGCGAAAGAAACAGTTTACAATGGAACAATCTACGGCTCAAGATCGGGGGATAAAGTTTTTACGAGGATTCGCATTTCAAATCCCGAAAACAATTCCCCCGCTCACGACTTCATTATGATGTCGTCTCCAAGCGATTCAAAAGTTTGGAAAGCCGAAAGCGGAAAATTCGTGGAAATTGAAAAAAAAGATTGGGCAAAACCAATTTGCGGCGGATTGATATACTCTCCCATAGAAATAATGATGCCCTATAAATTCTGGAATGCGCAATATGAAGGCCCCGGAAGGATAGGGCAAGCAGTGCACTTTTTCATTCTTACCCCGCCAAAAGGCGAAAGAGTCGACGGAATATCCAAAGTCCGCCTGGCTCTTACCCGCGAATTCAACTCGCCAGCGCAAATGGAATTTTTCGACGAAAACGGGAACCTCTCAAAAACTATGGCGCTAGGCTCAGTAAGAAAGATAGACGGGCTTTGGATTATGCTTGAGGCAAGCGTCCGCCAAGAATCCACGCGCGATAAAGACAAACTGCGCTTCGACGCAGCAAAAATGCGCGCCGATCTCGACAAAAAAATATTCGACGCCTCTATGCCCGCCGAAAATCCGCCGATAATATACTTAAAAAAACTTTAGAAAACAATTTAGATGAAAGGAAAATCATATGATTAATCCTCAATTTGAAAAGCTCGCAAAAACCCTGTGCGGACATTCGACAAAAATATCCGCGGGAGAAAATGTTCTTCTGGCTCTATGGGATACTCCAGTTGAAATGGCGGAAGCGCTCATAAGGGAAGTTTCCGAGCGCGGAGCGTTCCCGCATGTGGAAATCGGCAACGCCCGCATAGCGCGCGCCCTCGCAAAATCCTCTGCCGGGCGCAGGCTCGAAACAGAAGCGGAATGCGCCCTCTATAAAATAAAGAAAATGGACGCATATATCGCCGTAAGGGGCTCTGCAAACATATTTGAAAACTCAGACGTAGAGCACTCGCGCATGGCGGAGATTTCGAAGGCGATGAAAGACGCCGTGGATTGGCGCGTAAACAAGACAAAATGGGTCGTGCTCCGCTGGCCGACCCCATCTATGGCGCAACTGGCGCAGATGAGTACCGAAGCTTTCGAAGACTTCTATTTTGACGTATGTACAATGGATTATTCCCGCATGCAGCCCGGAATGGCCGCAATGAAGGAATTGATGGAAAAGACAGACAAAGTAAACATACGCGGAGACGGAACCGACTTGCACTTTAGAATAAAATCTATGAAGGCAATCCCTTGCGGCGGGCAGTACAACATACCGGACGGAGAAATTTTTACAGCGCCGCTGCGCGACAGCGTAAACGGAATAGTGACCTATAACGCTCCGACAATCTATAACGGAGTTTCTTTCGACAGAATAACGCTTGAATTTAAAGACGGAAAAATCGTGCGGGCAGACTCCCCGTCAAACGAAAAGCAGCTCCGCCAAATTTTATCCTCCGACGAAGGAGCGTCTTACATAGGCGAGTTTGCCATGGGATTCAACCCTTACGTTAACAAGCCCATGCGCGACATACTCTTCGACGAGAAAATCGCCGGTTCATTCCATTTCACTCCAGGCCAGGCATATTCGGAAGCCGACAATGGGAACAAGTCCCGAATCCATTGGGATATGGTGTGCATACAAACTCCGGAATACGGCGGCGGAGAAATTCTTTTCGACGGAAAGCTGATACGCAAAGACGGACTGTTCGTAGGCGGAGAAATAGAGAAACTAAACCCGGAATATTTGAAGGGCTAGACAATGGGCGAAATCCGCGTTTACACCCATCCCGAAGGCGCTCCCAACATGCGCGCTGATAAAGCGGCTGCCGCGTTCTTGTCAAACGAGGTCTCCCGCTCGCGCCTGGAGGAAAGTTTCCGCGCAGGGCTTGTAAAAATTGCGGGAGAACCAATCTTGAAAAAACGCGAAATCCGCCCCGGAGATTCGATGGAAATAGAGCTTCCCGAACCGCTGGCATCGGAAGTAAAACCCGCCGATATACCAGTAGAAATCCTGTATGAGGACGGCGATATCGCAGTGGTAAACAAGCCGGCAGGAATGACCGTCCATCCGGGAAGCGGAACAGGTGAAGACACCCTAGTGCATGCAATGCTTCACCACACAAACGGAAAACTAAGCACGGCGGGAGGTTCTATGCGCCCCGGAATAGTTCATAGGCTGGACAAGGAAACGTCCGGAGCAATGGTTATGGCAAAAAATGACGCCGCTTACTATCGTTTGGTGGAACTTTTTTCCGAAAGGCGCATCAATAAGATATACCGAGCAATAATATGCGGAGTCCCGACGATAAGAAGCGGCTCCATACGCAAACCAATAGGCAGGCATCCTTCTTTTAGGACAAAAATGTGCGTGACAGACGATTCAAACGGCAGAGACGCAAGAACTGACTGGTTTGTGGAGGAGAAATTCGGCAACGCCGCCGCGCTTGTATCGTGCAAAATTTACACGGGCAGGACACATCAAATACGCGTCCATATGTCCGACTTCGGATTCCCCATCCTGGGAGACTACACATACTCGTTTCAGAAGAACAAACTCAAACTCATCGCCCCGCCCCAACGCGTTATGTTGCACGCCTACAAGCTGGAATTCCCCCATCCGATTAAAAGCGGAAAGATTGTAAGCGTTGAAGCCCCTCCGCCCAAAGACTTCTCCGATTTGATTGACGAATTAAAAAAAGCTTATCCTTAATAAATCCATAAACACCCTAACCATGCAAAAGAATTATAAAATCGAAACCCTAGCCGTACAGGCCGGCTACAACCCTCAAAACGGCGACCCCCGCGTTCCGCCGATAGTACAAAGCACCACTTTCAAATACAACAGCGCGCAGCAATTGGCGGATTTATTCGACTTGAAAGTCGCCGGCCATTTCTACACGCGCCTAAGCAATCCTACAGTAGAGGCGCTTGAAAACAAGTTCGCAGCCCTCGAAGGCGGAATAGGTGCAATAGCGACTTCAAGCGGACAGGCTGCAACTTCGCTGCTGGTAGAAAACCTTTGCTCGGCTGGAGACCATATCGTAAGTGCCGGAACAATTTACGGAGGAACTAGCAACCTTCTGGCGCATAGTTTCAAAAAGCTCGGCATCGAAACGACCTTCGTAAACCAAGACGCTCCGGAAGACGAAATCTTCGCGGCTGTGCGCCCGAATACGAAACTCATTTTCGCGGAATCACTGTCAAATCCAAGTGTAAGGGTTTTGGACTTTGAAAAGTTCGCGCGCGTCGCACGCCGCGCCGAAATACCCTTCGCGGTGGACAACACCTTCCCCACTCCTTATCTTTGCAGGCCGTTCGATTTCGGCGCAAACATAGTAATGCACAGCACGTCAAAATACGCAGACGGGCATGCGTGCGCACTCGGGGGAATTGTAGTTGACAAGGGAGACTTTGACTTTGCGGCTTCCGATAAATTCCCCGGTTTTAACCAGCCCGACGAAAGCTATCACGGCCTAGTCTACACAAAAACATTCGGGAAAATGGCGTTCCTGGCAAAAGCCCGCACCCACGTTATGAGAGACTTCGGAATGATGATGGCTCCAATGAACGCATGGCTTACAAACATGAACCTGGAAACTCTGCCCCTGCGCATGGAGCGCCATAGCCAAAATGCGCAAAAATTAGCGGAATTTCTGGAGTCGCATCCCAAAGTAGAGTGGGTAAACTATCCGGGATTGAAAAGCTCGCCGGATTACGAATTCGCCAAGAAATATCTCAAAGGCTGCAGCGGAGTCATGACATTCGGCCCCAAAGGCGGAAGGGCGGCCGCCGAAAAATTTATGAATTCCCTTGAGCTTGCAGCAATGGTGATACATGTTGCAGACACCAGAACAGGAGTTCTGCATCCCGGAAGCACAACACATAGGCAACTCTCTGACGACGAGCAAAAAGCCACGGGAATTTTGCCCGAACTAATTAGAGTAAGCACGGGACTAGAAAACATCGACGATATTATCGCCGATTTCGACCAAGCTCTCAACAAATGATAAAAGCTTTTCCGAAAGGCGCATCTTGGGGGAGCCCCCCTTGATGCGCCTTTGCGTTTTTTTCGGGGAACCAAATTTTTTCGGGGAACCAAATTTAAAATTTTTATGTTTATTTTTTTTTAAACCGATATTTAATGAAAAAATTATAATGCGATATTAGCGCATAGAGAAACAAAAAATAAATTATGGCGCACAAAAAAGAAGTTGAAAAAAAATACTTTAACCGCGAACTAAGCTGGCTTGCCTTCAACAGAAGAGTTCTAAATCTCTGCCTCGAAGAATCCTTTCCGCTCTTGGAAAGGGTTAGATTCCTTTCAATAGTAAGCAACAATCTCGACGAATTTTTTGAAATAAGGGTGGCAGGGCTGGAACAGCAGCTGGAATCCGGCGTCCTGGAAGTTGGTTTTGACGGGCTCGGCCCGCGCGAGCAGCTGCGGCAGATTAGCTCCATAACGGCGGCTCTTACAAAAGACGAATACCGCATATGGACAGACGAACTTATTCCCAGGTTGCGCGCCGAAAAGATTATATTTAAAACTCCCAAGCAATGCACGCCCTCGGAAAAAGAATGGCTGAAAAAATATTTTGAAGACAACGTGTATCCTGCCCTAACCCCACTTGCGGTGGACCCAGCGCATCCATTCCCCCATTTGAGAAACAAGGGATTGTATGTATTGCTATCCATAGCCAATCCAGAAATAAAGCGCGCCCCGAGCGATATCGCAATAATTCCTGTGCCTCCAATACTTTCGCGCATAATAAAAATAGACAACCCAAGCCACGAAACCCAAACTTTTGTATACCTCAGCGACACCATAAAATTTTACGCCGAAGAACTGTTTCCGGGCTATAAGGTCCGCAACTCGGCAATATTTAGAATAACGCGAAACTCCGATTTATACTTCGACGAGGAAGAGACTGAAAATCTTCTGCAAACGATAGAAAACGAGCTGCACAATCGCCGCAAAGGAGCTGCAGTGCGCCTTGAAATAGAGGACTGCGTTTCCGAATCCGCTCTTAAAACCCTGGTTGAAGCAATCGATTTGGACGAAAATTTTATATACAAAATTCCAGCCAGCCCGCTGAACCTTGCAAGATTGTCCGTGGCGTACGACATGATTGAGCGCCCCGACTTGAAGTTTCCGCCAATGCGCCCCTATCTGCCGCCGGAATTTAGAAATTGCGACGACTATTTTGAAGTGATAAAGCAAAAAGACAGGCTGCTGCACCATCCCTACGAAAGTTTTGCGCCCGTGGAGGAATTCATTTCAAAAGCGGCAAAAGATCCAAGCGTATTGGCCATAAAACTTACGCTATACCGCACTAGCCAAGGATCCCCCATTGTCCGCGCGTTAAAAGAAGCCGCAACAAACGGCAAGCAAGTGACAGTTTTAATTGAGCTGAAAGCGCGCTTCGACGAAGAAAACAACATACAGTGGGCGCGCGAGCTCGAAGAGCGCGGAGTGCATGTCGTCTACGGCATAGTCGGATTTAAAACCCACTGCAAAACATGCCTCATAGTAAGGAGGGAATCCGGCGGAATGCTGAAGCGCTATGTGCATTTGGGAACGGGAAACTACAATTCAAAGACAGCAAAAATTTATACCGACCTGTCTTTTTTCACCGCGCGCGAAGACATAACCGAAGAAGTTGCAAACCTGTTCAACACATTGACGGGAAAAGTAAAAAATCCGGAATTCAAAAAACTTTGGGTAGCCCCCTTCTGTTTTCACAGCAAATTTATAGATATGGTGAAGCGGGAAATCGCGCACGCAAAAAGCGGCAAACCCGCCCGCATAATAATTAAGGTAAATTCCGTAATAGAACAGGCGTCAATCGACGCTCTCTACGAGGCGTCCCAAGCTGGAGTAAAAATAGACTTGATTGTTCGCGGAATATGCGGGCTAGTGCCGGAAGTAAAGGGTTTGAGCGACAACATAACAGTAAGAAGCATCGTGGGAGTGTACCTTGAGCACAGCCGGATTTACTACTTTGAGAATGCAGGCAACCCGGAAGTTTTCGCAGGCAGCGGAGATATTATGACGCGAAACATGTTTAAGAGGATAGAATGCATATTCCCAATCGAAGACCAAGACTTAAAATCCCGTGTAATAAACGAGATTTTGCCTGCTTATTTAAAAGACAACAGGTTCTCAAATTTGCTGCACTCAAACGGGGCATATTATAAATCAGAAGAAATGAAAACTTCCGAGCCATTCTCATGCCAAGAGTCTTTTACAATACAATAACAACCGCACATATAAAAAAACACGCCATATGCCCGCCGCGCCAAAACGGAGAAAAAAAGCTTGTTAAAAAATTAAAAACGGGTTTAATTGCCTCTGTTAAATAAATCGCGGCGTACCGCGCCAAGTCTTAGGTTATTTTAATGGGGCGCGGCGGATTAGACGCAATATTTAAAACATTTCCGTCTTATGCTGATTTACGTTTCCGCAACGAAAACGCAATATCCGCTTTGTGTGCCAAGAAATATCATTTTAATATAAATTTACCGCTTATGGAGAATTTGGAAATCATAACTGTATCGGGAATATTCGCCCCGACTACAAACAACAACGGCGTACTTTTAGATCCGAAGCGCGGAGGCAAAACGCGCCCAACCGACCCCTATGTTCCCAAGGATTTGGTGCAGCGGTTTAATGTAAAGAAAGGACAGTTTATCGTTGCCAAAGCGCACCAGGCGGCAGGCCATCCAAATCCGAAAGTGCGTTTTATTGAAACAATAGACTCGGTTCCCTGCTCCGAACGCAAACGCGTACCATCTTTCCAACAACTTACCACAATAGCCCCGAAAGAAAAACTGAGACTCGAAACAAAAGACGAACGCCTAACTAACCGCGTTGTAGATATTTTCTGTCCAATAGGGAAAGGAACGCGCGGGCTAATCGTAGCCCCCCCACGGACAGGGAAAACAACCCTGCTTAAGGACATCGCCTACGGAATAATACAAAACCATCCGGAATGCCATCTTATGATTTTGCTTGTAGACGAGCGCCCTGAGGAAGTCACCGACTTTAGAATGGACCTTCCTGAAGCCGAAATATACGCGTCCTCCAATGACGAAAACATAGAGACGCACATACGCATAGCGGATTTGGCAATAGAGCGCGCAAAACATCTTGTTGAAAGCGGCAAAGATGTCGTCCTTTTAATGGATTCCCTTACGCGCCTCTCTCGCGCGCACAACGCCGCAAAAGCAAACAGCGGCAGAACCATGAGCGGCGGCTTGGATATACGCGCCTTGGAACGCCCGCGGCAGATATTTTCAGCAGCGCGCAACACGGAGGAAGCAGGGAGCTTGACAATAATCGCCTCCGCTCTAATAGAAACCGGGTCCAGGATGGACGATTTAATATTTCAGGAATTTAAAGGAACCGGAAATATGGAAATGGTTCTCGACCGCAAGATTGCGGAACTTAGAATATGGCCCGCCATAAACATATCCGCATCAGGAACTAGGCGCGAAGAGCTGCTGCTTTCAGACGACGAGCTCGAAGCGGCGTCTTTTTTGCGCCGGGCAATGGCAAACGCAAAGCCGGAAGACGCTGCGGAAACTCTTATCAATAGAATGAAGCAGTCAAAAAATAATGCCGACTTTATCTCTATGATTTTGTAGCGGAATAAAAAACGCCCGAAACACCAGCCTCCAATCGACCTTTTTTGAGGGAAAGGCTTTTCTCCCCATAAAAAAGCTTTCCGCCAAAGCGGCATCTCCGTAAAAATTCTATTTCCCAACTATCAATATGCGGCGCATCCGCAAAATTAAACTGTTTGCACCCGTATTTTCTGTGTCCATAAAAGAAATCCCGCATGCCAATTCAGGAAAAATTACGGCGCAAAATAAATTTTTAGGCGCGGATTTGCGGCGACGGCATTTCATTGGGATGAGAACCAAAAATCCGCAAGCCCGTAAAATGAAAAGCATTTTTTAGGCTAATGCGGCGTTGAGCTATTTTTATATTATGCCTGGCAGCATCGACCACGCATATGCATAAAAAAACGCCCGCTTAATTTGCGGGCGAATTTCCTTCGGTTTACTTGTCTGATACTCTTACGGGCTAGTATCTCATTCTCTCTTTAAAGCTCTCAGCTTTTTCTTTTAACTCCGCGGGAGTGCGAACCTCCAAGCCAACCATCATTTCATTTTCGCCGCTCTTTGGATCTATAAATATTATAGTCGGGAAGCCGCGCAAATTGTATTTTTCGGCAAGTTCTCTGTATTTTTTCGCATGGGCCTTGTTTTTCGGCTCTCCTAAGCGCGTGAAGTCGGCGACGACCACCTTAAGCTTGTCCTGCGCATATTTGGTGAACTCCTCAGTATTCAGCACAAATTTATGCAGCATTTTGCATGGCGGGCACCAATCCGACCCGGTAAACTCAAGCATGAGAATTTTACCCTCCTTTTTGGCGGCCTCAAGAGCCTTGTCAAAATCCTCCTCAGCCTTTAGCTCGATTTTCTTTGCTTCGGATTTCAACGAATCGTTTGCGTTGGCTTTTGATGTTTCGCCAAATCCCGACGCCGGCGCGCCTAAAAGAAAAGCAGAAAGAACAGCCAAGAGAAAGTAGTTTTTTTTTCCAATTTTTATTTTTTCCATAATATTTTGTCTTTATTATAAGTTAATCGGAGAATTCTTACGCTGCTTGAGATTTATTTTTTGTCTTTGTCAAAAATGGAAAGATCCCATTTGTCGTACCATCTTATGACGGGAGTCCCATTCTCCCACTCAACAGGCAGGAATACGTATCTGCCGTCGATGGCGTCCTCGGATATCCATCTGTCGCCGACATAAATAAAGGCGTCTTTCTTGCCTTGCACAGGTATAACTGCGGTGCTCTGCGACAGAAAAGTTGTGTCGGGCTTGGCGGAATAAGGGCGGGTGCGCGACTTTTTCTGCCCTTCCCCACGGCAGGGATTGCCGATTTCCTTCCATTCTCCCAGCATTGAGTCGCAAACCGATATTCTCCCGGGATTGGGCGCCCAACCAGTGCAATGGGAGGTAAATAGCCAATACTTGCCATCTTTTTTGAAGAATGCGGGAGCTTCGTGGTAGTCTCCGCGCAAAACGCGTACGTATCTGCCGGTAAAGCCTTGGAAATCGTCGGAAAGCTCATGGATTTGAAGAGTTGCGTTTTCCTCGCTGGCGCATGCGTAGTAAGCCTTGCCGTCGTCATCAACGAACAAAGTCATGTCGCGCGCCATCTGGCCTCCCTCAAAATCGCGCAGGAAAAACTGTCCGCGCGCAACGGCCTCGTCCGACGGACGGTTTTTATTTAAGTCGCAATCGCGCCAATTCGGGTTTTTAGCATCGAGCTCCCTGCGAAAAGCCTTCAATTTCTCAGCGTCGTTAATCGGATAAACTCCCGCCTGCGGCCGGAATGAACGTATAAATTTATACGGCCCGGCAACCTTGTCGGCAACTGCAACCCCGACTCGCGCGGTTCTGTAGTCTGGACTTTCGGACAGTATATGTTCAAGCTTTGGCGATTTCGCAAATTTTCCCTTCCTAAATTCCAAATGCATCCACATCACATATTTTTTTGTTTTGGGATTGTATATTACTTTTGGACGTTCCAAAACTGTACCGCGAATTATTTCAGAATCGGGGTCGTCGGACATCGGAAGAGCTATGCCCTCATCTTTCCAGTTGTACAAATCCTCTGAAGAATAGCAATGGACTCCCACAAGCGCCCTGTTTCCAACTGTTCCGCCGACTTTATGTTCGCCGAACATGTAATATTTGCCGTTATCATACAAAAACCCGGCGCCATGCGCGTTTACATGCCTGCCGTTGTTGTCCAGCAAAACTTGCGCGGGATTAAAATCGTTGTACTTGATTATTTCCGCCGTATTCACGCCTTTATCCGAACTGGCGCATCCGAAAGCCAGCAATGAAATAGCTGAAAAAACAGCCGCGGACAATTTTGAAGTGCTCTTGTTTTGTTTCATATTATATTATGTTATGTGTTGTTGTATCTATAAAAAAACTTTCCATTCCCCGACCCGACAGCAGACTATCTTCCAACAATCCTCTTGGCAAGATTTCCGACGCCCGCAAAGAGTTTCAGCCAGCTTCGGCACCGGAGGTTCAACGGTCGAAAAGCTCCATTTGCGGGAGGCGCAGCATATTGTAATTTTTAAGTATGCGTATGGTTTGAAGCAGGTCGCTTTTGACATAATTATTGTTCACTTCAATGCTGTCGGCAATATTGCGCAGCATATGCGGATATGTAAGAATGCCGTCAACGCCTTTAGATTTGAGCAAATTTACGCTTTTCTGGCGCTCCGAACGGTTTTTCGGCAAAGACGGAATAGCCAATATCTTAAAAACCTTGCCGCCTTGCTGAAACATTGATTCCACGCGCTTTAACGCATTCTTTTGCAAAAACTTAAAAATTTCATCCGAAGAATTTAATATGGCGGCTGAAAACGTCGACGTATGCCATCCCTTTACTGAAACGACAGCCTGGCGAATTTTTGAAATATCTTGAGCAGATAACACAAAGCCGATATCGTTTTGCCCCGCATCCGAGCAATTTGGATTATACACAACCAAGTCAATTTCCTCGTCCGCCCGTTTCTTGCGCGATTGAACTTGATACTTATAAAACTGCCTGACCAAAAAGCCGTTTATTTCAAAATATTCCCTGACAATATTTTCGTCGATTCCCGCCATATACATAATATAGATAGTTGATATGCCGCTGTTTTTCCACCAAAAAAACGCAATTTGCGCAAAAAACTTCACAACACAATCATATATAAAACATAAAAAAAAACTTGTCATTGCAACCGCTTGGGTAAATTATTGAGAGAATGGGTACAAAGTTGAAACAGACAAAAGAGTCTTTTGAAGATACTCTAAAAGAACTCGAAGATATTCTTAAAGAGCTGGAGAATACTCAAACGCCTCTTGAAGATCTGGTCGAACGCTATAAGCGCGCCCAAGAATGCCTTGCAATATGCCGCAAAAAGCTCGACGACGCCGAAATGCAAATAAAAAAGCTCGAACCTGACGGAGAAGAAGACTTTTCCCTTGAAAGTGAATAGCGCCAGCCGCAAAAATATTTTAAAAAATGTCTATTTTAAGTTCTATAAATTCCCCCGAAGACGTAAAAAAGTTAAAGCCTGAACAACTTCCCGATTTGGCTTACGAAATTCGCCAACAAATCATAGATGTGACATCTCAAAAAGGAGGCCATGTCAGCCCGAATCTCGGCATTGTAGAACTTTCAATAGCTCTCCACAGGGTTTTTGACACGCCTAAAGACCAGATACTTTTTGACGTATCGCACCAGTGCTATACCCACAAGCTTCTTACCGGCAGAAATAACGAAAAATTCCGCAATCTCCGCCAAACCGGAGGAATCAGCGGATTTTGCAACCGCTTTGAAAGCCCGCACGACGCCTTCGGCGCGGGGCATGCCGGAACGGCGCTTTCGGCGGCCTTGGGACTGGCGGCCGCGCGCGATAAAAATGGAACCGATGAAAATATCATAGCGGTTGTCGGAGACGCAGCCCTCACAAACGGCGTGACGTTTGAGGCCTTCAACAACATAGCAAATACGACAAAGAAAATGATTGTCGTTCTAAACGACAATAAGATGTCTATTTCAAAGAACGTAGGCGCAATTTCCCAATACTTAAACAGCGTAATTACAAATCCTACGTACAATAGATTATACGCCGACATGAACGCGTTTCTCAAAAAGCTTCCGCTCGGAGAAACTGTGGCATCGGTTGCCGCCAAGGCAGCCAGCGACGCAAAGGGATTTATCCTGCCGTCCTCTCTCTTTGAGTATTTCGGTTTGATGTACCTAGGGCCGATAGACGGACACGATATTGCCCAATTAGAAAAATACCTCAATTTCTGCAAAAAATCCACCCGCCCAATCCTTCTGCATGTTTTGACGACAAAGGGAAAAGGCCTGGAAGTTGCCGTGCGCAACCCTGAAAAATTCCACGGAGCAACTCCGTACAATGTCGTCACAGGCGAATCGACTGCAAACGGCGACAAATCGATTCCCAACTACCAAGACGCAATGGGCAAAGCGCTGTTGCGATATGCAAAAAAAGACCCAAAAATCGTTGGAATAACGGCGGCAATGGCGTCAGGCACAGGGCTTTCCTTCTTAAAGAACGAACTTCCAGGACAATTCTTCGATGTCGGCATAGCTGAAGAACACGCCGCAGTTTTCGCAGCCGGAATGGCTTGCAAAGGATTTAAGCCTGTTGCCGCCATTTATTCCACTTTCATGCAGCGCGCCTACGACTGTGCAATGCATGACGTATGCCTGCAAAACCTGCCGGTCACATTCTGCCTGGACCGCGCCGGGCTGAGCGCCAACGACGGCGCTACACACCACGGGCTTTTCGACATATCATTCCTTCGCCCGCTTCCGAACGCCGTTATAATGCAGCCTTCAAACGAAGACGAATTGGCTGATATGCTATACACTTCGGTTGAATCTAAGCGCCCATGTTTCATACGCTATCCCAGGGGCAAAGGAGAGGGCGTTCCAATAAAGGAAGATCCGCAAAAACTACCAATAGGCAAAGCTGAAACGCTTAGGGAATCCGACGGGAACATATGCATTTGGGCGCTTGGGAACATGGTGTCGGAGGCTAAAAAGGTTGCGGACATATTTGCGTCCGGCGGCGTAAAAGTAGGCGTTGTGAACGCGCGTTTCGTGAAGCCGCTAGATGCGGAACTTCTTCTAAAAGACGCAGATTCCAATAAGTTGATTGTGACTTTAGAAGACCACGCGGCCAGCGGAGGATTCGGTTCGGCTATAGCTGAAACCCTTTCGTCAAACAACAAAAAATGCGCTCTGCAGATAATAGGCTGGCCCGACAAATTCATACCGCACGGCACAAATGTAAAAATCCTTCGCGAACAAAACGGACTTGGGACCGCCCAAATTGCCGCTCGCATAGCAGACAATGCAAAAAGTTTAGGAATAAAACTCAGTTAGGAGCCAAACACGCATGACACAACAGGAATTTAAAAAGGAATTTGAAGAAAAACGGCTAAAAGTTGAAGACGCCATTAGGCGCCTGCTTCCCCCTGAAGATACCCGCCCGTCAATAGTCCATCAAGCCATGCGGTACAGCATGGAAGCCGGGGGGAAACGCCTTAGGCCAATGCTGATTCTTGCAGCGCACGACATGTTCCCTTCTCAAATAGACCCATATCCGGCTTGCGTTGCGATAGAATGCCTGCATACATACTCGCTTATACACGACGACCTGCCCTGCATGGACAATTCAGACCTTCGCCGCGGGAAGCCAACCTGCCATAAGAAGTTCGACGAAACTATGGCGCTATTGGCTGGAGACGCCCTTCTGACATATGCATTTGAGCTCCTTGCCAAGCACTACCAAGATACGCCGCGCATAGCAGCTGGACTTGTTCTAGACCTTTCCATAGCTGGCGGAAGCCAAAAAATGATAGGCGGGCAAGTGGAGGATGTCCTTGGCGAGCGCGACGGGAAAATGACGCCAGACAAACTTGAATTTATTCATCATAATAAAACAGCAGCCCTTATAACCGCTGCTGTGACGATGGGCATAAGGCTGTCGGATTCCTACGATGTCCAAAAGCTGGAAGTCGCTCGGGAGATCGGCAAAAATATAGGGCTGGCATTCCAAGTAATAGACGACATCTTGGATGTCACAAGCGACGACGCCACTATGGGTAAAACCACTGGCCTTGACGCCCAAAACGAGAAAATGACATATGTATCTTTGTACGGCATTGAAAGGTCGCGCGAAATTGCCGCCGAACTTACCGGCAAAGCAATAGCAGACTGCCAAAAGTTAAGCGACAATTGCGAATTTTTCAAAGCGCTTATAACCTATATGCAAAATAGAATAAACTAATTTACAGAACCATATTTTAGGGAATTGGCTTTAATAGGCGCAGCAGATGCCGCAAAATATTTTTATCGAACTACAATCGGTCTAATAAAAAAGGACAAATTATGATAGTAGAACCCAAAGTAAAAGGATTCCTTTGCATAACCGCCCATCCCGAAGGTTGCGCGGCAAATGTCAGGGAACAAATAGAATATGTAAAGAGCAAGGGTGCAATAAAAGACTCGTGCAAGAGCGTTCTGGTTATAGGCTCCTCCACGGGATATGGATTGGCAAGCCGCATAGTTTCGGCATTCGGATGCGGAGCGGCTACAATAGGAGTATTTTTTGAGCGACCCGCGGACACCGCGCGAGGGCGCCCCGCAAGCGCCGGATGGTACAATACGGCAGAATTTACAAAACAAGCCCAGGCTGCAAACCTTTACGCCGCCAACATAAACGGCGACGCGTTCTCCAGCGAAATAAAGAAACAAGCGATTGAGGCCATCAAAAAAAGCCCTATGGGCAAAGTCGATTTAGTTGTTTATTCTCTGGCGGCTCCCCGCAGGACAGACCCTGCGACAGGCGAAGTTTATAAAAGCGTATTGAAGACCGTCGGGCAAGAACGCAAGGACAAAAGTCTGGATACCGACAAAGGCGAAGTTGTAGAAGTGTCGGTACCGGTTGCCAATGAACGCGAAATATTCGAGACAGTAAAAGTAATGGGCGGAGACGACTGGGAACTTTGGATAAAGGCTTTGGACGAAGCTGGAGTTCTCGCGGAAGGTTGCACAAGCTTGGCGTATTCCTATATAGGCCCTGAATTGACCTACCCCATTTACCGCAGCGGCACAATAGGCATGGCAAAAAAGGACCTTGAAAAGGCCGCTGAGCGCATAGACGCCATTCTTAAGTTGCATAGAGGAAAGGCGTTTGTCTCGATAAACAAAGCTTTGGTGACTCAGGCTAGCAGTGCGATTCCCGTGGTTCCGCTTTACGTTTCAATCCTCTACAAGGTGATGAAAGAAAAAGGCATACACGAAGACTGCATTAGGCAAATCCAGCGGCTATTCGCTACACAGCTTTACAATGACAACTTTTTGGATTTCGACGACGCCGGAAGAGTGCGCATAGACAATTTGGAATTGCGCGACGATGTTCAAAAGGAAGTCTTTGAAATTTGGCCCAAGGTAAACACTCAAAATTTGAATGAACTCACCGACTTCGCCGGATATAAAAGCGAATTTATGAAACTATTCGGGTTTGGCAGGCCGGATATCGATTATTCAAAAGACGTAGAGATATAATCCTCAAACAAAACATTTTTTCTACGCGCGCCGAAACACATCGGCGCGTTTTTTTTATAGTGGATAAGCGCTTGCCGCAGCCCGGACGGCTTCGTTAAGGCCTATGCCATAGACATTAGTCAAGCCGATGGCGCCTTGAATGCACAGGTTCTTTTGATCCGCCGAAACTCCCATTGCCGTCGCCATAGACTGCATTGAAAGAACTTGTTCGTCGCCGTAGATTGTTATGCGCTGCATTTCCGATGCAATCGGAGACATTATAGACAGAACTTCTGACACGTTCCCCCCCTTGCGACCTTATCGCCGCCGCCAGCTTTTGTACCGCCGCTTCTTGTTGCCCGAAAGCTTGTATTGCCGCGGTCGCAAAACTCGGAAACTTTAGTGCAAGGTCGGACATCTTCGCGCCAATGTTATACATGGCGCCCGACCAAACCTTGTTTACATCTGAAGCTCCTTCAGATAGACCATTTAACTTTTGGTTTAAATCGCCAATGGCGTTTTGGATTTTGTTGAGAGACTCAAGTTTGGCATTTACCGCGACTTCTATATTAAATTTTTCGCCCGCCATTTTCTTCTCCGATTTTTGTTGGTTTCTGAAAATTTTGTGCGATAATTTAGACAATGAAAGACATTAAAGAAACAGCCTTATACTTTTTTATCTCGCTGATTATAGTATCGGGAGTGCTTTTTTTGGTGCTTTCAATTCCCCCGGAAATTGGCAAGCTCATAATTTCGATAATGCTTGGCCTGTTTATTTTTATCGGGTTCATATTCTTTTTGTGCCTGTTAAATTATATCTTCAAACATGCCAAGTGTACTGTCTTTAATGTTTTTGTTCCTCCATCCGAATAGAAATTTCTCTTTTACTTTTGAGCGTCCCTCAATTCGCGGTTAAGCCGGTTGAGGGATTTTTCGTCTATGAGGGCGGCCTGCGCGTCGAAAATCGACAAGGTGTCAAAGACTCTGCGGCGCTTTACGGCGTTTGCGATGAACTTCAGGCGCAGCGGGGACATGTCGATTACGTCGTCCCAAGTAAGCCCCGTGTTTGCAACCACCCACGCTACATTTCTGCAGGCGGCTCTCCACTGGTCTTCGACTTGTTCGCTGGAAGGCTTGTCCCGTAAATTTGGCATTTACCGCGACTTCTATATTAAATTTTTCGCCCGCCATTTTCTTCTCCGATTTTTGTTGGTTTCTGAAAATTTTGTGCGATACTAATGTGTAGATGAAGGCTATTAGAGAAATAAGATTTTATTTGTTGCTCGGAATTCTATAGTTTCGGGAGGGGTTTCTCTGTTTATCCTTCCTTCTGAAATAAGCAGAACTATTGTCGCCTCTATAATTGCCCTCGGGATATTTGTAGGATTCTGTTTCATACTTCTTTTGATAAATGGTTTCATAAAGCATACTACCGTTCCAGGTGGGCGTACTTTTATGCGCGACCGCTATGGAAGATTCGAACCTGTCATAAAGATGTATAAAAAGTAGATTCTTTGATTTTTACTTTTGAGCGTCCCTCAATTCGCGGTTAAGTCGGTTGAGGGATTTTTCGTCTATGAGGGCGGCCTGCGCGTCGAAAATCGACAAGGTGTCAAAGACTCTACGGCGTCAGAATCAAAGCATGCCAAGAGCACGCGGTTTATCGGCGACTATTTAACGCCGCCTACAGCCCACTCCCCCACAGAGAGAAAGAAAATCCCCCCTCAGCAAAATGATACCAAATGCGTAGAAAACTTACTGACTTCGGTAGGAAAATATACCGACGCATTCTTCAAATCGGCCTCCTAAACATTCTAAATTCGAATAATGAATGCGCTTCAAACGGCCGCAATGCATCAAAGATTGCCTAAAGCGCTCATCCGAAAAGAACTAAACTGCGCACTCCTTAGATAATACCTGGCTATTCAGAAAAAACTTTACAAAATCAAACACGAATACACTATCTAATAATTTATGGGCAGAACCGCTGTTTGTTTAGCGGGGGCGTCCGAAAGGAAAATAATATGAACGAAGAACTACTTAAAATAAGACACAGCGCGTCTCACGTTTTGGCGACTGCCGTGTTAAGATTGTTCCCCAACGCAAAGCTCGACATCGGCCCAGCGACCGAAACGGGCTTTTATTACGACTTCGACTTGGACCATAAGTTCACCGCCGAGGACTTGGCTGCCATAGAAGCCGAGATGAAGAAAGTGATTGCCGAGAACCAGCGTTTCGAGCGTATTGAAGTCGACCGCCAAACCGCCGCAAAAATGATTGAGGAAAGCGGCCAGGCAAAATTCAAGCTCGGCAGACTCGCCGATGTTCCAGAAGGCGAAAAAATTACTATGTACCGCAATGGAGAATTTTGCGACCTTTGCGCCGGTCCCCACGTTGACTATACAAAGCGCATAAAGGCATTTAAACTCTTATCGATAGCCGGCGCCTACCATAGGGGAGACGAAAAGAACCAGCAGCTTCAGCGCATTTATGGAACAGCGTTCGCCTCCAAAGAGGAACTGGAACAATACCTGAAGCAAATGGAAGAGGCAAAGCTTAGGGATCACCGCAAGCTCGGCAAGGAAATGGGACTTTTTACAATAGTCGACCGTGTCGGGCAAGGCCTTATCCTTTGGAAACCCAAGGGCGCAATTGTCCGCCAAAGCCTTCAGGATTTTATTCTTGAACTTCTCCGGGCGCAAGGATACCAGCAGGTTTTCACGCCGCATATCGGCAAATTGGGATTATTCCGCACAAGCGGCCACTTCCCTTATTACAAGGAATCGCAATTCGTGCCGATTGTTGAGCGCGAAGACATGGCCAAAATGGCAAAAGAAAATCTGAATGTGGCCCAATTTGAGGAAAAAGTGGAATCGGGAGACGTTGAGGGATTCCTTCTTAAACCGATGAACTGCCCGTTCCATGTGGAAATATATAAGAGCGACCCCCATTCATACCGCGAACTTCCCGTTCGTTTGGCGGAATTTGGCAACGTGTACCGCTGGGAACAAAGCGGAGAGCTAAACGGCATGACAAGAGTCCGCGGTTTCACACAGGACGACGCCCATATTTTCTGCACTCCGGAACAGCTAGACGACGAAATACAAGGATGCTTGGATCTAGTAAAATCGGTTTTTGAAACCATTGGAATGCGCGACTACCGCGTGCGCATCTCCCTGCGCGACCCCGCAAGCGACAAATACGTTGGCTCAGAAGAAAACTGGGAGAAATCCGAAGCCGCAATACGCAAAGCCGCGCGCTCGCTAGGCGTGGAATTCAGCGAGGAGATAGGAGAAGCTGCATTCTACGGGCCGAAAATCGACTTTGTAGTAAAGGATGTAATCGGAAGAGAATGGCAGCTCGGAACGGTTCAGGTAGACTACAATCTGCCAGAACGCTTCGATTTAAGCTATATAGGCGCAGACAACAAGCCGCACCGCCCTATCATGATCCACCGCGCGCCGTTCGGCTCCCTTGAACGTTTTACTGGAGTTCTCATCGAACATTTCGGAGGCAACTTCCCGACTTGGCTTGCTCCTGAACAAGTTCGCATACTCACGCTAAACGACGAAGTAATTCCGTTTGCAGACGGGGTCTTCGCAAAACTAAAAAAATCCGGCGTAAGAGTTTCGATGGACGCAGGCGCAGAAAAGCTTGGAGCAAAAATTCGAAAGGCGGAAACTGAGCGCGTGCCGCATATGTTTGTCATAGGCAAAAAAGAAGCCGCTGAAAATGCAGTATCCGTGCGTTCAAGAATTCGCAAGGAATTTGAGGGAGTAAAGAGCGTGGACGAAGCCGTATCTTTAATATTATCCGATATTGCGTCCAGGCACTTGCCCGACAACTATTGAGCTTTGTAAAAAATTTTGCGGGGCGGCAAATAAAGCTGCCCCGTTTTTTTTGGAGACTTTCGGACTTTTTTAGATTCGCCCGCCGCGCATCTGCCTTATTATCCTAAGGCATCAATGAATGTTGCGCATTTTAAACCTTTTAATTTTCCGCGCCCCGTTTTTAAGCGATAATCCAGCATTGCATTAACTTTACATTAAACGCCGTGGTCTGATATATTTTCGCTTGCCGATAAAAGAAACGCCAACCATAGCAAAGTAAAACTGTTTGTACGGGCAAAAAAAACGGCGCGAAAATCCGCGCCGCCTTTTAAAAGATGCCCTAAATTCTCTATTACGCCTTGTTGGCTGAACCGAGCACATTGACAACCTTGTGCATATAAAGCTTTTTGAGCTCGTCGCGCGCAGGTCCAAGATATTTGCGCGGATCGAATTCAGCCGGCTTTTCGGCGAACACTTCGCGGATGGCAGCTGTCATTGCCAAGCGGCCGTCGGAGTCGATGTTGATTTTGCAAACCGCGGATTCAGCAGCCTTGCGGAGCTGTTCTTCTGGAATGCCTACCGCGGCTTCGAGCTTTCCGCCAAACTTATTAATAATGTCAACATATTGCTGCGGAACAGAAGAAGATCCGTGCAAAACAATCGGGAATCCCGGAATGCGCTTTTCAACCTCCTGCAAAATGTCGAAACGCAGCGGCGGCGGAACAAGCCTTCCTTCTGCATTGCGCGTGCACTGTTCAGGCCTGAATTTATAAGCGCCATGCGATGTTCCGATAGAAATTGCCAAAGAGTCGACACCCGTTTTCTTTACGAAGTCTTCGACTTCTTCAGGGCGGGTATAAGAATGGGTTTCATGGGAAACTTCATCCTCAATGCCGGCTAATACGCCAAGCTCGCCTTCCACAGTGACATCGTATTGGTGGGCATAATCTACAACTTTTTTAGCCAATTCGACATTTTCTTCGTAGGGAAGAGCCGAACCGTCTATCATAACTGAGGAGAACCCGTAATCGACGCAGGATTTGCAAAGTTCAAACGAGTTTCCATGGTCGAGGTGAAGAACTATCGGAATATTGCAGCCGAGCTCCTTGGCATATTCGCAAGCGCCCTGGGCCATATAGCGCAGGAGCGTCTGATTCGCATATTTGCGCGCTCCGCTGGATACCTGCAAGATAACGGGAGACTTTGTTTCAACGCAAGCCTGGATTATGGCCTGCATTTGTTCCATATTGTTGAAGTTAAACGCTGGAATAGCATATTTGCCTTCGATAGCTTTCTTAAAAAGCTCGCGCGAATTAACCAAACCGAGTTCTTTATATGATACCATAGTTTTAATCTGGATTAAATGAACTTTTAGAATATGCCCCTATAAAAAAATAACTCAACAAAAATTTTCGTCCCCGCCTAAATTTTACAAGTTTGATTTTAGGCCAACTTTCGGAAAATATGTTTGACCCTGCACCCCCCCGCTGCCAATATTGTCTGGGTATGAATAAATGCATTTTGAAAACATCTACGGCAATCGCTTTTGCATGGTTATTTTGCGCAAGCGCGATTGCGGAAACATTCTCTGTAAAGTCTCCGGACGGAAAACTCGAAGCCATTGTAAACGACGGTTCCAAACTGACTTTTACTTTAAAGGCCGACGACAAAACATTGATGAACGAATGCGTCATCGGAATGGATACAGACAAGGGCAAAATCGGCGTTGACGCAAAAGCAACCGGTTCTGCGCTCACATCGCACGACGGCGTAATCGACGCTCCATGGGGAATCCGCAAGCAAATCAAGGACAAATACAACCAATTGGAAATTGATTTTAAAGGCTATAAACTTATAGTTCGCGCCTATGACGAAGCTGTGGCATACCGTTTCGCAACGGATCTTGGCTCGGGAGACATGATTGTGTTCGACGAAACGCTCAAGTTCCCGTTTGCAGACTCCGATAGAATTATTGCCCATTTTGTAAAAGGCCCCCAGGACTCGTTTGAGCGCGCGTTCATACGCGGCACCGTAGCCGATATGAAAAACCACCATAGCGCCTCCATGCCTTTCCTATATATGAAAGACGGATATACCGTCGCAATGGTCGAATCGGATCTTTGGGGATATCCGGGAATAAGGGTAAATTATCCGAAGTTGGCATCCATGCCGCAGGCGCTCTTCTCAAAAAAGCCCAAAACATTGGTTCAAAGCTCCAATTTTATACGCAAAGTCGGAGAAGAAGAAAAATACATCGCAAAAACTTCGGCAACGCGCGAATTTCCATGGAGGGCGTTTATCGTCGCGCGCAAGGATATAGATCTCGCAGACAACGACACTGTTTACAAGCTCGCCCGCCCGTCTGTAATAAAAGACACCTCTTGGATAAAACCCGGAACTTGCGTTTGGGAATGGTGGAACAACTGGAATTTAGAAGGCGTTGACTTCAAAACCGGTCTAAATGAGGAAACATACCGCTATCTAATAGATTACGCAGCAGAAAACAACATTCCATATGTGCTTTTCGACGCAGGTTGGCTCACTGGAGCTGATGTCGGCGAAATGGACAAAAATATCGACGAAGCAATGCGCTCCGGCAAGCCGTTTGTAGATGTTCCTGCCCTAATAAAATACGCGCATGAAAAAGACGTAAAAATCCTCCTTTGGGTATTGGCGCAATCAATAGACAAATACGCTGTCGAAGGTTTCGACAGAATGAAACAGTGGGGCGCGGACGGAGTGAAAATCGACTTTACAGACCGCGACGACCAACAAGCGATAGAATTCTTTGAAAGAATGTCCAAGCTTGCCGCCGAGCGCAAAATGGTGGTCGATTTCCACGGATGCCCAAAACCCGCCGGCTTGCAGCGCACATATCCCAACACGATAAACTTTGAAGGCGTGCACGGATGCGAATTCAATAAATTCTCTCCGGGACTTGAGCCCAGCCACAATATTGATTTGGTGTACACCAGAATGTTGCAGGGTCCCATGGATTATACGCCTGGCGCAATGACAAACGTCGCCCAGAAGGAATTCAAAACCTGTTCAAACCAGCCGCAAGCAAAGGGAACGCGCGCGCACATGGTCTCGATGTATGTGCTCTATTACGCGCCAGTCCAAATGATGTGCGACTCCGCCACGGAATACCTTAAAGCTCCAGATATTCTAAACTTCATAGCAAATACTCCCACAACATGGGACGACACTAAAGCACTCGACGGAAAAATCGGAGAATTTGTCGTTGTCGCGCGACGCAGCGGCGACAATTGGTACGTCGGCGGAATGAACGACTGGAACGAGCGCGAAGTTGAAATAGACTTCTCTAAAATTCTACCTGAAGACACTGAATATAAGGCTGAAATCATATGCGACTCCGTAAATTCAAACAAGCTTGCCCGCGACTACAAGCGCGAATTCAAGGATGTGGATTCAACCACAAAAATGAAAATTACCATGAAAAAAGGCGGCGGTTTTGCAATAAAACTTACGCCCAAGGAGTTTGAAATTTTCGGAGTGGGACTGTTCTAATATTTAGTGCTCCACAAAAAAAAGAGAGGCCGCAAAAGCGGCCTCTCTTTCTTTTCGGCTTAGCGCGTTCCAGAAGAAAAAATTTGCGCCGACAATCAGCCGGCAAGCAGATTTTAAATGCCTATTTGGGATTGCCTAAAAAACTTTTACGCGCTTAAATTGCTGCATACGCGCCGGCGCCCGGCTGGTAGGGCGGAACCGAGACGGGCGCAAACTAATTTTCCTTTTGGGATCCAACCATAGGTTCTTTAAAATTATTGGTCACGTCCTGCATAGGAATAAAATCCACCCCGCTGGCAACATATTCTATTTTGCCGTTTTTTTTGCGTATAAAATAAACCATAGAACAGTTCCATATGGGAATTTTCAAAGTTGTATTCGACATCTCTGCCAAGTAGCCTGCCGCCGCCGCGACTCCGGCCTTGTGTGTTATTATTACGACATCGCACAAGTTTCCCGAAGTTGCGCTCTCTATGAAATCTTCCACGCGCTTTTTTAAAATCTCACCGTAATTGTCGTCATAAACCCATGGGTATTCCATTTTTGGAACGGCAGAAATAAAGCCGGGAAACATTGCCTCAAGCTCGGATTGAGTCCTGCCTTTTATATCCGGTACGCCAGGGGTGTGGGTGCGTTCCTGTATGCTTGGCTCCAACAGCACTTTTTGTCCGAATAGTCTTGCGACGGCGACTCCGGTCTCCACTGTGCGCAAATACGGAGACACATAAATTTTCCCGTCGAAACCTATGGATTTTATTCTCTCGGCAAGCATTTGCGCCTGTTCACGCCCAAGCTTGCTAAGCGACGGATCTCCACCTGAAGGTCTCTGGGCATGGCGCGCAACTATTATTTTTATATAATCCCGCGCGCAATCCTTAGAATCTGCGTGCAACAGCTCAAACGAAAAAGCGGCTATTGCCGCCATTAAAATAATTCTAAATGTTCTCATAAAAAAACTTGCCCCCGCCAGAAATACACTCGGCAAGCGGCAAGTTCTATATCGTAAAAAAATTATGCGCCCTTAGCAACCTGCGCCCGATTTATCCGAAAGCGAATAAAAACTCCGCGCACGCAAGCTATTTCTTTGACTCTTTTACATATTTAACGACTTCGTCAAATACTTTTCTGTAATGCTCCGCCGGGACTGTATGGCGCGCCTCCTCGCAGACGTATATTTTTTTCGGAGATTTTACATTTGAGTACGCAGCGTAAACAGAAGTTGGCTGGCAAGTCGGATCGGCGAATCCAACCGTAAAAATCGCGGGGCATTTTATGAATGCGGCAAAGTTCATCGCGTCTATGTATCGGACCGCTTCTACTATGTCTTTGCGATATTTTCCATCCTTGTCAAGTTTGGTGAAGTGCGGCCATCCGTTGGTTCTGCCTATTGTTATTCCGCTGTGGTCGCAAATAGCGGGAACAAATGGAACCGTAAGCGAAACTTTATCGTCGAGCGCCGCGGCGGCAATAGCCTGCCCCCCGCCCTGGCTTGTGCCGTAAGCCACGAGAACCTTGCCATCCCATTCCGGTTGGGATTTAAGAAAATCCATGGCGCGCATTAAGCGCATGTATAGAGTGCGGAAGAAAGTTTTGTCGCGGTCGTTTGCGCCAAAGTGCGGATACGCGTTTAGCTTGCCCTTTTTCAGATTGTCGTAAAACTCCTGAGGCTGCCCGTTCTTGATTCCATGTGCATTGAAATCCAAGGCTATAAATCCATTTTTTGCCCAATTGACAGCATTGCCCATCCAAGATGTGCAAACTCCGGTGCCGTGAGGCAATACAACGGCCGGACAGCTCTTAGGTTTGGATCCGGCGGGACGGGCGTAATAGCCTGTCATAAGTCCGTTAAAAGAATCCGCCTGGACATCGAAAACTTCTATTTTCGGGTCTTTGTAATCTACGCGGGACATTTTTGCGTTCATAGGAATGCTTGAAAGAATTTCGCGCTGTTTGTCCCAATATGCTTTAAAATCGGACGGGACCGGCATGCTTGGCTCTATTTCAGCAGGAGCAAATCCCGCGCCCGCAAGCATCTGGACTTTTTTCCCTCCGGGAAGCTTTACCGTCATTGAGCATTTTAAGAAACCGGCTTCGTCAAGCTTTCCAGAAACTTTGAGCTTGCCGCCGGACAATTTCGATTTGCCGAAAGTTTTAGGCTCCACGCTGTCTTTTGATATCTCCCAGTCAACATCCAAAGGTTCAACTTCCGAACCGTCTTTTTTTGAAACTGAAAGGAGAAAATCGGCAGTATCGCCTTTTTTATAGAGAGAGCCGTCTGCGGTGGCTTTTATATGGAGGACGTAATCGCCCTCAGTTTTAGTTTCCGCAATTGCCGCCGAAAGCGCGCCAAATAAAAGAAAACCCCCAATTAATATAAATTTTACCATATTTTTCATAAGTGCAAAAAAATTATTAAATGCCGCAAAACAGGCAAGTAAAATCAAGTTGCCTTGACAATATCCCGCTAAAATAAAAGATATTGCACTTCAAAAACAGAAATTCCTATGCAAACTATCGTATTTCCTCCATACAACAAATCCGCCAAGCGCGGACTCAGTGATATTCAAAAGAAAATCCTTGAAATGAAGCAAAAACGCGACGCCGTGATTCTTGCGCACAACTATGTATGCGAAGAAATTCAGGAAATTGCCGATTTTGTAGGAGACTCTCTGGGTCTTTCGCGCCAAGCCAAACAAACGTCCGCAAAGACAATAGCATTTGCCGGTGTGGATTTTATGGCTGAAACTGCAAAAATATTAAATCCAGAAAAGATCGTAGTTCTTCCGGACCGCGCCGCCGGATGCTCCTTGGAACAGCTATGCGATCCCGCAGAACTTCAAAAATTTAAAAACCTCCACCCGGAAGCCACAGTAATTTCATACATAAATTGCAGCGCAAAGGTAAAAGAGCTTAGCGACATTATCTGCACTAGCGGAAACGCGCTAGAAATAGTTAGGCAAATTCCGCCTGAACAGCAAATAATATTTTGCCCCGACCAGCATCTTGGCTCATGGATAGAGGAGAAAACCGGCAGAAAAATGCTGCTATGGAACGGATATTGCGAAGCCCATACGCTCTATAAAGCCAAGGAACTTCTCGAATTAAAGCAGGCCTTCCCCGGAGCTCCTCTCATATCCCATCCCGAATGCCCCAAGGATGTCCGCGACGTATGCGACTGCGTTTGCAGCACAGAAAAAATGATTTCTTTTTGCCGTGAAAATCCAGCGGACAAATTTATAATAGCCACGGTTGTGGAAATGATCCACCGCCTCAGGCGCGAAATACCCGACAAGACATTTATCGCCGCAACTTCGTCAGGAAAGCCGCAGCAGCAATGCAAAAATATGCTTATGAACACTCCGGAGAAGCTTCTCTCCTGCCTTGAAAACTTGTCTCCGCAGATTGAGCTTGACGCGGACACAATAGAAAAAGCCCGCGCCCCTATCGAAAAAATGCTGCAAATGTCCAAGTAGGGGAGATGCGCATTTTTCAAGAAAAACGCCGCTTGCATTAAAATTTAGCATGCTGCGTTTTTCCCGATGGTAAATGCGCCCTACTTTAAAGCGATGTCAAACGGAATGCGCGCGTAAATTCCACGCTTGTCCGAGTAGGCGGACAGTGACTTGATTGAATCCAAATAGGCTTTTAGTTTTGGAGGAACGCTTTTTGCAAAAGGCTCGGCGGCTGAAAAGCTCTTCATAAATTCCTTAAAGCGGTCGATTTTAGGATACTCTTTTACGCCGTCGCATTCGCATTTTTCCATAAGGGCCGCAACGACTTCGTCCAAAGTTCCAAATCCGTCCGCAAGATTTAACCTTACGGCAGTTGCCCCGTCGAATATTCGCCCGTCGGCTATTTCCGCAAGTTCTGCCGGAGATATTTTTCTAGATTTGCATACAAGGTCCACAAATCTGCCGTAAACTTCGCGAACCATTTTCCCTGTCAATGCCAACTCGCGTTCGCCCATCGGGCGGGTCAATGTTCCAATGTCTGCAAACGGAGAAGTTTTTACACCGTCAAAATCGACTCCGTACCCTCCGGCGAATTTTTCGACTGAAAATGCGATGGAAAATACTCCTATCGACCCCGTAATAGTTTCAGGCATTAGAAAAATATTGTCGGCGGCAGTAGCAATCCAGTACGCCCCGCTTGCTGCAACGGATGAAAACGACGCAACGACAGGCTTTTCTTTTGCCAAAAGTTCAACCTCGCGCCGTATTACTTCGCTCGCATAGGCGCTGCCTCCTCCGCTGTCTATGCGCAATACTACTCCTTTTATGGATGAATCGGACCGAAGCTTGCGCAAAATCCCTACGTACCGCTCCGAAGAAATTACCGAAGGGGAAATATCCGCCTCCACAATATCGCCAGACATGTAGACTATCGCTATGTTTCCAGCCCTTGACGCTGCGGGGAAAGAATCCACGAAAACCTGTTTAAATGAATCCCCTTCCGAACCGTACTTTTGGGCCAGCATGTCTATTAACTCGTCGTCGTACATCAATTTGTCGACTAATTTGAGCTTCTTAGCCTCCTCCGCTGAACAAATAGCTTTGGAATCGGCAAATTCCCGCAAGAACTCAGGAGTCAAATTCCGGCTTTCTGAAATTTTTGAAATTATGCATTCCCAAATTCCGCCAACAACCGATTTCAATATCTCTTTGTCAGCACCGTCCATTTTTGACTTGGTAAAAATATCCCCAAAGGACTTATGCTTTCCGGCCCGCACAATTTGCGCGTCGATTCCGTACTTTTTAAAAGCATTGCCAAAATACGGAGCGCTAGTGGAAATGCCCTTAAATTCAAATTCCGAAAACGGATTCAATATTATCTCGGAAGCCGCTGTGGCTATAAAATAATCCCTTAGAGACGGATTTTCCAAGTACGCATACACGGGCAAAGATTCACAAGCCTCGCAAACCGCCTCGCGCAATTCGGCTATAGCAGCCAAGCCCGCGCCGGATTCGTCAACGCTGCCGCGGATGAGAATCGCCTTTACTCTGCGGTCGCAGGACGCATCGCGTATGATTTGCACCGCGTTATATACAGAAGTTGAAGACAATCCCTCGATGGCCGCTGCAAGAGAATTTTCATCCTCTACGCGCTCTCCTATTGGAAGCGACAAGTCCAAAACAAAAACTCCCCCTCCGGAAATTTTTCCGGGGGATAGCTCCGAAGTATTTGCCGCCATAAAAACCGCAGACAAGAACGACAGCATAAAGAACGGCAAAAATACAAAAAATACGAAAAGCGCCGTTAGCGACGCGGAAAAATTGCGCAAAAATTTAATCATACCCATCCTTACCTTTCAAATCCAACAAGTTGTTTTAGAGCAAACTCAACAACCAAAGCCCTGTTGTAATTGCGCTTTGCCGAAGTATCTAAAACGATTTTCCTGACTTCGGACTTTTGGAACCTCCCGCCGACGCGCGACGCCACGGCAACAAAAGCGCAGCCCGCAAGCGATGCGGGCTTATTACCCACATTGGAATCCAGAAATCCCGTAGTAGCCACTGCTATGTCCGAAGAGAAAACCTCCATAGCTCCGCGCGCCATTGCTATGGCGCATTCCGCGCTTTCGGCGAAATGCTCTTCCAAAATTTCAGAAGGAACCTTTAAGACGCGCATTTTAGCGTAATCGCAATAGCAAACCGCCGAACCTTTAAATGTTGCGCTTGCATGCGGAACCGAAACTATCGCCGAAGCAAGCATTCCCCCCGTACACGATTCGGTTGCCGACAAACTTATTCCCGCCTCGGAAAAATCTTTTACAATTCTCGCGGCAAGTTCGGAAATCGATTTTGAGATATCTTCAAAACCCAGCATAAAAAAACGCTAAAAAATCATTTTTATTTGTAAACATTAAAATGCCCCTTCCAGCGTTTGCCAGCGCTAAAAAAATTTGAAATCTGCATGTTTCATGTTTGCCATAAACTAAATTTGGAATATAAACTCCGCAAGTTTTTATAAAATTCTATGCTTACAAAAGTAAATTCAGGGGTCCTTATAGGCGTGGAAGCGTTGGAGGTTGAAATTGAAGTCAATACCGGCGAACGCGGAGAGCCGCGCACTTTTATAGTAGGTCTGCCCGATACAGCAGTAAAGGAATCCTTAAACCGCGTTTCCTCTGCGCTGTCAAACAACGGGTTCAATCCGCCCTTGACAAAAACAACAATCAACCTTGCCCCGGGAGACATAAAAAAAGAGGGCCCTATTTACGACCTGCCGATTTCGCTTGGAATAATAGCCGCAACTGGAAATGTCGATTCCACGAAATTCAACGATTATATAATTGCCGGAGAATTAAGCCTTTCCGGAGACCTTCGCGCAATTTGCGGAGGGGTTTCCCTTGCGCTGCTTGCCCGAAGGCTAGGCAAGCGCGGAGTAGTACTTCCGCCGGAATCGGCTGCGGAAGCAGCGTTAGTCGAGGGAATAGAAGTTTACGCCCCTAAAAACTTGAGGGAATTGGTCGGTTTTTTCAATGGGACCACCGAGATTGAAAAAATCACCGCCGACATATCCCCTTTCAAACGTTTTGAAGATCCCGCAAACACTCCGGATTTTTCGGAGGTAAAGGGACAGCACCAAGTGCGCCGCGCAGTTGAAGTTGCGGTCGCCGGCGGGCACAACCTGTTGATGGTTGGGCCGCCTGGATCCGGCAAAAGCATGATAGCCAAAAGAATTCCATCTATAATGCCAGCCCCAAGCCTTGAAGAATTTCTTGAAATACTTGGAATATATTCGGCCTCGGGGCTTACACAAATATCCGAAAACAAATATTTTAAGCGCCCTTTCCGAGCGCCGCACCATACAATAAGCCGCGTCGGACTTACAGGAGGCGGGCCCAACCCTAAACCCGGAGAAATCTCCCTCGCGCACAACGGAGTTCTATTCTTAGACGAACTTCCTGAATTCGGCTCCATACTAGACAACTTGAGGCAGCCCATGGAGGACGGGAAACTGACTATCTCGCGCGCCGCAGGCAAAATAACTTTCCCCTGTAAATTTATGCTCGTGGCCGCAATGAATCCATGCAAATGCGGGTATTTGGGAGATCCCAAACGCAAGTGCAAGTGTACGCAATCTCAAATACAACAATACAGGGCCAGAATTTCAGGCCCGCTTTTAGACCGCATCGACATACATGTCGAAGCTTCGGCATTGCCGATAAGCGACCTGAGCAAAAGCCAAAAATCTGAATCTTCCGCGGAAATTAGGAAACGGGTGGAAGCTGCGCGGGAAATCCAAAAAGCGCGATTCGCTAAATTTTCCATGGCAAACAAGACAAATGCGGCAATGACGCCAGCGCAGATTCGCAAATACTGCGTTCTCGCGCCTGAACAAAGCTCAATTCTGGAGGCTGCGATGGACGAGCTTGGGCTATCTGCGCGCGCGTGGGATAGAATATTAAAAGTGTCCCGCACAATAGCCGACCTAGACAATTCGGATTCGATAAAAACCACGCATCTTCTCGAAGCCATAAGCTACCGTTCTCTAGACAGAAATTTATGAAAAAACTAGCCTCTAATTTCTTTGAGCGCACCTTCAAGCTGAAAAGCCGCTCCACAACCGTATCAACAGAAATCCTAGCCGGTTTCACGACATTCGCGGCAATGTCATACATAATGGCTGTAAATCCCGCTATCCTGGGATTGGCCGGAATGGACAAGCCTGCGGTCGTCACAGTCACGGCGCTTGCGGCGGCATTTGGATGTTTCGCGATGGCGCTGCTTACCAACCTTCCCATAGCTTTGGCTCCGGCAATGGGAACTAACACTTACTTTGCCATCATTGTATGCGTCGGCATGGGATTGGATTGGCGCCAGGCTTTGGCTGCAACATTCTACAATGGAATATTTTTTCTTATAATTTCCGTGACCGGATTGCGGGAAAAGCTTATTCTCGGGGTTCCCAAACCTTTGCAAATAGGCCTGCAATGCGGAATAGGCCTCTTTATAGCCTTTTTCGGATTGCAAAGCGCGAAAATAATAGTCAGCGACGAAAATACTCTAGTGACCGCAGGCCATCTCGCATCCCCTGAGGCCGCTTTGGCCCTTGCGGGCCTGGCTGTTATGGCAGCGCTTATCTGCAGAAAATTCGCCGGGGCTATAATATGCACGATAATTGCCGTCACCGTTGCGGGATTCGCCATAAAAGGCTCTGACGGCGAAAGCATATCGCAAATTCCAAGCGCGATATTTGCCATTCCTCACGGGATATCAGAAACGTTTATGCAGCTCGACTGGGGTTTCCCGTTTAGGGATTTTTCCAAGGCAATGCCCGTAATAATAATACTGCTCATGCTGGATATGTTCGACACTCTCGCGACTGTAATAGCCATGGGGAGGGCGTCGGGGCTAATGGATTCCAAAGGAAGAATGCCTAAGCTTGGAATGGCTTTGACCGCCGATGCAATAGCGACAATCGGAGGCGCTTTGCTTGGAACATCTACGACAGGTTCGTATGTCGAATCTGCTGCCGGAATAAAATCCGGAGGCAGAACCGGGCTTACGGCGATAACAGTGGGAGTGCTGTTTTTGCTTGCGCTGTTCTTTTCGCCGTTAGTGGAAATAATTCCCCCTGAAGCTACAGCTCCGGCGTTGGTCATGGTGGGAATTATGATGATGCAGGGAATGCGCGAACTAAACTTTGACGATATGACGGAAATTATTCCTGCAATATTTTCAATGCTTATGATAGCCCTTTCATTTAAAATTGCCGAAGGATTTGCATTCGGCATTGTCGCTTACGTTTTAGCCGTTTTGGCGGCAGGAAGGGCGCGGGAAATAAAAACTCCCACATGGGTTTTATTTGCCGCGATGTGCGCATTTCTAGCCTATTCATAAGCCAAACGCAAAAAAAATCCGCGCAGAGTCCTTCCCCGCACGGATAATAAAGTTTTGCGCCTAAGCAGTATTATAAGCAGTATTAGAGATTTGCTACAGCCTCTTGTGCGTTTTTGCGTATCTGATTCCAGTCGCGCGCATTGATGAGTTTTGCCGGCGCAATCCAGGAACCTCCGATTGCTGCAACCAAAGGAGACGACGTGTAGTCGCGCATATTGGATAGGTTCAATCCGCCCAGAGGAATGAATTTCACGCCCAAATGCTTGTATGGCGCCGACATGGCCTCCAAGTGTTTCATTCCGCCAGTAGTACCGGCCGGGAAGTACTTCATAAGCGTGCAGCCGTGCTCGAGAGACTGCTCTATTTCGCTTGGCGTCATTATGCCGGGAGCAAACGGAAGATTTATCTCTTTGGCTGCGTCTATCACCCTGACATTGCATCCGGGGCTAACCGCAAAGTCTGCGCCCCTATTTTTAGCCTCGCGGGCCTGGTCGGGAGTGAGAACCGTTCCCACGCCCAACATTAAATCCAAATTCATCTCCGCAATGGAGGAAATACAGTCGAATGCGTTTTCCGTGCGGAGAGTCATTTCAATAGCCTTTATGCCACCATCGACAAGCGCCTTTGCCAAGTCTTTGGCGTCTCCCGCATCGTTTACGGCAAGAACTGCCACTATTTTCGCGTCGTTTAATTTTTCAGCCAGTGTTTTCATAAAATTATCTAGAAATATACGCCTATGGATATTCAGTTTCCACAAAAAAATTAATCTCCAAGATTAAAATGCGCCATTTTTGATTTCAAATCTTCGGAAGAATCGTCTATAAAATCGGCAGCCTGCTTGAGTTCGACTATCTCGTTGCGCGTTTGCAATGCAGAAACGCTCATATCGCGTATCGTCCGGCTTATTTGCACGGCAAACTCAGCCTCTTCCTCAACTCCAACCGCAAGGGCTTCAAACTCTGGGCCTATATTAGAGACCTGCGATTCGACAGCGCCTAAAGTTGAAGACACTTTGCCGATTAAAGATACGTTGTCGGCCATTTTGTCGGCAAATTTTGATATGTCGCGCACACCCGATTCGACATATCCTCCCATTCCGCTTACAATCCGCGAAATGCTGCGCCCAGAAAGGGCGATTGCGTCGGACAGCTTTTTTATTTCTTCGGATACCGACGCGAATCCCTCTCCGTATTCCCCGGCCTTTTCCGCCTCTACCGCGGCATTTAGAGAAAGCATATTTATGCGCTCGCTTATGGAATTGATTGCCGATATTGAATCGGATATGCTGTCTGTTTTATCCTTTATTAGCGCAAGTTTGGATGAGGCAGACTCGGTTGCCTCCAGAAGTTCGCGCGCATTTTCATCCAACATTTTCAAAAGTTTTGCTCCGTTTGAAAGAATCGACACGGTATCGTCCAACTTTTTTGCGGCAGAATTTGCGCCGTTTTTCAAAAGCCTAACCGAGTTTGTCATAGAGCCGATGGTGACTGAAACTTTTCTAAGCGCAACCGCCTTTTTTGTCGCCATAAGCTCAATTTGAGCCGCCCCCTCCGCAAGCACCGTAGCGCTGTCAGCAAGATTCACCCCTCCAACTTTTACCTTTGACACCAGCTTTGAAAGATTTCCGGACATCCTTAAAAGCGACACGCTCAAATCGTATATTTCCAAGTTGCTCCACCTATTGGACTTTATCATTCTCTCCAGACCCTCGCGCGCCGAAAATATGTCGCCGCGCTCCATTAGCCTGGACGAACGAACAAGCTCTCCAATCATTTCGCTGCCGCGGACAGCCGCAATGTATGCGCTTATTCCCGCAACCATAAGCATTGCAATACCCAGCGGGACAAGCAGCAAAATAAAATGCTCTGACGCCGCGACAATCCTCTCCACGCCAATATCAAAATCGTTGCGGTAAATAGTGGCGCCAAAAACCATTTTCCATGGCTTGAAATACGCAAACGCCGCAACCACTCCCTCGGATGATTCCCCCTCCGGGGAGAACTCTTTGACGCCTATTACCGAATCGCCCTGCGCGGTAGCCGAGTTAATAATATCAAGAGCCAGCGCGCGGCGGTCTCCCGCCATGTCCTTCTCTATAATCATGCCCCTTATGCTGGCATCGCGCGATACCCTTACTATGGACTCTCCATCCCTCAAAAGCTCTATCGCCCACATATAGCCTCCAGAACCTATATGCACGCCTTCCAGATAGCGCATTATATAATCGATGGAATTCTGCATTTTACCATATGAAACAGCGGCAATGACTTCCCCAAACTCGTCGGTTATAGGATAATAGTTTATAATAAAATCGACATTTTCGCCGTGATTTATGCCAGAGTAGGATTTCTTTGCCAAAATAGACTTTGTGATTTCGTTGTCGCTAGGCAAATAGCTTCCGACATACTCGTTGCCGTTTCTGTCGCACATCGTATTGGAAATCCTCAGGAAGTCTCCCCTGCCGTTTACGCGCAGAAATATGGCAAAATCCCATCCTGTATCCGCCTTTAAAGCCTCCAAAGCATCCTTAACTGGACCTTCGGACCCTGTCACGCCGCCGTCCTCGCCGCGCTTTACGCGCAACCGCTGGCTTCCGATTGAAAAGTCGTAAAGCCTCAATTTTATGCGTTCGGACGGATTTACCTGGTTGTATATGTCTACATCGCAATATGTGTCCAATATTTGAGCATTTCCCCACTCTGAAAATTTTTCGAACAATGAAACGCGCACGTTTTCCGCTTCTTCAACATGAGCCTTGTTTATTATTTGGCATATCTTCAATGTGTCGCCAACAAGCTGGCGCGAAGAGCTAAGCGTGATTTTTCCAAATTCGGACTCGGCAATGGAATTTATCTGCGTGTTCATTAACAATACGAGGATTCCAATTGCCAGAACCGGCAACGCCGCCGTAAAGACTGCAAAAAGAACCAATGTTTTAACGAGGGATATTTTCATTTCTTATCCTCCCCCGCATGGGAATCTCTGGTTCTGAAGCGCGAAACTTCCGAAATAAGAACTTTTAAAGTCAAATCCAAATCGGAGGTTGCCGATTTAAATGCCGCAAATTTCTCGCGTGAACGCGCAGTTGACGAAGTTATCTCCTCCATTGTAGCGCTGATATTTCTCGCAGACTGTGAAAGCGAAGCGATAGACTCTGAAATATTTTCAAATTTCGGGCCCAAAGATTCCACATCGCCTATTACCCTTGAAAGCGAAACGGCAGTCTCCAAAATTATTCTGGAGCTTGTGCGTATTTTAGACGCGAAAGTGTCTATTTCAATGACGCTTGAGTTCACCGAACTTTGCATTAGGCGAACATTTTTTTCTATTTTTTCAGACGCGGCCGAGGTTTGGTCGGCAAGTTTTCTAATCCTGCGCGCGACAACCGCGAACCCCAATCCCAATTCGCCAGCGCGCTCTGCCTCAATCGAGGCGTTTAGGGAAAGCAGGTTCGTTTTAACACTCACATTATTTATGGCCGTGGCTACGTTCGTTATTCCGCCCACATTTTTCGTAATAGCGTCAAGCTGCCCTATGAGTTTTTCCGAAACACCCGATAAAATATCGCAATTTTGCTTGAGAACATTTAGCGACGAATTGGCAAGCCTGGTTCTGAAAAGCGTCTTTGAAACTCCCCTTACGGAATTTTTAGCCGTTTTATTGAGCGAATCGTACGACAGGGCAATCTGCTTTCCCTTTTTTGAGACTTTTGTTATGGCGTCGTTTTCCGCTTGCGACATGGATTCAAGCCGGGTTGCAGCCGCTGAAATTTGCATACCTCTGCGCGCAGTGTATTCTCCGGTGCGCTTTACGGACGAAATTATTTTCGATATGTTTCGCGTCATCGAAAGAAGCGCGTCGAAAAGCCTTATAAATTCGGTAATCCCTCCCCGCCCCGCGGAAGAAGAGTTCGACAGCAAATCTTCCGCGCTTTGCATATCCCCCCTTGCCTGCGCCCGAGCCACGCGCGTCATTAACTTTAGCGGGCGCGCCATCTTTGACGCAAAAAACCAGGAAAGCCCCAAGGCAAGCGCCGTAAAGAATATGCCAACTCCCACAATTTCCCTTTTCAGCCTTGAAATTTGCAAGCTTATCGACTCAAGGCTCCCGTTGTATGCGTCCGCCGTAGATATTGCCCCTATCACCCAATTCCACGGCCTATAGTAAGTATAAGTTATGATGCGTTTGCCGGACGGAACGCCCTCGCCCGAATCAGCTATATTTTCCGATACAATTTCATTGCTGCGAAGGGATTTGGCTTTGCTTAGGGCGTCGTACAAGTATTTTTTCCTGCCTCCCAGCATGTCGGAAGACAGGGGGACTCCGGCAAATGAATTATCCAAAGAAGTTTTTATTACCGGATTTTTCTCGTTTGAATTGTCTATAATCCAAATGCGGGAGTTTGATTTCAAGCTTAAGTTGTACGAGCGCAGATATTTTTCAAGTTCGGCTATGGAATTCTTTCTTGTACCATAAAAAACAGCCCCTATTACCTCTCCGTTTTTATCGAAAATAGGGAAATAGTTTGCAGAGAGCGTCGCCAAGCCGACCTCCATAATTCCAGAGTATCCGCGACCGCTCAAAACGTATGAAAACGCCGTATTCCCATCGCCTGACTTCCCGGTTTCGGGGAAATAAGTCATGGCAGACGGAGATGCATCTTCGGAATTTAAAGTGCTGCACAGCCGCAGCATATTTTTAGAATCGTTGATTTTTTGGAATATAGTGAAATCGCATTTTAAATTATCTTTCAGGCGGAGCAAAACCGAACCAAGTTTGTTCTGGGGAGAATCTAGCGGGACGAAAGGATCGACGTGGGTGTCGCCAAAATAAAACTTCTTTACCCGCGCCTCTATTTTCTGCAAAGGATTGTATTGGTTTTTAGCCTCTATCGAAATCTCGTCACTGCCCAAACGCGCGGGGCCGAACTCTTCCAATGCCGATACGACCGCAGAGCGCACTCCCTGCGAATACGACTCGTCAAAAAGCCTTATGATATCGCACATTTGGCGGATGTCCACAGCCACCTGCCGCGCGCTGTCCAAAGATATGTTTTTGAACTCCCGCGCGGCGACCTTGTCAATATCCACTCCCATCAGGCTTATAAAAGCCAGCATCACCGCAGTCGGCAAAACTGTTACGATGAGCCCAAGGCCGAGAAGCGATATTTTCATTGAAATCTTCATCGCAATCACCGCATTTTCGCACCGGGAATCTTTAGAAGCGCGGCCTTGCATTCGCCGGCCAATTCCCAATTTTTCTTTGACAGAGACTCCAAGACTTCCAGAAACTTTTTCCTATCGGACAAATTTCCGTATCCCGGCTCGGAAAAACGATCGGCAAGTTTCCTTAAAATTTCCTTCGCAATTTTGTCAAATTCGGCATCGGAAGAAGATATCTCAAGGATTTTTATCATCACCGCGTCGTTCTTCTCTTTGAAGCGCAGCGACAACGCCTGCAAGAGGCCGACCGCATGAACAACATCCTCTTTAACTCCGCTCTCCATAAGCCAATCTGCTAAAAGGAAATGGGCGTCTATAAACAGCGGCGCGTAATCAATAACGTTGCCAAGCAGGTTTAAATCGCGCATTTTCGACTTTGAATATCCCAATGCCTGAAGATAGCCGTACGCGACGACTGTCTCTATGGGAGAATCCTGGTTGATTCTTGCAGCAGGAGCGAGAATTTTTTTATACTCCTTGTTTTTTGAATGTTTCACGAAGAAATTTCCGCATTCAACAAGGATAGAAATTTTTCCCTTTGAATAATACGCAGCCTGCAAATATTCTTCCGATGCTAGGTCTATATCTCCGGCAGCCTCTGCCGCGCGTGCCGCAAGCCTATGGTAATCGGCATTGTATTTGTCCTTTGCAAGAAGTGCGCCGCGGACTTCGGACAAGGCTTCGCCAGCACGTCCGGAATCAATTTTAGCGTTTATATAAATCTCTTGAATCTCAATAGAATCTGGGTTGGATTTATAAAGTTTCCCCGCAACCTCAAAAGATTTCTCGGCCTCGCCCAAATTGGCGTATGCAGACTGTAGCAATTTCTCGGCCTCGGCGCCGGAAAGGAACTTTGGTGACGCCAGATTGTAAAATTCAACAACTTTTCCAAAACGGCCGTCGTTGTACAATGCGCGGTATCTTTTCGATATCTCGACTTCAAGCGCTTTTCTTTCTGAATCTGGAATAAAAAGCGACAGCAAATTGGCTGCGTCAACGGCTGTTTTGAAATCGCATGAATCCAATGCGGCGTCCAGCGATTTTGAAACAGAGGGTCGTATTTTATCTAAAAGTTTTTTGCGCGCGCCTGGGTCCGCCACAAGCCCTGCAAGCCCGGCTGCGCCACGGAAATCGCCCTTTCCGCACAAGTCAGCCAGTTGCTCGCCCGGAGATTTTTTTACGTCTTTTGCCTGCTGGCTCACCGCCCTTCCTCGGGCGGAGGCGGAATCTTCCCCATCTGTTTGCCTAGAACAGGACGCAGAGAAAAAAACGCATGCTGCCGCCGCAATTAGTACGGAGGGAAATGCGGTTTTGTATCTGCGCATAAGCATAACCTTTTCGGAGAAAACAATCGGCTATTTATAATACCGAACGTAATCTATATAATATTTTGCAGGAAAAATCGCGTCGTCAATGCCCTTCTTTCCGCCCCAGCTGCCGCCTATGGCTAAATTCATCAACAGATACATAGGTTTGTCAAAGTGCCAATAATCGGGATTCTTAGGCCTGGGATACTCTCCTAAAAACTTTCCGTCGATAAAGAATTTCAGGCTTTGCGGAGTCCATTCCAAGGCATATACGTGGAAGTCCGCGCAGGCGTTTTCGATTTTACGGCGCCACCCCTTTTTTATGTTTTCAGTTTTAAGCTTTGCGGAGCCGTAGGTATGGACATTTGCAGTAAGAACATCCTCGTCAAAACCGACTTCTTCCATAATGTCTATTTCCCCGCACTTCGGCCACCCAAGCTTGGACCGGTTGACGCCAAGCAGCCATATGGCAGGCCATGTTCCGCGCCCTCCGGGAATTTTTGCGCGGACTTCTATCCTGCCGTATAAAAATTCTTTTTTATTTAATGTAATTACGCTAGCGGAAGTTATCTTATTGGGAGACGATTCGTCCTTAACCGCCTCTATCACGAGCATACCGTTTTCCACGCGGGTATTTTTAGGGTCGTCCTTTGTATAATATTGGGCTTCTTTATTGCGCACATACCCCACTTCATAGTCCCATTTTTCAGGATTGGGCCTGCCGTCAACATCGAACTCTTCAGACCAATCCAAAGTCTTTATGTTTCGATCGTAATCCGTACCGTCAAAATTATACTCGCCCGCAAAAGAATGCAAAGAGATTGCGGAAGCAACGAAAAATAAAAGGCATTTTAGTTTCATAGGTTTTCATCTTAAAAGATGATTGCCCGCAAATCAAGCACATTGAGAACCGGGCATTTCATGAAATTTCAGGAGGAAATGCTGGGGAAAGTCCGAAAATAGATTTTATTAAGCACCTACCCTATCAGGGAAGCGTCAAAATCTTTCCATACCGGATCGAGCCCTCGGGCTTTTACGGCCGCGACGAACTCCTCGGGCGTTCGATTGTCGTCTATGCAAAATTGCTCTCCGCTGTCGTTGCGCTCGGCGTATCCTCCCGGCTGGGTGCTGCTGTATGCGCTCATCTGCGTCACGCCCAACCCCATCAGGCCGTCTCTCAACTTTCTGCTTTCGCGCGTCGAGACAACTATAGCCAAACGGCTTAAGAACATCCGTAAAGCGCATACAATCTGAACCAGCTCGCGGTCGTCGGGTATATTTTCGGGCTTGGGAATATAGCCGCTAGCCGCAGGACGCATACGCGGCAAACTCACAGAAATCTGGCTTCTCCAGGCTTTTTTCATTAAAAACTTCGCATGCATCGCAACTGCCAAGATTTCGAACCTCCATTTATTCACTCCCAACAAAGGTCCGAGCCCCAACTTGCGCATCCCCGCTTCAGCCCCGCGTTCAGGAGTGCCAAGCCTCCATTGGAAATTTGATTTCGGACCAGACGGGTGCAAAGTAGGATAAACTTTCTCGTCGTAAGTTTCCTGAAACACCGTCAGCCCTTCGCACCCGGCTGCCACATATTTTTTATAGGCGTCAACAGGCGACGGAGCAATTTCTATGGAAACAGATGGAATTTCCCTCAATGCTATCTTTATAACTTCCTCCATGTATCCCGAAGAAACTAGTTTCGGGTGCTCGCCGGCAACCAACAAGACGTTTCTAAAGCCTAAATTATGAATGGCGCGTATTTCCTCTGCGACCTCGTCCAAAGACAAAGTCTTCCTGTCTATATGGTGCCTTCTTGCAAAACCGCAATATACGCAGTTATTCACGCATTCGTTCCCTACGTAAAGCGGCGCGAAAAGGCGCATGGTACGTCCGAAATATTTCTCCGTTATGGACGCGGAGATTCGGGCCATATCCTCCAGAAAAGGCTTTGCCGCGGGAGAAATTAACACCGCCAAATCTTCGAGGGTTTCCGCAAATCCGCGGGACAAAATTCTTTCCGCATCCGCGGGAGTTGCGGAAATGGCTGAATTTGCTACAGCATGCAGGTCCCGCGAGCGGAGTTCTTCTAGAAAGGTTTCCATTTTTATTCGTCCAAGAATCCTGTTAGCGGGCTCGTCGCCGAAGCGCGCTCGCGGCGCGACGACGCCCCTATGAGACGGGCAATTCTACCGGCCTCGACAGCCGATGCAAAAGCCCTTGCCATTGCCGCCGGATCGGACGCAATTGCAACAGCCGTATTTACCATGACGGCATCGGCGCCTATTTCCATTGCCTCCGCAGCGTGCGAAGGCAACCCCAACCCGGCGTCGACAACCACAGGAACTCTTGACTGTTCCACGATTATTTCAATTTGAGAGCGCGTTTCAATTCCCCTATTTGTCCCTATCGGCGCCCCCAGCGGCATGACAGCCGCGGCTCCGGCATCCTGCAACCGCAAAGCCAAGACAGGATCGGCGTTTATGTAGGGCATCACCACAAAGCCTTCCTTTGCCAAAAGCTCTGTGGCTTTCAATGTTTCAATGGGGTCGGGCAGAAGGTAGTTGGGATCAGGATGGACCTCCAATTTGACAAAATTTCCAAAGCCGGCAGCATGTCCTAAACGCGCTATGCGCACCGCTTCTTCAGCGTTTACTGCGCCGGAAGTGTTCGGCAGTACCAAATATTTGGAAGAATCCAGATAATCCGATATATCCGCGCTCGCGTCTTTTCCCGCGCCCAAGTTGGCGCGCTTTAAGGCAACTGTCACAGCAGAGGCTCCGCTTGCCTCCAAAGTTTCCTTCATTAGCTTAAGCGAAGAAAACTTTCCGGTTCCCAAAAAGAGCCGCGAGGGAAATTTTCTTCCGCCTATAATAAGTTCCGAATCTTTAAACATGGCAAAAATTTTTAATGTGCAATAATAATGAAAAGCCCCGCTAGACGCGTCCTGCGCTAATCCGCATCCCGGCGCGCACGCTATTCGCGCTATTGCAAATTGATAAGAAGTTGCACGCCGCTTTCTGCGCCCCTGAGACTATTCTTGTTAGAAATTATCCCCGCTCTCCGCGAAGTCAACCGCTATTTTTATGAAATTTAATATGTCTGCGGATGGATTCTTTTTTATTTTTTTTAAGTCGGAAAAAATCGAATCAGGATCCCTCCCGCGCAACTGGTAAACTTCTTTAAACCCCAAGTCCAAAAGAGCGCGCGCAGCGCGGACGTTCATGCGCGGAATGCGCATAAACGGGCTTTCCAAAGCGGCATAGTCTACTTTCTTCTTTTCCGCCATAAAAAATAGCATCCGTTAAAAAACTCGGCGGGCAGAACCTCGCAGGCAGTACAATTAAAAGCTATTTCGCAGCCTTTTCCGCCGCCACTTTCTCTGCAATGCCCTTAGCGCGCGAATCTGAGCCGTACTTTTTCAAACACTCCTCTATTAAAGCCAAAACAGCGGAATCTTTATATAAAGGCTCGGTATTGTCTCCGGACATCGCCGTAAAGAAAATTTCCGAAGCATCCGAATGGCGGCTGGCATATTGAACCAATCCTGCGCGCAATTGGGGAGTAAAAGACACATCTTTTATATACGGCTTAAATGTGTCCCAAATATCGATGTTATTTGAAAGCAAGAACAGCTCCATGCCGTCGGTAGCCGCGTCTTTATCGCCATTTTCGTAAGCTTTCTTTATATACTTCGACGCCCCCATAACATCTCCAGTTCGGTACGACACCAAGCCCATTCCGCGCAAAGCTATCGCGTTATTTGGGTCTGCCGCCAAAGCCTTCTTGTACGCCTCAAGGGCAATAGGCCACGCCTCCGCAAACGCGGCAGCTCTGGCAGGCAAAACCACAGCCTGCGGAGTCCACGCAGACCTGTCGGAAAGATATATCCTCAATACAGCATTTAGAGATTCCGGAGTCGCAGACTGCATTGCTTTTTTTGCATCCACATTTTCAATAAGCTCCTTTTTCAAGTTCGTATCCGGATTTTTAGGATCGCGCAAAGCGTAAAAAACGGCGATATTTAAAGCTTCCAGATTTTCTTTCGCCAACTTTTTTAAAGCCGGAAGATACGCGGCTATTTCGTCGTTTTTTTGCGCCAGCATATAGGCGCTTGCAAGAAACGTCACAACGCGCTCGTCTCCGGCGTCAAATGCCTCTTTAAAATATTTTATGGCTTCGTCCGTTTTTTTCTCAAGCAGGCAAATAGTGCCAATCATCCTTATTGCGCGGACGTTCTTCGGAGAATCTTTTAAATACGCCTCCACCGCAGCCCTTGCCTTGGGAATATCCCCAAAAGCAAGATAGCATGTTGCTATTGGCATAAGCTGGTTTGCCTTATAGGCGCCCGGATTTGCCTCGTAATCCTTGAGCAATTCGGCGTTCGCCTGCGCATTCGAAAAAATCGCGGAGTTGTCAAACAGTTCGGTCTTGGAAAAAAGCTCTTTTTTCTTCAACATAGCCGGAGTATTATCTTGTGCAAACACTCCAGCCGCAAAAATTGCAGCTATAACAACGGATAATATTTTTTTCATAAGCCTTTTAATTTATTTAAAAAATACGCCCGCGCAAGACCAATTTGCGCCAAATTAAGCTCTATCTTGCGTTCCCCAATCCAAGAAAGCGGCAAAAACCTTATATTTCCGCCGGTAAACACAGTTTTTGCCGATGCCGACTCCCCGCCAAAATATTCATTTTCGATATCTCCAATTATTCCGTCAGCCAATTTGCAAAAACCTTTTGCGCACCCAACATACATCGCTTCCACCGTATCCTTGCCGATTATAAGGGAATAATCGGCTTTTGAAGGATCTATTTTAGGCAATTGTGCGGCGCGTTCGCTTAAATATTCCGCAAAAGCATGCATCCCAGGGGAAATCGAGCCGCCTGCATAATTCCCGTCTTTATCGACAAAATCTATGGTGACGGCAGTCCCCATATCTACGACTATATAAGGAGGCTTAAAAAATACACCCGCACCCAACGCATCGGCAATTCTATCTTGTCCAACCTGCTCGGGATAGTGCATGTCGATTCTCATCGGGCTAGTCTTAAAGTTTAAATTAAAGACCTCTTTTATGCCGCTTACACGGTCTTGAAACTCCTTAGAATAACGCGGAACAACAGAGCACCAACTAATTGCCTGCGCCCCGCTTTTTTCAAAAAGTTTCATATCGTCAAAAACTTCCGCAAAACCGGCACTGTCGAAATCCGCGGAATTTTCTGCTTTAAAACTCTCGTCCACAGTCGCGCAATGAGTGTGGGTGTTGCCTATATCTATGCAAAATACCTTCATATCTTTTGACGTGGGAACTTTATAATAAGACGTAAAAATAAAAAATCGGATACCGCCGAAACGCCACCCGATTTAAACCATATCCGCTACAATGCGGAATCAAAAAGCCGTTATTAAATTAGTAGTCTTCTACTGAAATCAATCCCCAAAGGAACTGGGTCCTATCGCCGGAGGGAAGCTCCATTCCGATCATATCGTCCGTGCGGGCGGTAAGCGCGGTGTCAGCATTCGATGGCGAATAGCAACCGGGTTCGTAGGTATAAATTCCCAAAAAGGTTGTTTTTGTCTGGGCGGTGGTATCGTCTGCGACATTGCAACCGGTGAGGGCGACGGATGCTGCAGCAAAAAATAATAAAGCTAATTTATGAAGTTTCATATGGAGACAACTTTAGGAATGATTTTACCAAATGCAATCTATTTTTTAGAAAATTTTAAATTTTTAAAAAATTTGAAACTTTAATCCGCCGCAAGCCATTAATATGAAAAATTATCTCGCAAGAAAGATGTTTTTCGACTAACGTATATTTAATAATTATAAACTCTAAACATTTATCCAGATTGTGAAAAATTTTAAAGTATTCTTTTGGCGGGGAATAGAAATTTCCATGCTTCTTGCAGCAATTCTTTCAGTTGCGGACGCGCAAGAGCAAAATGTCCCCCCCGCTTCCCCCGCACAGTCTCCTGCCGCCGACTCGCGCCTGTCTCCCCCGACGGCAAACGACGCCACCCAGAAATTAAAATTAAACGACGATCTTCAGGGCCCATTCTATCTTGTCGACGAGTCTCCCATTCAAGTAATAAAGATTCTGGAATCCTTGTCAGGACAAATCGCCCTGCAATCCCCCCAACTGCCGGACGTAAAAATCAACTTTGCAACAACTGGAAAGTTAACGCGCAGCGAGGCAATTCTTGCATTTAAATCCCTCCTTGCGGTAAACGGCATAGCTATAACTCCGATGGGGGAAAAGTTTTTTAAGGCGGCTCCGTCAACCGGAGTAAACTCGCAAGCGCCCGCATTCTTATTCGGCAAAGCCTCGGAGAAAGAGCCGAGCCAATACTTTTACGCAAAACTCTACGAACTAAAGTATATAGATATTGAAACTTTTAAAGACACCTTGATGCCGTTCATCAGCCCGAACGGCATTGCTACAATCGCAATATTTCCAAGGAGCAACGCATTTCTTTTAACGGACACTCTCGTAAACCACCAAAGAATAGAAATGCTCCTGAGCAAGCTCGACGTAGAATCCGACATACGTGAGGAAATCGAATTCTTTATGTTAAAAAACATGTCGTCGGAAGACCTCAAACGCCGAATAACAACCCTCCAGTCCGACCTGCTTAAGAAATATTTCGACAAGACTACAATCGAGTCCGACGAACGCACAAACCAAGTGATAGTCGTGACTCGAAAAGGCAATATGAAATACATTGCCGCCATTATAAACAAGCTGGATATAGACGCCGATCCACTTACAAAAAGCGAGGTTTTCTATATTAAGCACGGCGAGGCCAAAGATGTTGCTAGCGTTCTGAACCAAATAGTAAAAGGGCAGCAATCCGCCGTAAAAGCAGCCCAGACTGCAAAGACAAACGCGGCAGCCCAGGCGAACCGCACAAACCGGATAATAAACGCCCGAAACGCAAGCCGCAACAACGCCACAAGGCTTCCGACAAACCTAACCGCAGACCAAAGCGGCGCCGCCTTGCAATTTAGCGAATACATAACGATAGTAGCAGACGAACGAAGCAATTCCATAGTCTGCTACGGAACACCTACCGACTTAAAACAAATAGGCAACATAATATCCCAAGTGGACGTAGTTCTGGCCCAAGTAAAAATAGACGTAATAATTTCAGAGGTCACCTTGACAGACAAGCAGGTTTCGGGACTTTCAACATTTGGATTGAACTATTCCACTATAAAAACCGACGATAAAAAAGGATGGTCAGGGAACACCCAGACATACTCTCTTACCGACGGAGACGTTCCCGCCTTTTCATTAAGCATGGATGAATACGGATTTGAGTCGGTGTTTAACGTGGCACAACAAAACAATCTAGTGAAGATACTTTCAGCGCCGTCTGTTGTGACAACCCACAACAAAGAAGCTTCCGTCACGGTATCGCAACAATACCCGTTGATTACAGGCTCAACAACTTATTCTGCCGCGGTCACTCCCACAACATCAAGCACGATAGACTGGAGAGATATAGGCATAGAGTTGACAGTCACCCCGCTAATAGGCGAAAACGGCGTAATCCAAATGGAAATAAAACAAACTGTTTCAACGGTTGTCGACCATACTACAATAGACGCAAACACCCAGCCTATTATCGGCAAGCGCGAAGCGGAAAGCTTTGTAAGCGCAAACAGCGGCGACACAATAGTGTTGGCTGGGCTCCAGCAGACAAACATATCCGATACAAATGGCGCAGTCTGGCTGCTCTCCGATATTCCGCTTATAGGAGACATTTTTAAGCCTGAAAGAGATTCAACAGAACGAACAGAGCTTATCTTTTTTATACGCCCTACTATAATAAAGAGCGCCCCCTACTCAAAAGTTCTGGCTGACGAAAATATGCATGCCAACAGGGCATATAAAGAAATTAACAACTTCTTTACAACCGGAAAATTTCACGATATAAACAACGACAAATCCGGAACTTTCGAAACTTCGGCTTTTATGCGGACAATATCGCCGCGAAAAAGAGATAACGCCATAGACAAAGAAAACCAAATAAACGGGGCCGAGGCCGGTTCAATAAAACAACCTTCCGAAACACCCCAGCCGGAAAAACAAACCGTTCCCCAAGCGGCCTTACCTGCAGCCGAAAACTCCACGGAATCCGCCGCAGCAAATCCGCCTAAAAATCAGCCAAGCGAGCCTCAATCAAACTCAAAACCTCTCGACGAACCGTCTCCCGTAAAGAAAAAGCACGCTCCAAATTTCAAGAAATAAGCGCAAACGCCTTATTCCATGACAAAAAAACTTTCCATAATCTGTTTGATTCTTTCCGCGACATGTTTGGTATGCCGCGCCCAGGAAAACGGCGATACCGCGCCGCACCAAAGATCTTTTCCACAAGCGGGAAACAACACTGCTCAGCTTTCGGACAATACAGAACCGGCATCAAATGTCGTGGAAAATTTAAATTTGCCTGAACCGCCCCCGCCCCCGCCTCCTCCGCCGGAACCTAAACTTTTAGACGGAGACGCTGAAGGCGAGCCTGAAGCCCCCTCCTCTGCTGGATTGCAGGACAATCCGGCAAACGGAAATCCAGAAAACGGCGAAAATAATGCTGTTTTAGACGGCGGAGACTCTTCAGCGTCCGATGCTGCGCAGCCTGGCATACAACAAGCAAACCTAGCAGATTCTGCGGATACGCACTCCGAAAAATCAGAAACTACCCCCACTGCGCCAGACGATTCAGGAGATCCTCTAGTAATATCGCTGCTACAAAGAAATCCTTTCGGCAATTCCCTGTTGCAATCCCAAGATTCGCAATCCCAGCAAACTGCCGTACCAGAGCCGCCGCAAGGGCTGGAATTGCGCAGCATCTATTGCGTTGACGGGAAATGGTATTTTGGAATTGCGGACACAAAATTAAAGACATTTTATACAATCCCATTAGGCGCAAAACACGGAGACTCTATCCCGTATTCCGTCGATTTCTACGACGACGAGACCAACAGCATAAGCATTACCAACGATTTGGGCTCCTACACGCTTTCCCTAAAAGAGCGCGACAAACTAACCGGAACACTGCCTAATATGGTTCCGCAAGCCGCAGCCACAAAACCCAAGGCGCCTCAGCCGCCGAAACAGCAAACGCAAATTGTCCGCCGCACAAACAATACAACAACCCAACGCTCCAACCAGCGATAGCAATGTTTGAAACAGACGACATATTTCTGGAAAAGGTAAAAGCCGAATTTAAAGACGCCCTCCTCCCCGACGACCTTGAGTCGCTCTCAAAGATTCCATCTGAGCGGCGCGCACAATACATTCTCGAACGCGGCAATTTGACTGAAATTGAGATTGCAAAAAAACTTGCCAGTCTATCGGGGATAGAATTTGCAGAAAAATTCACCATGGCAGAAAGACCGCAGGAAGAACTTCCACTGCGTGTCATAAACGAATACCAGTGCCTCCCTACATCAGACAAATTCATAGCAATATCCTGGCCCCCGACTGACGACATGAACAGGTGGGTGGCCGCCATTACCGACTCCGTTCCGAATTGGAAAATAGCCCCGGTGACTGCAGTATCAAAGACAATAGCAGAAAGCTTTGGGGTTGGAGCGGACAGTCTGTCGGAAAAAGACGCAGACGAGTTCTCGGACATTACCGATTCCGAAGTGGAAGAGGACGAAAATGCCGCCATTATAAAGTTCGTAAACGAAATCGTCACGCGCGCGCTTGCCGACCGCGCAACCGACATACACATAGAACCCCAACGCGACAGCCTTATAATACGATACCGCATAGACGGCAATCTAGTGCCCGTCAGGCTTCCTGAAAACTTGGTTAAATTTAAGGACGCCATAATATCGCGCATAAAGATTATGGCGCGGTTAAATATCTCCGAAAAACGCAGGCCCCAAGACGGCAGAATAACATTTAACACCAAAAACGGAGAAGAAATAGACATCCGCGTATCCTCGTTGCCGACTCTTTATGGAGAAAGCGTGTCTTTGCGTCTTTTGAGCCAAAAATCCCAGCCTGTGACAATAGAAGATTTGGGATTTCTGCCGGAAGACGTCGAAAAAATAGCAAAACCCCTGGCGCGCCCCCACGGGATCATTCTTGTCACAGGTCCGACAGGTTCAGGCAAATCTACGACGTTGACCGCCTTTATTAGGCGCTTGCGCTCGCCAGAAATCCGCATAATTACCGTCGAAGACCCGGTGGAATACGAGGTTGAAGGCGTAAACCAAACGCAAGTCCAGCCAGAAATTGGGCTCACATTTTCGTCTGTTTTGAGGTCCGTTTTAAGACAAGATCCTGACGTTATCATGGTGGGAGAAATCCGCGACCGCGAAACCGCAGACATAGCCATACGCGCCTCCCTTACCGGACACTTGGTTCTGAGCACTCTGCATACAAACGACGCGGCAGGAGCGCTGACGAGACTAATAGATATGGACATAGAACCGTTTCTTATAGCTTCGTCGGTAGAAATGATTTTAGCGCAAAGGCTTGTCCGCAGGCTATGCGGATGCTCGGTTCCTGCGAACTACGACATACCTTACGTTGCGTCGTGTTTGGTTTCCCTCGGAATAAACGCTGCCGAAATATCAAATTCCGGAACAATACGCAAACCCCATGGGTGCGACAAATGCAGGGGAATCGGATATTACGGACGCGTAGGAATATTTGAAATTCTCTTGGCCAACGACGATATCCACGCAATGATTGTCTCAAGGAAGACCGCCCAAGACATAAGAAAAGTCGCAGAGAAACACGGCATGCGCTCCTTGCAGGAATGTGGCTGGGAATTGGTAAAACGCGGCATGACCGGCATGGACGAAATAATGTACTACGCCAACATTGTAGAGGAAAACGCAAAAGATGCCTGATTTTAAATACAAGGCCATTGACTCATCAGGAAAGACGTCGTCCGGAGTCCTCTCGGCAAGCGATAAAAAGACTGCCGCGGCGATGTTGGCGTCGCTTCAGCTTAGCCCGATTACGTTGAAGCCGGTTTCGGAATCCGAATCGTCGTTAAACGCCGAAGCGTCATCATCCGCGGAAAACGGAATTCGCAAAGGCGGTGGAGAAAACGTGGCCCTGGCATTGGTAAAAAAGCTGCACCAGCTATGCGGGAGCGGGGGGATGCCGGTGAGCGACGCCCTGAAAGCGCTAAGCCAAAGGTCGCTAGACAAGCGCATTAAAAAAATATCGCGCGAGCTATATAAAGATTTAAGCGAAGGAAAAATGCTGGCCAACGCATTGGAAAAGTATCCCGACACTTTCGACCCTTGCATGACCCATCTCGTCGAGGCCGGAGAAAGCACAGCCAACTTAAGTTTTGTATTTGAGAATATAATAAATTATATAAACGCGCGCAAAACGTTGCGGCAAACTATAATTTCAGCACTGGCATATCCTATTTTCCTATGCCTTCTAGCTTCGGCAGTCGTACTATTGTTTCTGTTTTTCATGCTGCCTAAGATAAAATCAATGATGGCAAATATGGGCGCGGGAGAAAATTTGCCAATAAAAATGATGAATGCCATAGGCGAAATTCTCACGACAGGAGTCCCGGTTTTAGCCGCAATTGCCGCTATCGTTTTCATAGCTCTAAAGTTCTACAGAAAAACCGACGACGGGCTGCAGCGCACGGATGCGGCATTTCTAAAAATACCAGTACTTGGAAAAATTATTTTCGATTCTGATATTTGCAGGTTTTCAAACTTGGCCTCAACTCTTTTTGCGTCCGGGGTAAATACCACAGAAACATTCAGATTGTCGGAAAAATCCCTAAAGAACGCCCAAATGCGTTCGCGTTTCCAGTCGTTCAGGACTGCCGTAAACGACGGGGCGCCTATTTCCGCCGCCTTGCAAAGGTTCAACCTTCTGGAAAGCGAGGACATCGACGTAATCTCTGTGGGAGAACGGACCGGAAACCTCGTCAACGGGTTTGCGGAAATCAACAAATCCCATACGGAATCGCTCAACAAGCGCATAAAAATCGGCACGGCCGCCCTGGGCGGAGTTGCTTTGGGGACGGCATTTTTGCTGGTTTTCATATTCGCAATGGGGATAGTGCTAAGTATTCTGGGATTGAGCCAGAGCATCATCGCCAGATAATTAATAATCCGCCACAAAAACTGCGTTATTCAACAAAACAATTATAACTTTATTTGTAGTTTGACATCGCGCCAACTACACGGGCAAACTCGGAAATGGAAGTCTTCACCGACTGTGAAAACTCCGCAAGAATGGAATTGAGCCCCTCCATATTTTTGCGGAGAGAGACCAGCGCAAAAGTAATATCTTCGCGAGCGCTGTCAGACTTTTCTTTTTCCGAAATTGCGACGATTTTAACCAAGCGTTCGGCAAGCGATTTTAAATTCGCGCGCAAGCCCTCTGAAAACATCCGGCGGGCTTCCGAAGCTTCTATAAACTTTTCAGCGTTGTCCAAGCCTGCCCCAAACAGAGTGTCTATAGAACTTTTTACCGCCTCTATGTCCAACACAGAAACGCTGGTGCGAACGGATAAAGCGCGAATTTCCTCGGCTAAAGCGGCGATTCCAGTTCCCTTTAAACCGGCGCGCTCCGTCTCCATTGACAAATTCATAGCCAATAAATTCGCGCGCTCGGCAATATCCGAATAATTTTGGGCAATCCCGTCCAACTTCTCGACGGCGTTCTGGGCATCCCTTATGTTGTCTGAATAGGACTTAGCATAATCTCTTTCAGCCACCACTTGCAGAACCTTGGAAGAAACATCGTTAGACTGCGCAATGAGTTCGTCCGCCACCCTGACGACATTTGCCCTAAACTCTGAAATGCGCCCTTCAAGTGCCTCAAAGCGCGAAGATTCAGTTGAATTGTTGGACTGCAACTGCAATATGGCGGCCTCCATCGATTCGTAATGAGGCTTTTGGCGTTTTGAGAATGAATCGGAGGCAATTTCTATATTATCAGAAGCGGACGCAAGAGCGCGGACATCGTTTAAAGTACGGGAAAAATTCTTTAAAAGAGCATTTAAGGACTCGTCTATGCGCGAGATCTCGTCGCTGCATCCGATGGAATTACCCTCGCACATTTCCGAAGCCTCTGAAAGCAATCCGCCAATTGACAATTTTAAAACGTTCTCCGTATTTTTAAACGACCGGCTCATAACCCATATAAAAAATATCCAAACTAAGAAGCACAATAAAACGCTGCCGCAATAAATTGATCCGTACATTATCATGTCGTTTTTTATATTAAGCATCCGCAACTCTAGCAAATCTCCTAGCACTTGGGATGATGCCGACCATATTTCCGCCGAAATTCGTTCGGAAATACCAAGGCTGTATTTTATGCGCGAAACGTCCAAGGGTTCGTCTTTCCACAACGCGGCAACTAAAGAGTCCAATTCCTCCGCCGAAACGTTGAATTGGTTTAAGCCTCCAAACATGCGCGAATAATTCGAATAATTGGAATTTACCGAAACGCGCTTTAACGTGTTTACCAAATCTCTTGAATCGTCCCTAAGATTTGCCGAAACATAGGAAAGCTCCGCAGTATTTTTATTGGATTGCGCCCATCCGCCGAGAATTCTATCCATCTCAAAATAACCCGCGTATATGCGCGGCATGATATCTGCGCAAGCCTCCGTCAAAACATGCGTCTCTATAAAACCGTCGCTATACATCTCACTCATCAATGCGACGTAGGAACATATTTCGTTTATCAGCGAGTTTCTATCTTTAGCCGTGCATAAAGACATAATCGTGTCTTTTGAAAGCAAAAGCTTGCCGCGGCTGTTCCTCCTGTATGAATCCGATGTTTCAGCTATTAAATTTGAATAATTCTCGATGCTCTTTGCTATCGATTCCAATTCTGCGTCGTCTGTCTTCTCCGAAGCGTCCAAACACGCTATATGCGCGACAGATGCTATCGCGCCAAGAAGTTTTGATCCGTAATACTCGGTCTGCGTCTGCTTATACTTTGAATATGCATCCAATGATATTAAGGATACCGGAAGAGCGGAAGCGCCCAAAGCTAAAACAAGCAAAATAAATACCCTAAATGTTATGCTCTTTTTGCGAACCAATTTCATTTTCACAAATTTAAAATTTTTACTCTTGTCTCTATATGCAGAATTTCAATTCGACTTAAAGAATAATTAATTGTGCTGCTATAAAAAGCAAAAAATGTTTAACCGGCGGAAATAAAACAGATTTATGTGCACATTTAATTATGCGCCCGCAAAAAAAACCGCTCGAAGTAAATCGGGCGGTTTTTAAAGCTAATAAATTTATTCAAATTAACGAGTTTCCGTGGAGACAATGGTATTGTCCGGAATTATACTGTTCCTAATTGAGGACAGCGGAAAATCTTCATTTTCGTACGGAGATACTGTCAAATTGTCGGCAATTGCGCGTTCAGCAGTTGTGTCATCTACAACACTTTTGCCAGCAAAGCCTGTTATCTTGCCAGCAGGATCCGTTGTCACAACAACCGGAGTCGTAGAATTATCTACAGAGATATTGCCTTCAGTCTTAACGCTGCCGTCGGGCATAAATACCGAACGAGTTTGAGAGTCGTAGGTTTTTCCACCGACAGAAAGAACCATATTCGCCTCTATTGCAGGATTTGACTCAAAAACGGTGTTTTTAAGGGAAATATTCAACGAGACCGTGCCTTTGGCGGGATAATTTACATCCTTAACTGCAGCTTTTATAGCGGCAATTGAAGCAGTAATCGCCTTGGCATAATTGGTATTTGTACCTGAAGCCTTCAAAGCTTCAGCAACCGCCTTTTTAATTGCATCTTCAGAAGAGGCTGTAGGATTTGTTACATCCATCTTGATGGCAATCTTAACTATGCCATTCTCCAGAGAAGTCGTCACAGCCAAACCGTCAGAACCTAATTCCGGCGCAGTTTGAGCATATGCCAATCCCGAAAGAGAAAGAACAGCCAATACAGCGATATATTTCAATAATTTCATGTGGATTCCTTGATTGTTTTAAAAGCTTTTGATTGATTTATGGGTGGTAGGTTAAATTGTTGTTATCTTAAATACAAGCTTTTTTTAAATATTTTAATGCAAATTAGTCAAATTAAAAGTCGCATTTTTTTACGGCCGCGAAAAATAGTTTTATTTCTTATCGGCAAAAAAATAGCAAACCTCTCGCCTATATTTTACTATTCGGGAAAAAAGCGCATCTACAAAACATAAAACTAAAATTTATAACTAAATAAATTCTGTTGTTTTATTCGCTGCAAATGGCGCACTTTATTTTTTATATACATATAATTATTTTTAGTTTGCCTTAAAACTCAAATGTGATTGGATTTTATTTACAACAACAAAATATCACCTGCGAACTTTTGGAGCTCCTTTTGCGGGGAATCGCCCAAAGTCCGCTGTTTTAAATAAAAAATAAGGATATTGCAATGTCCGACAATAAGAATACAGACGAAAATCAAAAAGAAGCGGTCGATCTAAGCGAACTGACAAACCTTCAATTCTCGACTGCATGGACGCCAAGCTCCAGCCAGTCTGCGGCTTTTGGCGACAGGCGCAATTACAAAGGCGGAAACGGAGAAAGGGCGGATTTTAGAAAAAGTCCCCAATCCCGCGAAGACGACGGGCGCAAGTTCGGGAAACCCCGCCAAAGATTTCAAGATAAAAAAGAAGGCGGCAAAAACATCCAATCAAAGCCTTCGAGAAAATTTGACAAAAAATTCGACAGGCAGAAGAAACACGTTTTTGTGCCTTCGATGGAAGTTTTATTCTATCCGGACGACGCTCCATTCAATAAGCTCGCCGACTTGATGAAATCATCAAAGCGCACGTACCAGCTTTTCGACATTGCCCAGCTTGTATTGGAAAAGCCAGAACGCTTTATAATTTTGGCAAAAAACCTGCCGGATTCCGAAGGCAAGATAAAGCCGATTTTTTGCGCCCAGCCGTTAAACCTGCCATTTGAGGATGAGCAGCACGCAAAAAATGCAGCAATCGAATATTACTTAAACGAACTATTTACAATAGAACAGATAGACGCCGAGCCGCCAAAAGGAAACTTTCAAGTTGTAAACAAGTGTTCTATAACAGGAGACTTGCTTGGCGCTCCCAATTGGCATAGGTATAATGAATACCTGCGCGAATACCACCGCACGCACTGCGCAAACAAAACATTCGAGGAATTTTTGGCGTCGATAGAGTCGGTAAGGGACGAAGAACAAATCAACGCGTGGCTCGAACAGATGAAAAAGCGCAACGTCTATAAGCTAAAGTCCCCAGCTGAAGGCGAAAACGACATATTCGACACCCGCGAAGCCGCAGCAAATTACATATCTTCAAAGTTCGGAGCAGATCTGGTAAAAACCTACGAACAAGTCCGCATGCGCGGAGCAAACCTCTCAAAGCTTCCATTCGGAAGAATACGCAAAAATATAGAGGAAAACATACGCAAGCAAAGGAGATTCCCAATTATAACTGCGAACAATTTGCGCGGACGCCTCCGCCGCAGCGGCTTCGTGGTTTATAAACGGGGCAGCAACGGCTTTGCGTTTGTATCGTCTGTGCGCAGAAAATTCCTGTTTGAGGGCGACAAGCTATCGGAACTTCCACAAAAACTGTTCGATTTCATATCCTCAAATCCCGGGATAACCGCCGCAGAGTTGCCGTACAAATTTATGGGGCTTGAAGCGCCTGAAGCGCCGAAGCCCAAAACCCTGGCTGAAGAAAATAAAGACGGCGACGCTCAGGAAGCCGTGCCGGCCCCAGAAAAGAACGACGGGCTTGACGACGCCACAAAGGCAGCGTTGAATTCCGCGTTGAGCGAATTGCTATGGCTGATTTCAGAGGGTTATGTCGTGGAATACGCCGACTCTACATTGCAGGCCAACCCGTATCTTCCCCGCCCCAAAGACAAGACCAAGCACGCAGATTCGGATCCTCAAGACTTGGGAGCAAAAGACGAGCCGATAGTAGGCTCAAACAAATCCGATGGGGCCGATGGAAGCTCTGAAAAGACGGAAGACTGCATTCCTTCTGATTCCGGGCCAGAAAGCCCCGTTGAAGCAGAGCCGGAAACGTCTGCGGAACTATCGCAAGAATCCGTCGATGCTGAAGCAAAACCGATTATAGCCGAGGCGGAACAGGAGCCAACTGTTGAAGCTGAGTCTGTTGAGAAAGCCGAAGGCGATTCAGATACGGAAGATAAATCCGAACAGCCCAAAGAGTCGTAAGGATAACACTAAAACCGACGTTTTTTCTAAAAATACGGGCGCCGCACAGATAGCGGCGCCCAATTTTTTGCTGAGCTCCACAGTTTTCTAGGTAAGGCGCTAAATTGCATAAAAACGCCTCCCCTACCCCACCCTTGCATAAACGCTGCCATCCCCATAAAAATGACTACCAAAACGCGGTCTTATAAAAATATCAGAAATAAGTTGACAAATACCGCCGATTCAATTGTATCGACGTCTTAACGATTTTTTAATTTAACAAGAAAAAGCAATGAATCCATCATATAATCCCTCAAAACTTAAAAGAGCCCGCCGTTGCGGATGGCGCGCAAGAATGAAAACCCGCGGCGGAAGAGCCGTTTTGGCCGCGCGCCGTCAAAAGGGACGCAAGCGCCTCGTAACAAAATAATATTCCCGACTACTAATCGCCATGCGCTTTTCAAGATTAAACAGAGTGCACTTGGCGCGGGATTTTGAACATATAAAAAATAATTCTATGAAGGCGGATTGTTCCGCCTTCGTTTTTTATCTCCTCCCGACGCCCCAAAAAAGCTATTCCCGCATAGCAATCGTAGCCAGCAAACGCGTCGGGAACGCAGTGCAGCGCAATACCGCGAGGCGGCGCATGCGGGCAATTTTTAGGGAGTGCGCTCCGGAATTTACAGTCCCGTGCGACATTCTGATATTCGTTAGAAAAGCTATATTTAGGTTTGAATACGCAACCCTGCGAAAACGTTTCTCTGCGGCAGCTGAAAGGCTGTCAAAATAAGATGGCAGCAATCACAAAAAAGCGTCCGCGCGGAATAGCCGCAAAAATATTATGGTATGCGGTGCGTTTTTATCAAATTGCAATATCGCCCATAATCCATATCTTTCCTAACAGCGGATGCAGATTTTATCCAACTTGCTCTGAATACGCAAAACAAGCTCTTTGCATGCACGGAGCCTTTAAAGGGAGCATACTTGCTGCATGCAGAATTTTGCGCTGCCAGCCATTTTGCAATGGCGGATTGGACTATGTCCCTAAAAAATTTAGTTGGAAACGCCTATTTTCGCAAAACAAAGTTGACGAACCCTAGAGTTTGAATATTATTTTGGCTTTCATTTTTATAATGGATGTGTGTGCGCATTTGAAATTCGCTCCGGAAACTTTGAAAATTTACTTCAAGCATTTCGGCGAAAAAATACGCGACGCGGACGCCTCCAATAAATTCATATAACGGTATGGACAAGAAGAATACTATCATAGGCGTATTGCTGCTCATCGCGGCGTTCTATTTCATGTACGACTCCACAAGCAAGGAGTCCGCTGCGGCAAGGCACGCAGCTGAACTTGCCGCGGCGCAGGATGCAGCAGGAGCTCCAAGGCAAGGAGAATCGCCTAAGACCGCAACATTAACATCGCCCTACGCTCCGGAGGAAAACATTAAGGAGGAAATCCTGACCCTCCGCAATGACGCCATAGCCCTGCACCTCACAAATAAGGGAGGAGCAATTTCCAACGTGGAACTTCTCGGATACGAACAATCGCAAGAATCCGACAAGCCTTTTCAGTTTAATGCCGTAAAAAACGCAATCCCCGCACTCGGATTGGCGTTCTTTGACCCTACTTCCGCACTGCCACAACCATACATCAAGAACTTCGCATTGGTTGAAAAAAACGACAACTTTGCGACGTATAAATACATAGAAAACGGCAAATTTGAAGTTCTGAGGACATTCTCTATACCGCAAGGAAATTCAAAAGACGCCAAAGCCTATACCGTACAGACAAAGACTGAAATAAAAAATATATCGCAATCTCCGCTGGATTTAAGGGAAGTCTATTTATGCTTGGGAGCCGTTCCACCAACAGCAAGCGACGTTTACGGCTCAAACCTGGCGTTTATGCTTTATGACGGAGATTCGTCTTATTTCAGCCGCTCATCCTCATTTATAGACAGCTCAGGATTTTTGGGAATAGGAGCCTCCAGAGCAAAGCCATACGAAAAAATAGAGGAATACCCAATATCGTGGGGAGCCGTAAAAAACCAATTTTTCGCCGCAGTTTTCACTCCGTCAAAAGTATCTTCAAACGGCGGCATAGCTATTCCGATAAGGCTAGACGGAAATATAGACAACAAATATATGCGCAATGCCATAACCGGATTTATGGGATTCGGAATAGAAACCCTCCAACCCCGGCAAACATGGGAAATAGAAGGTGCGTATTATGTTGGCCCCAAAGAGCTGGACAGGCTGTTTAGCCTGGGCAAGCACCAAGACGAAGTTATGAACTACGGCTGGTTCGGATTCGTCAGCCGGCCGCTCTCGCGCTTGATGAACTGGATTCACTCTTGGGTTTCGATAGTTTCGCCGGATTGGGGATGGGGATGGTCAATTATAATTCTCACGCTCATTGTGCGCCTGCTTTTGTGGCCGCTGACATCCATTCAGATCAAGTCGGCGCAACGCATGTCCAAGTTTCAAGCCCCGCTAAAAGAAATTCGCGAAAAATACAAAAACGATCCCAAGCGCGTCCAGCAGGAAACAATGAAGCTCTATTCCGAATACGGAATAAATCCTTTGGCGGGATGCCTCCCGCTTTTGATTCAAATTCCGATTTTTATAGGGCTTTACTACACGTTGCAGACTTCTTGCGAAATCAGGTTTGCGCACTTCCTATGGATATCAGACCTGTCTCTGCCGGATACTCTGGAGTGGTGCCCAACGATTTTCGGATTCCCCCTCCATATCCTTCCGCTGATAAACGCGGGAGTGACATTCCTGCAAATGCATTTGACTCCGACGCCGACAACAGACAAATCGCAGAAGATTATGTTCTCGTTAATGCCGGTTATCATGCTGCTATTCTTCTACACGTTCCCGTCGGGATTGGTTCTTTACTGGCTGGTGCAAAGCTTGCTTGGAATAATACAAGCCATAATTATAAGAAGGGGAGCAGACAAAGTCGTCCTCAAAAAGCGCGAAAAACCCGGTTTTATGCAAAGGCTGCAAGAGGCAATGGAACAGGCGGCAGCCGTCCAAGAAAGCCGCGGGGAGGAATATCAGAAATTGCCCTTCAAGGAAAAGCTTAGAATTGCGCGCGAGGACGCAGCAAGGGCAAAGAAAAAAATGAAGGAAAACCGCCTAAAGGGAACTATGTACGAAAAGCGCAAAAAGAACCCGGGCGGACGCTCCACGCCTCCAAAACGATAAAAAAAGCTTGAAAAGCTTTCCGGAGCAATTGACATTTTCCAACAGAAATGTGATACTATATAAATTCAATACAAACAAATAGGAGTATAAAGAAATGTCCGGTCACAGTAAATGGGCAACAACCAAGAGACACAAGGCCGCTGTCGACGCAAAGCGCGGTAAGATCTTCAGCTCTATAAGCAAAGATTTGACGCTTGCGGCAAAAGATGGAGGCGGCGATCCAACCACAAATGCGCGTTTGCGCATGTTGATTCAGAAAGCCAAACAGGCCAACATGCCAGCAGACAATGTCGATAGAGCCATAAAAAAAGGCACGGGAGAACTACCCGGAGTGGTTTACGAACAGCTCTTGTATGAAGGATACGGCCCCGGTGGAATCGGAATAATTGTAGAGGTCACAACTGACAATAAAAACCGCGCGGCAAGCGACGTGCGCTCAACTTTTACAAAAAATGGCGGAAATCTGGCAACGCCCGGAGCTCTGCAGTTTTCGTTTACAAAGCAGGGTCAGTTCATAATCAGCGCCGATAAGACAACCGAGGACGCATTGATGGAAATCGTGCTGGATGCAGGCGCTGAAGACATAAAAAACAACGGAGACCATTTTGAAATCCTTTGCCCTGTTTCTGCATTTACCGCGGTTGAAATTGCCCTTGAAGGCGCAAAAATCGAAGCGGACGACGCAAATTTGGCATGGATTCCAAATTCCACAACTGCCATAACAGATCCGGAAGTGGCTAAAAAGCTCATCAAGCTCACCGACGCGCTTGAAGATTTGGAAGACGTCCAAAACGTATATTCTAACGAAGATCTGGACGATTCTCTTCTGGATTAATTACATACGGATTTCGCAGGCTGCGCGCAAAACTTTAAACGCGCCGCCTTCTTCTTTCTATTAAAGTTTTTATGGGCGAATCGCACGCCCATAAAAACAAACGCACTGCTTATAAAAGCCCAGCGCCTAAAATAATAAAACCGCATCCTTGCGGAAGCGCAAATTTATACGGAAACCAAATAAAATGGGACAGACATTATTCGAAAAAGTATGGAGAAAACACGCCGTTAGAGAATTGCCCGACGGCTCCACTCAGCTGTTGGTTGGAACCCACCTCCTGCATGAGGTGACAAGCCCGCAGGCTTTTGGCATGCTCCGCGCGCTAAAACTCGGAGTGAAATATCCATCGCGCACATACGCTACCGTAGACCATATAATCCCAACCGACGACCGCTCCGAACCGTATAAAAGCGCAACGGCTTATGAAATGCTTACGGAAATACGCAAGAATTGCAAAGAAAACGGCATAACATTCTTTGATGTAAACACTGGCGCCCAGGGAGTCATCCATATAGTAATGCCCGAGCAGGGATTGATACATCCCGGAATGACGGTCGCCTGCGGGGACTCGCATACCGCCACACACGGAGCTTTCGGAGCGATAGCTTTTGGAATCGGGACAAGCCAAGTCCGCAATGTTTTGGCAACCCAGACGCTGTCTTTCAAAAAATTAAAAGTTCGCAGGGTAAACGTAAATGGCAAACTCGCCGAAGGCGTATATCCCAAAGATGTAGCTCTCCACATAATCCGCAAGCTCGGAGTAAACGGCGGAATAGGATACGCATACGAATTTGGCGGGCAAGTCTTCGACGATATGTCAATGGAAGGCAGAATGACAGTCTGCAATATGGCAATCGAAGGCGGCGCCAGAATCGGATATATAAATCCAGACGAAAAAACTTTCGCCTACCTAAAAGGCAGGCCCTACGCGCCCAAAGGCGAAGAATTTGAAAAAGCCGTAGAATACTGGAAAAGCATCGCGTCGGATCCCGACTGCAAATACGACGATGTGGTAGATTTCGACGGATCCGAGATAAAGCCGACTGTCACCTGGGGGGTAAATCCCGCCCAAGCGGTTTTTATAGATGAAACCATTCCCAATCCCGACTCAATCGCCGACGAAAGCCAACGCAAAGACGCTATCGACGCTCTCGCATACATGAAGTTGAATGCGGGCGACAAAATCGCCGGTACAAAAATCGATGTTGCGTTTATAGGCTCATGCACAAACGGCAGATTGTCCGACTTTGAAGAGGCAGCTAAATTCCTAAAGGGCAAAAAAGTTGCTTCGGGGGTAAAAGCTCTCGCTGTTCCTGGCTCGCAAATTGTCGATAAACTGGCGCGCGAAAAAGGCCTAGACAAGATATTTACTGATGCAGGATTTGAATGGAGACAGGCGGGATGTTCCATGTGTTTGGCTATGAATCCCGATAAACTGGTAGGTGACCAGCTTTGCGCATCTACTTCAAACCGCAACTTTAAAGGGCGCCAAGGAAGCCCGACGGGGCGCACCATATTGATGAGTCCGCGGATGGTTGCCGCAGCAGCCGTCGCGGGAAAACTCGTAGATTGCAAATAAATTAAACCAGTTCTTTCCTAAAAACCGCACGGGGTTTCCCCGTGCGGTTTTTTTATAAGCTTAAGAATCAAAGCAATTTACCCTGGCAATTTAATATTACTATAATTTTCACAGATTATTAGTCTAATAATAAAATCTGCCTTATCGCCGGATTTTTACTCATTGCCACTCAAAAAATTTGTTTAACGGGAAGATATTTACTTCTCTTTATGCCGGCACGGGGCTTTTAAAATTCTTAAATTTTCGGGGAAAAATAAAAGAAAATTTTCCGCCAATTCATCCCGTCAGCTCTTCCTGTCCTACTTTTTTTAATCCCAAAACGTTAAATTCATGTGAAAATTTTCTGTTTTTTTTCGAAGAAAATCTTGACAGTGGAGATAAATGGGTGAAAATGGGCAAAAATGGTAAACTAAGCAAGGTATGCCCGAAGAAATAAAAGATAGTGTATTCTACGCTGGAAAATTCAGCAAACAGCTGGACGAAAAGCGTCGTATAACTATCCCCGCCAAATGGCGCTTTAAAGGCGACGACGCGGAAAATTCCTATCTGGCAATGCCTACAACTTACGGCTCGATAGCAGTTCTGCCCCCTTCAATGACGGCGGATCTCTATCAAAAGATTTCAAAGATAAGCATGACAAATCCCGCTAAACGGCGCGCTGTCCAAAGGTGGATGGAACAAAGTTCCACGTTTGGATGCGACAAACAGGGACGCGTAATGCTGGACGAAGATTTGCTCAAACTGGCTGGAATAAAAAAGGAAGTATGCATAGTCGGAATGGGCCCGACCTTTGAAATCTGGAATCCCGAAAAGCGCAGAGAATGGCTCGGAGAACCGAGTGAATCCACAAGAGCGGAGGACATTTCAATGCTTGAGGAGCTTGGGCTGTAATAAATTAAATATGGAAATTTTGACGGACAAAAACGAACTCGCAAAGCCCGCCAATCCCCCGCAAACGGGGTTGGAACGGCGGCGCGCCAAACATTTAAATGGGTATAAACGATGACAGTCAGATAAAAAAGCCGCTTGCGCAAGGCCACAAACCTGTGCTTCTCAAAGAGGCTGTGGAAATTTTGTCGCCGCGCGACGGACTAACTTATCTAGACTGCACATTCGGAGGCGGAGGACACACCCGCGCAATACTATCTTCCGCAGACTGCAAAGTTGTGGCAATCGACCGCGATCCCTGCGCAGCCAGGCGGGCGGCTGAGGTAAAAAAAGAATTTGGCAGCCGTTTCGAATTCGCAAATATAAACTTTTCGAATTTGGACAAACTACAAACCGAAGGATACGCCGGAATCCTTTTTGATTTCGGCGTATCCTCTTTCCAACTAGACGAAGCCGACCGCGGCTTTTCATTCATGCGCGAAGGACCCCTGGATATGCGCATGAACAACTCCGAAGGCGCAACAGCGCTCCAGTACATCGCATCGGTTTCCGAACAGGAGCTGATACGCATACTCCGCGAATACGGAGAAGAACCCAGAGCAAAAAGAGTCGCCCGCGCGATAATAGAAGCAAGGGAATCCGGAAAAATTTCCACTACCTCGGACTTGGCATGCGCCATAGCCGAAGCCGCTCCATCCCATGAGAGAATACACCCTGCCACGCGGGCTTTTCAGGCTTTGAGAATAGCCGTAAACGACGAACTCGGAGAAATAGAAAGCGCTCTTCCCAAAGCTTTTGACCGCTTGTCCGACGGAGGAGTCCTTGCGGCGATAAGCTTTCATTCACTTGAGGATAGAATCGCAAAGAAATTTTTCAAAAAAATGGCGGGGAGGCCAGAAGACAGATTCGACCGCAGTTCGGTTCAAGACAGGATAAAACGCGCCGAATTATTGACGCGCAAACCAATATGCCCGTCTGAAAGCGAAATTGCCGAGAATCCGCGCAGCAGAAGCGCAAAGTTGAGGGCTATAAGGAAAGAGGGAAAAGATGGCGGGCTCTAAGACAAAATATGTATCGATGGTCGTTTTAATGCTGACCGCGCTCGTGGGCGTGGCAGGCGGCGGAGCTTTCGCAATATCGCTCGAGCGCAGGCACAAAGTGGAAATTGGCAATGAGATACGCAAGTACGAACAGCAAATTGCAGAACTTACGCGCGACAACGAAGAACTAAACGTCAAGATAGCCCAGCAAGAAAATCCTGTCTATTTGAGCCGCAGGGCAAGCGCCCGCCTTCTCAGCCCTAAAGTTTCCGGCGTGATATGGGCGTACGAGAACTACGCGGGCGGCAGAGTAGAATTTTCAGGAAAAACGCGCGGATTGGTTTCGTTCAAAATTCCGGACAAATCTACGCAGGCGGTTGAAAGATGAGAAAGAAAAGCAAAAGAGCTGAAAGCATCTTTATTTCGAGGGGCAGGTTTGCGTTTGTCATAACATGCCTCGCGCTCGTTTTTTGCGCCGTGTTCGCCAGGCTCTACTATTTGCATGTTGTCCGCAGCGACGCCAGCATACAAGCAGCCGACAAAGTCAGAAACAAATTTATGACAATATCCGCAAGGCGCGGCGATATAGTCGACGCCCGCAAAAATCTTCTGGCAACAAGCCGTCCGGTGATAACTATCGGCGTGGATCCAGTGGATTTTACATTAAAAGCGGATTCGGAAACTTTTGAAAGGCTGCAAAAAGCCGCGAAAATTCTTAAAGTTGATTTTCAAGAACTGAAGAAAAAGTGCCATGACAACCAAGATGGAAGCCGCTGGCGGAAAATAGCCGAAAACATCGACGAAAATACATACAAGAAAATTCAAGATCTAAAAATCAAAGGGATTTACGGCAATAGAAATTACATACGCGTGTATCCCGCCGGCCCGCTAATGGCACACTGCATAGGGTTTGTAAACAAGGAATTTCAAGGCGTAATGGGAATAGAGCAGCAGTTCAATTTCTATTTGAAAGGCCAGGACGGATGGATTGAAACAGAACGCGACGGTAAGCGCAGGGAGCTAACCCATTTCCGCGCCAGAGAAGTAAAGCCCACAGACGGAATGAATGTGGAGCTGACAATGGATCTGGTTATCCAGGAAATTGTTGAGAAAGAAGTCCGCAGGCTCGCCGGAGAATACAGCCCAAAGTCTATATCCATAATAGTCAGCGACCCCAACACCGGATACATTCTGGCGCTCGCAAACTATCCGAGTTTCGACCCAAACAAATATAACCAGTACGACCAGGATATGCTGAGAAACCGCGCCATTAGCGACCAGTACGAACCCGGATCAACTTTTAAAATTGTCCCAATATCCGCAGCATTAAACGAATCCCTCGTCGGCCCAGACGACGTTTTCGACTGCAACGCCGCAACTATGAACTACAAGGGCAAAGCCCTCCGCCTTCCCAAAGAAGCCCATACCATGGGCAAGCTGAGCGTCCGCGAAATCACAAAAAAAAGCAGCAACAAGGGATCTGCCCAGCTCGGCGGGCTTTTAGGAGAAAACAAGCTGTACGAATACGCAAAACTTTTCGGATACGGCGAAAAAACAAACATAGGCCTGTTGGGAGAAGCAACCGGGACGCTCCATAAGGTAAAAGACTGGGACGGCCTAACAATCACACGCCTGCCGATGGGGCATGCCGTAGACGCAACCCCGCTTCAAGTGCATTGCGCAATGAGCGTAATCGCCAACCAAGGCATATACATGCAGCCGCAGCTTATACGCAGAATTTACGATAAAAACGGGGATACTAAAATAGAATACCAATCTAAAGCCGTGCGCAGGGTGATAAGCCCCAAAATTTCAACTTTGATGGCGGAAATGCTGTCCGAAGTTGTCACAAACACAGGCACTGCGCGCAGAGCGCAAATAGAAGGATTTAAAATAGCTGGGAAAACCGGGACTTCCCAAAAAATAATTAACGGCAAGTACAGCACGCGCGAACATGTCGCGTCGTTTTCAGGTTTTTTCCCAGCACAACGCCCGCGTTTGGTCATAACTGTTGTTGTGGACACACCCCGCATGAAAGGGGTCGGATACGGCGGAATAGTGGCTGCGCCCGCGTTTAAAAACATAGCCGAACAGTCGGCGAACTATTTAGGCATTCAAACTGACGACAAGTTCGAAAAAACTGTCGCATGGAAAGGTTTTCAATAATGATAGGATTTTCAAATCTGGACAGCTTAATCTGTCTATGTGGAGCGCGCAATAGGTTTGGCGCGCTCGGCTTTACCGGGGGAGAGGCAGGCAACGCCGCATACACGGCAGCAGACTTGGCAAAAGCGGTCGGGGCAGTCAAAATATCCGGGGATAAATCCGCGCAGATAAAAATGCTCATAGCCGACAGCCGGCGCGTTTCTCCGGGAGCGGCGTTTTTTGCAGTCGCGGGGCTGAATACCGACGGGAATAAATATGTCGAAGAAGCGGCGCATAGGGGCGCAAACGTTGTAGTTTCAGAAAAGCCCGCGCCTAAATATTTTCCCTCAACATGGATCCAAGTTTCCAATATGCCAGAAGCCATGGGCGCCGCCGCCAAAAGCTTTTACGCAAATCCAGACGAAGCCATGCAAATCTACGCCGTGACCGGCACAAACGGCAAAACTAGCGTATCGTGGATGGTTCAAAAAATCTTAAACGATTCTGGAAAAAAATGCGGACTCATAGGAACAATACACTACGATCTCGGCGGACGCTGCCTTCCCGCAAGCAGAACGACGCCGGAAGCATTGGAACTACACGCGATGCTCAATCAAATGCGCAACTCTGGATGCCGCGCAGCGGCGATGGAAATAAGTTCGCATTCGATATCACAAAAGCGCGCCAACGGGATACACATAGACTGCGCGTGTTTTCTTAACCTTACGCAAGACCATATGGACTACCATAAAACGATGGAGTCCTATTTTCAAACAAAGGCGTCGATGTTTACGGGCGCGCTTGGAAATCTTCCTAAAAATGTGGTTCTAAACTTTGACGACCCCCGGGGGAAAGACATCGCCAAGCTGCTATCCCCGTCCCAAAAGCTCACAAGCTTTGCCATAGACGATCCGTCTGCAGATATACGGGCGGAAAATCTGGATATGAAGCCGGGGTTTTCAACCTTCACGCTTGTATACCCCGAAGGCAGAATAGAATCGGCTGCCGTAAAAATGCCCGGGCACTACAACGTTTCAAACGCCCTTGCGGCTTTGGCAATGATTTACGCCACTGGCGGAGATATAAAGGAGGCGGTAAAATCGCTGGCCTCTTTCAAAGGCGTTCCAGGAAGGATGCAAAAAGTTGCCAGCCCCGCAAAATTCGACGTGTTTGTAGATTACGCGCACACTGACGACGCCCTAAAAAACGGACTGTCAATGCTGCGCAAAGTAGTAAAAGGAAAGCTTCTTGTAGTATTCGGGTGCGGAGGAAAACGCGACAGGACAAAACGTCCGCTTATGACTAGAGTCGTCCAAGAATACGCCGACATAGCGTGGGCCACATCGGACAATCCCCGCGGCGAAAACCTTGCGCAAATATTCGCCGACATGAAAGCGGGAGTCATAGACGAAACCCGCATAGCGTTCGTGGAGGACCGGCGCCGCGCCATAAACCTTGCAATAGACGCCGCAAGCGACGGAGACTGCATACTCATAGCCGGGAAAGGACACGAGACTTTTCAAGAACTAGGTGACACAATCATTCCATTCGACGATAAGCGGGTCGCGGAGGAGCTTCTGAGCCTCAAGGGATTATTATAAATTTAAACACGCACGGGAAAAAACAACATGCCATTCTTTAAATCCGACGATATCCAAAACTGGACCGAAGGCAAATGGTTCAACTTAAATCCTAAAAAGAAGCCGGAAATCCACGGATTCAGCATCGACAGCCGCGACATAGGCAAAGATTTCGCCTTCGTTGCAATAAAAGGGGCAAGAGACGGCCATGATTTCGCAGCCGACGCCGCTGCAAACGGCGCAACCGCTATAATTGCCGAACGCGAATTGGACGTCGGCGTCCCAGTGCTGGTCGTAAACGACACTTTAAAAGCCCTGCAAAGAATAGCCAAGCTCCACCGGCTGCGCTTCGAAAATCCGGTTGTCGGAATAACGGGGTCTTGCGGAAAGACATCAACAAAAGAAATGCTCGCAAAGCTTGCGTCGTGGAAAAATCCGCTTGCAACAAAAGGCAATTTGAACAACCAGCTTGGAGTTCCGCTTACGCTTACGCAAATAGATTTGCGCCAGAACCAGCTCGCCATTGTCGAAGCGGGCGTATCCGCGCCGGGACAAATGAAGGAGCTGGCGGAAATGATAGAGCCTGATATAGCAATAATCACAAATGTTGGGCTTGCCCATCTGGAAGGGTTCTCCGAGGTCGGAAATGTCGCCAAGGAAAAGGCGGCTCTCGCCGCCGGAGTCGCGGAGGGAGGATGGTGCCTCATTCACCATAACCTGCTAAGTTGGAAGGCGTTCGACGAACTTAAATGCAAAAAGGCGGTTGTAGCTCCCGCCGACGCTCCGGATTTCAAGGCGGATTTAATTTTTAGGTACGGCTTCGCACAATTAGAGAACGAAGAAGTCGCTATAGACATGAGCATAGAAGGAGGAGACGACTATTATTTTGAAGTTCCGCAAATGAGCTCCGGAATGCTGGAAAATTCGCTTCTTGCAATCGCCGCAAGTTTGATGTTGGGAGGCAAGGAAGAACAGATAGCGGCAAAATTGGAAACACTATCCCCGCTTCCGATGCGCGGAGGAATCGTAGCCTCCGGCGATTCAAAATATTACGTTGACTGCTACAACGCGTCGCCGACTTCAATGAAAGACGCCTTAGCGTATTTTTCGAAAATTGCCGGCGACGAAACCCCTAAACTTTACGTGCTAGGCTCAATGGCGGAACTGGGTCTTGCAAACCATAGGCACCATAGGGAAATAGGCTCCCACATTAAATGCAAACCATCGGACGCGGCCGTATTGATAGGCGAGAGCGCCGAAATTTACAAGTCTGCAATGCTTGAAAACGGCTGGAGCCAGGAACAAATATCTGTGTTTGCAAACGCCGAAGACGCGCGCCAAGCGGTATGCGGTTTTTCAGGATTCGTTTTTGTAAAAGGAAGCCGCGTATGCGAACTGGAAAAGAGCCTTCCGCCGGAAGTTTTAGAAGCAGTCCTATCGGCTGGCGCAAATGTATCCTCCGCGGATAAAGATGATGAAGAAGGCGATTTTGACGCCACGGATTCCGAAGATCCCGAACAACCCGAAGATGATTCCGATGGCGAATTTGACGACGAAGATGAATTCGGCGACAATTGCGAAGACCAAGAAGATTGCGAAGACAAATTTGACGTCGAAGATGGCGAAGAAGATGATGACGACGAAAGGGAGGTAATTTAATGCTTTCCGAACTTGGAGATTTTGAGAATTGGTGCGGACCTTTGCGCCTCTTCAGATATTTGTCGTTTAGATGCGCAATCGCCATGGCAGTGGCTTTTTTCATCGGGGTACTTTGCGCCCCGCGCGCCATAGAAATTTTGCATAAGATAAAGTTCGGGCAAAGCCTTAGAACAAAGGAAGAAGTAGGGAAACTTGCCGAGCTCCACAGCGGCAAAAAGGGAACGCCGACTATGGGAGGAATAATAATCTACGCCTCCGTTATGGTATCCTCGCTACTCTTGGCAAAGATAAACGCGCTCGTTTTCACAGCCCTGTTTGTTTACACCGCCCTGACTTTATTGGGATTCGCAGACGACTATCTAAAAATAGTAAAGAAAAACAGCAAAGGCGTATCAGGCAAAACAAAGCTTGCGGTTCAGGCTTTGACAACGCTTGTGGCTCTTGCCGTATTGCTGTTTTCAAAAGACTACGGATATATTATGCGGGAATTGTGGATACCGTTTATGAAGTATCCGCTAATTGAATGCATGCCGGTTTGGTTTGCGGCGCTGTTTTTATTTTTCGTAATTGCTGGATCCAGCAACGCAATAAACTTGACTGACGGAGTGGACGGGCTGGCAATAGGATGCACTGTCTCAGTCACTCTGGTTTACGCGATTTTCAGCTATGTTGCCGGGAACACAATCGCAACCGAATATCTATTCATTAGATACATTCCGGGAGCCGGAGAGCTGACGGTAGTGTGCTGCGCACTATTAGGGGCGTCCCTCGCATTCCTTTGGTACAACTCATATCCGGCGGAAGTCTTTATGGGTGACACCGGATCCCTGGCGCTAGGAGGACTAATTGGAATCATTGCCTTTATGACTTTGCAGCCAACGACACTCGTAATTGTCGGAGGAGTATTCGTAATGGAGGCGATGTCTGTAATTTTACAGGTTGCATCTTACAAGTCCACAAAACGGAGGATATTCCTGATGTCCCCTATCCACCATCATTTTGAACTAAAAGGCTGGCCGGAAACAAAAGTAGTCGTACGCTTTTGGATTATATCGCTTATATTCGCCCTTGCAGGCTTGGCGACGTTGAAAATAAGATAGCCAATGAACGATTCCGAAGACATAAAGAAAAAGATTGCCGCTATGGCCAAAGGCAATAGCGTTGCGGTATTCGGCGCCGGAGTAAGCGGCATGGCTGCAAAAAAGCTTTTAGACAAGCTCGGAATTGAAAGCGACATATATGCCGACGGATGCGCCGCTGGGACAAATGCCAACTTTAAACCCTTCGATAAATTCCGTCCAGAAAAGCACTCTCTCATAGTTTATTCCCCAGCCTTCCGCCCGGATAATCAACACATAGCATCTGGGGAAGCCGCAGGCGCAACCGCTATTTGCGAAACGGATCTCTCTGCAATTGCATGGCGCGGAAAAATAATCGCCGTGACAGGAACAAACGGGAAGACCACCACCACAAGCTTTATTTCCCATGCGCTATCCTTAAACGGAACAAGAAGCGTCGCGGCGGGAAACATAGGCAAACCGCTGTGCGCATTTTGCGCGGAAAACAGCGACACATCAGGAATAACCGCCGTTTGCGAACTGAGTTCTTTCCAAACCTCGCGCATAAAATTTCTGCAGCCAGACGCGCTTGTGTGGACAAACTTCGCCCCCGACCATTTGGACTGGCACAAAAATATGGAGGAATATTTTTTCGCAAAATTCAATACCGTGAAAAATTTGCGCGGAGAAATAATGTGCGCTGGAGACAGTGTACTGAAAGCCGCAGAAATGTTTTCCGCAACCCTTCCGGATTTCGCAAAAATATTCGGGGAAAAAAACCTTCCGCCCTGCCCCGCCCCGTTCAACTCGCCCGTGCAAGCGCAGAACTATGTGTTGTCCTGCGAAATTCTAAAGAGCTTTGGACTTTCCGAAAATGCTGTAGAACAAGCCGCAAAAACTTTCAAGCTTCCGGCTTATAGGTTTTCAACCCCGATGACAGTCGGTTCAATAAAGTTCTATAACGACTCGAAAGCCACAAACGCCCACGCTGCAATAGCTGCGCTGGAAAGCCTGTCCGGGGTAAAAAAGCTGATATGGCTCGGCGGAGGCAAAGACAAATTTTGCGACCTGCAAGAACTGACATGCGCGGTAAAAAAATACGCATCGGGCGCAGTCTTAATAGGGCAAACCGCCGCGAAATTAAAAACGCTTTTGTCCGATATTGAATTGGGCGCGCATATATGCGAGTCCATGGACGAAGCCGTAAAATTATGCGCAGAACTCGGCGGAGAAAACTCAAGCGTGCTGTTTAGCCCCGGATTTTCCAGTTTCGGGATGTTCAACGGCTACGCCGAACGCGGAAAATCTTTTGAAAACGCTGTTTTGTGTTTGAAGAATTTAAATAAATAGTAAAAATACCATTTAAAAATAAGGGACAGTCATATGAAAAAATCCGTAGCAATCACAACCATAGTGGCGCTCCACGCCGCAGTTATCGGAATGCTTCTCATACAAGGATGCAGTTCGGAATCGACCGAACCCCAAGCGGGGTCGGCAAAGGCGACCGGCGAAGTCGTAAAGGAAATTTCCGCCGAACAACCTGAAGAAGCAATAGAGCCAAAGGAAATCATCTTGCCGGAAGGCAGCATGGCTCTGCGCACAAACCCGACAAGACCCGTTGAAACGATATCCGACTCAAATGAAGTTGTCGTCCCCAACGAAAAAGCTCCCCAGGAAGATGTCAAAGCCCAACCTGAAAAAAATAATCAATTGAACGATTCCATCGCCCCGATGGAACCCAAATCGCCCGAAAAAGCTCCGGCGCTCACAACGCATACAGTCGTAAAAGGAGAAACTCTGTCTGGAATCGCAAAAAAATACAATATTTCCCTTTCATCGCTTCTAAAGGCGAACGGATTGACACTGTCCAGCATAATAAAAATCGGACAGAAAATCGAGATTCCCTCTGCTACCGGCGAAATCATACCATCTGAATCGCAGCCACAAGAGGTCAAAAACGAATCCGTCCAAACGGAGGAAACTGCGGTTTACACTGTTAAAAAAGGCGACTCGCTGTCCCGCATAGCCCACAGAAATTCGATGACTGTCGCGCAGTTGATGTCGATAAACAACCTTAAAAACCACAACATAAGAATAGGCCAAAAACTCCACATCGTAAAATCCGCGAAATCTGCGCAAGCATCCGCGTCAACGGCAAATAAAACGGCAAAAGCCGAACCGCGCGACGGAGAAATAGCGCATAAAATCTCAAGCGGAGAAACTCTAGGAGCAATCGCCATAAGATACGGAACCACAGTTAGCGCAATCGCCGAAAGGAACTCGATAGCAGATCCGCGCAAAATAAGGGCGGGACAGATAATTTACATAAAGGGAAAGAAAACTCAACCTGCTGCTGCTCCGGTTAAAACCCCTGCGGACTCAACGCCGGCTGCAACCGCAAACAAAGCAACCGAAACTCCTAAGTCTCCAGCAGAAGCTCCCATAAACGTCCAACCGGAAACCAAGCCATCTTCCCCCGCTGTAATTCCGGAACAACCGCTTAAGATAGAAGAATTAAAACCCGCTGCAGAACAGCCGGGGACTAACGCAAACACGGAAAGCAATCCTCCCGTCGTCGAACTCTAAACGCTCTTTAATATTGGAGCGGCGATGCGGAAATCCCAAAAAAATTCCTTTTTTGGAGCGTGGATAGCGGTAGTGCTTCCCGTATTGTTTCTAAGCGCGCTGGGATTGCTTATATTAATGAGCGCCGGCGCGAATAGAGCTGATCCGTATGCGATTGTCCGCAAGCAAACAATATGGCTTGGAGTAGCCTTTATTGCCGGAATTTGCGCAACATTTGTAGATTTAAAACTTCTAAAACGCATTTCCATACCCTTGGCAATCGCAACTATTGTGCTTTTATTGCTGGTTCTTATCCCGCAAATTGGGAAAGAAGTCAACGGATCGCGCAGATGGCTTGAAATAGGGCCAATAGTCGCACAGCCAAGCGACATCGCAAAGTTCTCCCTCATCATTCTTTTGTCCTCGTATTTGCACGATAACCAGCGGAAAATTAAAGACGTTGCAAGGGGGTTGTTTGCGCCGCTGGCAATTGTGGGATGCTTCTGCGTGCCTATTATATTTGAGCCAGACTATGGTACAACGGCTCTCTGCGGAGGAGTTGGACTGGTTCTTATTTTTCTGGCGGGCGCAAATATCAAATGGCTATTTTCAATGTTCATTGCTTTAGCCTCGGTCTTTTGCGCAATGGTGTATTTTAACCCCGTGCGCCTTCAGCGCGTGCTGAGCTTTTTGAACGTAGAAGAAACGAAATCAGACGGGTCTTACCAACTGTACCAGGCAATTCTGGCATTCGGCAACGGAGGAATTTCAGGGGTTGGAATAGGACAAGGGAGGCAGCAGCTTTCCTTTTTGCCGGAAGCTCATACAGATTTTGTCTTTGCGATTGTCGGAGAAGAGCTTGGAATGGTCTGCACGTTTCTGGTCGTCGCCCTATTTTTGGCCCTATTTATAGCAGCTATTTACAATATTAGAAAAGCTCCAAACCTTTTTGAATTTTCGTTGGCGACAGGAGCAATGTTGATGATTGTATTGCAGGCTCTTTTCAATATGTGCGTAGTGACCGGACTTGTCCCTACCAAAGGAATATCGCTCCCATTTATAAGTTATGGAGGATCAAATTTGGTGGCAATGTTCGCGTTTACGGGGCTGCTCGTAAACTGCATCCGCGCGTGGAGCAAACCGACAACAATCAGAGTATCCGATTTATGAGCAAATTTATAATATCATGCGGCGGCACCGGCGGTCATTTGGCGCCGGGCATAGCAGTAGGACAGGCGCTAATAAACGCCGGCCACAGCGTAAGTTTTGTAATCAGCCAAAAGCAGGTTGACTCAAGGCTTATGAAAAAATATTCAGACCTGCACACAATCCGCGCCCCCGGGGTCGCATTTTCAATCAACCCAATAAAATTCGCCAAGTTCCTGCGCGAATTAGTAAAAGCTGTAAGATTCGGAATGGATACTATAAAAAGCGGGAACTACGACGTTGTAATAAGCTTTGGTGGGTTTAACTCGCTAGGTTTTTCAATAGCCGCCGCAATGCTGGACAAACCGCTAATTCTCCATGAAGCCAACCGTAAACCCGGAAAAGCAACGCGATTTCTAGGCAGGTTTGCAAAACGCATTTACGTGCCTTACGGCGTAAAAATTCCTCGCAAAAAGTCGGGGCAAGTGAAATATGCCGGCTATCCCGTCCGCGATGAAATAAAAAAATTGCCGCCGAGAACCGCAAAGGAATTTTTTGGATTTTCCCCCAACGCAAATTTACTGCTTGTATTAGGAGGAAGCCAAGGAGCAGCCGCGCTAAACGAGTGGGTAAACAACAACTTTGAAAGGCTGGCCGCCGAAAATATAGATGTCCTCTGTGTTTGCGGTCCGGGAAAGCACAAATTTGAAAACAAAAAAACCGTAGGTGGAGACGGCTCAATGCGCGAAATAAAATTTCTAGAGTTTTGCGACAATATGGCGGCGGCTATGTCGGCGGCGGAATTGTGCGTTGCCCGCGCCGGTGCCGGAACTATAGCAGAGCTTGCGCGTTGCAGAATCCCTTCAATAATAGTCCCCTACCCGTTCGCCGCGGACAACCACCAGCTTGAAAACGCAAATTGTTTTGAAAAGCAAGGCGCATGCGTAGTTCTTCCGCAAAACGATCTCCACAAATTATACGCGGAGGTTTTGAGGCTTATAAAAGATGAAAAGTTAAAAGCCACGATGCGCAAAAACCTAGAGCGCGTAGATGACTTGAACGACACATCAAAAATAGTTCGCGACCTAACAAATGTTGCCAGAGGGGATTTTGAGTAATGCGGGAAAATTTCTACATGGGGGGAGTTTGCGGAATGGGCATGGCTCCTCTAGCAGCATTTCTAAAGGAGGACGGCCGCGAAGTATTCGGTTTCGACGACACCCCTAATAGCGGAATAAAAGCTTCTCTAGAAAAACTCGGAATAGGCGTTTCAGATAAAATCGAGAGCGGAAGATTTTTCGATTTAATGGTAATAAGCTCCGCCCTGGCTAGGAGAAAAAACGAAATTCTAAAATTGTATCCGGATGCAAAAATTATCCGGCGCGGCGAATGCTGGGCAAAGCTGTGCGAGAACCGAAGATTGACGGCTGTCGTAGGAAGCCACGGCAAAAGCACCGTAAGCGCAATGATCGCCCATGCATCCCTAAAATTAAATTTGGATTGCGGCTTTTTAATAGGGGCCGTTCCAAACGATTTCCCCATGCATAGGTATTGCCCGGAAGGCGAAATAGTCGTTTCGGAGATAGACGAAAGCGACGGCACTATAGAAAATTTCCATCCTGAAGTCCTTGTTGCGCTAAATGCGGACCTTGACCACACCGACACTTACGCAGACTACGCAAGATTGGAAGACATGTTTGCAAGGCTCTTCGCTAGGACAAAAAGAAAGATATTATACCCTGCTCGTGACAAAACCCTTGAGCGCATCGCCAGGAAATACGCCGCTCGCTCGCGCGCTGTAGAAACCCCGCAGGATTTTATGGGCGCAAATGCCGCAATGGCTCTAGCCGCGCTAGAGGAAACCTTTGGTAAAAAATTCTGCCCGTCTGTATTTGAATCCTACAAGGGGCTTTTGAGAAGGCAGGAAATCTTGTGCGACGGCGCGGAAATCTTTGCAATGGCAGACTACGCCCACCACCCAACCGAAATAAAATCGTTCATTGAATGGTTTTTGGGGAGGCATCCAGAAAATCCGTTGATATTTTTCCAGCCGCACAGATACACCAGAACCCGCAGGTTCGCCAAAGACTTCGCAGAAATACTCTCGGAATTCTCCGAGCGCGCGACTGTAGCCCTTCTTCCTGTCTATCCAGCAAGCGAAACATACGACGCCAACGGCTCTAGCCGCGCCATATTTGATTTGTGCCGCGAGGGAAGCATTATGCTTGTTAAACCAGAAGATTTCGGCAATATCATAGATGCGTTTAAAACTAAAAACGCCGGCGCTAAAATAAACATGGCAATCGTCGGCGCGGGCGATTTCTATTTCGAGGCAAAAAATTATTTCTTAAAACAAAATGAAAAAGCATCCAAAAATAGCCGTTTTTAGCGGAGGGATATCTCCAGAACGGGACGTATCAATCGTAAGCGGAAAAAACGTCGCGGAAGCGCTTTCAAAGAACTTTGAAGTACGCTCGATCGTATTGGAAAAAAACGAGATTCCTCAGGGATTGTCGCCCGAAGACTACGTCATTTTTCCCGCAATGCACGGAGACTACGGGGAAGACGGAACAATGCAAGCCCAACTTGACGAAGCCGGATTTTCGTACGCCGGCTGCGGAAGCCTCTCCAGCAGAATTTGCATGGTAAAGCCGGCTGCGAAAGCATTGCTGAAATTTGCCGGAGTAAATGTCGCAAACTCGGTTGAATTTGAAGCAAAAAGCAAACCCGACTCCGGCAGCTTGGCAAAATTATTCCCAAACGGCGCAATAATAAAACCCGCTGACAAAGGAAGCAGCATAGGGCTTAAAATAGCGCGTACGCCCGGCGAGATGTCTGCAGCTCTGGAAAACCTAAAACCCGGATTTTGGATGGCGGAAGATTTCCGCAAGGGCAGAGAGTTCTCCGTGGGAGTCATTTACGGGAAAGCTGCCGGAATAGTCGAAATAAAGCCCGATGGAGGAGTTTACGATTTTAAGCGCAAATATACGTCGGGGTCGACCGCGTACGAGTTTCCCGCAAAAATTTCAGAAACCGCGCGCGCCGCAATCTGCAAAGCTGCTGAAACTGCTTTTAAGGTTTGCGGATGCAGAGACTTCTGCAGAGTAGATTTCATAATGACCGACGAATCCGCGCCGGATTTTATAGTGCTTGAAATAAATACGCTCCCTGGAATGACACCTACAAGCCTTCTTCCCAAAAGCGCCAGTTGCATCGGGCTAGATTTTGAATCTCTCTGCGCAAAACTAGTAGAGGGCGCGATAGAAAGGTTCAACCAAAGAAACCCCTAGTTGAATGCCAAAAAAGCAACATAAAGAACCCGCGACATGGCGGGACTTGAAAGACGGCTCATCTGCCTCTAAACGCCATGCGCCGCTCTCTTGGCGCGCCCGACTGCGTTCCGTATGGGTGTGGAGCAAGCGCCTGTGCGCGGCAGCAATGCTTGCGGCGATTTGCGCGGGTGCATACTACCTTTACCAGAATACATACATAGAAGAAATTTTTAGCGGGAAAACCGAACGCATAAAACAAATAGAGTTTAAAACAGACGGGTACATAACCGGAAAATGGCTAAACGATTTCCTCAGAATCCCCGCGGAGTCAAAACTTAGCGATATAAATATTTTTGCCATAAAGCAGGCTCTGGAAAGCATGGGGCAAATAAACTCCGCAACAATAGAACGCGTCTATCCCGATATTTTGCGGATACTAATATCCGAACATAAACCTTTTATGCGGACTGCGGTTAAAATAGACTATCAAGTCAGGCTTTACGCTATGAGCCCGGACGGCGTATTTTTCCAACCAGTTTGCATTCCCGATGAAGTTCTTCAATCTATGCCATTTCTAGAAGGATATGTGCCGGTTTTTGAAGACAATGAACCAATGCGATATAAGAACGCCGCGCGCATAAACGAGTTTCTTAAGCTTGCAAAGCGCGCCCTCCCCGAAGAAGTTCAAAACTGGCGCGCCATAAACGTCTCGGAAATCGACAGCCTTACACTGCCGCTGATTACAGTTTCAAGAATAGACGGAGGAACCATAATTTTTGCGCCAAAAGAATTGGAAAAACAATTGGACAGACTGGAATATATCTTGCGCTACGCCAAAGAAAAACCTTTAAACAAAATAGAGCGCATAGACCTTTCGCTAAAGGAGCGCGCCGACGTTAAAATAGCCGATTAAAAAATTAAAATGAGCGACAGCAAAACCATAGCAGCTTTGGAAATAGGTACCGGAAAGATGCAAGTCTTTATCGGGGAAATCGTCGACGGCAAAACACTGAACTTTATAGGCAGCGGACAAGCCGCAACTGAAGGCGTTAAAAAAGCCGATATAATAGACGTCCGGCGCGCAGCAGCACAAGCTCAGGCGGCAATAGTAATGGCGGAACGCTCAACCGGAGCCTCGATAAAATCGGTCTGCCTGGGAATCAGCGGCACTCATATTAAAGGGTTCAGAAATATAGGCAGCGCAAGCGTTTCCGGAGCGGACGCAATCGTACGCGAAGAAGATGTGGAAAGGGCAAAAGACGACGCGCGCAGCAAAATACTAACCGAAGGCAAAAGCTACATACACCGGATTTGCTGCGGATATTACGTGGATGACGAGTTTACGCTGTCTCCTGTAGGGAAAACAGCCTCGCGCATAGACGCCGAATACTGGATGATGTACGGGGACAGCGACAAACTGTCCGACGCAATACACGTGGTCCAAAGTTTCGGGCTCGAAGTCGAATATCTCGTTTTCTCAGCCCTCGCGTCGGCAATAGCCGTGACAAACGCAGAGCAAAAAAACAACGGAGTTCTTGTCGTCGACATAGGCTGCGGGACGTCGGATTACGTCCTGTACAAACATGGAAGGCCCATGCAGGCTGGAGTTATTCCAATAGGCGGGGACCATATAACAAACGATCTTTCATACGGAATAAGGCTGTCCCGCGCAAACTCGGAAAGAATCAAACGCCATTGCGGCAAAGCCACGATAACAGAAGACGAAAAAAGCGAAAAATTCTGGAGCTTCGGAGACAAGCAAATCGGCGACAAGAAAATTTCTATGGATGCCATAAACAAAGTCATCCGCGCGCGCCTGGAGGAATTGTTCCTATTGCTGAGGGACGAACTTAACGACTTTATGGGAAATGATTCCATAAAGGAAGTCGTTTTAACTGGAGGAACATCAAACCTAATTGGAATATGCGAACTAGCTTCCGCCGTTTTGGGAATTCCTTGCTCCCAGGGAAAATTCGACAGCTCCGTGCGCCCGAATTTGCGGCACCAAGAATTTGCCACCGCCCTTGGCCTGCTGGAATACGCAAGGGAACAGGAGGCAAATAAGCAGTCTTCCAATTCTTCCATCTTCGACACATTCGCAAAATTTTTCAAACGATGAGCCAGGAAATTCCGCAACAGAGAAAACTGAAAATCCGCATAGCAGGCGTCGGAAGCGCCGGCGTGGAAATGTTAAAGGAAATAAACGCATCGGGACGCTCAGACGCGACTCTAGTGGCAATCGATACCGACCTCTCAACGCTAACACAGAGCGGAATAAAACATATTTTGCCGTGCGGGGGAGACATTACAAACAATCTCGGATGCGGCGGAGACCCAAATGTCGCAAAAGAGGCGGCCGTCGCAAATTTACAATCGTTAAAGGCTGTCGTAAACAATGCCGATTTTATTGTAATACTTTCCGCTCTGGGTGGGGGAACTGGCAGCGTCATAGCCCCTATACTTTCAAAACTCGCTTTTGAAAGCGGAATAAAATTCATAGTAAACTTTTGCATTCTTCCGCTAGAAATGGAAGGAAGCGAACGCGTGTCCCTAGCCCAAAAAGCGTTTAAATATTTGCATAAGCGCAGCAATATAGCCGTATCCCTGCCAAACGACATTATTATGTCCAGCCGGAACAAAACGCTAAAAGAAGCGTTTGGCGAAGCAAACAAATGCGTCGCAAACGCTGTTTGCTCAATGTTGGACATGATCTCCGGAAACGGAATAATAAATACCGATTTCCCAACGCTGAAAAAAATCTTCCCGGAACACGGCGAGAACTCGTTTTTTGCATACGGCTGCGGCTTCGGAGAAAACGCTGCCGAAGACGCCGTAATAGACTTAAAGAAATGCCCTCTGCTTTCCGGAAATTCTCCGGCAGCCAAAAACCTCCTCATAAACATAGTATGCGGCGAAAGCATGGAGATGAATAAGACTCGGCTGCTTTTAGAATCCGTAAAAGACTGTTTTAAAGCCAGCGCTAAAACCGGATTCGGCATAAAAGTAAATCCGGACTACGACTCGAAAATCGAAATAACAGCCATAGGAACGTTGCAAAATCCGGGCGAAATTCTTTCAGTCTGCAAAAAAATATCAGAAATTCCAGCCTGTCCTAAAAACCCCGAACATATAGTTTCAAACGAAAAAAATACCGATAACTCCGCTGAAAGCACCGTCGACTCTCCGCAATCAGGAGTTAAATCCCCCCAAAGGCGCCTTTCCACAAGAATTCCCGAAGAATCGCCTTCTGAAAGCCAAGAACCCACTGCATCCGAGCCCCCTGAAACAATGCAAGCCCCGCAACCTGCCCCCCGCCCTGTGACCGAAGACGAGGAGCCGCCTAAAAAACGCCGGGGATTTTTTGTGTTTGGAAAGAAAAAAGGCGATTTAAAGCAGGAACAGCCGGTGGCAACACAGAGTGAATTCAAATTCGTGGAAAAGTCCCAGCAAAGGGGTTTTTTTGAAGATACCCCCCCCAACATGCGAAACGGCGAAGATCTTGATGTTCCCACTTTTATGCGCCGAAATATAAAAATCAACGTCTCATAAAAGACATATTAACATCAATCCAACCGCAGGCAGCAAATACTTAATGTTTCGCATAGATAATTTACTCTCCCCAGACGCATAAAATTTACAGGTGTCTAAAGCCGGCAATATACCGGCTAAACGCAAATATAAAATAGCCGATTCATCTCGGCTTTTACTTGTCGAACGCAATTTCCTGCGCAAAGAGCAGCAATGCAATTACACATCCCCAATCGGTCATCCAATAGGATATCCCATGCCAGATTCTGCGAAAAAAGAACCATGCGCAGATTTTAACAGCTTAACAAAAGCCCAGAATAACCGATATGTTGGAATGCGCGCATAAAGTTAAAAGGCTCAAGTTGTTTGTCCGGTGGAAGCGTTTAAAATTAGGAGCAAACCGGTATCTCAACAGAATTAGACCCTGTTTTAACGGTACAGCCCAATGCTCATGGATGTTTGTGCGAACAAATCAAAAGTCTCGCGAATTCCATTAACTTTCGACGCCCATATATCTATGGAAGCGGAAAAATGCGGTTTCGCAAAATAAGGCATTAAAGCGCACCCCCAAGCCCGCCAAGTAGAAGGCACCTTACGCACGCAAAAAAATAATAAGCAAAAATTGGCATAATTATTTCAATTTTATTTTATTCACACCGCTAGAACTCCGACAAAATGAAGCCCCCAATAAAAGTCACCGTGACCGGATCTACAGGACAGATAGGATACTCACTGCTGTTTAAAATTGCCAACGGAGAAATGTTCGGCAAAGACCAGCCAATAGATCTAATGATGCTTGGAGTCTATCCAGGCGCCGGAGCGGCACGCGTGGGACTGGCTATGGAGCTAGAAGACTGCGCTTATTCCCAACTCAATTCCCTCGCATCAACTACCGATTTGGACGAGGGGTTTGGTGATGCAAATTGGATAATTATGTTGGGATCATCTCCTAGAAAAAAAGGAATGGAACGAATAGATTTATTAAGGCAAAACGGGAGAATGTTTGCAAGCCAAGGCAGAAGCATAGACAAAAATGCAGCCCAAGATGCAAAAATATTGGTAGTCGGCAATCCTTGCAACACAAACGCCCTCATTGCAATGTCAAACGCAGCAAGAATTCCGCGCGAAAGATGGTTCGCGTTGACACGCCTGGATGAGAATCGCGCAAAAGCCCAACTGGCAAAAAAAGCGGGAGTCAAGGCGGGCGACGTAAAGAATATGTGCGTTTGGGGCAATCATTCAAACACGCAATTCCCCGATTTTACAAACGCCACAATTTGCGGCAAACCAGTTTCAGAATTTATAAGAGATGAAAATTGGCTCGAAAACGACTTTATAAAAATTGTCCGCAACCGCGGAAGCGCAATCATAGAAGAGCGCGGAGCCTCAAGTGCCGCAAGCGCTGCAAGCGCGGTCGTAGACACAGTCCATTCGATAATTTTTCCAACCCCCAAAGGAGACTGGCACAGCGTAGGAGTTTGCTCCGACGGAAGCTACGGTATAGAAGAGGGTCTGATATGTTCCATGCCCATAATAAGCGACGGGAAAAATTGGAGCATAGACAAATCGCTAAAGATAAATAATTTTGCGCGCAGCCAAATAGACGCCTCGGTGGAGGAACTAAGAAATGAACGCGACATGTTTAATTCACTAGTATTTTAACATCTTTCACACGGGTTGTTAAAACGCCTGGATAATAAATCAAAGCCTTGGAAAATTACCCCAAATACAAAAAAATCAGGTTTTTTATGCGAGCAAAATTAAGCCGGGCATCCCGTTAAAATTAAAAACATTTACAAAAAATCCTAATTAAAAGATTCGCGCGCATTATACCTCCTAATTTTATGCGGCATCTTTTCTACTCCCGACTACCCTAACAGCAAGAGCCGTGACAGCAAAAGAAACAAGAGTTGCAAACATAATCCATATAAAGAATCCGGAATATCCAATTAACGACTGTATTTTACCGCTGAACATTCCGGGAATTATTATGCCTAACGCCATTAATGAAGTGCAGATAGCATAGTTCGAAGTTTTATTCCTGCCTTTCGATACAAAAATCAAAAACACCATGTATCCTGCAAAGCCAAAACCGTATCCGAACTGTTCCACGGCTATAAGCAAAGTTATTAAAATGTTTGAATCCGGAATGCATGTTGCCATATAGACATATATTATATTCGGCAAATTAATTGCGGCAGCCATAGGCCATAGAGACTTTTCCAGACCCCTTCCGGAAATAAAAATACCTCCTAGAATTCCTCCGCATAAGAGAACCGCAGGCGCAACAGTCCCATATGTCAAACCTATTTCCTCCAAAGACAATGAAAGCCCTCCTTGAACTTGCGGATCGAGCATAAACGGCTGAACTACCCTTATTAACTGCGCCTCCGCAAACCTGTAAAATAAAATAAACGCCAATATCGGCAAAATATCGCGCCTTACAAAAAAATCCCTAAACGCCGATTTTATATTGCCTAAAATTTCGGAAATATCCGCTCCGGTACGCGCTATATCCTCGTACGGCTTAGGAAGGGTGAATTTAAAAAGAGGCAAACAAATAGACAATATAGCCGCGCATAAAAGAAAAGAAACCGCCCATCCGCCAGCAACACCGGCACTGAAAACATTTTGCGACCAACCGGCAACAACAACCATAGCGCCTTGCCCGAAAAGCACCGCAGCCCTGTAAAACGCGTTTCTAATGCCCACAAAAAAAGACTGCCCGCGCTCGTCCAATGCAAGCATGTAAAACCCGTCTGCGGATATGTCGTATGTGGCTGAAGCAAAGCCCAAAATCCAAAAAACGACGGCGCTTGCAATAGCCCACACGCTAATAAACTGAACTGCCGCAAGCGCGAAAAACGAAAATAGGAATACAGCCAAGCACCATAAGATCCATCTTCGTTTTGTTGAAATGGAATCGACTAAAGGCCCCCAAAAACCTTTCAACATCCACGGAAGATATAGGAGGCTTGTCAACATGGCAACCTCGGCATTCCCCATTCCCATGGATTTATAATATGTGACGGACAAACTGCCTACTATCGCATTGGGAAGCCCCTCTATAAAATAGAGTTGCGGAAGCCATCCCCATGCGGATTTTATTCTGTTTTGACCGCCCTCCATCTGCATCGATTCTAATCGTAAAACTGCGCCTTATATTCGGGAACGACGGTAAATATAAAACGTTTAAGCTCGTTTACGCTCTTTGTGTCGACGTTCTTTTTGATGTCGGAAATTATCTTCTCAACCTCGCCGTAGCTTGGCATTTCAGAAACAAAACCGTATATGCGCGGATTCGGCGTGTCAACCAGGGATTCGTTTTTGTGCTGTATTTCCTCGTACAACTTTTCTCCGGGACGCAGCCCGATTATTTTTATTTGTATGTCGACATCTGGCTCAAGCCCGCTCAACCTAATAAGCTGCCTTGCCAAGTCGATAACCTTAACCGGCTCTCCCATATTCAAAACGAAAATCTCTCCGCCGTAAGCTTGCGCTGCGCATTGGAGAACTAATCCCACGGCTTCGGGAATAGTCATGAAATAACGCGTGACTTCCGGGTGTGTCACAGTCACCGGGCCGCCGTGGGAAATTTGCTTTTTAAATGTGGGTATTACGCTTCCGGAAGACCCCAAAACATTTCCGAACCTAACAGCCACAAAAATCGTTTTATTTCCGGGGCGCGACTGCATTGCTTGAATTGCCTTTTCTGCCAAGCGTTTTGACGCGCCCATAACATTAGTCGGATTTACTGCCTTGTCGGTGGAAATCAGGAGAAACTTTTCAACATTATTTCTGCTCGCAACTCCGGCCAAAATCCATGTGCCAAGAGTATTGTTTTTCAATGCCTCGCCCGGCTGCGACTCCATCATCGGAACATGTTTGTGCGCTGCCGCGTGGAATATAATATTGGGACGGTACTTTGAGATAACAGCCTCCATTCGAGCTTCGTCCGCAACATTTCCGACAAGCGGTTTTATCTTTGCGCCAAATTCATAGTCCAGAATTTCCTGCTCAACCTGGAATAGCTGAACCTCGCAGTGGTCCACCATTATCAATAGCTCCGGAGATTTCGACGCTATTTGCCTGCAAAGCTCGCGGCCTATGCTTCCACCCGCCCCGGTGACCATTACAATCTTGCCTTGTATCATTTTGTCTATGGCAAGATCGTCCAATTTTACGGGTTCGCGCCCCAAAACGTCTTCTATGTCGACGTCGCGCAACAAAGAGGCCTTTACCCTTCCCGACGCCAAATCGTGGTACGAAGGAACAATGCTAGTTTCTATACCGATTTTATGTAGAGCTGAAATTATCTTGGATATGCGCTGGCCGGAAAATCTAACAGAAGCGATTATGGCCCTGTCGATTTTAAACCCGCTTACAAAATTAGACATGTTGCCCTCAAGGGGAGCTACTTCAATGCCCATAATTTGCTTTCCCCACTTTTGCGAATCGTCGTCTAGAAACAGAACAGGCAATATGCCTAAATTCTTGCGCGCAATCAAATCCGCGGCAAGCGACGTTCCAATGTCCCCAGCTCCGATTATCATGACCCGCTTGGGCGAATGCGTTGCGCCTTTTTCGACCATAGAACGCTCTCTGTACATCCGCATTACAATTCTAGCGGAACCAAAAATGACCATTGACAGCAGCATATCCGAAAGAATAACGCCGCGCGGAATAATGGGAACTCCTGCATTGAAAAATAAAAAATAGTTTAGAGCCAGCAATGTGACCGCCGAAAACATCATAACCCAAAATATTTTTATGACGTCCGGAATATGGAAGAAAGTCATCAACCCCTTAAACTGGCCGAATATGAGAAGGTAAAAATATTTTACGGCCAGAACCACAAATAAGAATCCGATAGGATTGTATTCTCCCAAAATTTTAAAATTGAAATCGAATCTCAATAGATAAGCCGAAAAGAACGAAGCCACTATCATAATGCCGTACATTATGAATATTACCAGCGTTCTTATCGAAAAATCCGGCAACATCTGCGCCTTTAAAAGCGCCTTTATTGATGAAACTATTTTAGAACGCATAATCCGCTTACCAATCGGCTTTCCAGGTTTCATTGCCGGTGCCAGAGCCGTTCATATGCTTTCCCAAATCGTCCTCGTCGCCAAAATATGCCGGATCGTTCCATTTCGGGAATATGTCGCTCATGCTGCAGCCAGACAATGCCACAGCTAGAAATATTGCAAAAAGGCTTAAAAGTTTTCTTATCATATTGAGGTTAAAAATTATTTTATTAATTAAACGCCGCCATGCATGTTTTGCAAGATTTTATCATGCTATATGCCGTCGGTTTTTTCCTGTTCAAGCATCGCCATTTCAAGTTCGGAGGCGCATTTTTCCCAGTCGGCGTACAGCGAGTCTATTTTCGACTTCAAGGCGTTGTAGTGTTCCGTTGTGGAAGCGCATTGCGCGCCTTTTTTAAAAAAATCAGGCGAGGACATTTCAAGCTCTACTTTAGCCAAATCGCTCTCGGCAAGCGATATTTTAGATTCAATGCCAGCTATTTCGCGTTTTATCTTCGATATCTCGGCGCGCTTTTGCGCTGCAATAATCCTCCTCATTTTTTGGTCGGAAACCTTCTTTTCCCCGGAAGCCCGAGACGGAGAGCGCAAGGCTATCTTTCCTTCGGATTTCAAACGCCCGACATAATCGCTTAAATTTCCGGGGAAAATTCTCAATCCGCTTGGGCTAAGTTCCATAACCTTTCCTACAACCGGATCTAGGAAGTCCCTATCGTGGCTGACAATGAGGGCCGTCCCAGAATAAGCCGACAATGCCTTCTGCAACACGGACTTTGAATTCATATCGAGATGGTTCGTAGGCTCGTCCAGAATTAAAAAGTTAAAATCTTTTAAAAGCATTTTCGCAAGCGCCAACCTATTTTTCTCGCCGCCGGAAAGAACGGACACGCGCTTAAATACATCGTCGCCCTTAAAAAGAAATGCGCCAAGCAGGCCACGAACCTCTGATTTGCGCTCAAGCGGAGCGGCATTTAGTGCTTCAGTCAAAACGTCGTTTGAACGGTCCAGCTCGTCTGACTGGTGCTGGGCAAAATACGACATGCCTACATTCAATCCTAATGAAACCGTTCCGGAATCCGCGGGCAGCTCACCTGCTATTATTTTAGCCAGAGTACTTTTCCCGGCGCCGTTTACACCGACAAGCGCGACTTTCTCTCCGCGTTCAATCCGAAACGAAATGCCGCCCAACACCTTATGCCCACCGAAAGCCTTGTTCACGCCTGAGACCTCCAACACAACCTGGCCGCAGCGGCGGGGTTCGGGGAAGCGGAAGCTAATCTTCGATACGTCTTCCTCCTCCACTTCGATGCGCTCTATTTTATCCAGGGCCTTTACCCTGCTTTGCACTTGGGCGGCTTTTGTTGCCTTATACCTAAATCTCTCTATAAACTTTTCAGTCTTTTCAATTGCCTTTTGCTGGTTTTGGGCGGCGCGCAGCAAATGGGATCTCCTTGCCTGCGAATCTTTCTCGAAAAAATCGTAATTGCCTGCGTACGAGTCTATGCGTCCTCTGGAAACATGCAGGGTTCTATTAGTAAGAGAATTCAAAAAAGCCCTGTCGTGGCTGACTACTATTATGGCGCCCTCATATCCGCAAAGATAGTCCTCCAGCCATGCCACGGACTCTATGTCCAAATGGTTTGTAGGCTCGTCCAACATCAATAGTGAAGGCTCCTTTAATAAAAGTTTAGCAAGAGCGATTCTCATTTGCCATCCGCCCGAAAACTCAGAACAAGGCCTGCCCATATCCGAAGGCTTGAATCCCAACCCGTGCAATACCGTTTCCACGCGCGAGCGCAATTTAGATTCTTCTGCATCTTCAAGCTTGCGCACAACCTCGCCCATCGTAAAAATCGCGTCGGAATATTCAGGAGAACCAACCGGAGCGGATCGCAGAATTTCATCGGCCTCATCGCGTTCCCTGCGCAATTCCAAAACATCCGCAAAGGCTGATTCTACTTCGTCGTACAAAGGGCGGCTTCCGGCTACTATGGCTTCCTGCGGAAGATATCCCACAGTAGCATATCTGGGCTTTATTATGCATCCGGAATCCAATTGTTCCTCTCCGGCTATGACGCGCAAAAGAGTCGTTTTCCCGGCGCCGTTGGAGCCGACAAGCCCTATCCTGTCGCCCTTATTGACGACAACCGTGACGGAATCGAAAATTTTTCTGGCTCCGTACGCCAAAGCAATCTCTTTTAGCTCTATCATTTTATTACATTAAAAGCCAGCCATCCTATTTACATTAGCCAGCTCTTGCAACTTTTTTTTAGGCCGGCAACCCTCGCCGCACCCGATATTTGCCCAACAAAAAAGATTTCTCAGAAGAAAACCCCAAATAAAATGACTGGAGCAATCCCGGAACTTTAAATTGCCATAAAGGTTTTTTGCGAAGAAAATACTTTTATATCGCGCAAAAAAGAGTATAAAAGCCGCTTAATAATAATCTCAGGCAAACGCTTGCCTCAAGCGGCAGAAATTTACAAAAATAAAATCCACATGTCAGAGCCACAAAAAGAAGAAAGAATCGTAGCCCTCCTTCACGGCCCCGATCGAGCCGGAATAGTTGCAAGAGTGTCGGGATGGATTTACGCCCGCGGCGGAAATATTTTGCACGCCGACCAGCATAGAGACCGCCAAGAAGGCATATTCTTTCAGCGCGTTGAGTGGATTCCGGTAGGAAATGTAGACGAGGAAATCAAGCTATTTGAGGAGTTCGCGCACGCTGATTTGCAAATGGAAACCAAAATGTACCGGTCTTCGAGCAAGCCCAAAGTAGCTCTGATGGTATCCAACTTTGAGCATTGTTTTAGCGATCTGGTGCTGCGCTGCCGCTCGGGAGAAATCGCATGTGACATATCGTGCGTAATATCAAACCACGAAAAGTTGCGCCCCATGAGCGAAATGTTCGGGCTAAAATATTTCTACACTCCCATATCAAAAGAGACGAAGGCCGAAACAGAAAAGCGCCAGCTGGAAATTATCAGGGAAAGCGGGGCCGAGCTTGTGGTAATGGCGCGCTATATGCAAATATTGAGCGAAAGATTCCTAGATTCAGTGGGAATTCCCGTCATAAACATACACCATAGTTTTCTGCCTGCTTTTGCCGGCGCAAAGCCCTACCACAAAGCTTACGAGCGCGGTGTAAAACTTATTGGCGCCACAGCCCATTACGCTACAAAAGACCTCGACGAAGGCCCAATTATCGCCCAGCTAGTCACCAGCGTAAACCACCGCCACAATGTCGAGGACTTAATGCGCAAGGGACGGGAACTTGAGAGGGAAGCGCTCGCATGCGCAGTAAGATGCCATGTGGAGGGCCGAATCCTCACATACAAGAATAAAACTGTCGTCTTCGACTAGCCGCTATTACACGCTATCATATTTTATGGACGCTCCCAAAGTTCAAAATCTTCCACAGGAACTAAACTTTAAAATAAGCGTTCTTGTTTTTGTTAGGAACGCCCAAGACAAGCTGTTGCTAATAGAGCGTCTAAAAGAGCCTAATAAAAATTGTTGGAGCCCCATAGGCGGAAAGCTGGAAATGCGCCTGGGAGAGTCTCCGTTTGAATGCGCAATCCGCGAAACCCGAGAGGAAATAGGATTGGAAATATCCGAAGGCGACCTTCATCTATTTTCCATGATAAGCGAGAAAGCCTATGAGGGAAGTTGCCATTGGCTTATGTTCTTGTTCGACTGCAAGAAACGCATTGACTCTCTTCCCCGAAACATTTCAGAGGGCTCTTTTGCATTTTTTGAATACGGAGAAATAATGTCAGGGAGAATAAAAATCCCCGAGACAGATCGGACGCTCCTTTGGAATATATGGGAAAAGCACCGCGACGGGATGGTCGTATTGCGCGCGGATTGCGGAAACATTTTAACGTCAAAAATAGAACAAGTTATTTAAACCAATGAACCAAGATAATAAAATATTGGATATTTTCAGGCAAACCGGCGCCTTAATGGAGGGCCATTTCATACTGCGCAGCGGACTCCACAGCGGACACTTTTTTCAATGCGCGCGAGTATGCGAACATATGGACAGGGTGACAGAACTAGTTTCAATGCTGGTAAAAAAACTCGGCGACATAGACTGCCAAACGGTCATAGCGCCTGCCATGGGCGGCTTGGTTTTAGGGCAGGAAGTCGCAAGGCAGATGGGGAAAAGATTCATATTTGCGGAGAAAAAAGACGATAAACTCTGCCTGCGACGCAATTTTCAAATAGCCCAAGGCGAAAAAATATTGATTATAGAAGATGTAATAACTCGAGGAGGCAGAGTTCAGGAATGCATCGACATAGTTAAAGCCCACGGCGGGAAGCCGGTAGCTGTTGCCGTCTTGGTAGACAGAAGCGAAGGCAAAACAAAATTCGAGATTCCGCACACAAGCCTCCTTGAATTCTCTTTCCCGACATACGAAGCGGATAAAATTCCGCCTGAGCTCGCAAAAATAGAAGCCGTCCATCCCGGTTCATAATACGGGTTCATGGTAAATGTTAAACTCGGATTTCCGGTCGACTCTGCGGCAATCCAGTTTAATGTATCCGTAATAATATAAAGAACTTCGAAAATTTTGCGCAAAGCAATTCCGTTCTCATGCCGGATAGACTTCGGCTAACTTGGAAACAGAAAGGACGAGGTTCCATTTTCCATAAAACAAACGTTTCCCCAATGGAGATTGCCCGTATTCTCGATGGGGTTATCGTTTGATTTTCCTAAAAACAACCCCTTCCGAAATGTCCTGGCCGCCTAAGAATGCGAATCTTCAACGCCGCCTATAATTCTGAAGTGCCGTGCAAGCGAGGGGAAAGGATATGATTTCCATAAATTGCAGCAAGAAAGCTGTAAAAATGCATTTTGCGTTCTTCTTTGCCGCGCCTGCGCGTTTGATGATAAGGTTTTTCGCAAAAACATCAAATATTTAAATTTATAAGACCCGCAATACTAAAAAAGTGTAGAGGCTATTATTGCCGCCTAAAATAGACAACTTTAATTTTTGCGGCTGCGGCGGGAAAAATAAGCCCGCCTACATCTTCGCATGCGATGCCGATTCAGAGGCCGCGCTAAATCTAAGCTTGAGAATCAAATATGCGTATCACAAAAGGTTCGCTTGAAACAACCGGCAAATTCGAAAGAGATTCGCAAGCCTTTTTTATTGCGCCTTCAGTCGTCTTATGCGTCGTCATTACAATCCAAGCCTTGCCGCTGGAATCGTGCTTGCGCTGCTGGAGAAGTTTTATGGAGATGTCTTCCTTCGCTAAAACAGATGCGATAGTCGCCAAAACTCCCGCTTTGTCCTCAACCTCAAAACGCAAGTAAAAATCTCCGTCAACCTCATCCAGAGTCGCCATGCGCGGTTCGTCCAGATCGGGGAACGTCATTTGAGCGGGAGCGCCAAGAAGGTATTTCAAGGCGTCGGAAATATCCGCAATTACCGCGCTGGCAGTGGCATCCTGCCCCGCGCCGCGGCCGATATGCACCGTGCGACCTACAACGTCGCCGCTCAGGGAAACGGCGTTGTAAACCTCGTTGACGTTTGCAACAACGTCAGTAAGAGGAAGCAGCGCGGGATACACCGACGCAAATAATGCGCCGTTTTCCAATTTTCTTATTGCCGCTATGAGTTTTACGCGACAGTTGAAATCGCGCGCCCAAATCATATCCTCCAAACGTATTCCGCGGATTCCGGAAACAAGCATTTTATCTGTGCCTATCCAACATCCGTGCGCCAGATACGCAAGAATCGCAATCTTATGCGCGGCATCCCAGCCGTCTATATCGAGCGACTCGTCCGCCTCCACATATCCCAGCCTTCTGGCATCTTTCAGAATGGCTTCATAAGTGGCGTTTTCGCGCTCCATCCGCGTTAAAATATAATTGCATGTGCCGTTTAGTATTCCGTATATCAGCGAAAATCTGTTGGCGATAAGCCCTTCGCGCAAAACTTTTATTATCGGAATCCCCCCTGCGACACTAGCTTCAAAAAAGTAAGCGCCGCCGCCTTTGCGGGCTTCGGCAAAAATTTCTGCGCCGTGGCTGCATATTACGGCCTTATTTGCGCTAACGACCACTTTGCCGGCGCGGAGAGCAGCTAGCGTAAGCTCTAAAGCCTTGCCGGTTCCGCCCATTAGCTCGCAAACTATGTCTATGGACGGGTCGTTTATTATTTCGTAAGGATCAAGCGTCAGTTTCGATTCCGGTATTTCAACCGCGCGGCGCTTTGAAATGTCGCGCACGCACGCCTTTGCAAGTTCAAACTCGCCGCCTAGCCTTTGCTTCATTATGTCGCGATTGGCCTGCAGGTGCTTCCAAACGCCCTGCGCGACGGTTCCCATACCTAGAAATCCTATTCTGAAAATTTTGCCTGAATCCATAAAAATGCGCGCCTGCGAAACGGCAAGCAAAGTTAAAATCTATTTTCCGTACCTTTTATGAGGCGGGAAATGTTGCTTCTATGCCTATATATTATGACAGCCGCAATAGCCAAAGAGAGATAGACATGCACCCCGGGGCATCCGTACAAGAATGCCGCAGCCACTGGCATTGATATAGCCATAGCAATGGAAGCCAAAGAAACGTAGCGGGTCGAATAGAAAACAACCAGCCATACGATAAGCGCTATTAGAATAGCCGCCCACATGACCGCAAGTAGCCCGCCGATTGAAGTTGCCACGCCCTTGCCGCCCCTGAATTTTATAAATACGGAAAAACTGTGCCCAATTATGGCCGACACAAGCCCAACGTAGCAAAGCGACTGCGGGTCGGAAAGCTGTATTCCGAAAAATTCCGAATGGAACACCCAAAATGTCGCCAGAAAGCCTTTTGCTGCATCCAAGATAAAACAAATGTTTCCCGCCCATTTGCCGCAAGAGCGCTTTACGTTAGTGGCCCCCGGATTTCCGCTGCCGACTTTAAAAATATTCACCCCGCAAAAGCGGGCAATAATCACGGCAAACGGGATTGCCCCTAAGAGGTATCCCGTCGCCGCAACTATGATGAAATCCAAAAAGTCCATAAAAGGCTATTCGAAATCTACCACCCGAACAACATTTACATTGTCCAAAGCGTTGAGTTCGGCAACCGCGTCGGAAGACGGAGTTGTGTCGAGCTCGTAAATGCTCAAAGCAAAGGGACCGTCCTCTGCGCGGCTGAGCGTCATATTTGCGATATTGCAACCATATTTGCCGATAATAGTTCCAATTGTGCCAACCATTCCGGGCTTGTCGTCGTTAAGAAGCAATATCACGCATTTGCTCAGCGGATTAAGCTCTACATTATGAGAGTTTACGCGCACTATGCGAGGCTTTGCGCTCTTGCCCATAACTGTTCCAGCAGCGCTGTGGGTTGCGCCGTTTTCGCAAATCGCAGCAACTTCTACGAGCTCGGAATAGTCAGTTTCGGCATTGCTGTTTATGCTTTCGACTTCAATTCCCAAATGCTTGATTTTTGCAGGTGCGTTTACGTCGTTTGCATTTTCGGAAATTTTGCTCAAGTACCCCTTTTGGACTGCAAGAGTCAACAGCTTGTTGTCGATATTTCCCAGTTTTCCGAAGTATTTAATTGTAAGTTTCTTTACCCTCTCCTGTGAAATCTGCTGGATAAACTGCCCCAACTTCTCGCAAAGAGTTATATAGGGAGAAATCTGCTTCATGGATTCCGCGTCTATGCTCGGCTTGTTTATGGCGTTGCGTATTGCTCCGCCTTTGAGGGCGTCGGCTATGACTTCCGCAACCTCTATGCCGCAGCTTTCCTGGGCTTCTTTCGTGGACGCTCCCAAGTGGGGGGTGAGAACAAGGTTCGGGAAATCGCGCAGGGGGCTGTCTTTAGCAAGAGGCTCTGATTCGTAAACGTCGAGCCCCGCCGCCGCTACTTTTCCGCTCTTTAAGGCTTCAACCAAAGCGGACTCCTTTATAATTCCGCCTCGGGCGCAATTAAATACGCGCACGCCTTTTTTCATCATTTCAAAGGCTTTTTCATCAAGCATATACTTGGTAGCCTCTGTAAGCGGCATATGGACTGTTATATAATCGGCGCGCTTAAAGGCGTCTTGCAGCTCGACTATCTCAACGCCCAAAGTTTTTGCCCGCGCCTCAGTAAGGAAGGGGTCGTACGCTATAACTTTCATCCCGAAAGCCATTGCGCGCTTTGCAACTTCCGCGCCAATTCGTCCCATTCCGAGAACAGCCAAAGTCTTATTTTTTAATTCCGTTCCCTTAAAAGATTTCCTGTCCCAAACCCCGTTATGTATGGAGGCATTTGCTTGGGAAATCGGACGGGTTCCGCAAAGCATATGCGTGAACGTAAGTTCAGCTGTGGCAATTGTATTGCCGGTTGGAGTATTCATTACCACCACGCCTTTTTCGGATGCGGCGGGGATGTCTATATTGTCGACGCCCACTCCCGCCCTTCCTACGGCTTTCAACTGCTTTGCGCACGCCAGAACGTCCGCCGTAATTTTAGTTTCGGAGCGGACGATTACCGCGTCCGCGTCTTTTATAAGCTCTTTCACCTGTTCGGGAGTCGAGCCGTAGGCTTCGACCGTTTCGAAGCCCTCGTTTTTCAACAATTCAACGCCTTTTGGCGAGATTGGATCTGCTACCAGTACTTTTAATGTTTTTTTCATGTCAAATTTGTTAATCGCGGGACTGTTTTCCAACTCGATTAACATTGGTAGAAGCTGACACGCCCCAAAATTTTGTCAAGCCGAAACGGGGAAGCGGCTCCGCCGCCATCAAATCCGCAACTTCCAAGGCTTTTATTTCCGCCTTCGAAGGATGCGCCTCCGCCCTAAGCAAACCTCGCGCAACCGCCCTGCTATTTCTGGGGAAAGCTCCAAATCGGCTGCAAGCGGCGCGCAAGAAGCCTCATTTGCCCTTCATTTGACTTTTCCACTCCTTGATTTCCCCCAATCTGGCTTTATATTTTTTCTCCAGCCCCTCCTCGGTGGGGCGGTAATATTGCCTGCCTTCAAGAGAATCTGGCAGGCACTGCATATCGGCAAGCTTGTCTTTCATATTATGGGCGTATTTATAGCCTTCGCCGTATCCAAGCTCCTTCATCAGCCGCGTCGGGGCGTTGCGTATTACGAGCGGAACGGGTTCGGCAAGCTGTTTTAGCGCGTCGCTCTTGGCGCTCTCGTACGCCAAATACAAGGCATTCGACTTCGGCGCCATCGACATGTAAACCACGGCGTGGGTCAAATGGACGGAACACTCGGGCATGCCCAAGAAATGGCATGCCTGGTAGGCGTCGACAGCAACCCCCAGCGCCTTTGAATCCGCAAGCCCTACATCCTCCGAAGCAAATCGGACAATCCTGCGCGCGACATAGAGCGGATCTTCGCCCGCCTCAAGCATCCTGGCAAGCCAATATACCGCCGCGTCGGGGTCGGAATTGCGCATGGATTTATGGAGAGCCGATATCAGGTTGTAATGCTCCTCACCGCCCTTGTCGTACAAGAGCGACTTTTTTGACGTGCACTGCTCCAATATTTCCGGAGTAATTTCCACGCGCCCGCCACCGCGCGAAATTCCATTTAAAACCAACATTTCAAGCGTGGAGAGAGCAGCCCGGGCATCGCCGTTTGCAAAGACTGCTATAGCCTCCAACATTTTGTCCGGCATTGAAATTTTCATTCCGCCGAATCCGCGTTCGTCGGTCAGCGCGCGAGAAAGAAGCCGCATCAATTCATCTTCTTTCAGTGCATTCAAAACAAACACCTTGCAGCGCGAAAGAAGCGCGCCGTTTATTTCAAACGACGGATTTTCGGTTGTCGCGCCTATCAATATAATGCTGCCTTTCTCAACAAACGGCAAAAACGCATCCTGCTGCGCCTTGTTAAACCGGTGGATTTCGTCCACAAAAAGTATCGTCCTGCCTCCGAAGCTTCCATTTTGCTCGGCGCTTTGCATAACGGAGCGTATTTCCTTTATTCCGCTTGTCACCGCCGAAAAATCGACAAATTCCGAACGCGTCTTGTTTGCTATGATTCTGGCGAGCGTAGTCTTGCCGACACCGGGAGGCCCCCAAAAGACCATCGACGAAATCTTATCGCCCTCTATAATATTGTATAGAACTTTGCCCTTGCCAAGCAAGTGCGTCTGCCCCACGAACTCCGACAAGTCGCGCGGGCGAAGCCTTGCTGCCAGAGGTTGCGATTGCGCCCCGTCGGAAAAAGACATCTGCCGCATAATATAACGTCCTTTCAAAAATATTCCCTATTTTTACTTTGCCCTTAAAAATCCAGCTTTCAAGACTTTAATTTTAGCAATGCGGATTTTGGCAGACAAAAAGAAACCGGACATTTAGAATGAAAAGTTGACATTGTATCGCCCATACAGCTATAAATTAATTTATGAAAAAGATAACAGCCGCAGCTTTGATTTTATTTATATGCACCGCCTTAAGCGCAGAAATTGAGACAATACAATCGGGTTTTCCCGAACCTTTCAATCCCAATGGTTCGGCGGAAATATCCAAAGACTCGTCAAAGCTGCTCGTAAAAACATCGCACTCGGGATGGAATACCGCCTATTCGACAAAACCCGGAATTTTCAAGCCCCAGACAGACTACGTAATATATTTTGACGCAAAACGCTTGGACGATTCCGAAAAATCGTTTCTACATTGCCTTGTGCGAAAATCCGGAAGCATCCATCCCGACAACGACCTTCTGCAAAAAAACATTTATCCCGCAAAAAATAAAAAGACATACATACTAAAATTTTCAACGCCCGCTATTTGCGACTCATATGCGTTTCAAATACATACGCTGACTCCATCGAGCTTTGAAATAGACAATTTTAGAATATGCGTCGGCAGCGCTGATAAATTTATACCGCTAGGATCTGACGTGGAATCCGGCGCCGCAACCCCGCCGGTTCCAACGGGCGCAAAAGAATTTGAAGTCCTCCCCCCCGAAGACCCTGACAGGCTCGTCGTAAACGCGGCAGATTTCGGGGCGTCTGAAGACTGCCCCGACCTGCCGAAAGCACTCAACGCAGCAATAGCGCACTGCAAAAAAGTAAACGCAAGCAAGCTTGTTTTGAACAAGGGCAGGTATAAAATAACGTCCTCAAGAACGATACATTTCATAGGTTTGCAAAACTTCGTTTTCGACGCGAGCGGATCAACGTTCATCTATAACAAGCGCAGCGGAGACAACGTGAGAATTTCCGACTGCCAGCGCGTAGAAATCAAGAATTTAAACATAGACTGGGATTGGAAAAACGACCCCCTTGCGTCTCTAGGCAAAGTTGTAGGCGAAGACAAAGGTGCGCCAGAATGCAGTTTTGACGTGGAATTTTTCACGTATGACAACCACCCTCTCTACGGGAAACCTATACGATTCGCCATGCTTACCCCGTACGACCATAAGAAAAAAAGGCTTGGTTTTGAAGGATGCTGCGGATTGATTTCCGTGGATCAAACTACCCCAAAGGAAAAATACTGCAAGACCGAATGGCTTACCCCCAACACAGTAAGAATATATGACAACAAAGGCGGAATGCGCGCAAAGATGAAAAAGGGAGACTATTTTAGAATCCAGCACTACTACTATGATATGACATGTTTTTACGTGCGCGACAATACCCACCTCACCCTGCGCAACATAAATATATTTTCGTGCGCCGGGCACGCAGTCTTGTGCGACGGGAAACAATCCTATTGGCAGCTGGTAAACTTCAATATCGCCACAAAAAAACCGGTAGAAAAAAGGCCAATTACCACAACCGCGGATCATATACACTTTGCGCGCTCGCAAGGATTTTTTAAAATGATAGGATGCGAAATATCCCGCGGCGCCGACGACTGCGTCAATTTCCACGACGGCTCCGCCGTCGTCAAAAAAATCGGCCCCCGCAAGCTTCGCAGCATACAGCGCAAGAATATCGACATGTTCGCGGAGGGAAACACTGTCGAGCTTCTGCAATTCGACTACGAGCGCACAGGCATTAAAATGAAATCATCCTCCGTAAAGAAGCTTGAGGACGGCAATTGGGAAATAGAGACAGAATCGGATCTTCCGGAGCAAACAGGCGACTGCTTTGTCGCATTCTCGCCCCAATACGACACCCGCAACATAATTCTCCGCGACTGCTACTTTCACGACAGTTCCTCAAACGGCCTGCTTCTGCTTGCCCGCGACATCACAATAGAAGACTGCATATTGCGCAACAACCTTCTCTGCGCCATAAAGTTCCTGACCGGCTACACATACAAGAGTTGGTGCGAGGGCTACGGAGTTGACAACGTTGTCATACGCAACTGCCTTTTGGACCGCCCAAATCCGACAAACAAATCCAACAACGGCAAGGTTGCCGACATATTTGCGGCTATGTATATGAGGGTTGACCCTTCAGAGGAACAGTCTATGCGCGCGCCAATCCGCAATGTGCTGATTGAAAATAATAGGTTTGTCGGGACTAAGGGTCTGATAGCCTACATAGCCTCGGCCGACAACTTTATAATGCGCGGAAACACGTTTGAAATAAAATCAAAGCCCCTGCCGGACTTAAAATACCGGGGCGGATTTTTCGTCACGCATTCTTCTAACGTCGACATTAGTGGAAACAAGTATATAACCGATTTGCCGCTCGAAGGCGCGGGAGTTTACTATACTCCGGAAACAGTCTCAAATCTGACGTTCTCAAACAACTCTATCGAGCGGGAAGCAAAAGAATAAGCTCTTGCCGCCGCAATGCGGAGTTCCCCGCGCGCGCAATGGAATTTTGCAACGGCATCCAAACGGCGGAGCCAAAAGTCCCGTGCGCGCCGTCAGTCGGTTTGAAGTATGTCCAGAACCCAACAAGCAGTTCGACATATCATCGCCTTTTGTACTCAATCAGTCGGTTTGAAGTATGTCCAGAACCGCTTTCACCCTGGCGAGAGATTCTCTGCCCAAATTGCGCATGCGGGTCGGAAGATTTGCGGAGTCTTTGGCGGCGAACGCCTGAACATCCTTCATGCCCAAGTTGCGCGCCAGAAACAGGGCGCGACGGCAATGGAAAGCCTGAGAAACAACTACCGGAGATTCCGCGCCGAATATATCCCTGCACCGCCTTATCGAGTCGTAAGTTCTCAAGCCTGCGTTGTCCAAAATAATATCCGACGCATTTACTCCAGATTTCACCAAATCGTCCCGCATATTCTTGGGTTCGTTGTAATAGCGCGTGGAATAATCGCCGCTTGCGATTATTTTGCGGATTTTTCCAGCCTTATAAAGTTCGGCGGCTGCGGCTATGCGCCCTTGATAATAAAGATTGGGCACGTTTTTTGAAAAGTACTTTGACGTTCCCAAAACCAGCCCATATTCGGCGGGCCTTATATCGCCTATTTTCCTCGACACGGGGATCGCCTCAAAATACACGTAAGTAAGCGCAACCAAAGCCGCCACTGCGGCAAAAACCGCCAGAAGCAGCGCACACGCTATCTTCAAAACCCTGAACGCTCCCAATTTCATAAATCTACAGCGCAATAACAAATTTTTGGCGCAAATTTTGCAAGCAAAACACGGTAGAACATCAGCTTCGTAGGCGCTAATGCATTTGACTCCTTTCTTGATAGCATTACTTATATTTATTGTTTATTTTCCAAAAAAAGCGAGATCCGCACCTTTATTGTATTACTATCTTTACTGCCTAGTTTTCTATTTGCCGCATCCAGATTTCATTTCCCGAAGAGAAAACGACTCAAACGACGGCTCAACTTGGGAGTCTGCCAAAAGAACAATATCAGCCGCCTTTGAAGACGCCGGCGTATGCACCAGAATATGGATTGCCGAAGGCAGGTACGAAGAATGCGGATTTAAACTTCTGCAGGCAATGGAAGTTTACGGAGGATTCCGCGGGACTGAAAACAACCTTCAAGAGCGGACTAGCGGCGCGCGTACAATAATATCGGCCGACGCCTCTCCCGCTTTCGACAACAGCTATTCATCCACTTGCCCGCTTACAAGTGCGCTTATTCAAGACATTTGCTTCGAGGACTCAAAGCAAGGCGTTATCAGAAACTTTTTCGCAAACGTCAGCATTTTAAATTGCACATTAAAAAACAACCTTTGCTAAGACGGCGCGATATACAATTATCAATCCTCCCCGTACATTGCAAACTGTTCATTTTTCAACAATAAATCTATTCCCAACTCTTTTATTGAGGTAAGCCAAGCTACCGCAAAGCCCCTATCGACTTACAACTCCATGGTAGAATCCACAATAATAATCACTCAGGATTTCTACAAATGCGCCAACGACATATACTCCCTAGGAGGGGCCCCGTGCATTGTAAACTGCACCTTTGTCAGAACCCAATCGCCATCGACATTCAGGCAAGTTTACAGCAGTTCAGCGGACTCAATCCTTGCAAACTGCCTATTCTGCGGCGTAGAAATTTCCTACACGAGCCCCAATTGCGCCAACAACGCCATATACTCCGGCCCAACGCCCGTTCCCGCAGACAACGGCGGATTTGCCGATACTTTCGCGGTGGAATTTGGAACAAATGCAATCTCCGCAGGAATCCCCCAAGACCAAGTTCAATACCGTATCCCTGCCGCCGACGCCCGGGGAGTCTCGCGCGCAAAGGCAAGCACAATTGGAGCATACGAATACATCCCACAACCAGGGTACGAAACTTGGGCGGTGAAAAACGCCCTATCGGGAGCCGATACGACGGCGACAGCCATCACGCAAAACGACGGCATTGCAAATATAGAGAAATACGCTTTCGGACTGCCATGCGACAAGCCCGCAACATATTTCGACAATCCCCTGTTTTCTGTTTCAGTAAGCCACCCCGCCCAAACCATGGCCGCAGATAATTCCTCCTCAGCGGAATCTGTAATGACGATGAAATATCCAGTAAACGCGTCAGCCGACGACATAAGCGTAAAAGCGTATAAATCGCACGATCTTTTGGAGTGGTTGCCTGCCGGATCGAAATTCGACGGATTTTCCGGCGGCTACAATCTATTCCGCTTTGACGAAACTATCCCAAGAGGAGGAAAAGTATTTTTTAAACTTGTTTTGGAATAGGAGTATTTATCAAAAATCTCTGTTGAAAACGGGAAATAAATTTCTTGCGCGCCCAAAAGTTTCCAAGCTTAAAGATGGTGGAATTTTAAACGCCTCCCAAGAACATACCCAAGAAGAAAATGGCGCAAGCATTTCGTAAAATCCGCAAGCAAGCGGGTGTTTTGAGCTAATCTGCAAAAATATAGCCCCGCCCGAATTAGAACGCCGCGCAAAGGCTAAATGCGCGCACAATTCAAAAAACAAGCAGAGCGGCGAAAATAAAAATATGCAATTTTTTTATTGGTTTCTGCGCCGGTGGCGCTTTGCCTCCTCGACTAAAACAGGCTCATGCCGATAACCGAAACCCTCCAGTTTGCGGCGCTCTATCTTAGCATTGATGAAAGCCTCTATGCGCTTTAGAAATTCTGTCTCGTCGGAAGAAAACAGCGTTATGGCAGTCCCGTCCCTATTGGCTCTGCCTGTTCTGCCTATGCGGTGGACATAATCCTCTGAATGTTCGGGAACGTTGTAATTGATAACGTAGCCAACATTGGAAATGTCGAGCCCGCGCGAGGCTATGTCGGTGGCTACTAAAATGTTGGTGCGGTTTTCCTTGAAGTCCTTTAGAGCCTTGTCGCGCTCGCGCTGGGTGCGGTCGGAATGGAGAGTCGAAACTTTATAGCCGTGCGCCAAAAGCCATTCGCTGATTCTGTCTGCATCTATCCGGGTCCGGGTAAACACTATTAGGCTGTCAAATTTTATGCTCTTTAAAATCTCTATCAGCAAGTCGTATTTTTGTATGCCGTCGACGGGATACACAAAATGCTCTATCGTATCGGCAGGACTATGCATTATTCCCGATTCTAAAAGCTCAGGATTGCTCAACGCCCACTTTGAAAGCCTCATTACTGCATCCGGCATTGTGGCGGAGAAAAACAGCGTTTGCCGCTCTTTCGGGCAGTAGCGGATTATATTGCTTACGTCTTCTATAAATCCCATATCAAACATACGGTCTACTTCGTCCAGAACCAAATAGCGTATTGATTTTAAATCTAAAATCCTTTGTCGGATTAAATCCAAAAGCCTGCCCGGAGTCGCTACGACGACATCTACGCCGTCCAATATCGCATCTATCTGCGGCTGCATTGAAACGCCTCCCTGTACCAGCACGGATTTTAAAGATGTGTATTTTGAAAAGTTCTCAAACGCTTCCGCCGTTTGCGAAGCAAGCTCGCGGGTAGGGCTGAGAACAAGCACTCTTGGATTTTTCTGCGCCTCGCCTAAATTGCAGATAATAGGGAGGGCAAAGGCGGCCGTCTTTCCCGTCCCCGTTTGCGCCGTTCCTATAACATCCCGTCCGTCAAGTATAAAAGGGACTGCAGACTTTTGAATGGGGGTAGGCGAAACATAACCCATATCGGACACCGCCGACAAAACTTTTTCATTCAAGCCCAGCGCGCAAAATTCCGGAATTTTTTCCTTGAGCGCATCCATATCTGCAGCCTGCGGCACAGTCTTCTGTTTGCGAGGCCTCCCGGATTTTTCAGCTTGGACGCGTTCGGCGGCAGCATACTTCCCGCGCCCGCCCTGAGAATTTCCTGCGTTTTTTCCCGAAGGCCTTGACACGCGCTTCCTTGCACCCGGCTCCGCACCGGCTGCGCGCTTACGCTCCGCCCCACGCCCTCTGGAGGAATTTGCATTCGCTCCGCCCGAACGGCAGGAAGATTCATTGCTCCCGCCGCCCTTCACTTTAAGGACTTGTTTGCGCCCAGATTTTTTAGATTTATCCGCACCCGCTTTCTTTTTTGACAGAAGCCCGCCAAGAGTTAAAATTTTCTTTAGTAGTTTCATTTATTATTGCGCCGATTATCGGACATTTTTTACGATAATCAAGGAATCTATTAGAGAGCCGCCAATTTTAAGAATTAAAAAGCAGCTTTTGACCTAATTTTTTAGAGATATTTTATATTTTATCGCAAGCGCACGCAGAATAAATATCGACGCAAAAGCAAGCAGTACATTGTTTGAAAACGCAAAAATTATAAGCCCGAAAATCGCCGCCGACGCGTAAATTTCGCCCCGAAATATAAATGGCTGCCTATTCATGCATATGTCGCGCAAAAGCCCGCCGCCGCATCCTGTTATCACTCCCATAATCACAGCAATTTCGCTGTTGTAATAAACTTCCATAGATATTATATACCCTTGGACCGCAAAAAGCGCGAGCCCCAGTGCGTCGAACCAATTTACAATATTTTCCCTCTTGTCTATATGCTTGGACGCTATAAAAGTAAGCACCGACGTCAGAATGCATATATTCAAAGAATAGCAATAGGAATCATAAAGCCAGAAAACAGGCCTATCCAAAATTAAATCCCTTACCGTTCCGCCGCCGATGCCTGTGACAGTCCCAACTATAATGTAGCCAATTATATCCAAATCGCGCTTGAACGCGGCTAAAGCCCCGGATATTGAAAACGCTACAAGCCCTAAAATTTCTATTATTAAAACTATAACGGGATTTATGTACATGTCATTTCCCCGCAGATTTTTCGCAGACGGAAGACGATGCCATATCCACGCCGTGGTACTTGCGGTACTCCATCATCTGGCGCTCCCCCATATAAGACTTTAAAAGCTTGGGATCGGTCTTCAACATATCCACCATAATTAACCCGTCCACACAGCTTCCGAAGTCCGTGTCAACATTGAACGCCAAAAGTTCACCGTTTAATTTCAAATAGTGTTTTAGCAAGGTAGGTATTCCCTTGTTGTCGAACTCTATTTCGGACACTAGGGCGGATATGTGGTCTATATCGTGGGCGCTCCTTAGCAGCGCGCGCTTATCGGCGGTCTTAAGCCGGACTTTAGGCGGTTTTTTTGCCTTTACGAACCGCGCAAGCTCCTCAGATGTCTTGTGTTCAGTAAGGAACTGTACAATCAAATCCTTGGAAATCGAGTTGTACTCGGTGCTTATGCTTACAGGCCCGTACAACGTCCTATAATGTGGATTGCGATATAAATATTCGCCTATTCCGCGCCAAAGGATAGCGAGAGTCGAACGCTTTTTTTGGTACTCGCTCGTAACGAACGAACGCCCCATCTCCAACGCCGGAGATATACGCTCCAAAAGCTCTGGGCGTATTTTAAACAAAGTGGAAACATACAATCCCTGCACGCCAAGAGAATTTATGATTTTGTCGGTTCGGCCTATTCTGTAAGCACCCGCAATTCTCTTGTTTTCGGCGTCCCACATAAACATATGCAGGTAGTACTGGTCAAATTCATCGTTGTCTATGCTCTTGCCAGTTCCTTCGCCAACCTCGCGGAAAGTTTTCTCGCGAAGCCTGCCTATTTCCAAAAGAGTCGAACTTATCTGCCAGGCCTCCGCGCAATAAACCGAAATTTTTTCGCCTTTTATCATGCACGCAGACTCTGGAAGCGCAGCAATCTCGCGCTCCATAATTTCCGGGTCTATAGGCAGTATGAGCTCCTGCATCTCTTTGTGCATCATCGGGAAAATTTTTGACAAGCTCTTTTGGATATTGCGGATTTGCCAATAATCCTGCGCCTCCCCGCGCTTATTGCGGCCGCCTAAAATATAGGAATTTATGCGCAGCCAAGAAATAAGCTCCTCGTCGGTCTTAAACTCCGAAATATTGCGCGCGGAGATTACGGAGCCTATGTGCATGCGGACTGGAGCCTTGCGGGCCGTCCTGAACATTTCCCTTATCAACAGCAATGTCCTCAAGCTGGGATGGATGAGACCGGCAAAATAAAACAGAAAAGAATTTCTGCCCTCAAAAAATACAGGAACGATATTTGCTCCGGTCCTGCGAGCTATTTGGGCTATATTTGCATTCCATTCAGGATCGCTTATGCAGCAATCCTTGACGTGGAGATATGAAACGGTTCCGGAGGGAAATGTGCCTACGCAGCCGCCGTTTTTAAGATGGCGGATTGTCTCCTTCATCGCCGCGACATTTTGAGCGGTTGCGGATTTTCCCCCAAAGGGGTTTACCTCTATGACATATTCCTTAATTTCATCCATGCGCGCGAGCAGGGAGTTTACTATGACTTTTGCGTCCGGGCGCACACGCAATAAAGCCGCTCCCATAAGAATGCCGTCCAATCCTCCGAGAGGATGGTTGGAAACTATTATAAGCGGCCCGCATGAAGGTATTTTTTTAAGCTCGTCTTCGTCAACCTCGCAATTGACGCCGATTGTTTGAATTGCGCGCTCGAAGAAATTCCCGCAGGTATGGCCTTGCAAATAATCGTATGCGTCATTTAGTTTCCGGACTCCCAAAAAGTTTTCAATAATAGGCGCAATCAACGAATAAGCCGCGCGCAGCGCCTTATTATTTATGGCGGATTTTATATCCACCAATTTCTTCTGCGAATCCATATTCCAAAAGCTAAACTATTATGGAAAATAAATCAATCCTCTTTGGACAATTTATATTCAATAGAATCTTTCAGCGCCTCCCATGAGGCAACTATTATATTGTCCGAAGCCCCTACCGTTCCCCACATGGATTTGTCGTCTTTTGTCTCTATATGCACGCGAGTGACTGCGTTGGCGCCGGCTTCACTGTCTATTATGCGCACCTTAAAATCGGCAAGCTCGATATTCTTTAGCTGCGGGAATCTCTTTACAAGAGCTTTCCGCATCGCCAAATCCAGAGCCGCGACAGGGCCGTGGGTCTCTGCTACGGTGTGCTCTATAGTTCCTTCAACGTCAAGTTTTACAGTCGCTTCGGACTTTGTTGTCCTGGCAAATTCGTCTCGCTCGACTATAACACGATAACCGCGAACCTTAAAATGCTCCCGGTTTCTCTTTAAAAACTTAGAGAGCAGCAAGCTGAAAGAAGCGTCGGCGGCTTCATATTCATACCCGCGGAATTCCAAATTCTTTAATTCGTCGAGAAAATCTTTTATTGCGGGATCCTTGGAATCAACATCTACTCCCATATCGCGCGCCTTCATCATCACCAGAGCCCGCCCGGACATATCGCTTACAAGCACGCGGGTTTTGTTGCCGACCAGAGACGGCTCGATATGCTCATAGCTGCGCTTTACTTTGTTCGCCGCGTCGGCGTGGACTCCTCCCTTGTGGGCGAACGATGAAGACCCCACGTAAGGCAGGCGCGTATTGCTGCGCAAGTTCGCCATCTCATCGAAGAACAGCGACAAATCGCGCAGGCTCCTAAGATGCGGTGCGCAATTCAAGTCCCGCCCCATTTTTAATATAAGGTTTGGAATTATGGAGCAAAGATTTGCGTTGCCGTTGCGTTCTCCAACGCCGTTAAGGGTTCCCTGCACCATGGAAGCCCCGTTGCGGACGCTTTCCAAAGTCAGAGCAACGCCAAGCTCGCAGTCGTTGTGGCAGTGTACGCCCACGGGAGTCTCCCCCATTTCTTTTACCACGCGGGCGACAATTTCTCCGGCTTCAAACGTCATTGTTCCGCCGTTGGTATCGCACAAAACCACAAACTCGGCTCCTCCGCGCTTTGCCGCGTGAAGAGTCTTTAAAGCGTAATCTGGATTATCCTTGTACCCGTCAAAGAAATGTTCGGCGTCGAAAATCACTTTGCGCCCGTTTTCGCAGAGATAACGCACGCTGTCTTCGATCATTTTTAAATTTTCCTCCGGGGTTGTTTTGATCACCTCGGTGACATGCAAAAGCCATGTCTTGCCAAAAATTGTGACATACTCTGTGCCTGCTTGCAGCAGCAGCGATATTTGCGCGTCGCCCTCCACAGCCACGCCCGCGCGGCGGGTGGAACCGAACGCGGAAATTTTTGCATGCGAGAGCTTGACATTTTTTATCTGCTCAAAAAACGCCATGTCGCGCGGATTTGACCCCGGCCATCCGCCTTCGATTATATCTATTCCGAAGGAATCCATTTTTTCGGCCATGCGCAACTTTGCTGCGGCCGACATTGAAACACCCTCGCATTGCGTTCCGTCGCGCAATGTGGTGTCGTAAACAATCACTTTTTTAGCGTCCATTTTATCTACCTTATCGCGTTTTCCTCTATATAATCGCGCACATCGCGCGCCGAGGCCCGCATTAATTTCTTTACGATTTTTTTGGATTTCAAAATTTCAAGCGATTCCGATTTTGGGGATATCCCTATAGCCTTTTCAATTAGAGCCGGAAACTTTGCCGGATGGGCGGTCGACACCACAACCTTCGCGCCGGATCCGGAAAGGTCTTTAAATGCGCACGCGGTATGAGGGTCTATGACTTCGCCATATTTTTCGTAAATCTCTTTTATTTTTACAGGAATTTCAGAGTCGTCCATTTTCGAGGCTGAAAAGCCATCCGCCTTGAGCCCGTCAAAAACCCATTTTCCCTCGGCCTTAAAGCCGGCCATTATTTCCCGGACTTTTGCGGAATCTCCATTCTCGGCAAAATAAATAAACCTTTCAAAATTTGAGGCAACCTGTATGTCCATAGACGGTGCATAACTAGGCTTCACTTCAGAGACCTCGTATATCCCGGTTTTAAACAGGCGGTACAAAATGTCGTTCTGGTTTGTTGCGACCCTGAAACCGGCTGCGGGCATACCCATTTTCCATGCCATCCATCCGGCTAGAACATTTCCAAAATTCCCTGTCGGCACAATAAACGTTGGATTCTGGCGTTCGGATTGAGGCAGGCGCGTCCACGCATAAACGTAATAGACGCACTGGGCGAGAATTCGCGCCAAGTTTATTGAATTTACGGCGGAGAGATTCCATTTTGCCTTGAATGCGTTGTCGCCAAAAAGCTCTTTTACAATCGCCTGGGCGTCGTCGAAAGTGCCGCTTATTGCAATGGGGAAAACATTTCCGGCTCCAGTGCAAGTCATCTGGCGCTCTTGCAACGGCGATATTCTGCCCTCAGGATAAAGTATAAATATGTTTACGTTTTTCTTGCCTAAAAGCCCGTTGATTGCGGCGCTTCCCGTATCGCCGCTAGTTGCGCCCAGAACATTTATGCGGCGGGAACTCTTTGATAGGAGATATTCGTAGAGGTTGCCAAGAAATTGCAGGGCAAAGTCCTTGAACGCCAGAGTAGGCCCGTGAAAAAGCTCAAGCAGATATAATCCGGAATCCAACTTTTTGAGGGGCGCTATTTCAGGGACATCAAATTTGGTGTACGAAGCGTCCACAATTGAGCGCAAATCCCCAGCCGGAATATCGTCGGCAAAAAGGCGGAGGAACTCGAAACACACACCTGCGTAATCGAGTTTTTCCCACTCCCGGATCTTTCCGGAAATATCGGGCATAGTTTCGGGAACATACAGTCCGCCGTCGGGAGCCAACCCTTCGGATACGGCTTCTGAGAACGTCAGCTTTTCGCTTTGTCCGCGCGTGCTTACATATTTCATAATCGATTAGAATATATCCGCATACAAACAGGTCGGGCAAGATAAAAAACATCCGCCCGACCCCAAAATTGCGAAAGGCCCGACTTCCCGCGCCGTCCGCGCCAGCATAAAGCCCAAAACGCGAAAAAAACCTTCCTTTTTTATTTGTCGAGCGCAAATGCCGCATGCAAGGCGTTTGCGGCTAAGTCGGCCTCGTCGAGGGATATCCCGACGGAAATTTTAATTTCGCTTGTGGTAATAACCTGTATGTTGATGTTGTTTTCCGCCAACGTCTGGAAAAACTTCGCGGCAACACCGCTATGTGAACGCATTCCCGTGCCTATCACCGAAACTTTGGCAATATCGCCGGTCACAGAGACTTCGCAGCCCTCAAGAGATTTGCAAACCTCGGAGAGAACTTTTTCGGCTTTTTTAGCGTCGTCTTTGGAAACGGTAAACGTTAGGTTTGCCTTGCCTCCCCTTCCGATATTTTGGACAATCATATCCACTACGATTCCGGCTTCGCCAAGCTCGCGGAAAATTTCCGCGGCCGTACCAGGCTTGTCGGGCAGGCCTGATAGCGTAACCTTTGTCTGGTTTCTGTCTATTGCCACACCGCTAATTACTACGTCTTCCAATGATGGTGATTCCGATTTCACGATTGTTCCCGGTTCGTTGTTAAAACTTGATCTTACTTCAAATACCACGTTGTGCTTTTGCGCAAACTCCACGCTGCGCGCCTGCATTACTTTCGACCCCAAAGACGCCATTTCCAAAAGTTCCTCGTATGACATCTGCGGAATTTTTCTTGCGTTTTTCACGACGCGCGGATCGGCTGTAAACACGCCGCTCACATCGGTATAAATCTGGCATACATCCGCTTTTAAAGCCGCCGCCAAAGCTATGGCGGAAAGGTCGCTGCCTCCGCGCCCCAATGTAGTGACGTTTCCGTCGCGGTCCACGCCTTGGAACCCTGCGACAATAACCACCTTTCCCTCGCCCAGGCATTTTTTTATGTCTCCGCCGGTAATTTCCGTAATGCGCGCGCGCGTATGCTCAAAGTCTGTAAAAATACCTGCCTGCGCGCCTGTGCGGGAAACAGCCTTTACGCCTATGGCATCGAGGGCCATTGCTGTTAGGGCGATAGTCTCCTGCTCGCCGACAGCCAAAAGCATATCCATTTCGCGTTCGTCTGGCTCTGGATTCAGAGTTTTCGCGCGGGCGATAAGGTCGTTTGTGACCCCGCTTCTGGCCGATACCACAACCACAACGCTGTTTCCGGCGTCCACAAAAGATTTGATTCTCTTTGCGACGTTCATGATTCTATCGGTATCCCCTACGGACGTTCCGCCATATTTTTGTACGATAAGCGCCATATTAAAAAAGCCCTAGATTATTTATTGATAAACTGCCAATGAAAAAATAGCTCTCAATTAAAATTTTAAAGGGAAAGGATGGCATCTCCGCCGCGTTAGTCAACAAAACTTCGCAAAAAAAACAACGCTCCGGGCATAAAGAACCGCCGCCCCAAACGCGCAAGGACATTTTAGATTGACTGCAAGCAATTAGTAAAAGACTTTTTCTAGCGTCAATCCTTTTGCCGGCGCAGCCTGGAATAAATTAGAGCGCTTTTTCGATTCCAAAGCCCGCGCGATGTCGCCATTTGACAGCTTGCCCGTTCCGACCGCAACAAGCGCGCCAACAATCATGCGAACCATCTTGTATAGATAACCGCTTCCTTCTGTAGATATTTTCACCTCCCTGCCGCGCCGGGAAACATCAAGTTTGCGCAAATCCTTTACGGGATTGTCCTTGTATTCCGCGCCGCGATTCGCGCTAAAAGCGGTAAAGTCGTGAACTCCTATTAAAATTTTAGCAGCGGAGTTCATCGCGTCTATGTCGAGTTCACGGTCTCCAAGCGACCACCTATAACGCGCAATCTTCGGATGCGCCCTCCCCAAATAAAGCCTGTAAACATAGCGTTTGCCTTTGACGGAATAGCGGGCGTGGAAATCTTCCGGCACTTTTGAAACTTTCAAAATTTGCAGCGATTCGGGATACCCGCTGCGCAAAGCAGCCAAAAGCGCGCCGGCTGAATGGCGCCAACATGCGTCGAAATGAAAAACCTGGGCGTCTGCATGGACTCCCGCGTCGGTGCGGCCGCTGCCGTGTATGCGCATTTTGCGTTTAAAAACCGCCTCCAGCCTGCGCTCTATAAAATCCTGCACAGAACCGCCTGTGGCTTGCGACTGCCAGCCGCAAAAATCCGTTCCATCGTATGCGCAAACACATTTAAACCTGGCTTTCTCCCCGCGCATTTCTCCCGAATCAGCATCGGCAAATACATTTGAAAGCGCCTTGCAATCGTCTTGGTTCACAACACTTCCCTCCCGCCGCAATCGAGATATTCCTGCAGAAACAAAGCTGCCGCGCGGGAGTCGATGTCCCCGCTTCTGCGGTGCCTTTGCCGTGCGGCGACAGATTTCCCCGCCTTGCCGCCCATGGAAAAGAAATCGTGCTCGGCCTGGTAGGAGCTTAAACGCTCGTCCGTTTTTTCAACGGGCAGGCCGAAAAGTTCTGACAACTTCAATATGTACGCGTCCACTTCCATGGCTTTTTCCCCCCGAGATCCGTCCATATTCAGCGGGTAGCCAACTACAATTTTTTCAATTTTGCGGTTTTTTATTTCCGAGGCTATATGCCTAAGGCGTTCCTCGCCCGAAGATTCCACCGCAGCCGGAATTGGAACCGCGACCCCAAGATCGGAATCGGCGTAAGCCAATCCAACCCTTTTATGCCCGTAGTCGACAGCCAAAATATTCATAACGCATTTTTTATTGGTATCCTTGCATTCTCAATAAAGAGCACAGAAAAATCAAAAATATAATTGCCAACATTCAAAGAAATTTGTCTAATTTAAATTGTGAACTCTCCAATATCACTTCTCTTAGCTTTGCAGGACAAGGATGTCAAGCTCTCCGCGATAAAGGCAAAACTAGCCTCCGCGCCGCTGGAGATAAAAAGCATTTCAAAAGAAATAGAGTCGTCCGAAAAGCGCTTTGACGAGCATAAGGCAGAATTTAAGGCGCTTGAGGCAAAAGCCGCAAATATGCGGGCCGAACGCAAGCAGCTTGAAGCAAAAATATCAAAATACCGCAAGCAAATGCTTGAAACGAAAAAGAACGATGACTATCTCGCTTTGAACGACGAAATCAATCGAATGTCCGCCATGGTATCCGACATGGAAAGCGCGGAGCTTCAGACTATGATGGATTTAGATGTTGGGCGCGAGACTTTGGAGGAGCACAAGGCAGAATGCGAACACGACATCGCTATGTTGAACGGCAGGATTTGGGAGATAAAAGAACATTTGGCGCGCCTTGAAAGCGAATGCGAGGACGCCCAGGAACAGGTCGCCGAGGCCGAAAGCAAACTTCCCGAAATATTTCTGCACGCCTACCGCAAGATAAGAAACAGCGGGAAAAAGTTTCCGATAGTGGTAAGATACGACGGTGAAAAATGTTGCGGGTGCTTTTTGAAAGTTTCTGCGGAAGTAGCCTCTAAGTTTTCTGATCCAGACCAGCCGGTTTTATGCGAGCAATGCGGCAGAATTATGTATGCTCCGCATTCTGAATCTTAGGGTATTAAGCAAAAACATAAAAGCGCGGAAGCAATAAAATCATCCGCGCTTTTTGTTTAATAAAAAAGACGCGCCCAAAGCAAGATAACGCCTTTTTCAAGCGTCCGGCTAAAAAGCTTTCAATGCTTCGTCGCGCGTAGCATATATTGGGAAAATACTGGTAAAACCAGAAATCTCAAACACCTGCTTTACGTTTTGGCTCAATCCAGCCAGCATTATTTGTCCGGACACTTTATTATATTGCTTGGCGGCGTTCAGCAACACGCGCAATCCGGCGCTGCTGATATACTCAAGTTCGCGACATTCAACCAAAACTTTATTCTGATTTTCGCTTAGAAGCTTTGTAAAAACCTGCTCGAGATCTGAAGCAGTTGTGACATCCAACCTGCCCTTAATTTCTACTATTGCAACATCGTTTACTTTTTCTTGGATTATTTCCATTTTGCAACCTGTTTGTTTTTTGTTTATTTGCGTCAGATAGTGACTTGTTTTCATATGAAAGCAATTCTTTTTTTAAAAGACAACCAAAGGGGTTTTAGCCAAATTATTTTTTTGAACGAAAAATAAAAAAATACCTCTAAACGAATTATGAAGAAACTTATAGCGGCGGTATTATTGTGCGCAAGTCTTGTAATTTGCGCGTTAATTCTCGTCAGGCCAAATATAATATTGCGCAATGCCGGAGGAATAAGCGTGAAAGGATACGCCGTAGAACGCGTACAATCCGACGCAGCCTCATGGAATGCCTCAATATCGGCCATCGAGAAGTCTGAAGCCGCAGCCTATGCAAAAGTAAAAAAATCAGCGTCCGCGGCAAAAGAATTTCTTTTAAAGAACGGGGCAAAAGAAGATAAGTTAATTTTCTCGGCAATAACCGTAACCCCCAATTTCAAACTGTCGAACGGAACAAGAACCAACGACATAGAAAACTACCATGCAAGCGTTTCCATATCGTATTGCGACACTGACGTAGACGCGGTGGTTAAAATAGCCGATACCGCCCCAGAACTCATAGAGCAAGGCGTATCCATATTTTCTCCGGCTCCGGAATATTATTATACAAAACTGGAGGATTTAAAAATATCCCTGATAGAAAGGGCGGCTGCGAACGCCAAACTCCGCGCGCAACGGCTGACTTCGGGAACGAATTCCAACCTGGGAAAAATACTTTCTGCCTCGCAGGGAATATTTCAAATTACCCGGCCGCTTTCAAACGAAACCAGCGACTGGGGAATTTACGACACATCTTCCAGGGAAAAAGACGTTCGGTGCGTTGTCACAATAGAATTTGCCATAGACAAATAACAAATTTACCCCCCATAAAAAACAACAACAAGAAAGCCGCGCAGACTCCTGTTTGCGCGGCTTTCCCTGTTAAGAATGCCTAATGCTGCCTCTGCTCAACACACTCTGAGAGCTCAATCTTACTTCCGCCTGTTTTTATAAACGGCAAAAAACGCGCAGAAAAAGGATTTTGTACGCGGGAATGTTTGCGCTTCTTTAAGAATTATAGCTCTGCCAAAATCTCCGCGCACAAAGAATCCAGCGCGGCAAAATCCGCAGCCGCCGGCCTGCCCTTGGCTATTGCGGAAGTTAATTTTTTAGGCTTAAAAAGCGTGAACATATTGTCGATTGGAGCGCACAAGTTCCCGCCCCATCCGAACGATCCTACGACGGCGTAAAACTTGCCTTTCGGGCGGAGAATATTAGCCAAATATGCCGCGTAAACAGACTTTGGGTGCGGGCCCGTGAGAACCATAGACGTTCCAAAAACTATTCCCGCCGCATCCACAAGCTCCATTGCCAACTCCCCTTCATCCGCCTGCATTAAATCCGCCGCTACGACATCCACGCCCGACTCGCGCAGCTTTGAAGCAAGATAGTCGACCATCATCCGGGAATTATCGTACATGGATACATATGCGATAAGCACTTTGCGCGCCGTATTTGGAGAAGTCCATGTGCCGTATAGATTTAAAATAAAATCGGGATTTTTGTATATGGGGCCATGGCTTGGAAGCACAACCTTTGGAGATATTTGGCGAACCCGGCTCAAATATTTAACGCAGAAATTTCTAAAAGGCATCATTATTTCCGCATAGTATCGCTTGGCAGACTCGGCGAGTTCGGAAGTTTCGTCCGCCCACAATTCGTTGCGGGTGTAGTGCGCCCCAAGAAAGTCGCAAGTAAAAAGGTAATTATCCTCAATTAGATGCGTGAACATCGTGTCGGGCCAATGAACCCAAGGCGCCATTATGAATTTCAAGGTTTTCCCGCCTAAATCCAACTCTTCTCCGTCCTTTACCTCTCTTATTCTATCCGGAGAAATATGAAGCATGTTTTGCAGATTTTCCGAGCACTTAGGGCTGCAAAGCACTTCCGTTTTTGGAAACATCGAAAGCAATTGCGGCAATACCCCTGTATGGTCTGGCTCCGCGTGATTGCATATTATATAGTCGGGAACGATATTTTCAGCCGCCAACATGTCCGCATAACGGGCGGCAAATTTCGCGTACATCGTGTCGATAAGCGCGCATTTCTGGGCTCCACGAATAAAGTATGAATTATACGTTGTCCCTTGCGGCAAAGGCACTAGCTGATCGAATATTTTGCGATCGTAATCGTGCAGCCCAAGATAATAAACGCCTTCGGATATTTCTTTCATAATTTTTTAGTTTGTTAAAAAAAGCGCCGCAATAAAATTTAGAATTGCAGCGCCCCCAGTAAATTAATCTTCGCTTTCCACAAACTGGTCTTTGCCGACGCCGCAAAGCGGGCAAACCCAATCTTCAGGAATATCCTCAAAGTTCGTTCCGGCGGCGACCCCGTTGTCCGGATCTCCGGCTTCCGGATCATAAATGTATCCGCAAACTTCGCATTTGTATTTCTTCATATATTTGTTTCCTTTCTTCAAAGGTATTAGTTATTTTATTTGCAAAATCCGGCAAGTGCGTGGAAAAACCAAATTTTATGGCTTGTATTCCATTGCCGGCTTGCAAACAAGTCAACTTTTAAATCGGAATAATCTCTTATTTTTGCAAAAAAATAGAAGATTTTTTTATCCGTACCGGACAGAAGCCGGAAATTAAATTCGCAGAATAGCTGCGTCATATTTATGCGGACATTGGAAGCATTATATCCGAATTCTGAGAACGGCTAATACATTTCCCTCAGTTATAGGCAAAATAAAGCGCAAAAGCGCCTTCTGGAAAAATTGAATTCGCTTTTTACATTTCCGCGAATTTCAAATTTTACGCAATCTCCTTCCTGCCCAACTAAAATGCAATGAAAATATATTCTCCATTAAATATATCATTCATCGGCAAGCATTTAGCTCTCAACAATTTTATAAAAAAAATGCGCGTTTAAAAAACGCGCATTTTTCGTAAAAAGGATTTTCTTTATTAGTCCTTTGTGGCCTCGTCGAGCAAATCGCCCAAGGATGTAAGATCTTGGTCCTTGCGGATTTTCTCAAATGCGGCAACTTCCTCAGCAAGCTTGTCGGCATCGTATTGGGCAGCCTTTATGGACAAACCAATGCGACGTTCGTCGCGGTCAATCTTAACCACGCGAGCCTTTACTTCGTCGCCAACCTTGAGATGGTCCTTAATCTTTTCTACATGGTCTTCGCTAATCTGGCTTATATGAACCAATCCGTCGATGTCGTTCTGAAGTTCAACGAACGCTCCGTAGTTTGTGATTTTGCTCACCTTGCCAGTCACCAAATCGCCAATCTTAAAGATTGAATCAATTTCTTCCCATGGGTCTACAGACAATTGCTTGATGCCCAAAGAGATTCTCTGGTTTTCCGGATCGACCAACAAAACGATAGCGTCGACTTCGTCGCCCTTCTTCAGCATTTCGCTCGGATGGTTTATCTTGCGGGTCCAGCTCATATCGGAAACGTGAACCATACCGTCGATACCTTCCTCAAGCTCTACAAACGCGCCGTAGGTAGTCAAATTGCGAACCTTGCCGCGAACATGGGCTCCGACCGGATAGTTGTGGACGGCCATTTCCCACGGATTTTCTTCAAGCTGGCGCAATCCCAGAGAAATTTTTTGCTCTTCTTTTGCTATGCTCAAAACAACAGCCTCAACTTCGTCGCCGACCTTGAGAACTTCAGATGGCTTTGTTATGCGCTTTGTCCAAGAAAATTCGGTAATGTGAACCAAGCCTTCAACACCCTCTTCAAGCTCAATAAACGCCCCGTAGTTGACCAGATTGACAACCTTTCCGCGAACGTGAGCGCCAACCGGATATTTGCGTTCAATATTCTCCCACGGATTGGAAGTAGTTTGCTTGAGGCCCAAAGATACGCGTTCGCGCTCGGTATCGACTTCAATTATCATTACGGAAATTTCTTCCCCGACTTTCACCATCTCGCTCGGGTGGGAAATCCTGCCCCAACTCATATCGGTTATATGCAGCAAGCCGTCGAGGCCGTCGAGATCTATAAAAGCTCCATAGTCGGTAATGTTCTTCACAACACCCTTGCGAATGTCGCCCGGCTTGACCTCGGAAAGCAGCTTGCGGCGTTTTTCAGCGCGCTGTTCTTCGATAAGTTCGCGGCGCGAAACCACTATGTTTTTGCGCTCTGCATTTATTTTAACAACTTTGAAATCGTAAGTCTGCCCTACATACTGGTCAAGATTCTTAGGCGGCTGAACGTCTATTTGAGATGCCGGCAGGAAAGAATCCACACCGATGCTTACTATTAATCCGCCCTTGACTTTGCTCTTTACGCGGCCAGCCAATATGGCGCCTTCTTTACAGTTTGCAAGTATTTCCTCCCAGTTCTTCTTCTGCTGGGCCTTGTCGTAAGAAATTACGGGATTGCCTTCGCGGTCTTCGAGCTTCTCCAAGAGGACTTCAATTTCCTGCCCGACTTGAATATCGTTTATGTCGATAAATTCGCTTATCGGCACAACGCCTTCGCTCTTTCCGCCAATGTCCACTACTACTTCGTTTTGGCGGATTTCGATAATTTTGCCCTTTACTATAGAGCCTTGTTTTAATTCGGCGAAACTGCTGTTAGCCAGCAATTCTTCCATTACGTTGTTCATTGTTTTCCTTGAATCGTTCCCTTTTCGGAAACGGGTTGATTGTTATTGCATTAGTCTCCCCCAAACGAATCGATGTTTCGGGTTCAATCTAAAATAAAGGTTTAAACGCTATTATTTTTAAATCCCGGCGCAAGCTTTTTTTACAACATTTAAAGAATTTCCGCCAACAAACTTGGCGTTCCGCAATCCAATTTAATTTTAGCAAACGCCCCAGGTCAGCATATAGAACATAAAAGCTGAAGCAAGGAACTTATAACAAACAACTTAAAATAAAAAAACATTCCGGCTTTTCAAACATTCAATATAAATCCTCCCATCCAATGTTTCGCCGATTGCGTTAATTTTTGCAAAACGCCAAACATCCACTCCGCCCACCCCTTATGCAGCAAGCGGACTTTCCCCAAAAGACTGCTTGGATTTTGCCGTAGGCACAACTGCGGCGAAAACAATAAAGCGGACCAAATAGATTGAGTCCGCCAACGCGCGCTACCTGTCAGAGTCAAAATCCCCTTCGTAGTCCCCGCCATCTCGGTCAAAACGCCTCTCGCGGAATCCCCTTGGCTTTTGGAAGCCTTCTCCGCGCCCGCGTCTAAAATTCTTGCGCCGTTCCCGAAATCCTTCATCGCGCTCACCGCCTTCAGCATCTTCAGACTCGAAATCCTTCCGAAACCGACGACGCGCGTTTGCAAATTTTCCCGCATTGCCGTTTCTGCGAAATCCCCCGCCAAAACCGTTAAAACGCTGCACGCGCTCGCGGCTCCTATCTACTCTTAGGGGACGCCCGCCCAAATCAGCATTGTTCAAAGCGTCTATTGCCGCATTTGCCTGAACATCATCGGGCATCGAAACGAAAGCAATTCCGCGGAATCTGCCAGTTTGTTTGTCTTTGAGCATCTTAATACCAGAGACTTCGCCGTATTTCGCGAATGCATCAAGAATCTCGCGCTCGGTAATATCGAAGGGCAAGTTGCCCACGAAGATTTCCATTTATTTTCCTGTATTTTACTTAATATTTTTAAATTTCGCAAAACCGTAAATTTCGCGAAAAAAAATCCATCTTTACCGCAGTTGCAAACTCAAGTAGCCAAAAATAGACCATCAAGAATGAATTGAAAAACCAAAAACAAAGGCCTGTATTTGCAAAATTATTTTATTCGACAGGCAGGCTCGTTAAATGTTTCAACTAAAGAAAGTTTTTTGTGTTATAGCACAATTCTCCCCTAAAAGTAATCCCACACGACAAAAAGCGCGCGAAAAAAAGGGCCGGCAGCTAATTCTGCAACTGCGCCGACCCCAAAAAGAATTATAAATAACAAAATGCAACAGCCCGAGAATCCGGACTACGCCTTTTCAACCAAACCGGCTTTAAGGGCTTTTGCCGAAACCCAAACGCGCTTTACCGCCCCAGTTGCGGTGCGGACGCGGACGCGCTGAACATTTGGCTTAAAAGTGCGCTTCACCTGCTTGACGAGCTGGAGTCCGATTCCGCCGCTTTTCTTGCTCTGCCCTTTATGAATAATAGTACGACCGCTTACCGGACGCTTGCCTGTTACTGAACATACTCTTGCCATAATAAAATTCCTTACTCTTCAAAAAATAAAGTGGAGAACCGTAGCGGAAATTCGAAGCATTGCAAGCCTTTTTTAATTGGTAAAAAAAATTAAAAACTTTACCCCCAAAAAGACGCTACAAACCTTTTCCCCGCCCGCGGTTAATAACTACTCTTCGACGGCAACTTCGCGAAGCTTTCTGGACGCCTTAACCGCACTTGCGCGAATCTTGCGCTTGCGGGCTGCCAAAAGCCTCTGCCTGCGTGGATTGGGCTTTGCGCCGGGTTTTTTCTTCAAGGGTTTGCGCTTTGCGCACGAAGACCACTGTACTAGTCCGCTCATTTTTTATTTCTTTCTATTGCTTATTTGTAAATTTAAAGCGAACCAAGTTAAGACTTTTTTTCTGGCAATCCAGCTTTTTTTTTATTTTTTTTACGCTATTGAAACAATAGAGATTTTTACGTTTTTATTAAATTTGGTAAAATCCAATATTAGAAATGGGATGCAGCCAAGTTGATATGCAAATGCCAGAGAAAATAAAAGATGCTTCAAACCAGGCGCGCGCCGCACTTTCCGGCGCGTGTTCGGACGAAGACTCCGCCTTGATGCTTCAAGCCGCGGAAGGCGACGAGCATGCACTTAGAATGATTATAGAAAAATGGAAGAATCCTTTGGCAAACTATTTTTACCGTTCTACCGCAAACCGCCATTCAGCCGAGGATCTATGCCAACAAACTTTTATTAATTTATATAAAGCCAGGAATTCATATACTCCCAAAGCAAAGTTCTCTACATATTTATTTTTTATAGCAAGGCGCGTGCTCATAAACGAGCACCGCAAGAACTTGCGCCGTCCCTCCGACGCCATAGATCCCGCAGAAATCGACAGTCCCGTAAACGGGCGAACAGATTTGGAAATATCCGAACTGGAGGAGATATTTTACAAGACGCTGGAATCGATGCCCGAAAACCAAAGGACCGCAATTCTGCTTTTAAAACAACAAGAGCTGTCCTACGACGAAATAGCCGACATAATGAACGCCAAAGTCGCGGCGGTAAAAACTTGGCTTCACAGGGCCCGCCAAACTCTCCGCGAAGCCTTGGAGCTGGCAAAATCGTAGCGCGCAGCCATGGAAAATGCCAAAAAAATGAAAAATTCGACCGACAACATAATTGACGCCTTATTGAAGTCGTCCCCGATTTCAACTTCGGAAAACTTTACGGACAAGACAATTTCCGCCATCAAGGCGTTTAAAGAATCACCGCGCCCGGGGAGCGATTCAAAAATAGACTCTTTGCTTTCGGAGCTGCCAATTGCACTAGGCGCTTCTTTTACCGATAAGACATTGTTGTCGATAAGGCGCTATAAGATCTTCCGCCACGCCGTTTCGGTCGCCGCGGGACTATCGGTGGCCGCATGCGCTATTTTTGCAATCGGCGTGGTGATAAAGAACGGGCCTTCGGCGCGGTCGGCACTCCCCGCCCTTACGGATTACGCACAAATGTCGGAAATGTCCGAAGAAATAAGCGCTCTTTCGGCTTTGATAGTCCAGGAAGAATTTCTAGACTATATGCGCCTTTAACATTTTGAATACGCTATATATTCCCAAGCGCGTCAGGATTTTGGCGCGCTTTTTTCATTAGAATACCCCGCCCTCCCCCTCAACGGCGAAAAACTTCCGGCAACCGCAATTCTAATATAATTAATAAAATTAATAAAAATCCGATATGAAACTTGAAATTGTCGAAATATTCCATAGCCCGGGCGACGGCAATTTCCAATAATTCGGGCATAAAACAACGCACAACTTCAACCCTAAACTAAACAAATCGCAAACAAACTAACGCGTATTTTTTCATATGATCGTCCTAACGGCGGATTTTCAAAGGCAAAAATGAATTATCCGCCCGCAAAGGCGCGGAAGCAAGAACGACAATCTGCCTTTTTTCAAGATTTTAACCACAACTAAATTTTAAAAGTTCGCGTTAAATTTGCTTGCGTTGATTGGAGGCTGCTGTTAGCAGTTTAGTCATATGAAACTCCCATATAAATTTAGAGACACCCCATCCCTAAAGAATGGCAAGAAAAGAAAGGCGTTTGCGCTCGTATTGGCGCTTGCGCTCATGGGCTTTATGGTTCTATTGGTCGTATCGCTTGCGACAATGGTTCAAATGCAAATGCGCCTCAGCAGGCAATCGCTGAACGACTTTAAGGCAAAACAGGCGGCAAAATACGCCGCATACCAAGCGATGGGTCAAATTCAATCCACTCTGGGCCCGGACCAGAGAATCTCCGCCAACGCGATGATATTTGACGACGCAGTGACGGACGAAATAACGTCGCTTGAAGACAATGCCGCATACGACTGGTGGGTGTCGCCTTTGTCGCTAACGCGCGAAGACGTGGCGCAGATCAACGATGTGGCACTCTCCCAAAACCGCTACTGGGTTGGCGTATGGGACTCTTCCATCGGCAAAGCCCCCAGCAAGCAAACGCAAAACCAGGAGCGCAACGAATATGTTCAAAATACGGTAAAACAAGCGCTCACATGGCTAGTTTCCGGCAATGGGATCAGGGGAGAATCCGACAAGGAGGGCACAAGCATAAAATATAAGCCCACCGAATCTTTGGAAGCAGGCAAATATGTTCGCGCGGTAAGCTCGGGATCTTCTACAGACCAATACGGCGCGGCCTCTCCAAGCACAGACGTTCTGGCTCCTATTGTGACTTTGGACAAAGACCCTGACCCCCTCACAGGAGAAGTCAGGAGCACGGGGAAGGAAACGCGCATAGCGTGGTGGGTTTCCGACGAAGGGCAAAAGGCCTCTCTTAATGCGGTCGCCTCCAAACAGTACTTCGACCATGCCGAAGCCATAAAATTCCGCAAACAAAGCCTGCCGTTTTATTCCGGGATACACGGTTTGACCTTGCCGACGGGAGGAACCGGAAGCCCGGTATTCGATTTGGACTTCGACGACAGCGAAGACTCCAGCTCTATGAACCGCATTCGGAATCTGGACGATGTCAAGCAGATCGACGTAATCAGGGGTTCCAGCGTTCCGGAAAATATAATACTTTCAAAGCTTTTCTTCCACGATGTGACATTCGGGACAAAGGGGCTGCTTGTCAATGTGCGCGAGGGCGGATTAAAGAAAGACCTCTCGCTGGGATTGACAAAAAAAGACTTCTCCAATGAAAACCCGACTGAAAAAGGCAAAACCACAATGCCGGAATACTTTGAGCGCCCGTACGGCATTGGCGGCTACGATTTCAAAACGTCCGCTTACCCGCTAATTCCAAGCGATTTTAAAGACGATAGAAAAATTCGTTCCGACAAAAGATTGGAAGGAATGGGCCATATGTTCGGGCCACAAATGTACGGGCACGAGGACCTTTCCAGCGGAATAGGCTTCCAATCGGCGTCTTCAATAGCAATTTTAAGCCAGTTGTTTGACGACAGATTTTTGTGGAAAGATACCGGCGGCCCCTTGTGGGATCAACTGCGCTCCTACTACAACATGCGCGCGGCCGACAACGAGGAAGGCATGACGCAAGTCGTGCAAACGGACGACAGAATCGGGTTAAAACCCGTCGTAAAGCGTTTCCAAGTATTCTTTGTTCCCTGCTTTACAAGATACGATTCGGATCTCTATGGGTTGCGCTTAAACATAGTTCCGATGATGGTTCTTTGGAATCCTTACGACGTAAAGATAGGCGGCAAAGAAAAAACTTACTACGCAATCCGCGTTTATAGCTACTTTAAGAACTTTATCGGTTCGTTTAGATTTGCGATAGGCTACGAAAGCGCCGGAAGATTCCAATGTCTCCGCGACCTTTTCACAGAATTTATGCCTTGGTATGGAGATGATCCGCTCAATCCGGGCAGTGCCATAAAGCTCCACTCGAGAGGCGATACTTCCGCCCTTAGGGCTTATGCGTTTAGATTGGCGCAATACGGGCGTTGGGATGGAACATTAGACTATGACTTTGGGAATTCTTCAATTACTGGGCGTAATTCTGAGGCAACCGCAACAATGATGTCGAGAAAAACGGCGTTCTTCGCGACAACTGTCGATGCAGAAAACTTAGGCTCAAGTGTCGTTGATAACGCAGCATATTCCGGATATAAATTCTTTTATCCACTAGGGTATGGTTCAATAGCGCCGGCGCGTTTCAACCAGGAAGGCGGATTCATAAATCTTACGGAAGATTCAGTAGGTACGTTAAGAAGCATTGTATCGGAATCCAATCTTGTCCCGAATTTCAGAGACGCGTTTGCATATTCTGGAAATTCCAACGCGGATATGAATAGAAGCTGGACGGCGCGTGTGGCAAAAATACCGTTATATTTAAACAACCTTCTAATTAGTGTCGCCCACGGTTCAACAATGAGCATGTCAAAATCCGGCAGCGACAGCTACCTGTTCTATCCCCAGCGCGAAATTGACTCTTTCAATCCGACAAGCGCCGCCATGACAAATAATGATAGTAATAGAGATACGATAGGCGGAAATCTCCACTTCTTGGCCGTGGATGAAACCGGATTGGAACCTGGAGAAGCAAAGCTGTTTGTAATGGAAGACATTGTAAATTACCTTGGCGATCCGACACTAAAATCAAACCAACTAGACGCAAGAGGCAACAATGGTCCCAACGGCGTTATAGAATATAGAACGAGTTCCACATCTCCCTATGAGAATAAAGGAGCTTTAATGAAGCCCTATTCCGGAGGAATCGGCTGCCTATATCTGGACGTTCCCCACGCTGAAACAGAGCACCAGACGAAATATGACGGCACAAGCTACAGGCCGTGGTGGGGTGTAAACCTCATCCCCGGAAAGAACCAAAGAAAATACCGCTACGCTCTATTTGACTTGGGGTTGATAAGAAATTACAGAAATGATTTGATAGACCCCCAAATGCAACATCCACCGACGGACATAAACCAATATATGATAGATATGGAGGATATTGTAGGCGTAAATATACCCCATGTGGAAGGTACGGCGCACACGGCTCTATACGCAACAATGAATATGACTCCTATCGGCTATGGCTTAGTGACATATTTCCCGCAATACTTGTCTGAACAGGGTTGGGTTGACGGTATCAGAGGCGGCGCCGAAGGTATCCAGAAATATTTTGCCCAACACCGCGAATCGGCAACATACTGGGAACTTGAGCTTGACGTTTGGATGTGGGATAGAGAAGGATTCAGATTTGCCGAAATCACAAATCAGGAAAACATCACAAAACGCAATATGAAACCCGCCCATGCGCCTATGATAGCTTACATGCGCGGATACAGATTCTCAATGGGCGAATGGGCGCACAGCTTCCCGGATCCTAGCGTCACAATGAACATAAACGCAACAAACATTAATGAATCCACAAATGCGCCCTACAACGGACATTCCCCGGGATTGGCGCTAACTACAGGCGGGCAACAAATGTATCTGGCTGCAGTTCCATTCTATAAAAATTATAAAGGTATAAGAGAAGGCTACCTTACAGCCGATGGAGATAGCGGAGAACAAGTCCCTGGAGCCGCAGGCAAAACCCCGCAGGAGGAATATAAGAACTTCGGCGACGACGTATTTGACGAGGACGGTAAAATTAAAGCCGATGTTGCAATAGACAATGCCACAGGCGGCAATACGTTTGAGTTTAGGTTGCGTTATTACCTGAACTGGCTCGGAATAAATTCTCGTCGCCATTCTGCAAATTCCTGGATGCTGTACGGAAGAAAATCCACAATTCAAACGGGAGACTTGATAGACGCAGCCCCGCGCGCAATCAAGCGCCCGCTTATTGTAGAAGCCAACAACAACACCTACATGGACCAGCTGGCGCAGGATTTGGCATCGGAAAGCGATACAGACAACAAAGTTCCCTACGGTATCGTATTTGCCCAATCATACCCAAAAGCAAATCTTGGTTTGCAGGGGTTCTTCAATAAGAAGATGTTCGTAAACGGAAATGTCTTAGCAACCGCTTTTGAATCTGACAATAATGCCCAAGATATGACAAGCGGAACGCTAAAAGACTTCGCTAACAGTTTCGGGCGACTCCAAAAGACTGCCCAGGCGCTCACCCAAGTATGGGGAACAAACGGAGACGGCATTTCCAAGCTTGCGTATAAGATCAACCACCGCAGCGGAAACGTGAGAGTCGGCATAGACGACGAAAACGGGAATGCCTATAACGCTCCGGTATACCACGTTCTCCGCGAGACCGAAGTCGTTTCGAATCCGGCAAACTTGGCCGGAGCGCAACTTTCGTTCGGCGCAGGCAAGTATGAAGTGACAAATTGGAACGATCCACCATCATTAGATACCGGAAGAGGATCGTCTTTCTATCGCTCGTACGGTGTCGGCTATCCAGAATCTCTGAACGCAAGTTTCCCGATAGGAAATTCGCTATGTCCTTCGCGAATAGTTCCGGACAGATCTTTCCAAGTCACTTGGATAGACGGATCGTCTAAGATATTCTATACCAGAGGCTCCAACTACGACAGCGGGCAAAAAGACGGGCAAAGAGAGCCAAGTTGGAACGAAGACAAGAACACTATCTACGATATGTCTTGGCACCTGAACAACATTCTCTGGGATGAATACTTCTTCTCCACCCTGCCCTACCGCAACGACGATTATGAAAACCCCGTCGATACGGAAGTGGCTATGCCGTTAAATCCGCGCATTCAATACTGCAATTCTTCGCCGAGAGCGCTGAAAGATTCAACTATGATAAAATTGGATCATTCCTCTTTGCGCGACACAACCGAAGACCATTATTATGAAAATGCGGCAAGATTCTGGATTAACGGGCCTTTCAATGTAAATTCTACAAGCGTTGACGCATGGAAAGCCGTTCTTTCAACATTCTACGGCAATCAAGTGGAAGGCTATGACGACTCCACGGGATCGACAAACGACCGCGCATCTTTCCACCGCTATGCTGCACCGTATTCTGCTTCAAATCCAGTGACGGAAAATACGAGCATAGACGAAGACGGAACGTATATGAAGAGCTTCAGAGCTCTAAGTGCTGACGAAATAGAAGAATTGGCGCTGTCTATTGTCGAACACATAAAAGACCGCGGTCCATTCTATTCAATGTCCCACTTCGTAAACCGCGTCGTAGGCAATCCCTCGGCGGAAGAGCGCTATACTGACGCGTTGGGAAATAATCTGCTGCCTATGTACAAGGAAGGCGACGATAGAAGAAACCTGTCGCAAGAATATAAAGATAATGGCGGAACTTATAAAATACGCCACATGCAAAAAGGCGTATTGCAAGACGCCATAGACAGGACTTCCATCAACCGCCAATTCCATACAGACCCCGATTACATAATAAGCGTAGACAACGGGCGCAATATAACCGAACTCTTTGAAGACGACGATAGAATGAAGCTTCTCAGAGATCCCCGCGATGTCTGGGAAAATTGGCGCGGAGCTGTAGGTCCACAGATTATGGGAGCACCCGGCTACCTAATGCAGCAGGATATTCTTGCTCGCTTGGGCTCTTTCCTCACCGTGCGTTCAGATACATTCAAAATCAGGGCATACGGTGAAGTTAGAAATCCGATTTCCGGAATAGTCGAAGGCAAAGCATGGTGCGAAATGGTAGTTCAGCGCCTGCCAGAATACATAGACCAAACCGAACAGGACCAAGAGGCTTGGCGCATATCCGGGCGCGAAGTTGAAATTGGATCGCAGAACGGTACAAATGTCACAATCGGCGAAAATAAGCTTCCTCTTGACGAAATTGTCGATGAGTTGGCGTCTTCCGACGTAAACAAAACGCTCGGACGCAGATTCAAGATTGTATCGTTTAAATGGCTCAACGAAAAAGAAATCTAATTGCCGCAACACAGGTTATCGAATAGCCGACAACCCTACTAATTCGACAATACAATGATAAGAAAACTAATTTTTATAATAGCATCGCTCTTTATATTCATACCATTTATTCGCGCCCAGGAAGACTTGGTCGACATGAAACTAAGCATATACAGGTGGGGATTTTCAAATTCCATGAAAATCCCAGACCTTGAAACAGGAAGAGTATCGCAGATAACTTCCGGTGCTGCAAATGCCGAGTTATGGTATAAATCAGACGATCAATGGAAATCCCTGAATATAACAGCCGGAGAACGTTCAAAAGTAATACAGTATAAAGGCCCGCGCCTTATGATATTCCACTCACGTTCAATGGACGCTGAAGGCAAACCTATATACAGAGAAAATTCCAGGCTTTTGTTGCCTGCAAACGCAAGCGAATCATTCGTTTTAATGTTTAAAACCGGCAGCACAGCAAAGTTTTATCCTATGAATGTGTCACCACAGCGCCTTCCGAAGGAAAAGCTTGCAATTATGAATATGACTATCCATCCCGCAGGAGTTGTTGCGGGCGGAGACGCAAAGATTTTAAAGCCTGGAGCGTTTACCATATTCACACCGAAAAAGCGCGAGAAAGATGGAATGGAAGTAAAACTGGCAAAATTTGACAAAAACCTAAACAAATGGCGCCAAGTGTACGACAATGCAATAACTATCCCGGACAATAAGCGTTGCCTGATGCTTCTTTACGATCCATACAACTCAAAAACTCCAAAATTTACAATTCAAGTTCTTACATTGTAGTTTTTTCGCGGCAGAAAAGAATACAAGCAAGAAGAAACAAATTTTCCAAAGGCCTTTTTTTAAAAAAAAGGCCTTTCTTTTTTTATGCCTTCTACAAAAAAAAGCTTTTAATTTTTTTATATAAGTATTTGTTTTATCTCTCTTTTATTCTTATAGGGAAATGCCGGATTTTTTTGAGCTGAAAAATATAGTGAAATCTTTCGGAGAGAATCGCGTAGTAAAAGGCGCGAACTTCGGAGTGCGCTGCGGCGAAGTCTTTTCCCTCCTCGGGCCAAGCGGATGCGGGAAAACCACCATTTTAAGAATTGCCGGAGGTTTTGAAGACCCAGATTCGGGAACTGTCCATCTTGACGGCAAGGACATAACGGACATGCCGCCAAATAAGCGTAAAATAAATACTGTTTTTCAAAACTACGCACTTTTCCCGCATATGACGGTTTACGACAACATTGCCTTTGGCCCCCGCACTGCAGGAATCGACGAAAAAAGAGTCGGGGAAATGGTTGAAGAAATGCTCAAAATGATACGCCTAGAAGCCCATGCCGCAAGCAAGCCCGAAACTATAAGCGGCGGGCAAAAGCAGCGCGTTGCAATTGCAAGGGCCCTTATAAACCAGCCCAAACTGCTGCTGCTGGACGAACCGCTTGCGGCTTTAGATTTAAAGCTGCGCCAATATATGCTTCTAGAGCTCGATAGAATCCACGATGAAGTCGGAACAACCTTCATATATGTCACCCATGACCAAGGCGAAGCAATGAGTTTGAGCGATAGGATCGCGGTGATGAATAACGGTGTAATAGAGCAAATTGGAACTCCCGCAGAAATTTACGAGAATCCACGCACAAAATTTGTGGCTTCTTTTATAGGAGATACAAACTTTTTTAACGCAAAAGTAGAATCGCTTCTGGACGGAGAATACTGCAAGGTTGATATGTTCGGACTTGGCGAATTTCCATCCTACAACGAACACAAGCTGAATGCCGGAGCAAAAGTGACTGTAAGCATACGCCCCGAAAAGTTTAGAATTTTTGACAAGAAGCCGGATGCGGACCTAAACTCTTTTGAAGCCGAAGTTATAGATATAGTTTACCAAGGCGCACAAACGCGGTACTGGGTGAAGGCAAAAGACCACCGCATAAACATAGTGACCCAACACAACCGTTGCTATTTGGATTACAAACAACCAACTTGGGGCGATAAAGTATGGGTTGCATGGCACCGCGACGACGTCACGACACTCCCCGAAGAGGCCCCGCATTAGGTTATAAAAAATGGATAGCCAACAAAAGTCGGAAAAACACGTTCGCGGCGGCTCGATAGTTGCCGAATACTTGTTGACGGTGCCGTCGTTTGTATGGCTATGCGTTTTTTTCCTAATTCCAACAATTCTCGTTTTTGCAATAGCATTCAGGACGGCGGATCCCTTCGGGGGAATAGACTCAGGATGGACGCTCGAAACTGTCAAAAACGTTTTGAGGGCGGACTATGTCGCAGTATTTTGGCGCACAATATGGGTAAGCTGCGTAGTCACGGCAATATGCTTGCTGCTTGGAATACCAGTCGGATACTGGATAGCGCAGCAAAATCCAAAATACCGCTATTGGTATTTATTGGCTGTCATAATACCGCTGTGGACGAATTTCCTAATACGTATTTTCGCATGGCGCGTACTCCTGCATCCAGAAGGATTTCTGCGGCGAACGCTTTTATGGCTTGGGCTTATTCCAGAAGACCTATTTCTGCTAAATAATATGGGCGCTGTAATAATTGTCACAGTGTACACTTGCCTGCCGTTTGCGATTCTTCCAATCTACGCTGCCGCGGAAAAGTTTAACTTTTCTTTAATCGAAGCCGCAAGAGATTTGGGAGCATCGCGCTTCTACGCTTTCCGTTCCATATTTCTGCCAGGCATAAAACGCGGAATTATAACGGCAATTCTTGTAGTTTTTATTCCCGCCATGGGATCATACGCCATACCAGATTTGGTCGGAGGAGCCGATGGAGAGCTGCTGGGAAATAAGATAGCCATAAGGGCTTCCGCCAACAGAAACCTCCCGGAAGCGGCGGCTTTAGCTGCGCTTTTATCTTTAATAATAACAGTTCCCGTGCTTATAGCCTTCTTAAAGCAAAAGCGCGTGTTTAGAGCTATAACAAATCTTAGGCGTTCCGCGGGAGACTCCGCAAAATGAAATCGCGCTATACATCGCTTTTAGTTACGCTTTTCGTTCTGGCTTTCATGTATCTGCCGATTGTCATGCTGGTATCGCAATCATTTAACGCATCCAGATACGGCGGAAAGTGGACAGGTTTTTCACTAAAATGGTACGAGGCGCTTTTCAACGATTACAGCGTAATAAACGCAGCAACAAATACGCTTGTCATAGCTCTAGCCGCTACGTTTTTTTCCACGATTATAGGGACGTGCGCGGCATGGACATTAAATAAATACAAGCATTCAAAGCTGCAGACTCTGCATTACGGGCTTGTTTACGCGCCGCTGGTAATTCCGGACGTGCTTATGGGGATAAGCCTGCTGCTTATGTTTGTAAGCATAAAAGTCGATTTAGGGCTCACAACGGTAATACTTGCGCACATAACTTTCTGCGTGAGTTTTGTTACGTTTACCGTGCTTGCGCGGCTTCAGGATTTTGACTTCAATGTAATCCAGGCGGCAGAAGACCTTGGGGCTGGCAACCTAAGAATTTTCCTTAAAATAATACTTCCCCTGCTCGGTCCGGGAATAGCTGCGGGGGCAATGATGGCGTTTACGCTTTCAATGGACGATTTCGTCGTGACGTTTTTCGTGGGAGGCCCGGGGAGCACTACGCTTCCCGTAAAAGTGTACAGCATGATGAAACACGGTCCGCCTGCGATAATCAACGCGCTTTCAGTCGTCTTTATGGCACTGACATTCACGGTTGCCATAGCCGGGCAATTTTTAACACGCAAGAAATTCTAACAATCAAAAAAATGTTATAATGAAAATCCATCAAATTATCTCCGCCGCCGCTGTCGCGTTTTCAGCGCTAATGCTCTGGAGCTGCGGCCCGTCAAAACCGATTCTAAATGTCTATATGTGGTCCGACTACATAGACCCTGAACTCGTGCAAGATTTTGAAAAGGCAAATAACTGCAAAGTGGTGATAGATATCTTCGACTCCAACGAATCGATGTACGCCAAATTAAAGGCTGGAGGCTCCGGATACGATGTTATTTTGCCTACAACCTACATGGCAAAAATCATGGCGGACCAAAAGATGATAGAAAATCTCGACCATTCAAAATTGCCCAATTTAAAATATATTTCAAAAAACTATCTAAACGACTTGGCGCTCGACAAAGAAATGAAATACAGCGTGCCGTATATGATTGGGTATACATGCGTCGCCTATAATAAAGAAAAACTGGGTGAAATAGAAAATTCGTGGAATATATTCGGCAATGAAGCCCTTAAAGGAAGAATGACACTTCTGAACGACTTGCGGGAAACCATAGGCGCCGCCCTGTTTTTCCAAGGCAAAAGCATGAATACAACCGACGACGCGTCTCTTGAAGCCGCCAAGCAACAGGTTATAAAATGGAAGAAAAACTTGGCAAAATTCGACAACGAGGTTTACAAAGTAGGCATACAGTCTGGAGAATTTCTTGTAGTCCAAGGATACAGCGGAGACCTCTTCCAAGTGCTGGACGAAACCCCCGCCCTCTCATATATGTGCCCCAAGGAAGGAATATCCATGAGCTGCGACGACTGGGTCATCCCCTCAACCGCAAAGAACAAGGATTTGGCTTACGCTTTTATAAACTTTGTGTGCGACCCGAAAAACGCGGCTAAGAATATGGAGTTTACCTGCTACAGTTCTCCGATTCCGGAGGCGCGCCAATATGTTTCGGAAGAAAATAAAGACCACCCCGGTATGTTCATCCCGGAAGACCTTTATAAACGCGGAGAACTTATAAGGGACCTCGGCGAAGACAACGCAAAATATATCAAAATTTGGGACGAAATCAAATTGTCCCAGTAATAGAAAATAAACTTGCATAAGAAAAACGCGCCGCATTAACCGGCGCGTTTTTTATCGGCTTGCCATATATTCCAGACCCCTCTATTTGTAAAAAGAGTTTTTTATGAAGCCACTTTTAAGATATGCAATGTTTTCATTTGCGCTGGCTTTGGCTGGCGCAGGATGTTCTACCAGTCCAGAATATCGCGAAGGGAAGAATCTAGTTCCCGAAGCAGCCTCCGAAACTCCAGATGTCTGGTGCACTTGGCGGGCGCAAACAAGAATGGCAGAAGCGGCAAAAATTGCGCAAACAAAGGCAAAATTTGCCGGCGACCAGGGAGGCGCGGCCTATGGCGCGCGCGACAATATGAATGAGCACGTAATGTTTGGGGAAAACGGCAAGGGAGGGTTTGCGGACCACTACCCTGAAATTCGTTCAGATATGTTCCTGCTTTTTGACGACGGCTGGGACGTGCCGTTCAAATCCTCAAACGCCGACGACATTGCGCGCTTCGGATCCCTTATCTTAAATGAAGACAGATTTCCGTCTTTTGGCGGGCAGCCGCGCGAGCGGTTAAAGAAACTTAATGACGCCGCAATCGAGCGTGGATGGCGTGGCGCCGGACTTTGGATTGCGGCACAAAGAACCGGGGAAAAATGGAATTCCGACAAGATTCCCGCGCAACAGCAATACGAATACTGGAAAGAACGCGTGCTTTGGTGCAAATATGCCGGAATAAAATATTGGAAAGTCGATTGGGGCGCGCATTTGGACGACATTCAATTCCGCAAAATGCTTACCGACATAGGCAGAAAATATTATCCCGACTTGATTATAGAACACAGCATGCCCTCAAGCCCGTTAAACGGACTGGCTCTCGACTCAAAAACAGGAGAACCAATTGGCGGCGGACGCATGAAGGATTGGAAAGACAAGGCCTTTCTTTCCGACTTGGAAAAACTTATTCCTCTTGTGGATTGCATTAGAACTTACGACGTAATCGGACACCTGGAAAACGCAACAACCTTTGATAGAATTGCCTATTATCTAGAAATCGGCAAGCGTTCAAATTCCTCCGCAATATTAAACGGCGAAGATGCTCTTTACATGTGTGCGACGCTTGGAATGTCGTGCGGAGTCATGCGCACACCGCTATATCCTCCAAATAAAAACGGAAAAATTATGGACGACAGCGCAGAAGTCGCACGCGCTGTGCGCTGGCATAGAATCGCCCCAGCATTCGCCTTAAATGCATCCGAAATAAACGTGTCGGGTGAAATTCTGAAAGACTCGCAGTTCTTCCCCAAAGGATCCACATGGTGCGCTACCGCAGACGGAAAAACCGTCTGGCAGTGCGCCCCGGCGGCAATAGCCCGCGGACTGCCACTTCCCAAAGTCGAGGCAATCGGCGAGAAGCCTTTTGTCGCAGTATCGAAGCATCCAAACGGAGCAATAGCTGCGGGAGTATTTGGAAGAGTCACGGTTCGTGACGGATTCAGGACGCCGCCCGCTGACGTATTTGTGGATGCCGACATATCAGGTGCTATTACGGGAATATTCGGGAACTTCAAAAGCATCACATTCAACATTTCCCCAAATATAGGCAAAGTTTTAGCCCAAGATTTGGCGTCTAATAAGTCAGTGGACATAACGCATCTTGTAAAAATTGCCGAAGGCAAAATTACAATCGGCGGAGAAGTACTGCGTTGGCTATGTCCGCCTAGATCCCCCAACGACACATCAGAGCCGGGAGTAGCCATTTTGGCTCTAAAAAAATAATTTAACAAAAATGCCTCTATGAAAATACTAAAATCGTCAATACTTGCCGTAGTTCTCTCAACTTTTGCATCCGCGTGTGCGCTTTATGCCGAAACCAGCGAATCTGTTCCCAACAATGCGCCAGCCTCGCACTGGCAGTCAAAAAAAGTGGCTTTTCTCGGCGATTCCATAACCGACAAAATACACGTCGGAACGGAAAAGAACTACTGGCAGTATCTGACAGAAAGCATTGGGATTGTCCCCTATGTTTATGCCGTGAATGGCAACACTTATAAAGATATTTTAACCCAAGCAAAAAAACTTAAAAACGATTTGGGAGAAGATATAGACGCCATAATCATATTCGCCGGAACAAACGACTACAACGGAAGCATTCCAATTGGAGAATGGTACGAATATATGGATGCACAAGCGGAAATCCCCGGCGGAACCGAACTCAGAAAACGAAGAAAAGCATCTATGGATTCCTCGACTTTCAAGGGAAGAATAAATATTGCCCTAGCATACATAAAGGAAGAATTTCCGGACCAACAGATAATTCTGTTAACTCCCATCCACCGCGGATATGCTAAATTTTCAGCGACAAACGTACAGCCAGACGAGTCTTTTCCAAACAGGATTGGCCTTTATATAGATAGCTATGTAAACGCCGTAAAGGAAGCCTCAAATGTGTGGGCGGTTTCTGTTATAGATTTAAATTCGCTTTGCGGACTATTTCCCAATACTCCGTCGCATTCAAAGTTTTTTGCAAATAAAAAAACCGACCTTTTGCATCCAAACGCAAGCGGGCATAAAAGAATAGCAGAAGTTTTGAGGCGTGTTTTGGAAAATATGCCTTCCGACTTTAAGTAAATCCCTTTAGAATTTTCCGCCCCAAACCGGCTTTGAAATATTAAATTTCCTTAAACACGCTAAAACATTCCCAAAATATTCTATTTTGCAGGCGGCATAACCTATCCGATGGAAAAATTAACCTGCCCAACCGTTATAAAATAAAACCGCGGAGAAAACCCCGCAACGGAAATCTCTCCTCCTTTAGCAAAAGCAAGGGGAAACCGCCTGCAAGGGCTCGATTTTGTCTCTGCGCCGTGCGCAAAGGCAATGTGAATTGGGAATTACGCCGAGAACTTTGTTTTGTCCTTGCGCAATGCGCGCAAGATTAAATTCATATTAGCCAAATAGCCTGCATCTTCCCAAAATATTTTTTTTTGCGTATTACATGACCTTGTTCCCATACTTTACGCACTATGCCCATTG